>Ga0102943_1001871_pt1 | contig 12654 bp, 9 predicted proteins | sample SalPonC_black_MG_FD_78174 | JGI IMG/M metagenome (GOLD analysis project Ga0102943, IMG submission 78174) | Salt pond soil microbial communities from South San Francisco under conditions of wetland restoration - Salt Pond MetaG... | ecosystem: Environmental > Aquatic > Marine > Intertidal zone >...
ATATAGGATTGTAGGCCGCCATGTACTCGGGGCCCATACTCGGCGGAACCATCATACCCGCCAAAATCACTTCTACCCCGACTTCGCTGGCACGAACTTTTTCGATGATTTCCAGCAGATTTTTCTTGGTCTGCTCGGGTGGAAGGCCGCGCAATCCGTCGTTGGCGCCAAGCTCCAGAACAAAAATATCCACCTCGTAATTTTCGAGTACCCAACCGAGGCGGTTGAGGCCCGTGGCCGTGGTTTCGCCGCTTACGCCCGCGTTGACTACCTCGTAATTCAAGCCGAGCGAGTCGATGCGTTGTTGAATTAAGGCGGGAAAGCTCTCCTCGGTTTCTACACCATATCCCGCCGTGAGGCTATTGCCAAAAAAGAGAATCACCTTTTTGTCTTCATCCTGCTTCGCCTCAGCATTTACGTTTGAAGACTTTTTCTCGGTCTTCTCTTCCCGGGCAGTTTCCCCGCAGGCAGCAAAAAACAAGAGTCCCGCCGCAAGGACGAGAGGTTTAAAATTGTTAATTAGCATACTCGAAATTTATCAGACAAAACAACTCGCTGCTTTGTCGGTTCTAACACTATTCCGTTTTGACCCGAAACCCACATTTCCATGAAAAATGAGCCCATTTTGCGGATACGCGAACTTACGAAGAACTACCGAAGCGGATCCCGAGATTTGACCGTGCTCAGTCAAGTAAGTCTCGATGTGGAACGCGGATCCACCTGTGCCATTGTGGGTCCTTCGGGAAGTGGTAAGACTACACTGCTAGGACTATCGGCAGGCCTTGATGTCCCTTCTTCGGGCTCGGTTACCCTGAACGGGATTGTGCTCGATAAACTAAGTGAAGACGAGAAAGCGCAGGTTCGAAGCGCACATGTAGGTTTTATCTTTCAAAGTTTTAATCTGCTTCCCACCTTGACGGCGCTCGAGAATGTTATGATTCCATTGGAATTGAAAGGAGAGAAAAAAGCGCGAAAAAAAGCCAAAGATTTGCTCGAAAAGGTAGGATTGGCGGATAGAGCCGGTCACTATCCCGCCCAACTTTCTGGTGGGGAACAGCAACGGGTATCGATCGCGCGGGCTTTCGCCAATGAGCCTTCCATTCTCTTCGCCGATGAGCCCACGGGCAATCTGGACGGCGAGACGGGAGCCACCGTCGAAGAATTGATCTTCCGCCTCAACACCGACGCGGGTACCACTCTGATCCTCGTCACCCACGACCTTGATCTGGCCAGCCGCGCGGGAAGGGTGATCCACATGAAAAACGGAAAATTATTTTCCGATAGTTTAGTCGACTCGGTAGCGTGATGGCGGACAAGAAAGCGGGAATTGTTTGGCTGGTGAAGATGGCTTGGCGGGACAGCCGTAGAAATGCTGCTCGCCTTCTGCTCTTCATGAGCAGCATCGTATTGGGAATCGCGGCCCTCGTGGCCATCAACTCTTTTGGCGACAACCTCAGCGACGAAATCGACGGAGAAGCCAAGGCGCTACTCGGTGCCGATTTGGAAATAAGCAGCCGCACACCCATTTCTGATGCAGTGAGGGAACGGTTTGATTCACTCGGATTTGAAATGGCCGAGGAGATGAGCTTCGCCTCCATGATTTACTTTCCGAAGAACGGCGGCACGCGACTGATCAACGTAAGAGCGGTGGAAGGAAACTTTCCCTTTTACGGAGAGATTATAACGGAGCCTGCGGGAGAAGCCAACGACTTCACCGAAGAACAAAAAGCCTTGGTAGATCAGACTCTGCTACTTCAATTTGATGCGTCAGCAGGCGATTCAGTCAAGATAGGTGAAGTGACTTTTCATATAGGAGGAAGTGTGCTGGAAGTGCCCGGCCAATCGGCCATCACCACCACCGTAGCGCCACCTGTATTCATTCCCCTCCGGCTGATGGAGGAAACGGGCTTGAATCAATTGGGAAGCCGAATCAATTACAAGATCTACGCGAAGTACCCCGAGGAATTCGACAATACCGTTTTTGAAGACTATCTCTCGCCTTGGCTCGAAACCACTGAGCTAAGTTACGACGATGTGGCCGAGCGAAAAGAGGAAATCGGCGATGCCTATTCTGATCTTACCGGCTTCCTGAACCTCACGGCTTTCGTAGCACTCATCCTGGGCTGTATAGGTGTGGCGGGCTCCGTCCACATTTACCTCAAAGAAAAAACCACGGCGGTGGCGGTTCTCCGCGTTCTCGGCACCTCAGGTCAACAAGCCATGGCTATTTTCTTGATCCAAGTATTGGCGATGGCCCTTTTAGGATCAGTGCTGGGTGCGGCCCTCGGGGCGGCCATTCAGTATTTTCTCCCCGCTCTGTTCGACGACTTCCTTTTAGTGGATGTCGCCATTGGCCTCAGTTGGCCTTCCATTTTAGAAGGTATTCTCACGGGGGTAATTGCCGCTGTTTTGTTTGCGCTTCTTTCTCTGGTTCGACTGCGAAAGATATCGCCGCTCAGGGCCATCCGCACTTCGCTCGAGCCAGCCGCTAAGGATAGAGCACCGTGGCTGGCGGGAGGAGGAATCTTCGTTTTTATTCTTCTTTTTTCGCGCTTGCAACTCGACGAGTGGAGCAGCGCGCTTACGTTTTCTTTTGGCATTTTGATGGCATTCGCACTCTTGGCGGGTTTGGCACGATTAGCCACCTATTCCGCCAAGCGCTTTTTCCCTTCGAGGAGTCCCTTCGTATGGCGACAGGGCTTGGCAAATCTCTACCGACCCAACAACCAAACCCTCATTTTGGTGGTAACCATCGGACTGGGTACCGCATTGATCACAACGCTTTTTATCAGTCAAGAACTACTCGTAGACAAGGTGAAATTGACCTCGGCACCTGAGAGCCGACCGAATATGGTGCTCTTTGACATTCAGTCAAATCAGATGAGTGAGGTGAGGGAAGTGACGCAGCAAAGCGGCCTACCCGTCATCAGTGAGGTACCCATCGTTACCATGCGCCTCGAAGCCATTAAAGGTCGTAGCGTAAATGAGTTGAGGTCCGATACCGCAACCGGTATTCGCGATTGGGTGCTCAGCAGGGAGTACCGCGTGAGTTACCGCGACAGCCTCAGCGAATCGGAAACCTTACTGCGCGGAAAGTGGCAAGATGAAGTCGGGCGCAGTGGCGACAGCATCTTCGTTTCAATAGAGGAAGGCTTGCGTGAAGACATGAAGGTGAATCTTGGCGACGAACTCATTTTCAATGTGCAAGGTGCCCGCTTGAGTACCTATGTGGGGAGCATTCGGGAGGTAGACTGGCAGCGAATGCAAACCAATTTTCTGGTGATGTTCCCCAAGGGTGTTTTGGAAAATGCACCCAAGTTTCACGTTCTTTTAACGCGGTTTGAATCGCCCGAGCAATCGGCTGCTTTTCAGCAAAAGCTGGTAAAGCAATTCCCGAACATATCAGTCATCGACCTTCAATTGGTGCTGGAAACCATCGACAAGGTGCTTTCCAAGGTGAGCTTTGCTATCCGTTTTATGGCTTTCTTCAGCATTTTTACCGGATTGTTGGTGCTCACCGGTTCGGTACTCATCAGTAAGTACCAACGCATGCAAGAGAGCGTCTTGCTGCGCACCCTCGGCGCCCGCCGCAATCAGATTCTTCTCATCAACGCCATAGAGTATTTTCTCTTAGGCAGCTTGGCAGCCCTTTCAGGAATTGTGATAGCCTTGATTGCAGGCAGTCTCCTGGCGTGGCTGAGTTTTGAAACAACTCTTACTCCCGATATATTGGTTCTTCCGGGAGTATATCTCACCATCACTTTACTCACCGTTTTGATCGGGCTGAGCAATAGCCGAGGCATATTGAGCAAGCCGCCGCTTGAAGTGTTAAGGAAAGTAATGTAACTAATCGTTGCAAAAGCCTATGAAATGGGTATTTATTCAAATCGAGAAGACCTTGTTTCCGAATCCGAAATCGTACCAGTATCCTATCTGATTTTCATTTGCCCGTATATCTGGGAGTGGAATGATTGAAACTATCAGATCAGTAATTTAGGTACCAATCAAAATTTTTGGTAAGTATATTTTGCTTCTCAGCCCTTACAAAGTCGAGATAGGCCTGAGCAATTGGTGAGAGCTTTTTTCCTTTGAGCCAAATCAAACGCCACTCCGTTTTAATGGGCAATCCATCTGCCTTCAGAATATGCATCTGCCCGTTGAGTAATTCATTTTGTATACCAATTAAGGGCATAATGGAGTACCCAAGTCCCGCGATCACGGCTTGCTTTACTGCCTCATTCGAAGTAAGTTCCATTTGCTTTCTTTGCTTGCCCACACGAGAAACGAAATACGACTCCATTGACATTCTCGTAGCAGACCCCTCTTCTCTGTAGATCAATGGCTTGTTTTCTTGTCTTTTCAATTGGTTCCCGATCAGGTACAATTTGTTTTCGATTAAGATCTCTTCCTCAATATTTAACTTATCAGGAAGGACAGAAACCAATGCAAAATCTATCTCATTATTCTTGAGGCTATCCACCACCTTGGTCTTGTTAGTTACATCAAGCGTGAGGTCGATGCCCGTATTATTTTCCATAAAATCAGACAAGAAAAAAGGAATCACATACTTGCCGGTGGAAGCAGCCGAAATTCGCAACTTCCCCGTAAGAATGCCTTGAAAAGCCTGCGTTTTGTAATTAATATTCTCCAATTCCTCCACAATGCGTTCCGCTATCAGCGCTATCTCCTTACCAAATTCAGTGATGTATAGTTGTCGCCCGATGACCTCCGTGAGTGAAATATCGAATTGATCCTGCAATTTTTTCAGTTGTATAGAGACAGCAGGCTGCGTCATAAAGAGTTCTTCAGATGCTTTCGTGATGCTTTTGGTTTGAACGACTTTCAAGAATATTTGAAGTTGATGAATCGTAAAGTTCATAAATTATCGTTTATGCATATCATAATTAATATAAATGCAAATATATGAATCTGGTTTCTAACCTTTGTGGCGCATAAATAAAAAACAGAGTTATGGAAAACACAGAATTGGACTTTAAAGAAAACAAAACCATGGAAAAAACGGACTATGATATGATTCGTGGAGACTTCTCACCTGAAGAAGCCAAGGAAATTCTCAACTACCTACTTGACAAAAAAATCAGCTTTCACCACATGAAGACTTTTGGCACAGAAATCAGATTTGGTGAAGTTGATCAAAAATCCGTGCAGCGCTGCGAAGAATTGAAGCAGACCAAAGCTGCGGTGAACGAATTCATCCACGCCGTAAAAGACCAGGGAAAACATTTGCGAATCAAGTCCACCTTGTCTTTTGAAATTGTCTAAGTCAGTCCGAATCCAAAATATCATATGTAATGAATCAAACCGTACTTAACATTTTCGCTATAGCCTCATCGGTGATGTTTGCAGTTACTGCGATCACTTCATGGTTTGAGAGCGGCTTACGCCCGAGGATGGTTAAAAGAATGGCCGTGGCCTCCGCTTGGATCAGCATTGTCATTGCCGCTATCTGCGGTTTTTTTGTGTTCAATTACGGAATGCTCGAAACGGCTTTGATTGGTTGGGGCGACATTGGCCTCAGCTTGCGCCTCGATTCCGTCAGCGTCCTCATGTTTACAATGATTGCCCTCATAGGTTTCATCGTTGTACGCTACAGTCTAAACTACCTCGACGGCGATGACAGACAAGGCGCTTTCATAGGCCGGCTCGCTGCTACCATTGCATCGGTTCAGCTTTTGGTCCTTTCAGGAAATCTCGGAATTCTCTTCTTGTCATGGGTCCTTACCAGCGTGTCACTTCACCGCTTGTTGGTTTTTTACAAAGAGAGACCGGGAGCCATCGTTTCAGCACGCAAAAAGTTCATCGTGGCGAGACTTGGAGATGCCTGCTTGTTGGCGGCGGTAATTTTACTTTACAATCAATTCGGCACGGGCAATTTGGAAGTTATTTTTAAGTCCCTTCAAAATGCCATAGCAACAGGGCAACCCCCCAATGGCATTGAATCGGTAGCCGGCCTCCTCGCGGCGGCGGCATTGCTAAAGTCTGCCCAGTTCCCCACTCACGGATGGCTGGTTGAAGTCATGGAAACTCCGACACCGGTATCTGCCCTTCTGCATGCAGGCCTGCTTAATGCCGGACCTTTTCTGATCATTAGAATGGCTTATGTTATGGATGCAAGCACGTACGCTTCTATGGTTCTGATTGTTTTCGGGGGATTTACTGCCCTATTTGCCTCAGTGGTATTTCTGACGCAAACCTCGGTAAAGACCGCCCTTGCCTATTCCAGCATTGCCCACATGGGTTTTAGTTTAATGACTTGTGGAATGGGCGCATACGCAGCATCAATGCTCCACTTGGTGGCTCACTCCTTCTACAAGGCACATTCGTTCTTGTCATCGGGTAGTATCATTGACATGATCAGGTCGTCCAAAGTGAAGGCTGCTAAGAGAATAGGCAGCCCCTTTAGAATAGGCCTGGGAATAATTTTGGGTCTGGGAGTTTACACGGGGTTTGCATTCTTATGGGGAGTAGATCCTGTAAAAGAACGTTCGCTTTTGATCATTGGGGCAATAATCGCATTGGGCCTTTCGAGACTTTTCACCTCTGCTCTGGACAGCACCGGAAACGTAAAATTGATTCTAAGAGCTTCACTGCTTTCGCTGGTGGTGACGGTTGCATTTTTCACCTTGGAATCGGGCATGCACCTTTTGCTAATCGGCGAATTGCCTGAACTGGCCATTCCGGAAACATCTGCCACCATCTTACTCGGTGGCTTGCTCCTTTTATTCACGGCTACGGTATTTATTCAAATTATAGCCCCCTTGGTTGAACCTACCGCATTTACCAGAGCCTGGGCCATCCACCTGAGAAATGGATTGTATGCCAATACCGTATTTGACAGAACGGTACGCTCTCTATACTCACATGGATCCGAGAGGAAAACTCAGGTAATTGAAAATCTCGAGGAAATCAAACCGAGACCATCAATTGAATTAAAAAAAACTGAACTAGAAACGGTTTAGCACCATCTGATTATACTCATTTCAATCTGTATCTCATGGAAAACATCAACATGGCAGAGAAGCAACCTGACATCTTTCACAACCTGACTCCCAAACAAGAGGAGCTCGTAGCAACTTTAAGAAAGGCTTCCAAAAAAATTGCGCCTGTTTGGCCTCTTGAAAACTTCGTAGCCGTGAACCCTTACCTCGGCTTTACTGAAAAAAAATTTGGAGCGGTGGCGCAAGAATTGGCTGCCGCAGGAGGCATTCAGATGACATTACCCGGTTCATTTTATTTGCAAAAACTCCGCGAAGGCCAGATCGGTGAAGATGACATAGCCGCTGCTTTGAGCAATAGGAACATCACTACCCCGGTTAAAGAATTCATCAAGGAGTTGGAAAATGATCAACATAAAGAAGAAACTACCTCAACTTTTGCCACGGTAGCCGACATTGCGACTCAGTTGACAAATAAGGATTGGAACCGTTTCACTGTAAGCAGAATCTCTACTTGGGCGGCCTCTTATTTTGATAATGGCCAAGCCATATGGTCCGCAGCAGATCAAAAGTCGGGGCTGTTTAAGGCTTGGAAGGCGGAAGCTTCTGTTGATCGAACGCCCGAATTGAGCGGACTAAAAGGCTTTAGAAAATTAATCAAGGCTTTGCCTGATCATCCCGTTGCAGCAACCCAAACCGCTTTAGAAAAATTGGGGGTTCCCAAAGACGGAATCTCGTTGTACCTGCACCGAATTCTTCTGCGTCTGGGAGGTTGGTCAGCCTATGCTGCCCGATTGGACTGGGATAGCGAGCTATACGGAGGAAAAGACGGTAAGCTAATCGAATTTTTGGCCGTGCTGACATGCTGGGAAGCCTGCTTATTGGAAAGCTTAAATACAGCCGAGCTCTCGGCAAAATGGAAAAATGCCCGTTCTTTTCTGTCGAGAGTCAATGTAGATCAAGACCTCAATCGACAACTGGTAAAGAAACTCATTCTTCAAGAGGCTTTTGATGCGGCAGCTCAACGCCGCCTAGTAGGAAAGTTTCACGGCAAAAAGGTGAGCAAGATTGAAAAATCCAAGCAACCAAAAGCACAAGCCATCTTTTGCATCGATGTTCGCTCAGAGGTTTACCGCAGAAATCTCGAGTTGGCGGATGCAAAGATTGAAACATTGGGCTTTGCCGGTTTCTTTGCTTTCCCGATTAAATATGTGCCTATGGGCCATGAAGATGGGGAGGCACAATGTCCCGTGCTACTGCAGACAGGGCCTAAAATCAAGGAAGAGTTGCCCGATAGCGCGGAAAATCGGTCAGCAATCAAGCAGCGTATCTTTCACCGACAGGCACTGCAAGTATGGAAATCGTTTAAATCAGGAGCTGTAACCTGCTTCAGCTTTGTAAGTCCTCTTGGCCTCTCCTACTTGCCCAAACTTTTCACTGATGCCTTTGGCTGGACCAGACCCGTACCAAACCCCAACACGGTAGGAATGAAAGAAGGTTTTTCAGGAAAGAAAACCATTAGTCTGGCTACAGAAGTAAGTGACCCGACGGTCGGAATTCCATTGGAACAGCAAATTCAAATGGGCCAAAACGCACTGAAGGCGATGTCGCTGGATAGTGACTTTGGCAAATTTGTCATGATAGTAGGGCATGGGTCCACCATGGTAAACAACCCTCACGCTACGGGGTATGACTGCGGAGCTTGCGGAGGACACACCGGCGAAGCCAATGCCAGAGTAGCAGCAGCGGTACTGAATAACCCGATAGTGAGGGAAGGATTGCTTGAAGCAAATATCTCCATCCCGGCCAACACGGTTTTCTTGGCCTGTCTTCACGATACTACGACCGATGAAGTGAGTATCTTAAATGAGGGCGATGTTCCGACTGATAAAATTGAGGAGTTAAAAGATCTCAAGCAATCGCTGGCAATGGCCGGACACGCTACCAGAACAGAACGCTCAGTCCGACTCATTACTGATAAGCCTTCTCATGTTGATAAGGCAATGATGGCACGAAGCAAAGATTGGGCACAACTTCGACCTGAATGGGGCTTGGCAGGCTGTTCAGCCTTTGTGGTGGCTCCTCGTGAAAGAACAAAAGGAATCGACTTTGAGGGAAAATCGTTCCTGCACTCATACGAATGGCGTAAGGACAAAGGCTTTTCTATTTTGGAATTAATCATGACGGCACCTATGGTCGTGACCAGCTGGATCAACTTGCAGTACTATGGCTCTACGGTAGACAACAAGAATTACGGTTCGGGAAACAAAACGCTCCACAACGTTACCGCAGGAGTGGGAGTATTGGAAGGATACTCCGGAGATTTGCGAGTGGGATTGCCTTTGCAGTCGATCCACGACGGTGAAAAATTTCAGCACGATCCCCTTCGACTCAGCGTGATCATAGAGGCGCCGATTGAAGCCATGAATGAGATTCTGAACAAGCATGCAGCGGTTAAGGATTTATGCGACAATGGTTGGATTTTTCTCATGGCAATGGATGATGAAGGAAAGGTATCCCACCATTACAGCGGAAACCTGAACTGGAAAGCAGTAAGTCAAGTAGCAGCATAAGTAGGCTATGACGGAAAGTGGCGGTCCGAACATAGGCTGAATAGGTAGAAATGACTGAGTAAACTAAGTCAATAAAAAAGGCACCTTCGGGTGTCTTTTTTTATAGAAAAAAAATTAGGTAAATACTACCACATAAATACTGAGTGTGGAAGGGAATTTGTTTGTACACCACAGAAAAAGGCATTTTTTTTGAGGAAAGATTACGTCAAGCAGTTCGCAAAACAAGCTAATTCGACAAGCGGCTTTTTTTTTGTTCTGACTCAAATAACAGTAAATGGAAAACATAGAACATTATATAGATTACACCGCGAAAATCATTGAAGCAATCGGTGTACTTACCATATCCGTGGGAGCCATATATTCATTGATTAAATTTCTCATTCGCCTAAAAAGCAAAAATCCCGTTAGCTATTCACAGCTGCGTCAAGATGTTGGGAAATCTATTCTTTTGGGTTTGGAAATATTAATAGCGGCAGACATTATGGCTACCGTGGTAACCAAGCCTACGCTGCTGTCTGTTTCAATTTTAGGTTTAATCGTACTTATCAGAACTTTCTTAAGTCTCTCTCTTCAAGTAGAGCTGGAAGGAAAGTTTCCGTGGCAGAACTCCCCGACGAAAGAACATGAAAACGGGTTGAATAATTAATAAGCTAAGTTCGGGACTGAGAAGAGAATGCTCTTTGAGCTGTTCATAGCAATAAAAAACTTTCTAAATGAGAATTGCCATCTGACCATGATTGGCTCTGCACACTTCAAGAGATGTTAGAAAAGATTAAAAATCACCTTTCTCTCGCTGCCAAGCTTTTAGGAATGCCTATTTTTGCAGCCGCATGAGAGTGCTCAACACGTTCTTAATCGGATTGGTCCGCATTTATCAAGTGGCTATTTCACCTTGGTTTGGAGCAAACTGTAGGTTTACTCCTACTTGTTCCGGTTATACGATAGAAGCCATCAATGAGTGGGGAGCCTTTAAAGGAACTTGGCTGGGCATCAAGCGTATTTCAAAATGTCATCCGTGGGGATCCCACGGCTATGACCCGGTTCCCAAAAAAGAAAAAACAGAAAAAAGAGAAAATTAGTTATGCGTTGGATTATCATAATGAGTTTAGGATTGGTGGTGATGGCAAGTTGTGGAGACTCAGGCCGCGGTCAAAATCGCACCATAAAGCAAGCGGCAGCTATTCATGAAGAGATCATGACCCGACACGATTCTATCTATTCAGCATTGACCAGGGAGAAGAAAAGAATCAATGCTCAATTGGAGGCAGGAATTTCTAATAAGGAGAAGGAGAGTGCTTATAATTCCATGATCCGAAGTATCGACAAGAGTTTCAGAGCATTAAATTCGTGGGAGGAATCGGTGGTAGCTGTGCCGGGCTATGAACATAAACACGATGGTGCGCATAACCACAGTCACGACCCGATGAAAGAGGAGATTGCAGCGGGTATGAGCGACAAAGAAATCCTGCAGTATCAACAAGCCTTAAAAGAGCGATTGGAAGAAGTAGCGACTCAAATTCGCGGACTGCTGACCACTATTGAAAGTTATGATCTAAATGAATAATCGCCCCAGACGAAACCGCAAGTCGGCCGCTGTGCGCAGCATGGTCAGAGAGACTCGACTGACTCCCGACCGATTGATTTATCCACTCTTTATCACGGCAGATGAGTCAGCTTACAATCCTATTGGATCATTGCCGGGACAGGCACAACTTGGAGAGAAGGAGCTATTCAATGAAATTGAACAGTCCCTGAAACTTGGCATCAACGCCTTTGTGCTTTTTCCCGCTGTAGCGGAAAGTCTTAAGGACAACACAGCCTCGTACTCTTGGGCCGAAGAAAACTTTTACTTGCACCGAATCAGATCGGTCAAGGAAAAATTTCCGGAGACTGTCCTGATGAGCGATGTCGCCATGGATCCTTACAGTTCCGACGGACATGATGGACTGGTAAGGGAGGGTAAAATACTGAATGATGAAACGTTGTCCATCTTGTCAAAAATGTCTGTAGCCCAAGCACAAGCGGGTATTGACATCATCGGACCATCAGATATGATGGACGGCAGAGTAGGATCAATTCGCGAATCGCTCGATGAAAGTGGATACACCGAGGTGTCCATTATGTCTTACACGGCAAAATATGCCAGTGCTTATTACGGCCCTTTTCGGGATGCGCTGGACTCCACTCCGAAGTTTGGTGACAAGAAAACTTACCAAATGGATCCTGCCAATTCAAATGAAGCACTTCGCGAAGCAATGCTCGACGAAGAGGAAGGGGCGGATTTTCTCATGGTCAAACCGGCACTTTGTTATCTGGATATCATTTCCAAGTTGAAAGAATTCAGCTCTTTACCAATATCAGCTTACAATGTTAGCGGCGAATATGCAATGATCAAAGCCGCCGCAGAGAAGGGTTGGCTCGACGAAGCCGCGGCAGCAGATGAGATGCTGTTGAGCATTGCACGTGCAGGAGCAGATATTATTTTAACTTACTTTGCGAAAGACTACGCAAAGCGATTTTCGAATGAAACTCTTCACCATTGACATCCACACGCACATTCTTCCTGAAAATATTCCCTCCTTTCGTGAGCGATTCGGATACGGTGGATTCATTCATTTAGAGCATCATGCTCCCTGCCGAGCCAGGATGATGATGGACAATAAATTTTTCCGTGAGGTAGAAGACAATTGCTGGAATGCCGAAGCTCGAATGAAAGAGTGCAATCAGCACCATGTGGATGTTCAGGTCCTCAGCACGGTCCCTGTTATGTTCAGCTATTGGGCAAAACCCGAAGATTGTCTTCAAGTCTCCCGTTTCTTAAATGACCACCTCGCTGAAATCGTCGATCGTTACCCAAAGCGATTCGTGGGTTTGGGTACACTACCAATGCAAGACCCTGAGCTCGCCATCCAAGAATTGAGAAGGTGTAAGGAAATTGGTTTGGCAGGGATTGAAATTGGTTCGCACGTAAACGACTGGAATCTGAATGATCCCAATATATTTCCCGTGTTTGAAGCTTGCCAAGATTTGGAGATGAGCGTTTTTGTTCACCCCTGGGATATGATGGGAAAGAATAAGATGGAGCGATATTGGCTTCCATGGTTGGTAGGTATGCCTGCAGAAAC
>Ga0102943_1001874_pt1 | contig 12651 bp, 7 predicted proteins | sample SalPonC_black_MG_FD_78174 | JGI IMG/M metagenome (GOLD analysis project Ga0102943, IMG submission 78174) | Salt pond soil microbial communities from South San Francisco under conditions of wetland restoration - Salt Pond MetaG... | ecosystem: Environmental > Aquatic > Marine > Intertidal zone >...
CCTGAACCACATATTTCAGGTTTTGTTGTTTCTTTTTTTCTTTTGGGGTTTCATCTTCAGGTGGATTAAAATATTCACGAATTGCTTCTTCGGTGACAAACCATTGCACGCCCAATTTGCGTCCGCGGATTCGCCCCTCACGAAGGTAGGCACGAAGCGTCATCTTGCTGATGCCAAGGCTTTCGTGCAGATCATCGATAGAATAGAGTGTTAATGAACCAATTTTTCTCGGCATTACAATCTGTGATTACCTATTATTAGTTATATAAAGAATACAAATAAATCGATATTATCGCTCATTATCAAGACAATATGAATTTCATTTGGAGTGAATAGCTTCAACCCTTTATATTGATAGTAATTGATCAAAATAAAAAGCCCTTCATTGATCAATCGCTGCGATAATTTCCTCTCAACATGCTCTCATTTTTTTATTAACCATTCCTCTTTTCAGAACAGCTCTCTCTCAGATTTCTAACAAAAAAAGCGCTGAAGAGATAGCGATCTGATCGTATCTAAACAACGCTTTTGAGGCTTAATAGCGAATAAATATTATGTAGTTGGTTGTGTAACTACCTTCTGTGATCGTCTCTCGGCCCATTCTGCGCGCTTTTCATCCACCAGTACCTTCACTCGATTTGCAGAGATGTAAACCACTGGGATCAAAATCAATGTAATAAGGGTTGATGCAGTTAAGCCCCCAATTACAACCCGTGCAAGAGAGGCTTGAATTTCTCCGCCGGCACCCCAGCCAAATGACAGCGGAAGCAATCCGAGGATAGTTGTAAGTGTTGTCATTAAAATAGGTCTTAATCGTAATCTTCCGGATTCGATAACGGCCTCGAGCACTCCCAGGTTTTTGTCTCGCCGCATCAAGTTGATGTAATCTACAAGCACGATTGCATTATTTACCACGATTCCCACCAGCATGATGATGCCCATAATACTCTGCATGTTGAATGTAGTGCCTGTCAGCAGCATGGTCGGGATTACTCCAACAATCGCTACCGGAACAGCAAACATTACAATCAACGGATCGAGGAAGCGCTCAAATTGTGCTGCCATTACCATGTAAATCAGAATGAAAGCCATAATAATGGATATCAAGAAATCTTGTTGCGCTTTCTGTTGCTCTTCATATTCACCGCTGTACACAACCGAAAATCCGGCGGGAAGGGTCAGGTCAGAAAGTTCTCCCTGAATTTTTTGGACAGCTTCACCCAAAGGAGTTCCGCTTTCAAGGTTTGCTGTGATATACGTCACTCGTTGCCCGTTAATTCGATTAATACTGACCGGGCCCTCAGACGCACGCTGATCAATCACTGTTGAGATCGGGATGGTTTCTCCCTCAGCCGATCGAACTGAAATATTTTCGATGTCGAGCGTGCTCATTCGGTCAGATTCCTGTAAACGTACCCGAATCGGGAATTCATCGCCGCCCTCGCGGAATACCCCAGCCTGAACGCCGCCTACATTGGCCTGCACGGCTTGAGCCACTTCCCGGCCCGTGAGACCCAATTCGGAAATTTTCTCGCGGTCAAAAATAATGTTTTGCTCGGGTCGCCCTTCCTCACGGTCAGATCGCACGCCTCGTACCTCAGGGATTCGCTCCATTCGCTGCCGAATCTCATCGGCCAGTTCTGCTGAAACATCCAGGTCATATCCTCGCAGTTCCAGTTGCACGGCTTCCTCGCCCCCGGACCCAAAAATTCGACGCAAAATCCAAAGGCCGGATTGAGCCCGAACCCTGAAAAATCCACCGGGAATGCTTCCCTCAATCTGGTTACGAATCTCATCAGCCAGTTCATATGAGCTCACCGTTCGCTCCGACTCATCAACCAGCGCCAGTTCAACTTCGGCATTTCCATTTCGCACCTCGGTCGACATAAACTTAACCTGGTCCATCGGGGCAATGGCCAATACTTTTTCTTTCAATTCCAGCATATATCGATTGGCCACGGCGATATTCATACCATCTTCCATGTAGAAATCAATGCTGATCTCATCGGCTTCTGTTTGTGGTGCCAGTTCCGTATCTACAAATCCTGCCCCATAAATTGATCCTGCAATCAATACAATTGTCACGCCAAACACCATATACTTTCTCTCAATCGCCTTGCTGAGAATCTTCCTGTACTTGTTTTCAACTTTCTCAAAAAAGATCTGGAAGCGTCCCTTGTCTGAAATATCCGTTTCTGAATCAGGTTTTATACTCATGAATTTACTTGCAAGCATCGGTACCAAAGTCAATGCCACAAGGAGTGAGCAGAACAGCGCGAACACCACAACAAGCGCTAATTCCTGGAACAGGGTTCCGGTGATAGTTTGCATAAATACAACAGGCAGAAAAATCACAGACGTGGTAATAGTCGATGCCACAATTGCGCCGGAAACTTCCTGCGTACCTACAAGTGCACTCTCATCCAGTGATTTTCCGCTCGACCTGAGCCGGACAATATTTTCGAGAACTACAATGGCGTTATCTACAATGAGACCGACGCCAAGCGCCAATCCTCCGAAGCTCATCTGGTTCAGGGTGAGCCCGGTAAAATAGAGTAGTCCAAATGTGGCGATGATAGAAACGGGAATCGCAAGCGAGATAATAAACGTGGTTGAGCCGTTTCTCAGGAAAATGTAGAGGATAAAGATCGCCAGCACAGCTCCCCACATGGCTGCTTGCTGCACATTATCAATAGAGTTTTGAATGAAGTCACTCTGATCAATCACCATCAACAGTTCAATATCTTCTCTTTCGCTGTTGATCTGTTCAATCTCACTGCGAATATCGGCGGCAACCTGAACCGTATTTGAGCCGGTCTGTTTCCGAATACCCATTCGGATCATCGGTTTGTCATTCACATTTACTACCCTGCCGAGGTCTTCGTAACCATCTTCAACAGTTGCAATATCCCTTACACGAACCGGTTTACCGTCAATCCGGGTTATAATCGTTTCAGAAATCTGACCAATGTCAGTGTATTCACCCAGGGTCCTCACATAAATATCGGTAATACCACTTTTCACATTTCCGCCTGGAAGCGTAGTGTTCTCAGCCACGATAGCGTTTTGAACATCAATGGCAGTTAGCCCGCTTGCCATCAACCGATCCCGCTTCAGGTTTACCCGAATTTCTCGATGAACTCCTCCCCATACATCAATGGTACCGACCCCGGGTATCTGCTCAAGGCGTTTTGAAATATCACGTTCGAGGATTAACGTCAATTCATCCAGTGGCCGTGTAGATTGCGCACCAAGTATTACAATCGGAAAATCATTCGGATCATATTTTCGTACCCGTGGTGCCTCAGCCTCCTCGGGCAAACTTCGTCTAACATTATCCAAAGCTGCTCGCACATCGTTGGCAGCTTCATCAAGATTCGTGTTTTGGGTAAAATTGAGAGATACGCGGCTTTCTCCCTCCTCTGATTGAGATGTAATTTCCTCTACATTGGCAACACCTGCCAAAGCATTTTCAAGCTGATCCGTAACAATGGTTTCAATTTCTTCGGGACCTACATTTGGGTAATCAACTGAGACAGACAGCCTCGGGTATTCAATAGGCGGCAACAGATCAACCGGCAGGTATCGAAACCCGGCAATTCCTAAAACAATCACGATCAGATATACCATCGTGACCGCAATGGGCCTGTTTATAGATGTTTTTGTGATTGGCACTTTTTATTCCCCTATAGTTGGTTAGCTGTTGAATTTGGAGTGTTTTTCACTACATTATCGCCACTCATAATTTCATCTAAGAGATCCTCCGGGCGCAGATCCTGCATCTCCATAATATTATTCCAGCTTGAGGGACGAATTCGAGCCTGCCCACTGTTATTTCGCTGTAATAAATTGTGGCCAATTGTAACAACCCACTGCCCACTTCTGATCCCCGAAACACCGGCCGCATCACGTCCCCGTGCTATTACATCGATCGGAACAAATTCAACATCCGTTGGATTGCTGAGAGATGCCTGCTCCTCGCCTGAGTCCTGAATGAATTCGGATTCTAATCCAAAACTTGGAGCCACATAGACGCCTGTCACGCCCGTTTGTTGATTTCTGTATATGGAACTGAGCGGTATTATCGTTGCTTGTTCACTCTCACCATAGAGTATGTCAACCGTAACGAACATACCCGGCATCAATAAACCGTCGGGATTATTGATGTCAATCTCGGCTTCAGTACTAAAATTACCTGCACCCAAAAATGGTGATATTCTTGAAATTTCAGCCGTCAAAACCGTATCCGTTAAATTTTCTGAGAAGATCCGAACCGTTTGCCCCGTGTTGACATAACTCAGCATTCGTTCGGTTAGATTAATCGTAATTTTTGATTGGCTCAGATCACCAATCGTATAAAGTCTTGTAGCTGTACTAACCTGCATCCCTATTTCGGCATTTCGCTGTCCAACCGTTCCATCCACCGGAGCTACAATTTGTGTTTGATTGAGTGCGTCTCTTTGCTCCTCAACGCTTGCTTCTGCTTGTTCAACCCGAGCTTGTGCCAATTCGTAATTTGCCTCCGCCGATTCGAATTGAGCCTCCAACTGTTCCAACTCCAGGTCGCTGGCTACATCTCTCTCAGCCAAAACCCGCGTTCGTTTAATCTCTGCCTCAACTTCTCCCAATGCTGCAAGAGCTTGTTTTTCCTGTGCAACACTAATTCGAAGATTGGCTTCTGCCTGGCGTAGCCGTTCTCGGTATTCACTATCACGTAACTGTATGAGAATATCTCCCGCCTCGACTTGATCCCCATTTTGTACAAAAACCTGTTCGATTGGAGCAGAAATCTCCGGGTAGATATCTACCTGGTTAGCGGCACGAACAATTCCATTTAACCGTTCTTCGAGAGGCAGTGAGCCGAATTGGGCTTCAACTGCTTCAACGGCAGGCAAAACTTCATTAAACTCTCCGCTGTTATTTTCTTCAGAACCACAGCTTTGCAGTATTGCTACTCCGATAACTGCAAGTGTTAGTAACCATTTGTTTTTCATCATTCCTTTAATGTTAAATTAGTACAGACATTACCACTTATTCTGATATTTCATTCCATAGCGATTGTTAAAAGGTTTAAAAATGTTGTAAAGATTGGTTAGAATTGTATTCATTCTCTCGTCCTGGTAATCTTTTGTCAACCGTTTATCATCTACAGAACAAATAATATCTATGGATTCTATTACTCAAATAACACTCGGAGCCGCTTTGGGCGAGGCCCTTCTGGGCAAAAAGATAGGATATCGTGCGGCGGCCTGGGGTGCATTGCTTGGCACAACCCCCGACCTGGATATACTCGCCAATCCTTTTTTAGACAATGTTGCTGAGATCAGTTTTCACCGCGGTTTTACTCATTCCGTTCTGTTTTGCTTGTTTGCATCCCCGATGTTTGGATTTGCCATCAACTATCTCCAAAAAAAGTGGGAAGTGGGATGGAAAAAATGGACCCAATTCGCTTTCCTTGTTTTCTTTACTCATATCATCCTGGATGTTCAAACCACCTACGGTACCCAGGTTTTCTACTTTTTTAGTGACCGGCCCGTTACTACTGATTCTATATTTATCATTGATCCGGTCTACACATTTACACTATTGTTTGGGCTGATTTCGGCACTTTTTTTGAACCGCCAATCAAAAATCCGCTCTCTTATGAATAAGGGAGGCCTGCTAATCAGTACGCTCTACTTGATTTGGGCATTGGGAATTAAAGCGCACGTTCACAGCGTATTTGATGCCTCTTTTGAAAATCAATACGGTTTTTATGAAAGGATAAAAACTACACCCAACGGGCCATCGACATTTCTTTGGACTGGTTACGTGATTCGTGAGGATACCGTTTATCAATCGATCTATTCTATTTACGATAAGGATGCCAACCTTCAATTTCGGGCCATTCCAAGAAACACAGAATTGATTGGTGAGATTAAAGACGACCGCGCCGTTGAAACCCTGCTTTGGTTTTCGCGCGGATATTATACTATAGAGAACAAACGGGATTCATTAATGTTTTATGATTTGCGATTTGGCCGAAGTGACCTTTGGTTAACCAGGAATGAAGAGGTGCCCTTTGTTTGGCAAAACCAGATCCTTTTTGATGAAAATGGAAATGCAACCAACATTAAACAACAAACCCCCTCATTTGAGACAAGATCTTCCATCTTTTCACGTTTTATTGACCGTATAAAAGGTGAGTAAATCTTTTTATATTTGACAATCCCCTTTAGAAGGGGTAATGCGAACAGGGGGATGACTCTTAATCGCTTTTTAATTCAATAGTTTAGATTATACGATCATTACTGATTATCCTCCAATCCCTCAAAAAGGGATTTTTTAAAAACCTTCTTCACACCATTATGAACAGAAAAGTAATTATAGGATTATTGGTCGCTGCATTCATCGGAGTGTATGCTTTCTATTCATTTCAACAAATTACACCACAAGAAATTGAAAACGCTCCGGAATGGATACCTCTTGAAACCGCTCAAGCACAAGCAGCCAATGAAGATAAGCTGATCATGATCGATATCTTTGAAGTCGGATGCCAGTTTTGCCGAGCGATGGAGAGAGAGGTTTATCCCTCTCCAAGTGTTCGTGCTGTCCTGGATCGTGATTTCGTGCCCGTTAAAATCAACGGCCATTCTGAAAATATGATTACTTACAACGGTGAACAGATGACCGAACAGCAATTTGCCAGTAAAATGGGAGTTACCGCTTACCCGTTTACAGTGATTATGGACAGCGAAGGTAACGTGATAGACAGCCGCCGCGGGTATATGAATATTGTGAACTTTTCGAGTTTTTTGAGGAGTACGGCAGAGAAGAAAGCGCAGACCTAAAGATAGGTACTGCTAATCGAATTTTCGCAGAATCTTACAGATTTTAAACTTTAGAATGAGTGAATCAAACAATTCATAGTTTCTCCGTTAGATTACTCATACAAAGACTGAACTCCTCAGTTTTTAATCTGAGGTGCCGGGTTGCCATAAATATCCCTGGAGCCATAACTCACCCTCAATCGTATCACCCTCAAACAGCTCTCTCCCGTTCAGATCCGTTTCTGAGACATAGATATCTAAGTCGAAATCAAACCAATTGTCTTCAACAGAAACTCCTGCAACGTTCGTACGCGCTTTTAAAAAATTTCGGTCCAGTATTTTTCTTTTTTCAACCTCACCCACAGTGCCTATAAAATAGTAGTCATCCGGATGGCCATCCTCCGCGCTACATATTGCAGTTGCTCCCGGCAGATCCTCAAATTTTGTCTGATCCTCATCGATTACTTTTATAACACTCTCACCTTTTATTTTCTCTATATAGGCCGAATTGATATCCGATGGATTTTCAATAATTTTGCAGTTGTATGCAAACCCGTAGAGAATAAACTGGTAGGGAATTTCTGGACCGTAGGCTCCCCTGTTATCCGCATAACAGGAATCAAAAAAAGTAAGCTCCATCTGATCCTCTATGAGCACATCCAAATGCGCCTCTCCATGTTTTTCCAACTCAACAATTTTTTGAATGGCTATTTCATGTTGAATGCCATCACTTGCAAAAGGATATATTGAATATAACTGAGGATTATCCTCCTCTTCCTTCCCGCCAAAAACTAATTTTATTCCGTTTCTGGGACGCGGCCAATTTAACAGGACTCTTTTCGGTGTATTTTTTGGCAGTTTGTACAACGGCCTGTGCGTGCTCGACCATGTAATAGAGCGGGTTGTTTCACGAATCGCTTTTGGGATAATTTTTGTACTCAGATCGTCCAGGTCATCATAAAAAATAGACCAACCCAGTCCATGAGTAAAATTTGTTGTGTCGTCCGTTTTTTGAATAAAATCCGGAAACGAATCCTGGCTTTTATACCCGCCATCTTCATTCACCCTGAAATGAGAAAGAGCTAACTGTTTAACCTCATTGTCATCAAACAATATTTGAATTTTTCCCTCTTCGGTTACAGAGAGAACCGTTCCGCTGCCAAATTCAGCGTGTTGAATGCGGTCACCTTTTTTAAACATGATCTACCCTTTCATAAATGAATCCTATTATATAAAAAATCCAATATCAGGTTCAAGCTTTATAATTGACTCGCCCAGTTTATTTTAAACCCATTTTTTCCTTTTCACAGGGCTCATTTAATTCTAAACATAAATCATCGGATGAGTTCAAGCTTTTCATAAAGCTGCACTCCAAAACCCGTTATACCAGTATACTGCCAGAATTCAGAAGTTCCCAATCTACTGCATGTCGGTGCTCAAAATTGGCTCCGCGCTAAACAGTCCGGGCTTCCTCAAGCGTCACTTTTTTCTTCTTTCCAAATTATTATCAAAAACTTTGGGCTGACCGTCTGGAGATCTTTCTCCTTTCCACTCAGGAGTTCAATCAATAATTTCTTCTGGTGTTAACTCTTAGCCGGGAGCATCGTAATGAACGATAGTAAAATTAATCTCTGAAATATGTAGTTCTTCATAATATTGAAGACAGTAAGATAAAATTTCAGATCTAAATTTGAGTATCGAACATATCAGAAGAGTATTTAAATTCTATTCTAACAACGCCGGTACTGTCTACTCATGGAATTTTCAGCTAAAATTAAATTCATTGAACGCTAACTTGAGTTTCTTTTTAGATGTTACAATAACTACTTACAATTATTAGTTTCAATAAGAAATTCCTCAAGAAATCAGTAATTTTGTGAAATTAGATCCAAACTGAATACCGATACGACATTTAAATCATTTACAGGGTACCATTTTTTATGATTTTACCATCCACACATCTATTCGAAAAGATACAGCTATGTTTTTTGATTTTATTTCTGAGTGCATTTGTTTACTCCGAAACCTTGGCTCAAAATGTTGTAACTCCGCAGCATATTGCCGAGATGGAAACCGTTACAAGCTCCCAGATTTCTCCCGATGGCCAGTATATCGCTTACACGATTAGCACTCCTGCAGATCCGTACGAGAAAAATCGATCCAACAGCACACACCTCTACCTTCTCGACGTTGCGGAGGGTACGACTACTCCATATCATACAACCAATTCTGTGAGTTCCGTACAATTTCGTCCGGGACAGAATGCAATTACTTTTTTGTCTGAAATGGCAGGTGACGACACCCGGTCTCTTTATCAAATTCCCGTTGAGGGTGGAGAAGCTGTAAAACTGTTTAGTTTCAGGCAAGATCTTATTCGTTACTCCTGGCACAACGACGGAAATCAGATTGCATTTATGGCAAGTGAAGAAGCAGAGAGATCCAATTCACCGTTACCTTATCAGGCCGATGTGTACGAAGAAAATGTACCGCAACGGCGCGGATATATCGCTAATGTAGCGATGAATTCTCAAATGGCAAGACAATTACAGGTTGAGGGTTCGGTTTACAACATGGAATGGAGTCCGGACGGCGAACGTATTGCCGTTTCTGTAGCTCCAACACCTTTTGTAGATGATCAACTGATGAACCAACAGATATATGTTTTAGATACCGATGATGGTGAAATTTCTGCTGAAATCAATAATAGTGGAAAACTGGATCAGATTGAGTGGAGTCCAAATGGCCAAAGGTTGGCAATCGTGGCGGGATCTAACATCAATGACCCAACAGCCGGACGAATTTTAATTGCATCCGCCAGGGGAGGAGTGCCACAGATTGTAAACCGTGAATATGAAGGCACATACCATCAAATAGACTGGACAGATGAAAACTATATTCATTTTCTTTCCAGTGAAAGTACGGCTTCGCGGCTGGGACGGCTTCGGTTTGACGGTGGTGAAACTCAGACTCTTTTCTTTTCTGATGAGCATGATATCTCCTCCTTTTCGTTGTCTGATTCCACAACATATTCGTTTACAGCCAGTGCTCCGTCTCATCCAAACGAGGTATTCTATTTTTCCAGCCAGTCAGATGGTATGCACGAACGAATGACCTATCATAATGAGTGGCTGAACAGTGTTGAGCTGGGTGAGCAAATGGTTGTCAGCTACCAATCCAGAGACGGACAATTTGAGATCGATGGAGTATTAATTTACCCCGTCGGTTATGAAGATGGAACAACTGTTCCTGTTATCACCCAAGTCCACGGCGGTCCTGAATCACATTACGACAATGGCTGGCTCACAAGTTATTCAACACCCGGACAGATGGCCGCCGGGAAAGGCTATGCCGTTTTCTACCCGAACTACAGAGGGAGTACAGGTCGCGGAATCGATTTCATTTTCAGCAGCCAAGCCGACCTCGCAGGAGCTGAATTTGATGATATCGTAGATGGCGTAGATTTCCTGATTGAGACCGGAATTGCGGATCCCGACAAAATTGGTGTAACCGGTGGATCCTACGGTGGCTATGCATCCGCCTGGATGAGTACCTATTATTCCGATCGCTTTGCCGCTTCTGTGATGTTTGTAGGGATCAGTAATAATATTTCTTTATGGGGCGAAAGTGATATCCCGAAAGAGATGTATCTGGTGCATACCCGTAAACAGGTATGGAATAACTGGAATTGGTTCCTGGACAGAAGTCCCATTTATCACATTGCCAATGCCCAAACACCTCTTTTAATCATGCACGGGGCTGAGGATACACGGGTTCATCCATCACAATCTTTGGAGCTGTATCGACATCTTAAAGTTCGAAAACCAAATCTTCCGCTTCGTCTTGTATACTATCCGGGAGAAGGTCATGGCAACAGCCGAGCCGCTTCAAAACTCGACTACAGCTACCGAATGCTCCGTTGGTTTGATACCTACCTGATGACGGGAGATGCATCTGCTGAGAAACCTCATTGGGATGCACCCATTCCTGAGAAAGATTAGAATTTCGCCAAAAATAGAATGCCCGACGGATAAAACTTTCGAAGTTTTCAAGATTCATTTAAAAACCTATTTAGACGAACAAGGATTTTGCTTTCTTAACATGTTGGCAAACTTCGAAAGTTTAAAATAAACTGGCTGCATATTTGTTGTTAACCTTAATCAACTCTTTCCTGATTCGGTGTTTTCTTTGTTTCAAATCTGAAAAACATTATATACCAATGATTTAAGTCCGTCTTTAACCTGTAGGATCTATTCATAGATGCTCTATGATCTTATAAAAAATATTCTCATTGCAGTTCTGGTAATGGTGTTTATGGTTATTCTCACCATTTTAGCCTTGCGATGGGTCAATCCACCATTTACTGCATTTACCCTGCAGGCCGATTGGCAACAGCTGGATCGCGAAAGATATGACCTTAGAATTAGTTGGGTACCATACGATGAGATTCCTGAACATATGACTTGGGCTGTTGTCGCTTCAGAAGATCAACTTTTCTTTCAACATCACGGGTTTGATCTTGAATCGATCCAAGAGGCCTGGGAAGAACACCGGGAGGGAGAGCGAACACGCGGTGCCAGCACAATCACCCAACAAGTGGCAAAAAACCTGTTTCTGTCGCCTGTTCAATCTTTTATGAGAAAGGGAGTGGAAGCTGCGCTGACTCTATGCATTGAACTACTTTGGCCAAAGGACCGGATCATCGAAATATACCTGAACATTGCAGAATTTGGGCCCGGCGTTTTTGGAATAGGAGAGTCTTCAAGCGCTTACTTTAACAGGCCAGCCTCTCAACTTACACCGGAGATGGCCGCCCGCTTGGCAGCTGTTCTCCCAAGCCCAAAACGAATGCGCGTGAGTCCACCCTCACCCTATACACAGGAACGCAGCCTTTGGATTTTACGGCAAATGAATCAGCTAACCGGCAAAACATTTTACCGATTTGAAGATACCACCACTGCTAATGCTACAGAGAATCTTCCTAATATAAATGGTTATGCCACTGAACCGGATACTCTTTTCCAATCACTGCCGGATACTCTGAATTCAGCTCTAGATTCTACTGGCATCCTTGAACTTAAATAAATACAATAATTTAGAAATTTTAATATTTTCACTCCTGTATTCACCTAAATAATAGAGTTTTTCAAATCTTTAGAATATCTTAATGTTTTACCTGTTTGGAGAAAGATAAACCTATTTCATCATGCGTTTGCTCATTATCATTTTAATTGTTGGTTTTTGGGTGCAAGATGCTTTCTGCATGAATGCTATCGTCCTTTTAACTGATCAAGTTGAAATGACAAACAGGGACACCAGCTATGTAAGAGAGTTAAATGAAGAAAGCCAAAGGATGATTGAGGAAGGGAAGCTGGATTCTGCTTCAGCCGTTATTGATGAAGCCCTGTCGCTGGCGGAATTTTTGAATGATATTGAAGGAGAAGCATTTGCCATCTTAAATTTAGCCAGTTACTACGATACAAAAGGCCTTCCGGATTCTTTGTTGACATCAGTTGCCCCGCTATTAGACAGATACGAAGGAACAGAAAAGTATACACGCATTGGAAACCTGGTTGCTACCTCTCATCACGAGGTGGGTAATTTTCAGCAATCCCTGGATCTTTATAAAAAGATGCTTGATTCAGCCAAGCGGGATAACGATATCAGGATGCAGATGGGAATCACCCAGAATATGGGAAATAGTTACAGTTCTCTTGGGGACATGCCCTCGGCTATAGACAGTTATCTCTCCAGCCTGGAGATGGCGGAAGAGCGGGATGATACATTGGTCACCGCAGTGGTTCTTGATAACCTGGCTTCGGTAAATGTGGACCAGGAAAACTAC
>Ga0102943_1001875_pt1 | contig 12648 bp, 4 predicted proteins | sample SalPonC_black_MG_FD_78174 | JGI IMG/M metagenome (GOLD analysis project Ga0102943, IMG submission 78174) | Salt pond soil microbial communities from South San Francisco under conditions of wetland restoration - Salt Pond MetaG... | ecosystem: Environmental > Aquatic > Marine > Intertidal zone >...
TTGATCACGCTATTTCCGATCATCTCCAAGGCACCGATATAGATCAATACGGCCTGTGGGTATACTATCCCTGGTCCAACAGATTGGTACATTTGCTTCCCGAAGATGAGTTTATAGAAGTGAGAACGAATAGGAATCACTACAAGATTAGTCCCGCGGAGGAAAAGATCTTGTCAAATAAAAAGGTAGGGCTCATTGGTTTGTCAGTTGGGCAATCTGTAGCAGTGACTATGGCTATGGAGCGAGGTTTCGGTGAGTTGCGCTTGGCAGATTTTGACTCATTGGAGCTTACCAACCTCAATCGAATTAGAACAGGGGTGCACAACTTGGGTGTTCCGAAGGTAATTTCCGTTGCCCGGGAAATTCTCGAGATTGATCCTTTTATGAATATCAAATGTTTCACGGATGGCCTGACGGAGGAAAATATTGATGATTTCTTTTCTGATGGAGGGGATTTGGATCTGCTGATCGATGAATGCGATGGCTTGGATATGAAAATACTCGCCAGATGGAAAGCGCGCGAAATGAAAATTCCCGTGGTGATGGAAGCCAGCGACCGTGGCATGGTCGATGTAGAACGATTCGACTTAGAGCCCGAGCGCCCGCTCCTACACGGAATGGTGGAGGATTTAAGCCCCGAGAAACTGAAAACACTCGAAACAAACGAGGACAAAATTCCCTATATGCTAGCCATTGTGGGCGCCGATACGATCTCGACGCGTGCAAAGGCTTCCATGCTTGAAATTGGAGAAACAATCTCAACTTGGCCTCAATTAGCCTCTGCAGTTACTCTTGGAGGTGGTATCACTGCCGACGTTGTCAGACGAATCTTTTTAGACCAATACCACGAATCGGGCAGGTACTATATGGACGTTGAAGATATCATAGGCAATAAAAAGGCAAAACCCAAGGACGATGACTTTATCACACCGATTGAACCTGATGACAATTTCGGACCTGCAATAACACCGTCAGGGACCGCCGCGCTCGACCATCAAATTGCTGAAAAAATAATGAGTACCGCTTGTCACGCTCCTTCCGGGGGAAACCTGCAGCCTTGGAAATGGTCCGGAAAGGGCGAGGTTTTCCAATTGAAATTCGACAGAAACCTGATCAGCTCTTTTTTGGATCACCGTGATATCGCCTCGATGATCGCCCTCGGCGCCTCACTGGAAAACGCCCGTCTTGAAGCGACCAATCAAGGCTATGAAAGTTCCGTTTCTTTCTTCCCTCTACCAGAGGAAAAAGACGTTATTGCCCATCTGAGTTTAGCCCAAAGCAATACACCTGATGAACTGGACAAGTGGTTGGGGGCTAAAGTGCTGGAGAGGGAAACCAACCGGAACTTGGAGCACAGTGCTCCCCTATCGGCCGAGCATTTGGATAGACTCAGGGCGGTGAGTGAGAAGAACGGCTCAGGGCTCACCATCATCGAGCCTGGAAGGGAGTTTGAGCAACTCGCCTCATTGATTGCGCAAACGGAGCGATTTAGAATAATGCACCCCACGGGGCACCGCAATTTCATCCAAGAGATGCGATGGACAGAAGAAGATGTTAAGCGCACCAGAGATGGAATAGATATAGCAACGGTAGATCTTACCATTGGTGAGCTTACGGGCTTTAAACTGGCCCGAAACCGAGAAGTGATCGATAAGCTCATAGAATGGAAGGGTGGCTCCGCATTTGAGAAACTTTCCAAGAAATCCACTTCTGCAGCAGCTGCCTTAGGCATTATCACTCGCTCAAGTCGCTCGCGACTCGATTACCTACAAGCGGGTATGGATATGGAAAGAGTATGGATAGGTGCCAATGCCCTGGGTATAGGCTTTCAGCCGCAGTCTCCCCTCTCGTTATTGCTACCAAGACTCGAAGATAGCAGTGATCTCTCTCCCGAGCAGTATGAAGAATTCACCGCCATTGGTGAGCAACTTCGACAAATCATGTCATCATACACCGATAATGAGCCTATTTTTATCTTTCGATTGTTTTATAAAAACAAAGGTGTAGTAAAGAGCTTGAGAAGAGATTTGTCTAAGCATTACAAAAAAACCGAATGATCCACCTACGCGCTTACCGAGCTATAGATGAGGAAGAAAGGTGTTTAACCTACGCCATGGGGCACCGTCAGGTTCTTGAAGGGTTCAATCTGGGCAATATTACCACCAATAACTATGATTGGGCCTACAACCCCCATGTCTACGTGGTCGAAGCATTGGATGTGGAATCGGGAGAACTCTTAGGTGGCATTCGCGTACAGGTAGCCGACGGGCGAATCGATCTGCCCGTTCAAGAAGCAGTGAATCATTTTGATCCGAACATCAATGAAATGGTAAGGCATTATGCGTTAAGTGGTGGTACCTCGGAATTGTGCGGACTGTGGAATAGCCGTTCCAAAGCGCCTAATACCGGAGTGACCATGAATTTGGCCGTTGCGGGAATGGCCATTTGCAATCAACTACCCATCACCTCGATCTTTACAATTTGTGCTGCTTATACATTAAAAATAGCGCGACGATTGGGCTACAGAGTTGAAACGAGTCTTGGAAATAACGGAGAGTTTATCTATCCGAACAGCAACTACGTGGCGCGAGTTCTTTCTGCTGATCCTCAATCCTTAATGCACGTTTCTCAGATTTATTACGATAAAATTTTGCAGCTTCGGGCGAATCCGAATATTGAACTTCTGGAGGATGTCGGAAACGGAAAGAAAATCCTATACACGCATGATCTCCAACTCAAATCCGTAGGAAAGCTGGAATGGGTAGAAATGTAGCTTTTCTTTTTGTTGGTCTCCTCGTGCTATTTGCTTCCGAGAATGCCAAAGCCGGCGATACACTCAGGATCACGTCAGATTTTGGCAAAAGTATCTTAGGCAGTGAACTTTCGGTGCATAGAGAGGCGAACTTTTCATCTGACGTCAGCGATGTTTTAAATCAAGAGTTTGAACAAGTTGACTCACCCAGACCCAATTTGGGGTTCAATAAGGGAGCTTTATGGGTCAAAACGTCCATTCAAAACCTCACCGAAAATGAGGATTACCGCATTCAAATTCATCAACCGCTTCTAGACACCATCAAGGTTTATATCTTGGACGAGGGTGGTCGAGTAGTCAAAGAAAAGTTCTTTGGTGAAAGCCTCAACTTTAGTCACCGGGAATACAGCGCTCCCCCATTTATTCTTGACCTGACCATTCCTCAAGGAGAGTTTAGGACGGTCCTGCTAAGAATTACCACTGCCGAACAAATTGTTTTGCCAATATACGTGACTACCATCCGCTCTTCGGAAAAACTGTTGCTCGTTTCCAACCTGCTCTTCGGTGCTTATTTTGGGCTCATCTTGGTCATGGCTTTCTACAACTTCTTTATTTACTTAACCGTTCGCGACAGAAGTTACCTCATTTATGTTTTATACATCATAGCAGTAGGCTCAACTCAAGCCGTTTTAGAAGGGTATATGCAGCAATTTTTTTGGCCCGACAATACGTGGTTAGCCTCAAGAAGTCCCTATTTATTTACAGCCGTTCTTAGTATCACATCGATAATATTTCTCCAAGACTTTTTGAAAACCAAAATATATGCCCCGAGAGTAAATAAATTTTCATGGTATATCTACGGGTATTTTCTGTTGATTTTTGTTGTGGCGCTTTTTGGAGCAAGTCCTATAGTTCATATGGCCACACAGGTGGGCATTACCGCACTCTCATTTTATATTCTCACTGCAGGTATCATTGTTTATAAAAGCGGTTATAGCCCTGCCAAATTTTTTATTTTGGCTTGGGGAGTATTGGTGGCGGGAATCATTGTATACGCCCTTCAAGATTCAGGGCTTATTCCTTCTACTCCGCTCACGAATTACATGATGCTTATTGGAAGTGCCTTAGAAGCCATATTGCTATCAATAGCTCTCGCTGATCGCATCAACATTCTTAAAAGAGAGAAAAGCCAATCTCAGGAACAAGCTCTTCGAGTATCATTGGAAAATGAGAAAATCGTAAAAGAACAGAATATAGTTCTGGAAGAGAGAGTAACTGAGCGAACCGCCGATCTCGAAAACACAAATTCGAAGCTAAACTCTGCCATCTCCGAATTAAAAGAGACCCAATCGCAATTGGTACAGGCAGAAAAGATGGCCTCATTGGGGCAACTTACCGCGGGGGTCGCTCATGAAATCAATAATCCAATCAATTTTGTAAGTGCCAATATTGCTCCGTTGCGTTTTGATGTCAAAGATATTCTGGATGTATTGGACATGTATGACTCCATACCTGATGCAGAAACGTTTGAAGCCAAAAAAAAGTCCATTGAAAAGTTCAAAGAAGAAATCGATCTTAACTACAGCAAGCAGGAGGTAAATCAATTACTCGAAGGAATTGAAGAAGGTGCTAAGCGAACGGCCGAGATTGTAAAAGGGCTAAAGAACTTTAGCCGAATTGATGAATCGAGTGTAAAAGAAAGCGATCTTAACGAAGGGATTCGATCAACGCTCAATATTTTGAGAAACTCTATCTCTCCGGTGACTAAAGTGAATATGGATTTGGCTGAGAACCTCCCTCTGGTTGAATGTATGCCGGGTAAAATCAATCAGGTCTTTATGAATATCATGAATAATGGCATACAGGCGATGCACGACAACACATGTGAAAAGGCATCTGTTCTGACAATAAAGACCTCTTATGACGACAAATATGTGCAAATAGAGATTGGAGACACAGGCGCCGGAATGGATGAAAGAACCAAGAGTCGTATATTTGAGCCATTCTTTACTACGAAAGATGTAGGTCAAGGAACGGGTTTAGGGTTGAGTATTGTTTTTAAGATTATCGAAACCCATGATGGCAAAATTTACGTAGAAAGTGAAGAAGGAAAAGGGACAATTTTTGTCTTGAAACTTCCTATAAATGCTAGAATAAAGTCCGAACTTGAACTGTAATGGTTGATAACGAGAAAATAAGTGTTTTATACCTTGATGATGAAGAGCCAAATCTGAGCGCTTTTAAGGCTACTTTCAGACGTACGCATCTCATTCGAACAACTAATTCTGCCGAGGAAGCACTAGCACTAATTGAGGAAGAAGAGCCGCATATCATCATTGCTGACCAGCGCATGCCCAAAGTCAGCGGCGTAGAGTTTTTTCAAAAAGTTTGTAAGAGCCATCCCGATCCACAACGAATACTGCTAACAGCTTACACGAGCTCCCAAACAGTTATAGACGCAGTAAACCACGGTCATATCGATAAATACTTGGTGAAGCCTTGGGATCGAGAAATGATGGAGAAGACCCTTAGCTCGGTCTATCAATCTTACAAAAGTAAAGTGGAGCTGAAACGAAAAAATGAAGAGCTGTTCAGAGTAAATTCTGAATTAAATCGATTTGTTTACAGCGTTTCTCACGACTTAAGAGCTCCTCTCCTCTCCTTATTGGGATTGGTTGATCTTTGTCGCGACGAGCAAAACCGGCAGCAGGTTCAAGAGTACTTTGAACTCATGAATAGCAGCATTCGGAAAATGGATGATTATATCCAAACCACACTTCAGTACTACCGCAACCTCAAAACCAATCTTATTCTGGAACATGTAAATTTGTTCGAGTTAATCAATGAGATTATTGAGCCCCTCATGAATTACAACGGCAATGTAAACTTTAAGGTAAATGTCGCTGCCGATTCGGGCATCTTTACTGATCGAGTCAGACTCAAGATTGCTTTAAATAATTTGATCACAAATGCTGTAAAATACGGTTTTAAAGAAAAAAACCACCCGTATGAGATTGAAATTTCCAGTGTGGAAAATGAAGGATCCTTTCGGATAGTAGTCGCGGATCAAGGAAATGGTATGCCTGCTGAAAAACTAAAAAAGATATTCGACATATTCTTTTCCGAAGGTTCAGCCACTTCAGTTGAAAGCAGCGGACTGGGACTCTACTTGGTTCAACAGGCCGTGGACAAAATTCATGGAACGGTTTCAGTAAGATCAAAAGTGAATGTGGGAACTGAATTTGAAATAAACCTTCCCGATTTGACCACACAGAATTAATCTACTCCGATTTTCTTCTGCCATTCTTAGCTCTTGCTTAATATGGTTAACCTACAGTAAACGCAAGAACCGTTCGTTCTTCCATTTAGAGATCGATTTTACTTTAAATATAGCTTCAAGCCATAATTGAAAGGGGTTCCGAGCTTAAGAATTTCATAAGGGATTCTTAAAACGTGCAACCCCGAATACCGGATTGGTCGACTGTAATTTCGACAACTCAAAAACCAATCTAAAAATTAAGGTATGAAGCTCAAATCAATTTTATTGGGTGGTCTTTCCCTGCTGACTTTCGGAGTCTTCGGGCAAAGCGATCTCATCATTTCTGCCGTTTACGACGGCCCCCTTTCGGGAGGAACCCCGAAAGGAATAGAACTCTACGCAATCAATCACATTGCAGACCTCAGTGAATATGGAGTCGGCTCTGCCAACAACGGTGGAGGAAGTGCGGGCGTAGAATTTGCCTTGTTCGGCTCTGCATCAGAAGGGGACTACATTTACGTGGCATCGGAAATGCTTCAATTCTCGACTTTCTTTGGGTTTGCACCAAATTTCGTTGACGTCGCAATGGCCATAAACGGTGATGATGCCATCGAATTATTTAAAAACGGCACCGTGGTTGACCTCTTCGGAGACATCAACGTAGACGGTTCAGGCGAAGCTTGGGAATACGCCGACTCGTGGGCGCGACGTAGTGACAACGCCGTACCTTCTAACACTTTCGACGTGAGCGAATGGTCATTCGGAGGAGTAGACGCTTTGGATGGCGAAGCAGATAATGCTACCGCCGCTACTCCCGTTCCCATCGGGTCTTTCACCACTCCGGGTGGAGTTACTCCTCCCCCAACAGATCCGACGCCTTTCGAAAACCAGTTAAACCTCACTCTACTCGGCACTTATGCTACGGGAGTTTTTGACGAAAGTGCAGCCGAAATTGCAGCTCATGACCCCGCTACACAAAGAGTCTTCTTTGTGAATAGCAATGACAACACGGTCGAAGTTTTGGATATCTCCAATCCTTCTTCACCTGCCTTGATCAATAGCATTGACGTCTCTGACTATGGCGCCGCCCCCAATAGTGTGGCGGTATCAAACGGAGTCGTAGCAGTGGCAGTTGAAGCTGTGGTTAAACAAGACCCCGGAGCAGTCGTATTTTATGATGCTGACGGAAACTACATCAACGATGTAACCGTGGGTGCGCTTCCCGACATGCTGACCTTCACCCCTGACGGAAACAAGGTGGTGGTAGCCAACGAAGGTGAACCAAACGATGACTACGATGTAGATCCTGAGGGAAGCATCTCTGTGATAGATGTATCAGGCGGTGTAGCTTCCGCTACGGTAACGACTGTAGGTTTTGGCTCGTTGACCATGGCTGATGTCGAAGGTGTTCGAATTTTCGGCCCCAACGCAAGCATCGCTCAAGATTTGGAACCTGAATACATCACCGTATCAGATGATTCTCAAACGGCTTTCGCGGTGTGTCAGGAAAACAATGGAATCATTGTGATTGATCTTATGACAAATACCATCACTGATGTATGGGCACTTGGCACAAAAGATTACAACCTTCCAGGAAACGGAATTGACGCCAGCAATGACGCCGACGGAATTCAAATTCAAAACTGGCCGGTGAAAAGCTATTACATGCCCGATGCCATGACTTCTTACTCAGTAGGCGGAAGCACCTACATCCTTACGGCCAATGAAGGTGATGCGCGTGACTACGACGGATACAGCGAAGAAGACCGCGTGAAAGACCTCACGCTTGATTCGGTAGCTTTCCCAAATTACGCAGAACTTCAAATGGATGAGAACCTCGGTCGTTTGAACATCACACTTACCGCAGGCGATACAGACAATGACGGAGAATACGAAGAAATATTCGGATACGGCGCGCGCTCATTCTCCATTTGGGATGACGCGGGAAACCTCGTATGGGACAGTGCCGATGATTTCGAGCAAATCACCGCTGACTACCTCGCTCCTTTCTTCAACTCAAACAACGATGACAACGATTCTTTCAAAAGCCGCAGCGATGACAAAGGCCCCGAGCCCGAAGCCATCGCGATAGCAGAAATCAATGGAACACCATACGCTTTCATTGGCTTAGAAAGAGTGGGCGGAGTGATGATTTACGACATTACCGACCCTACTGCTCCTAAGTTTGAGAACTACATCAACAACCGAGACTTTAGCGTAGATGCAACCGATCCTGCCGCAGGTGACTTAGGCCCTGAGGACATTAAAGTAATCGATGCCGCTGACAGCCCCAATGGTGAAACCATCATCATGGTAGCCAACGAGGTAAGCGGAACCGTTTCGTTCTACGGCGTTTCTACTCCCGACTACACGCTGCAGATTCTACACGCTTCTGATCTCGAAGGTGGTGTAGATGCCATCGGTCGTGCTCCCAACTTCGCTGCCATCGTAGATGTGCTAGAAGATGAGTACGCCAACACCGTTCGCATCTCTTCCGGTGACAATTACATCCCCGGCCCGTTCTTCAACGCCTCTTCTGACGGCGCTATCAGACCAATTCTCCAGGATGTAAACCAAGACCTCTTCGGAGAGCCCGGATTGAACAACTTGCGCGAAGCAGGCGGACGAGCAGACATCACCATTGCCAACATCATCGGCTTTGATGCGTCTACACTCGGAAACCACGAGTTTGACAACGGAACAGCCATCGTAGAAGAAATCATCGCTACCGATATTCGCGGAGCAGGCTTGGGCGACGTACGCTGGTTGGGAGCTCAATTCCCCTACCTCAGTGCAAATCTCGACTTCTCTGGTGACGACAACCTTTCAGGATTGTTTACCGATGAGCTATTGCCAAACACCGCTTTCCAATCCTTGCCATCAGATCTTGACGCAGCAGGTGCAGCGCCAAAGATTGCCCCTTCTACCCTCATCGAGCGCAATGGTGAATTGATCGGAGTCGTGGGTGCCACAACTCAAGTATTGGAATCCATCACTACGACCAACGGTGTGAGTGTCATCAACGGCGGAAGCAACGACATGCCTGGTTTGGCGGCCATCTTGCAGCCTGTAATCGACGAGCTTCTTGCCGCAGGATCAAACAAAATCATCCTCGCATCTCACCTACAGCAGTTCTCGCTCGAGCAGGAGCTTGTAGGGTTGCTCAGCGGCGTAGACATTGTATTGGCGGGTGGTTCTGATAGAATCCTGGCCGATCAAACGGACAGACTGCGCAGCGGCGACGAGGCAGAAGACAACTACCCTTTCGTAACCGAAAACCTTGACGGAGAGCCCGCGCTAATCGTAAGTACCGATGGTGAGTACAGCTACGTAGGTCGGTTGGTAGTGGGATTCGACGCAGCGGGAGTTGTGCTTCTTTCTTCATTGAACGAAGGTGTAAACGGAATCTACGCTACCGACGACGAGATGATCGCTCAGGTTTACGATGATCCTTCCACGGCTTTCGCCGAAAACTCGAAAGGAGAATTGGTAAGTCGATTGACCAATGCGGTAAACGATGTGGTCATAGCCAAAGACGGAAACATCTTGGGATTGACCGATGTGTACCTCGACGGACGACGCGAGCGTGTGCGCACCGAGGAAACCAATATGGGTAATATCTCGGCCGATGCCAACCTCTTTGTCGCGAAAGCATACGATTCGGAAGTGGTTGTCTCGATCAAAAACGGTGGAGGAATCAGAGCCGCCATTGGAGAAGTAGACGAAGTAGCGCCGGGTGTATTTGAGTTCTTGCCTCCGCAAGCCAATGCCATTTCAGGAAAACTGGAAGGAGAAGTTTCTCAGCTGGATGTGGAGAACACCCTTCGATTCAACAACAGACTCTCTATTGTAGAATTGAGCGCATCTGACCTCCTGGCGGTAATGGAGCACGGCTTCAGCGCTACGGAAGAAGGAGCGACTCCGGGTCAATTTCCGCAGATCGGGGGGATGAAAGTTTCTTTCGATCCTAGCTTGGCTCCGGGATCACGCATTCAAAACTTGGTAATTGTAGACGAAGCAGGCTTGCCTTTGGACTCTGTGGTCAACGATGGAGAAATCACCGGCGATGCCGAAAGAATCTTTAAGGTGGTTACCCTTAACTTCCTCGCAGGAGGCGGAGACGGCTACCCGTTTGCCGACCTTGGTGAAAACCGAGTGGATCTGGACACAGCAGGTCTGGACGTGGGAACATTTGACTTCGCTCCTGCGGGAAGCGAGCAAGATGCTTTCGCCGAATACCTGAACACCTTCTTTGCCGAAATGCCTTACATGGATGCTGAAACACCGATCAGCGAGGACCAAAGAATCCAAAACATCAGCGAGCGTGATGACGATGTATTCGTTTTCTGTGCCGAGGGATTCTTCCCTGCTCCTGAGCAAGTCGGAGTGCTGCAGAATTCTACTGCAGACTTTGTGGTAATAAGATGGAACCCCGTGCCGGGGTCAACGGTTTGCCAAATTAGAGGTGGTCTCTCAGAAGGACCCACACAGTCGATTTTGGTATATGCCGATGAGGACGGAACGGAACCACATAGAAGGCGAGTGAATAAGTCAGAATTACAGTTGGGAGAAACATACCAAGTTCAAGTAAGATGCGCTTGCTCTGAAGAGCCATTGGTCGTGAGTGAGTTCTCGTCCACTGAATTCTTCATCCCTCTGGGTAGCTCTGCGATTGCAGAAATGAACGCCGGTGATGGAATCGGATTAACCGCGGCTCCGGGCTCAATGGCCATGAGCGTATTCCCAAACCCATCTAATCTTGGATTCATCAACCTAAACTTGCGTCATGCTGAGGGATTTGCTACGGAGGGTTTGATTGAGATCAGAGACATCACCGGTCGTGCGTTGTCGCAACAGCGCATCGCGGTTGAGTCAAACCGGACTTTGCGTTTGGAAACCACTGCAATGCCTGCGGGTATATATACGGTATCTTACACCTCAGGTGCCGAAAGGGTAACGCAACGGTTCATCATAAAATAGAATTAATCAATCTGATAGAACCGGTCAGATCTAAAACGAAGGCTGCTTCCACAAATGGGGGCAGCTTTTTTATTTTCTATACAGCACACGCCGATCATTCAATTTTCGGATAAAGAACCCATAACGGTTCTTTCCGTCCACTCTGCTTTAAATCCTTTCAGGTCATTCTCGGAGCCAAAAACAATAATTTCGTCACCTTCGTGCAGCCTGGTCGCTCCGTCCATTTTTGAAATGAAATTTCCGTTTCGGTAGAAACCTATCAGTCGAACCTTGTACTTCTCCATTAAAGGAGTTTCGCAAAGGTTCTTACCCGTGAAGGGGCAAGAATGGGAAAGAACAATACTCAACGCTTCAATATCATTGAGTTCAAGTGCATCTTTCTTGTAGTAATGATAATTGGAGTGAATCTCTGAATAAGCCTCGTCTCGTACCATGTCAATGTAGCCATCAATTTCCTCGGGTTTGATTAAAAATTGGTTGAGCATTCTGGCAAAAACTTCTACCGAAGCCTCGAACTCTTGGCTAATGGCTTCGCTTGCCCCCAAATGGAGGAGCTCCTCCGTCTCCGGGATGCTTTGGCTACGTGCTATAATATGAACGGTATTGCAGATTTCGCGAATGTTGGCAATTACTCCCATAGCTTTTTGGTGATCCGGAATGGCTACCACTGCTACCCTAGCCCGGTAAATGTGCACATACTCGAGAATGAACGGGTTGCTACCGTCTCCGAAAATGATGTGTTCCCCCTTTGCCCGAGCGGCCGTTACCGTTTCGGCATCGTTATCTATAATCACATAAGGAATCTTTGCTTCTTTGGCCGTTCTGGCAGCATTGCGACCGTTGGTACCGTAACCTATAATGACCAAATGGGCTGTGAGTTTATCCGTTTTGTCGATGGATTGCAGCGATTCCGGCTGATGATTCCTTCTCGCAAGTCTGTTCATCGGCGTGCGCATTAAGAAATTGGCAATGCGCTCTCCGTAATCAATCAGAAAAGGAGTAGCCCCCATGGTGAGAATGGAGACTGACAGGAAGTATTGATTGGTGAGTTCAGAGATCAATCCGGCATCCATTCCCGTGCGCGAAAGGATAAAAGCAAATTCACCCACTTGAAATAAGCTGAGACCAACGAGGATGCCGGTCTTCAGCGAAAACTTCAAAACCCGCGCAGCCAGCACCAACACACCAAATTTGACCAAGGCTGCAAAAACCGTAAAGAGTAGTACCAGCGGTAAGTTCATGACCAGAAAGTTCAAATCGAGCAGCATCCCGATGGAAACGAAGAAAAAGCTCGTAAATATTTCCCGAAAGGGAATGATCAACCCCGTGGCCTGATGACTGTACTCAGACTCGCTGATGCATAGACCTGCCATAAATGCTCCGAGGGCCAATGACAACCCCATCAGCGAGGTAATGAAAGCCACCGCAAAACAGATCACGATAATGGTAATGAGAAAGAGCTCGCGACTTCGTGTGCGGGCGATCTCGTGCAAAAGTTTTGGCACCAAGTAGCGCGCCGACACGTAAATGGCCACTACCAGAAAGAGGGCTTTTACGGCAAGAATTGCTAAAGCGCCCCAGACATTGCTCTCCTGACCTGAGATAATAGGGATCAGGAGAATCATTGGCACCACGATGATGTCTTGAAAAATCAAAA
>Ga0102943_1001878_pt1 | contig 12627 bp, 10 predicted proteins | sample SalPonC_black_MG_FD_78174 | JGI IMG/M metagenome (GOLD analysis project Ga0102943, IMG submission 78174) | Salt pond soil microbial communities from South San Francisco under conditions of wetland restoration - Salt Pond MetaG... | ecosystem: Environmental > Aquatic > Marine > Intertidal zone >...
CATCAAAAAGCCGTGCCGATTCATAAAACAACAACATCCTTGACCATAGCGGCTGCAGATCCGTCTGATCCCAAGTTATCCGGTACGCTTTCCCGGCTCAATTTTAAAGAGTTTGATATACAATATTGCCGGTATGAAATGATCGAGTACATTCTTTCGAATGTGTATGAGCAGAAAAATGAGTTTCTGGATCTGCTCGAAGAGATCGATTACGAAGAGCCTCAGATGGGCGACGATACGCAAGAGGTTGATGAAGAAGAGATTGAAGCAGAAATTAACCAGAGTATGCTCAACTCCCTCATTGAGGGAATGTTGGTAGAAGGAGTTAGGCAGGGGGTCAGTGATATGCATATTATACCGAGTGGCCCAACAACAACTGATATTCGATTCCGGACAGACGGTAAACTGCAGCTTTGGTATCAGCAGAAAAATGTAAAGCCCGAGGCTATTACGGCCGTAGTAAAAGACAAAACACGGAATGTGGATCGTTTTGAGCGGGATAGCTCTCAGGATGGATTTATTCAGCGAAGTGTGGATAACCACAACATTCGTTATCGTGTATCTATCATGCCGATGGTAGGGGCTCAGTTCGATCGAAAGTTTGAATCGGTTGTAATACGGGTTTTGGATGACCGTAAAGTAATTACGGACCTGAATGTACTGGGTCTTCAGAAAAAAGCGAAGGAAGATTTTGTTAAGTCGATTGAGAAGCCGTCCGGTATTACAATTATTACCGGTCCGACCGGTAGTGGTAAGTCTACCACGCTGGTAGCTGCTCTCTATTACGTGATTGACCCGACCAAAAATGTTCTTACGGTTGAGGAGCCGGTTGAGTACCTGATTAAAGGGGCTCGACAGTTGAAGATCAGTAACAATATGACGTTTGATATGGCAATTCGCGGGATTCTTCGTCATGACCCTGATATTGTGCTTGTTGGTGAGATGCGTGACCTTAAAACCGCTGAAATTGCAATTAAGATGGCGAATACCGGTCACCTTACCTTTTCTACGCTTCACACCAATGATGCTCCGAGCGCCGTATCCCGACTTTTTAAAATGGGTGTTGAACCTTTTCTGATTGCCAATGCCGTTAACCTGGTAATGGCTCAGCGATTGATTCGACGTCTTTGTAAGTGTAAGGAACAGTATGAACCCCATCCGGAAACGCTTCGCGGAATAGGTTTTACGGAAGAGGAGATACAGAACGAAACATTTTATAAAGCAGTAGGTTGTGAAAAATGCAACGGTACCGGCTTTAAAGGCCGTGCTGCGATTCACGAAGCTCTTTTTTTCAGTAAAGATATAAAACGTATTATCCTGGAGTCGGGGGGTGATATTGACGAGGAGCAAATAAAAGAACAGGCGGTCAAGAACGGAATGCTTACATTGCGTGCATCAGGCCGTGAGCGAATTAAGGAAGGGATAACTACAGTAGAAGAGATTATTGCAATTACCCTGGATGATTAAATGAAGCGTAGGTGAATAATATGACCAGATCGGACAGTAATAAATTAAATATGATGCCATTATACATGCGGAATCTGCTGAAGGACCCGCCGCATCTGTTGAAAAATTTCCACTACGAAGATGTCCTTTCTTTTCTTGAATTGGGTAATGAAGAGCGTTTCCTCCGGGGTGAAACGATTGTAAATGAACATGACAGAGTACAAACAGCCTATCTTGTTGGTGAAGGAAAAGTTGGTGTCTGGAAAGATGAAATTCAGCTTGCCGTATTGGATGAAGGCAGTTTTATTGGGGAAACTTTTCTGTTTAGCAAACAAAACCGAATGGCCAAAGTTGTGTGTGAGGAGAACGCCATATTGTTGGCATTTCAAAGATATGATGTTCTCAACTACTTTAGGCGGCGACCTGAGAAGCTTTTCAACATTTTTACTAAGAATATTATAGAGATTCAGCAGAAGAAAATTGAAAATATGAATATTCAGTTGCTGAATCTAAAAAAAAGGCTTTTGGGGAATGAAAGCTGGAAGTAACAGCTAATGCTTTTTGGTTCAGGTATTTTGTAACAATCGCAGTTTTGGGAACTCTTTACCTGTAGTTTACAAAGTTAAAATAGTTTTTATGCGGACCGCTCAGAATCTACAAGTTATGTTTTAGGCTTGGAAAACTTTCGTTGGATTTATTATTCAGTTTAAAGCCACTGAATATTAAAAGTTTAAAAATCATCTACATTAATTATATTCGGTAAATACCTAACTAAAAACCCTGCATGAGTACAGCGATATCATTTAAACCTATTCGGGAAATTTGCGGCAAGATTGCTTCTCAGATACCGGAGTCTAAAAAAGGACTCGAGTACCATGCCGCTATTGGGAATATGGTGAATGATCTGCCTGAAGAACAGAGAAACATATTAAGAAAATCACTGAATGCTTTTCTTATCTATATGGAAAAAATAGAGGCTTCAGATATTGATGTGGGTGGACACGGTTGTAATGGAAAAATCTGGTACAGGGTATTCGGTAATAAGTCGCCGCTAAAAATGGAAGTTGATCTTCCTATTGGTGAGACCGATGTTCTGCTTCACAATGTACTCACGCAAACTCAGCGTGATCAGCTGATGAGCAAGAAAAGTCTGGATTTCTCTTACACAATTCAGACGGAAGGTGACAGAAACCGGCGGTATCGTGCCAATATGTATATGGATCTCGAGGCTCTGGCCCTCAATATGCGGAAGATTGATACGGAAATTCGGCCGTTCAAAACACTCGGGGTTCATCCTGAAATTGCAAAAGCACTTAGTTTAAAATATTACAAATACGGTTTAACCCTGATAACAGGTATTACCGGTTCAGGTAAGTCCAGTACGCTTGACACTATAATAGATGCCAATAACCGAACAGTAGACGCTCATATTGTTGTAATCGCTTCTCCGGTTGAACTCATTCACAACCCAATCCGCAGTGTAGTTCGTCATAGGGAAGTTGGCCGGGATGTTACATCATTTAAAGACGGAGCTGTACAAGCTCTGCGTCAGGATCCCGATGTAATTGTGATTGGTGAGCTCCGCGATCCTGAAACAATCACCACAACACTTGAAATTACCGACTCGGGTCACAAAACATTTGGTACGCTTCACACTTCATCGGCAATGGAAAGCATTGAGCGTATTTTGGGTGAGGTTTCAACTGATGAGCAAGATCGAGTTAGAAATCGACTGGCTGATGTTTTAACCTGCGTTATCAGCCAAAAGCTAGTTTCCAGTCTTGACGGAAAACGAGTATTGGCGAAAGAGGTACTATTGGTTACGCCTTCTATTCGAGCTGCCATTCGCAATAATAATGTGAATGAGATTTATCAGATGCTCAATGAGGGTAGCGAACTGGGAATGAATACAATGGAGCAGGATCTGAAGCGTCTTTACGACGAAGGCAGAATTTCAAAAGACGAAGCGTTCAACAACGCGAACAATAAGAAACGAATTCAACAACTTTTCAACGAGTTGGATTAGACTAACATAACGTATACCGGATGTTTAAATCTCGTGAATATATTGGCATTAGTCTTGAAGGCGATCATCTGAAGATTGCCCGGATTAAACCTCAGAAAAAAGGGTTTCAACTTTTGAGGCTGGATAAATTAAAATTAATTGATCCTATAGAATCCGGACGAAAAGAATCTGCCCTTGAGGAGGAGGTTTCAAGTGAAGATGTTTTCACCGAAGAGGATTCTGATGACATTTTTGGTTTAGAACTTGAAGACGACGAAGATGATGATTCAGGTCTGGATGAACTAGCTGAAATTGATCTGGACGATTTGGATGATTCGCCCATGCCGGATTTTGATGATACAGATCTTGTTGAAGAGTCATCTGTTGTAAAAACAAATGAAGAGCTGCTGGTTCAGTATCTGGATGACTTCAAAAAGAGTAAAATAACATTAACTCTGAATATTGAGTCCGGGAACACAATTTTTCAGATTGTTAAAAACGAAAATTTTAAAGATAAAAAGAAGAAAGAGATTCAGCAGGCGGTTGTAGAAAAACTTCAGGCTATCTACGGCTCAGAACCTAATAGTGATCTTTATGAATATTTTCTGAGAGAAAATGGAAATCTGGTTATTGCCTCAATTGATGAAGAGTCACCAACGCTTCAACTTGTATCCAGCGCCAGCGACCGTTTCGGTGAAAACTACTATATAAACGACGTAGTACCCGATGAAGTGGCAATGGTTGGTTTGTATAGAAACCACTATGAAAAGGAAGAGCAAAAAATCACCGGTCTGGTTCAGTTTAGCCCCGATAAATGCCGAATGGTTTTTGTTCGAGGACATGAAATACTTCAGGTATCTCCGGTAATAAATGAGGGGACGAAGGATAAAAATTTCTTAAATACAATCTTTTCTAAAGTACTGTTTCAGCTCGATACCGGAGAAATACCGGGATTGGATCGATTTCTTATTTTTAATAACACGGTTGGTGAAGATGCTACGGATTTCTTCAGAAAGAATTTTCCTGACCTGAAAGTAGAAGACTTTAAATTTGATAAGGAACTGGTTAGTTACGAAGATTCGATCAAAGATATCGTACCCGGATTTACAACGGCGATCGGTATCGCAAGCGTAGCTGCAAATATCGGGAAAAGTGAATTTCCGGATGTGTCATTTCTCCCTGAGTATGTATCTGATCGACAAAAGATTTTCAAACTCCAATGGCACGGGTTTATTCTTTTGATTTTAATCGGTGCAAGCCCGGTTATCCTAAATCACTTCTATCAGGCCAATGTTGCAGAAATTGATATGTTACAGCAACAAAACAATCGCCTGCAAAGTGATATTCAATCCCTTCAGCCGCTTGTAGAAGAGTCTGAAGAACTGACTATGCAGCTGGGACAGATGCAGAATCAACTGGAGTTATTGGGTGATTTGAGTGCTGAGAATATTAAATGGTCTGTAACAGTCGATCATTTCAATCAGGCCGCAGAAGAGGTGGGCGGACTATGGATCAATTCATTCAGGCAGAATAATGATGTTCTGATGGTTGATGGCTATTCGCTGAATCGTGAAAGAATACCAAGACTTGCTAATCAATTTGATTCTGTAACTTTACTTTCGGTGCGAAGGGAAGAGGTGCGGGAAAGAGAGGTATTTTATTTCAACATGATGATTCGGTCTGTGATTGATGATACAAGCAGGTATACGCCTGAGAATGTTCGAAGTCTTAATGATTTAATTAACTAATTGAGAAAAAGTCTATGTCGTACGGTCTTCGAAATACTCTGATTTTACTCCTGGCTCTGTTAATTATAAATGGGGCCGGTTATGCCTATATGCACTTTATTCAAAAAGCTGAAATTGAACAGCTTGAAGAGCGCCAGGTTACTCTTGAAAATGATTACCAACAGGATGTTCAAACTGCAGAACTTGTGCCTATGCTTCGGGAACAGTTTGCTGAGGCTACTTCTGTAATTGAAGGATTTGATAAGACTATTTTTTCCAATAATAATGCAGATGAAATTTTTCGTTTTCTGTCTTTAATAAATGAAGGGGCAGGAGTAAATTTTAATTTTACATTTAGAGATTCCACCAGTTCAGAGCAATATGGTGTAATCAACTCTGAAATAAACGGTTCAGGTCCATACAGAAGCGTTGTACGATTTATCAATGCGATTGAGTATAGTGAACCGGTACAGAAAATTGATGGAATTTCTCTTTCGCCATCCGGTGAAGAAGAAGGGTATCAGCATGTTAATTTCACATTTCAATTGCAGAGTCACTACGATCGTGTAGGAGTATTTAATAACAATAACCAAACACCTGATATAGCATTCAGATCAAACGAATCCAATCATAATCCATTCTTTCCGCTTATCCGAAATGTTCCTCCAAACGAAGATAATCTGCCAAATGTGGATCAGAGTCGAATTGTTGGTTTAACCGGTTCGGCAGTCTATTTGATGGATCAAAACGGACAAATGGTTACGCTAAGAGTAAATGACAGAGTTTATTTGGGAACACTTCAACAAATTAATATGGAACAAGGATCTGCCACATTCAGGCTTAACAGAGGTGGAATTATAGACGTGGTTACACTGGAGGTACAACGATGAAATCAATCATAAATACTATGAACAGCAGAAATATATCAGCCTTTTTGATTTGTGTTTTTATCGCGATTACAGCGATAGAATCAACAATGGCGCAGGATCGTTACCCCAGGGAATTCACGAATCCCGATGAGATGATATCATTGGACCGGCGAACTTCTTTCACCGAGGCCATTGATGTGTTGAATACATTCGCTCAGGAGTATGAAAATCGGTTTATCATCGATCGTACCGGTTACACGGGCCCAATTGGTGTAACACTGCCGGCTATGCATTGGCGGGAAGCTTTGGATTATATTCTGCGTGTACAGGATTTTGTAGCTTTTGAGGAACCTGACGTATATGAAATTGTAACCAGGGCAGAAGCTGATGCTCAGCAGCAAGTTCAGCGAAGAGGTGAACAAGCAGCGGTGCCTGGAGCCACACCGGGAACAGGTGATTCAGAAATTCAGGTCAATACCAGCACAAGAGAAATCAGGATAAATGCTACATTTTTTGAAGGTAGTAAGCGTGCCCTTCGCGAGATTGGTGTGGACTGGTCTACTTTAACGAGTGGGGTGCCGGAAAATTTAGCTGATCTTGTAAACCAAGAAGGTGGTGGAGGAGGATCAAGTGATGGTCAATTTCCTACTGCAGAATTTGAAAACAGTTTTGTCAATATTAATGCCAGAGGGGCGCAGAACGTGTCTCAGAACGTATTCAACTCTATCGTAAACTTTGGCGAAGTAGGAGGCAGTGGAATTGAAGTTCAGGCACTTTTCAGCGCTTTTGAGGCAGATAACATTGGTCAAATTCTTGCAACACCGTCTGTTAAAGTGATGAATGGAGAAGAGGGTAGGATACAGGTTGGAGAAGATTTTTCAATTAAACAGAGAGACTTTGCAGGTAATGTAACGGATCAGTTCTTTAGTACCGGTACAATTTTGGAAGTCACTCCGGAAATTGTTCAGTATGCTGATACAACATTGATCTACCTCAATATTGAGGCAGAACGCTCCTCCGCTCAGCCCGATCCGGTTAGTACGGTTATCAGTAAGCAGACCGCGAGTACTCATGCGTTATTATTGGATGGTGAGAGTACAGTTATTGCGGGTCTATACAGAACCGAAGAGGCAAAAGTTCGTCGTGGTATTCCAATTTTGAAAGATCTTCCGGGCTGGTTTTTTGGACTTAAATATCTGTTTGGATATAACTCATCTGATATAATTGAGAATGAGCTAATTATACTTCTACAGGCCGAACTTGAAGATCCTATATCTGAACGTTTTGCTAAACGATTTGAGTCTCAGCAGGAGCTTGTTGATGGAGCACAGGAGCGTCATAGAAATCGTTTTGAATACATAAGTCCAAAGACCCCGGAGCCGGCATTAGGATCAGGTGTTATTAATGATCCGAATGATGTTGAGTCTGAAGAGGAGATGGAAACAAACGAAGTAAATGTTGTGGAAGAACAGGTTGAACTGACAACTACTCCTCAAACCGTTGATGCAGAAGAGATCAATAGACTAAAAGCGGAGCTCGAAGCTCGTCAACTGCAGGAAGGGGATGTTGAAGGCAGGGATCTTTCACAATATTCAGGCGAATGGCGCGAAATGGAGATGGAAAATATGAACGGAGATCACAGCGATCTCAACTTCTACGTAATTGGAGGTTCATTCTTAGTAAAAGACAATGCAGACCGACTTTACAATCGATTCATTGATCGGGGGTATGAAGCTCACATGCTGTTTAATCCGGCTACGGATTACTACTTTGTAGCTTACAAAGGATTTGAAAATCCGGAAGAGGCCATAGATTATACTCGCGAAATTCAGAACACTGTTCAGTCAGAGGCATGGTTGTCTCGGATCATACGAGAAACCAGATTGAATTTAGACAGGTAACAAATAAGCTTATCACAAAAGCCTGACAGGAGTTATATCTTGTCAGGTTTTTTTATGTCGATTAGTGAGGATTATGCAGATTCAGCAGTAGAGATTCGATTAGACTGACGATTCAAATACTCTAAAGTAATGCGATTGAATTCATCCGGTTTATCGACATTTACTACGTGACCGCTTCCCTCTACGATAACAAGCTCACTGTGATTAAAATCCTGAATCATTTTTTGAACGGGGGGCAGGAACATGTGATCCTCTTCGCCCATAACGTACAGGGTAGGAGCTTCCATCTCTTTTTCTTTAAAATATCTGAGCAGAGGATTGACTTCATAGGTTAGCCTGAACCATTTTAAAAACTCTTTTCGCGCCAAATTTTTGGCGTCCTTTACAAACAGAGATCTTGATTCCTCGTGATTTTTTTTGGGCATGATTACCCACGCAAAAAGCTTGTAAAGCCAAATGAAAGGAACAACCTTTTTGAACGTATGTCCGAGCCAAACTAAAATTCTGCTGCGCACATCCAGTCTGGTAATTGCTCCGCACATGATGGCGGATATTACAATTTCCGGCTTAATTTCTGCGATTGAGCGGATAATGATAGTTCCGAGTGAAACCCCAACAAAATGTGCATGTTCAATATTTTCTTCTTTTAAAACTTCAAGTACATCATGACTTACGGTTCTAAAGGTATATTTCTCTTTATAGTATTTTTTCATTGTACTCATCTCTTTAGACTTTCCATGTCCGCGGAGATCAACTAGAAGCACATTAAACTCATCTTTATAGGCCTTCAATTGCTGAAACCAAATAGAAGAGGAGCCACCTGCACCATGGACAAAAACCACCCAGTCTTTGTCTTCACTGTTATAAAATGATTTACTGTAAAGCATGACCCTTTATTGCAGAAATAGGTATTTGTTATTTGCTTTAATAACGTCATAAAATACAAATAAGATCCTCCTTATGAAGAAATTGTTTTTCAATGTGAGGCTTACGGTACACTTTATTCTTTTCTTTATTGTTTAAAGAGTTATTTTTGTTCTATGAAATTGATCAGCTCTTTCGCCAAAACACTGTTCACGATTATTGCCACACTATTTTTCTACGGATGTTATGCTATTGGTTTTCTTGTTTTGAAATTGTTTAGGCAAGATACCGGAGACTTAAGAAACTATTGTTTGAATCTGTGGGGGAAATCTGTTTGTAAGATTCTATCAATCAAGGTAGAAGTTGTGGGAGATATTCCTGAACCGCCGTTTTTTCTCGTCAGCAACCATTTGAGCTACGTGGATATTATGATCTATTTTAGCACTTTAAAAACCACATTTGTTTCAAAAGCTGAAGTCAAAAATTGGCCCGTGATCGGTTTTATGGCCAGAACGCTGGAAATTATTTTTATAGACAGAAGGCGAAAGTCTGATGTAGCAAGGGTCAACCAATCGGTAGCCGATCAAATATCAGAATACAAAGGTGTCGTACTTTTTCCGGAGGGAACCACATCCAGTGGTGAATCACTGCTTCCTTTTAAACCTTCCATATTGGAGCACCCTGCAAAAAGTCAGATGCCGGTTCACTATGCATATATTACCTATGAGACGGGTCCGAATGATGTAGATGCTGTAAATAGTGTTTGCTGGTGGAATGACGAGTCTTTCGGTAGCCATTTTCTCAAATTTGCAGAGAATCGAGCCATAAAAGCGCGCATAAGGTTTGGTGGAGAAGCTTTGCATAAGAGTGATAGAAAAGAACTTGCAGCAGAACTTTATAAAAAGGTTAAAAAGTTACAAAAACAGAATCAACATCATTCGGAATTGAAAGTATCTAAAGAGAAGTCAGTAAAGATTTAGGCAAGATTGAAGAAAAAAAACAGAAATATTCTGCTCTTAATTCTGGGATTTTATTTGATATTGCTGGGCATATCATGGTTTATCCAAATTGTATTTCCACCTGTAGATCTTCCCGGGAAGTATGAAAAGAGTACTGAGCTACAGGTTTCAGATCAGGATGTAGAAATTACTTATCATGAATTAGGAGATGATAATAGCGGTGATATTGAGAAGCCTAAACTGATCATTCTTCCGGATATTTATTACCAATCAAAAGCTATTCTTCCGGTCGCGGAATCTCTGCAGGACTCGTTTCACGTTATTATTCCCGAAGTTGCAGAATTTCAAACTGGCTCGACAAATGACAGGTTTACTATTGAACATAAATTAAATTTACTGAATCAATTTATTGATAAAATAAACTTCAGGGACTTTCATCTGATTGGTCATGGGTACAGCGGTTTTCTGTCAATTCGAGCAGCTGCAGAATTAGATAGCATAAAAAGCTTAACTCTTGTAGGATCTATTGGTGCACAAGAGTTGAGGTTTTTAGGAAATCATCACATCAACCGTTCACTCTATAGTTTAGCAAGACCGGTTGTATCATTCTATAAATATGCTTTTCCTCATTTTGGGTGGTATCATTCTCAAAAATTTTCACTTCAATATATTGATGCGATAAGATATTTAGACCAACGTGATTTTCGTGAGACCGTCAAAGATATCGAGCTCCCCGTTTTGATACTGCATGATGCCAATGATCAAAATGTGCCACAATATACGGCAAAAGAGACCCATCGGGTTATTCCTCAAAGCAAATTGGTTTTACTCGAAGATATTCAAAACAAAGAAATATTAAATGATGAAAAGTGGAGCTCTGAAATCGCACAGTTTCTAAGCCGTGTAGAGTCAGGGGAGGGAGTAAGCAGGCGGGAAGCTACAGAACAAAGAATTCAACAATCTTTAGAACCTTTCGACTCTGAAAATGTTGAGGCGCTTAGTGGCAAGACATTTTTTACAATATTTATTCTCATCATGGCCTTGACAATTTTCAGTGAAGATCTTTCAGTCATAGCAGCAGGGCTTCTAACAGCAGCCGGTATCTTTCCATTTATGTACGCAGTGTTAAGCTGTTTTTTGGGGATACTTATTATAGATACAAATATCTATTGGCTTGGGAAAAAAGTGGGAAATCCAATATTGAAGAGAGTACCGTTTAAATGGATGATCAAAGAAGAAGATTTAAACAGGGCACAGAATCTTTACGATATGTATGGTATGGAGTTGTTGTTTGTAGCTCGTTTTATACCGGGTGCTCGATTTCCTACCTATTTTTCAGCAGGATTATTACGTTCCAAATTCAAAATATTCTTCACCTATTTTGCTCTATCCGTAGCGATATGGACTCCTCTTTTGGTTGGTATAACCGTATTAATTGGACAGCCAATGCTGCAGTACCTCACCATTTACCAAGATTATGCAATCTGGATATTGGTAGTTACTATTTTGTTGATTTATCTGATTTTTAAAGTTGGTATTCCGTTAACTACCGTTCGGGGAAGAAGAAGATTATTGGTAAAATGGTCGAGATTTTTACAGAGATTTCAAAAGAATTAGCGTTTCTTTTCGAAGAACCTCTTCAAAATAAATTGACAATCCATTTCCATTACACCGTGGATAATCTCTGTTTGGTGATTCAAATTTTTATTGGATGCTATATTGAATAAGGAACCACAGCCGCCGGCTTTAGCGTCGAGCGCACCAAAAACAACTCGTTTTAACTTCGACCATACAATGGCTCCGCTGCACATTGCGCAAGGTTCCAGGGTAACATAAAGTGTACACTCTGAAAGATATTTTGAGGAAATTGTATCACATGCCGCCGAAATGGCAATCATTTCCGCGTGCGCAGTGGGGTCATTTAAGCGTTCAACCTGGTTATATCCTTGTCCAACAATTCTATTTTCGTACACAACAACAGCCCCGATGGGTACTTCATCTTCATCAAAAGCTTTTTCAGCAAGATGAAATGCTTTCATCATAAATAAATCATGATTTATTTTGTGATTTGAACCTTTTCCATTAAACATTTGCAGCAAAAAATATTAAGTTTAGCACTTCACGATTATTCGTAACTAACTTATAGCGAATTTGTTAAGGAATGTCATTAGATGATACACACAGTGACCTGAAAAAGATACTGAAAGATAATATTCGTTCAGTAAAAGATTTTCCTAAAGAAGGGATTATTTACAAAGATATAACACCGCTTTTAAATGATAAGTATCTTTTAGAACTGACATCCAGATTGCTTGCTGAACCGTTTCGTGGTTATCGTATTGACTATGTAGCAGGGTTGGAATCGCGAGGGTTTCTTTTTGGAACAAATTTGGCTCAAGATTTACATGCAGGATTTATCCCAATCCGCAAACCAAATAAGCTTCCTGCAGAAACTGAATCGGTTGATTATGAACTCGAATATGGAACTGATACTTTAGAAATGCATAAAGATTCCATAAATCCAGGCGATAACGTTCTCATACATGATGATCTGGTTGCAACCGGCGGTTCTGCCATGGCGGCAACCCGTTTGGTAGAAAAGCTTGGAGGCAACATCATCGGATATTCTTTTGTGATGGAGATTGAGTTTTTAAAAGGCCGTCAAAGTTTGGATCAAACCGTCCCATTTTATTCAATTTTAAGCGTTTAAGAAACAAATAAGCTTTTTTCGAATATATAACCAATAATCACTAAAACATCATAAACTAACTACTATGGCAAAACCAACAATTACCACACTCGCAATGTGTGTTGCTATCTTGTTTGGCGCTGCAGCTTGTGGACCTTCGTTAGTTA
>Ga0102943_1001881_pt1 | contig 12621 bp, 6 predicted proteins | sample SalPonC_black_MG_FD_78174 | JGI IMG/M metagenome (GOLD analysis project Ga0102943, IMG submission 78174) | Salt pond soil microbial communities from South San Francisco under conditions of wetland restoration - Salt Pond MetaG... | ecosystem: Environmental > Aquatic > Marine > Intertidal zone >...
CGCGAACGTGAATTGAGAAGGGAACGCCTTTTGCGTACACAAAGAGAACTTCGAAGAGATTTCTACACTCTGCAATTTGATCGAAAAAAGAGTGCCTTTAACGCCGGCTTTTTGGATTACAACCTCACTGCAAACGTCAACCAGGGAGTAAACAGCTACCTCTACAGTACCAATATCGGTACAGAACTGATCGGCGGAGACCTGCAGGGAACCATTTTTGGAAGTTACTCTCAGACCGCCACATCACTCCGTTCCAGCGGACTGCGATGGAGATATGGAATAAGAGACAATGACTGGATCAGCACAATTTTAGCAGGTCAGGCTACTGCTGAGGGACTTGCTCCCGTAGCTTACACAGGAGTTCGGTTTACCAATGAACCTATTGAGCCAAGATATATCTATGACGAAACTGCATTTACAGGCACTGTAGAACCTGACTCAGAAGTTGAACTCTATCGAAACAACACCCTGATTGATTTTACACAGGCCGATGCCAGCGGCACTTACCGGTTTTCCATACCCCTTACTTACGGGACATCAAATTATACAATACGCACCTACAGCCCTACCGGGGAGATGACTACCCGTGATGCGAGACTGCAAATTCCTTTCAATTTCCTGCCACCGGGCGAAATCAACTATACGATAAATGCCGGAAGATTGGACAACCCAATTGCCGGATCAACCAATCGCGGTATGGTATCCAAGGCTAACCTGAGCGCCGGTCTGACAGATCGATTATCCGCAACCGGAGGTGTTGAATACTTTGAGGATTTCCACGATGGGCTACCTACTTTTACAGGGGGAGTATCAGCTCGCCTTGCAGACAGCTACCTGCTTTCTCTGCAGGCAGCAAATGACGCATTTTACAGAGCAAGCGGTAGTGTAATTTATCCAAACAATGCCAGTATCAATCTGGATTATACCTACTACAATACACAAGGCGGAATTTACAACACAAGCAGAAATCAATCATCTATTCGCGCCAATGTTTTTACTCCCTTTACCATCGGCGACTGGCCTCTGTTTTTCCGCTGGTCAGTAACAAATGAACAAAGAGAGACGGGCGCCGTTACCAGATATCGTGTTGATCTGAACAGCCGCGTTGGACGTGCCAATGTTCGTCTTGGATACCGGGATACCCAATTGGGAAGATTGTCGTTTCAAACCACTCCGGTCGCCCGGTTAAATTCTTCCGTCACCTATAATTTTTCACGAAGCCGGGATATTCCTTCCCTGTTGAGAAGTGTATTTGTAAGAGCTCAAGCCAACTATATTCCATCTATTTCTGAAATTGAGGATGCTGAGCTACAGTTTAGCAGAAATATCACACGCCGAGGACGACTGCAGTTCTCAGCAGGTCGAAACTTCATCGGAGATTTCAACCTCTTCAGATTTTCGCTCACGTTTGATTTCAACGCTATCCGATCCAATACCACCGTTCGTTCCACAAGAAATTCAACAACGCTCTCACAAAGTCTGAGAGGTTCTATAGGATATGACTCAAATCACAATAATGTGCTGTTTACCAACAGGCAACAGGTTGGACGATCCGGTGTGGCCATGCGAATGTTTATCGACAGTAATAACAGCGGTACGTTTGACGAAGGTGACGAGTTAATCCCGGAAAATGCGATACGTATCGATCGAGCCGGAGGAACCACATTTTCAAAAGGCGATATTAACTATATCTCACAGCTTCAGCCCTATCGTCAATATAACATGACAGTAAATAAAGGGTCGATAACAAATCCACTGCTTGTCCCTCAAATCGAGCAGTTTTCCATCGTAACCGACCCGAATCAATATAAGCTGATAGAGATCCCACTCTATATGTCAGGCATCGTAGAAGGAAAAATTATAAGACAGATGCCGGACGGCTCAACAAGCGGACTCGGAGGACTTCGGCTTTACTTAAGGCAGATTAATGTGCCCGAGGGAACTGAACCTCATACTGAAGAAATTCGAACGTTCTCTGACGGAAGCTTTTATACCTATGAAGTTCCACCGGGAGACTACATCATCGAACCGGACCCTACCCAAATAAACTTTCTGGATGCAGTTCCGAACGTTGAAACCATAGAATTTACAGTTGAGGCAATAGCAGAGGGTGACTTTGTAGAAGGATTGGAAATGACAATGCTTCCGGCTGATGATCCTCAACTTCGTGAACCGAGAGAAGAGGCACCAATAATTGCTGCTTCACTCTTTGGATATAATGGATCTGATTTAAATATCTATCAGCAAGAAAATACCAACTACAGTATTCAGCTTGGAACCTTTACTACCTTTTCTGATGCTGCTGACATGGCCTCCTATGCTGAAAGTTTTACCGACCTGGAACTTCAGATCGATTATAATTCTGACAATCAGCTGTACACTGTAAGAACGGTTCCTTTTGATAGTTACAACACACTTTTGAATCAGGTTTTAGATTTCGGGAATTCCGATGTAAACCTGCTTTCCGTAATTCATCATTACGACGGTCCTGAAGCTGAAGAAAACCTTCACATACAGTTGTCAGCCTACGAAACAAGGGATAGAGCATCCATATTGCGAGATCGGATTCAATCTGATTTACCAGACCAAAACGTATTCATCTACCCTGACCGGAGTAACAATTTATTTCAAGTACTAATCGGTCCTTTTACCAGTAGAAGTGCCTTGATTTCATTACTCCATGAACTTGTGTTTGACGGATACTACAGTGATTTACTTGCCGGTCTTGAGGAGGATGTTGAGGAAATTATTGAAACTGATTTAACGTACGCAATTAGCCTTGAATCGTTTACAGATTCTGAATCTGCCCTTCAGTTTATTGATGAAACACAAGATCAATTAGATGAAGAGTTACAAATCATCCAAACCGAAGACGGACAGTTTCAGGTAGTTACTGAACGACGGGTTGGTAATTTGGAAGAGCTCAGTCAGATCAATCAAGCAATTACAGCAGCTACAGGCATTACGGGCCAGAATATCGTTTTATATGACAGACTGGATCAACAAGCCCCTGCTCCTGAAACCATTGATGCAGATACACTTTCATCTGATGAACCTGAAATTATTGAAATTCTGGAAGAGGTGGAATTTCAGGATCCTTCGGATGATCCTCTTAGAAATATTCCTACAATGGAATACGCACCTTTACGGAATGAAGAGAGTCTTACATGCAGCTATCCGATTCAGGTTGGGAGTTTTGGAAATATTCGTGAAGCGCACTCGAAATCAGTAGAAATCGGTAATCGATTAAATGAAGAGATCTACCTCATCTACAACCAAACTACTGAACTTTTTGGTTTGAGAACGTCTCCAATCGAAAATATATCCGATGCTATGCTTCAGCTTTTACTGTTCAGAGAACAGGATCCGCTCAACCAGTATGCAATTGTGGGGCTATGTACCGAAAGAGCGTCGTCTGTTGAAGAAACCTATGTCCGTTTCATCATCCCAATTTCTCAGTTTGATTCGGAGAATGATGCTAATCAATTTTCAAATGAAATTGCAGACGAACTGGACATTCAAACAAGTGTAAGACTACAGACGGACGAAAACGAGAAATTTACTGTAGTTGCAGGATCGTTCGCAGAATTCAACGTGGCAGAGCAAGTGCAGCAACAATTACTTGATTCCGGCACAATTGACACCCCAGGTATTGAAATTGATCCGGAAACCTCTCTACCGCTGAACCTGATGTTTAGAATCTATTTGGGAGAGATAACAGATACCCGTGAATTTTCTGAAAAGAGTACGGAGTATTTCAGATCTACCGGTCGGCGCCTATCCATTGAGACCGATCAGGAATCTACTCGATTGTTTGATCAAAGTGAGTATAGATCGTGGGCAAGATTCATAGAAATTTTTGATGAGGTCAGGAAAAGCACAGGCTTGCGACCTCTTGAGATTTTTATTCTCGACTAACAGGCCTTTTCCTCGTTGATTAACTATAGATATTGAATCGTTGCTATCTGCTTACCCCGGTAAACTGTCCCCTTGACGTTATCTGTTTTATTATCCCGGGTAATAAATTTCACACTAACTGATCCGTTTTCGTCACGATTTACTTTCATTTCAGCACTCATATTCCACTGATCGGCTCCGTTACTCATCAAAACAGAATTATCTGCTTCAGTTATAAATTGAGCTCCATCAGGAAGGTTCAGCTCAAAATCTCCATATATGGTTTCAGCTTCTCCTACTTCAAAAGATTCAGCAACCTGGTTCTCTGATACCTGACTACCGCTTATTACCTCAACTTTAACTTGCATAGTGGCACTTGATGCCTGTTGTGCAATTGCTTCAGCTGCAGTAAATGCTATAGCTGCCAATACGAGTACTACTATTTTTATTCTTTTCCTCATGATTATCTCCGTAAAGCATAATGTCTCTAACACAATATATTAGAATATATTAATATTAGGAAACTCTAATTATATAGCGCTCACATTACGTTCCGGGAAATCAACTACTGCATTCTGTAAAGGCCGTTTTTTACATTTATTAGACTTTTTCTGAACTAATAAAACGTTGTCAGTACTACCCTTAGAGGATGTTACTGATTTTTGATACGGAGTAGGATGGGTATTAGAAGTGAATCATGAAAGGAAGTATATGACGTACCGGTATTCAAACCGTAAAAACCCTGGCACTCCACCTGTCATCTTATTTAGTGAATATGATAACCGGCAGGAGAAAGACGAATTATTTTTGGTTTTCAACCTATACCACACTTTCGTTACATATCTATTTGAACTTCCACTTCATACTATTGCGTATAAAAAAAGCCGATTGAGTTGTATCAATCGGCTTTTAAAGAAAAGACATGGGTATTGAGCTTAAAGCATCATAGCCAGTGGATTCTCAATCATAGTTCTCAATGTATTAAGAAATTGTGCAGCTTTTGCTCCGTCAACGATCCTGTGATCGCTGGACAATGTTACTTTCATACGCTTGCCCGGTACAATCTCGCCATTCTTAACCACAGGAACATCTCGTATCGCACCTACCGCAAGAATACATGCATTGGGAGGATTTATAATTGCTGTAAACTCTTCGATGCCAAACATGCCGAGATTACTTATGGTAAACGTACTTCCTTCCATCTGTTCCGGCTGCAGTTTACGATCGCGTGCCAAACCGGCAAGCTCTCTGGTCTCTGCTGAGATCTGCTGAAGGGTTTTCTTATCGGTATGATTTAAAACCGGTGTCATCAGCCCTTCATCGATGGCAACAGCCACGGCCACGTTAACATCACCGTGTTTACGAATGGTGTCACCCAACCAGGATGAGTTTATTTCAGGGTGCTTTCTGAGAGCCATTGCGCTTGCCTTGACCACAATATCATTAAAGCTGATCTTCACATCACTGATTTCGTTCAAAGCAACCCGTGCATCAATTGCTCTCTCCATGTCGATATCGATCGTTTCATAGAAATGCGGATTGTTAAACTTACTTTCACTGAGACGACGAGCAATCGCTTTGCGCATTTGAGAAATCTTAATCTCCTCGTCTTCTTCCGAAGCAAATGACGGCATCTGTACCGCACCCTCCTTCTTCGCTTCTGCCGGCTTATAGTTTTCAATATCACGTTTAATGATTCTGCCTTCAGGCCCTGAACCATCAACAGCAGAAAGCTTAATACCTTTATCCTCTGCCATTTTTCTCGCCAATGGTGAGGCCTTTATTCTGCCATCATCATCATCGGATTGATCACTAACTTTCTCTTTACCATTTCCGGAATCGACTCCTTCTAAGATAGGATCAAACTCTTTTTTATCAGAAGATTCTTTTTTCTTCTCTTTATCGGAACTCGCTTTGTCAGATTTATCATCAGATGAGGAGTCTCCATTAGCACCCTCAGCCTCTTTCAATAGATCTTTAATGTCTTCTCCTTCATCACCAACAATGGCCATTATTCCACCCAAAGGAACAGCATCTCCTTCATCAACCAAAATTTTAAGAACTGTACCCGGATCAAAAGCTTCAACTTCCATTGTAGCTTTATCTGTCTCAACTTCGGCAATTACATCACCGGCCTCAATTTTGTCCCCTTCACTGATGTTCCATTTGGCAATGACACCCTCTTCCATAGTGTCACTTAATTTCGGCATCTCAATTTTTATAGCCATAATCTTGTTGCTTAATTCTGTTTTATATTTTTAAATCACCTTGCTAAGTGGATTCAGAACCACTCCTGAGCCAACCTCTAATTTCTATATGTTACTGCATTTACAGCATCAATTACATTTTTAGCATCCGGTAACCAGAGGTCAAAAAGCGGCTTTGAAAACGGCGCATTTACATCCGGCAAACTTACTCTTCGAACGGGTGCATCCAGGTAGTCGAATGCTTCACGCTGAATCAAAAATCCAACTTCCGATGCCAATCCGCCAAACGGATGAGATTCATCAACAATAACACACCGGTTCGTTTTTTTCACGGATTCTACGATTAATTCAATGTCCAGAGGCTTAATCGTTCTCGGATCAATAATTTCCATTTCCACACCGTCTTTTGCAAGCTGATTCGCCGCTTGTTTTGCAATATGGTACATTTTTCCTGTAGCCACGACAGTAACGTCGTCCCCTTCACGTTTAATTTTACCTTTTCCGATAGGGATAATATAATCTTCCTCTTCAGACACCTCCCCTTTCAATCCGTACATCTGCTCGGATTCCATAAAAAGAACAGCGTCGTCATTTCGGATCGCTGATTTGAGCAGCCCTTTCGCATCATCCGGCTCAGATGGATAGATCACAGAGAGACCCGGAAATTGAGCATACATCGAGTCGTAAGCTACTGAGTGAGTTGCGCCAAGCTGACCGGCTGAAGCATTGGGCCCCCGAAATACAATCGGCGTATTCAATTGACCGCCCAGCATGTATCTTGCTTTGGAGGCATGATTGATAATTTGATCAGCTGCCAACACGGCAAAGTTGAAGGTCATAAATTCAACAATTGGCCGTAAGCCGTTCATCGCAGCACCTACTCCAATTCCGGCAAAACCCAACTCAGAAATGGGAGTGTCAATTACCCGTTTATAACCATATTTATCCAGAAGTCCTTCCGATACTTTATAAGCACCGTTATACTCGGATACTTCTTCGCCCATCAAAAAGACTTTTTCGTCGCGAGCCATTTCTTCGTCCATTGCGTCGCGAATTGCTTCTCTAAATTGTAATTCAGCCATTTTTATAAGTCGTTGTCTTTAAAATTTCTTTGTGAGTCGATTACTTTCTGTCATGAAAGTGAGGTGTATCCGCAAACATATCCTCGTAGAGCGCTTCATCTTCCGGGAAGTCGGCATTGTCCGCAAATTCAATTGCTTCCAGGATCTCATCTTCAATACGCTGCTCGATTTCTTCCAGGTCCTTTTTCTTCGCTACTTTTTCGTCAATCAGGTAGGTTTTCATCCGTTCTACCGGGTCAATCTCCTGGTACTTTTTGAGCTCTTCCTTGGTTCTGTATTTCTGAGGATCCGACATGGAGTGACCTCTATATCGATATGTACGAATTTCAACAAACCACGGCATGCTGTCTTCGCGAACTTCATCAGCGATTTTCTTCATGTTTTCGTAAACCGTAAGTGCATCCATTCCATTAAAAACCGCACTCTTCATTCCATAACCTTTCGCGCGTTCGTGAATTTCATTCACAGTATGGCGCCGGGCAGCTGTACCCATGGAGTATCCGTTGTTCTCAACAACATAGATACATGGTAATTTCCAAAGTTGGCTCATATTGAGAGTTTCGTGAAGTGCTCCCTGATCGACAGCTCCATCTCCAAAGAAGGTTGCCGTAACCCGATCATTCTCTTGGTATTTGTTAGCAAATGCTATACCGCCGCCAATTGGAATATGACCGCCTACAATACCGTAACCACCCCAGAAATGCTCTTTAACATTTGCAAAGTGCATGGAGCCGCCTTTTCCTTTGGAACATCCTGTTGCTTTGCCAAAGAGTTCAGACATCCCAGATTTTGGAGAGACTCCTCTCAGAAGACCCCAGCCGTGATCGCGATACGCGGTGATGATATCATCATCATCGTTCAAAGCGTGTACTGTACCCGTTGATACAGCTTCCTGGCCAATATAAAGGTGAAGAAATCCACCAAATTTCCCTTTTTGGTACTGCTGCATTGCTCGCTCTTCAAACCGGCGCTGCAAAAACATCTGCTCAAACATATGGACTGCATCCTCATCCGAAAGACCTAAATCTTTGTGTGATTTATCCGTTGGATCAGGCAGTTCTACTGATTTTTCAATTTGGCCGTTATTACCGCTATCAATCCCGATGGGAGTAAAAATAGCTTCTGTTTCTTTCTTTTTTGCCATACTTACAGTTATGCTTTAAACAATTTCTGATTTGCGTTAAATATACCCATTATTTGAGAAGTTTACAGATGCCCTGATCTAAAATCAGATCTCTGCCTGTATCAACTCCTCGGCTTTTTTAAATGCTTCGTCAATTTTTTCAGGAAACCGACCGCCTGCAGTTGCAAGATTGGGTTGTCCGCCACCGCCTCCGCCAACGATTCTGCCCAGCTGCGAAACCATGTTTCCGGCTTTAACACCTTTATGAATCAGATCGTCGGTTACCGCGGCCATAATGTATACTTTTCCCTGTTCTTCATCTTCTGAAGCCAGAATAACAACACTTTCTTTTTTTGTCTTCTCCAGGGCATCATATCCAAGCTGTTTTAATGTATCCATATCAGCTCCGGTCACTTTTCCTGTGTAGAGATGAACACCGGAAATTTCTTTTCCGTTTTCGAGAATCTGATCTAAAGAATCGCCTGCCTGACTTTGAAGCAGTTTTTCAAGTTCTTTTTCAAGCTCTCTGTTTTTCTCAATCAGAGATTTTATGCCAGGCACCAGCTCTTTTTGAGAACCGATAAGCTCACGCACTTTTTGAAGCTGCTCTTTTTCTGATCTCAGAAGTATGTCTGCTTTTCTACCTGCCACGGCCTCTACCCTTCTGATACCTGCCGCTGCCGATGATTCATCCGTAAAACGAAAGTACCCGATTTTACCGGTGGCATCAACGTGTGTGCCACCGCAAAGCTCTACTGAATAGTTTGGATCGAATGTGATTACACGTACTTTATCGCCATACTTCTCGCCAAAAAGCATCATTGCCCCTCTTTCACGGGCTTCATCAATTGGGATATTTCGTTCTTCAAGAAGTGGAATATTTTCCTGAATCTTTTCATTTACCTGCTGCTCAATTCGATCGAGCTCATCCTTTTTTACAGACTCGAAGTGAGAAAAATCAAAGCGGAGTCTGTCAGGTGCTACCAACGAACCCTTCTGTGCCACATGGTCTCCAAGAACATGCCGAAGTGCTGCATGCATGATATGGGTGACTGAGTGATGTTTTTCTATTTCCCGTCGCCGCTTCACGTCAATCTCGGCAATCCAGTTTCCGGTCGGGTTGGATGGTAGTCGGTCTACATAGTGCAGATGTCCGTCATCCGACTTTTGAACATCCTTCACCTCAATCATTTCATCTCCATTCTTGATAACACCAATATCGGCCACTTGCCCACCGGATTCAGCATAAAATGGTGTTTTTTCGAGCAGTACAATTTTACTCTCTTCATTCTCGGCCACAGCAAGAATCGTCGTTTCTACACTTGCATCGTCATAACCCACAAACTCAGATTGCCCCCCTTTAACCACTTCCCAGTTTAGGTCACTTTTTTGAGAAGATGTAAACTTTCCGGCCGCCCTTGCCCGCTCTTTCTGTTCCTTCATCAGTTCATCAAAACGATCGGTGTCTACCTTCACACCTTTTTCGCGAGCCATCAGTTCCGTTAAATCGATCGGAAAACCGTATGTGTCATGCAGTTTAAATGCGTCATCTCCGGAGAGCTTTTTCTTTCCTTTAATCATAGAATTGAACAGTTCAATTCCCTGACCAAGAGTGTTCAAAAAACTTTTCTCTTCTGCTAAGATTACATTCTGGATATATTCAATCTGTCCATCCAGCTCTGGGAAAACGTCTGAAAACTGCTCAGCCAGGACAGGAACCAGTTTACTCATGAACGGTTTTTTTAAATCAAGCCGGTCCCACCCATAGCGGACTGCTCTTCTGAGAATTCGGCGGATCACATAACCCCGGCCATCATTGGATGGCGAAGCCCCGTCCATAATGGAAAAACTAACAGCTCGAATATGGTCTGAAATCACCCGCATGGCGATATCTGTCTCTTCGTCATCTCCATACGTTTTACCGGCAAGATCTGCAATCTTCTGAATGATGGGTTGAAAAACGTCCGTATCGTAGTTGGATGTTTTTTGCTGAAGTACAGCGCAAATACGTTCAAACCCCATTCCCGTATCCACATGCTGCGCCGGCAGTTTTTTAAGCGAACCATCTTGCTGCCTGTTGAACTGAATAAATACCAGGTTCCAGATCTCCATCACACGGGGATCATCCATATTTACAAGTTCAGCGCCGGGCTTCTTCTTTCTTTCTTCGTCCGACCTCAGATCTACATGAACTTCGGAGCAGGGTCCGCAAGGTCCGGTTTCTCCCATTTCCCAAAAATTGTCTTTTTTATCAAACTTCAGCACATGATCCGGAGAGAGAGAAGTTTTTTCAACCCAAAGCTTCGCTGATTCATCATCGGCAGGAAGTCCGTCAGATTCATCTCCTTCAAAAACGGTAGCGTATAAGCGATCCGGGTCGAGACCCCATTCATCCACCAAAAGTTCCCACGCCCACTCGATGGCATGCTCTTTAAAATAGTCTCCAAACGACCAGTTACCCAGCATCTCAAACAGAGTGTGGTGGTAAGTGTCATGCCCTACCTCTTCGAGATCGTTATGTTTTCCACTTACACGGATACAACGCTGAGTATCAGCTGCCCGGTTCCAGATTTTACCATCATCTTTTAATCCCTCCTGTTCCCCTAAAAAGATCGGTTTAAACTGATTCATCCCGGCGTTTGTAAATAACAGAGACGGATCGTTTTTGGGCACAACAGGAGCGCTGTCTACAATGAGGTGTCCTTTTTCTTTAAAGAAATCCAAAAAATCCTGGCGGATTTGAGCAGCCGTTTTTAATGACATAAATTCAAAAAATATTTAATAAACATATTATCCTAATCAGCTTCATAAAATAGCAAAATTTAAACTTAACCTCATTTCAATCTTCCAATTTCGTTCTCATTAGCCAAACTCTTCTTTATATTGGGCTATCTTTTAACCGATTTCATCTTATGAAAACCGTTTTAAACTATTTTCTGCGAGGGTTACTTTTCATCTTCCCTCTTTACGCTACAATCTTTGTAATCATATTTCTAGTCGATTGGCTGGATTCTGCCGTTAATCCTATTCTATTTGGATGGCTTCCGGTTCATATTCCGGGACTGGGTTTAATTACATCATTTATTTTCATTGCCCTCCTGGGCTTTATTATATCAATGGCATTAACTCGTCCTTTGGTCAACTACTTTGAATCCATTTTATCCCGGATTCCTTTTATAAAAATTATCTACACAGCTTTTAAGGATTTTTCAGAAGCTTTTTTAGGAGATAAAAAGAAGTTCAATAAACCTGTGATTGTTACTTTTGCTGATGGTTTGGATCGAATCGGATTTATTACTGAACGAGACTTAACCATTCTTAACATTGAGAACAGGGTTGCGGTATACTGTCCTCATTCATACAACTTTTCCGGTAATCTTTTTCTGGTTGACCCGGAACGTGTACAGATTTTAAAAATTGATCCTGCCAATGCTATGAAATTTGCCGTAAGTGCCGGAGTGACGCAAATCGAACCTTCCAAGTCTAAATAAAAATGAGCAGAGAACCTGTGTTTTCAGAATCAGAACTAATTGAAATTCGAGAGAACTTTCCCCATTTAACGACCGGACATATCTATTTAAACCATGCTGCAATAAGTCCAATTTCCCGGTCTGTAAAGCAGGCAATTGACCATTTCATATCAGACAGACATTCCGGTAAAATTGACAACATAGAAATGGGGATGTCTATCGTACAGGAAACCCGTGACTTGATATCCGGTTTTGTTAATGCTGAAAGCTCTGAGCAGATTACTTTCATGTCTAACACATCAGAAGGAATAACAGCTGTAGCAGAGGGGCTTGACTGGAATATGGGTGATGAAGTTTTACTGAACCACATGGAATTCCCGACCAATGTTCAACCCTACAGAATTTTAAACAGATTTGGTGTAAACGTTCGCTATATCGAGCCGGTGAATAACAAGGTAACACCAGAGATGGTGGAGTTGGCCATTACACCAAAAACCCGGCTTTTTGCAATAAGCGCAGTTCAATATCTGACAGGGTTTAAAGCAGACCTGGAAGCAATTGGTGCAATTTGTAAAAAACATGACGTCCTGTTTGTTGTAGACGCCATCCAATATCTCGGTGCGGGTACCATCGACGTTCAAGCCTGTAACATAGACGCGCTGGCAACCGGGGGACACAAATGGCTGATGAGCCCAATGGGAACCGGGTTTCTCTACCTTTCTAACAAAGTAAGCAAACAGTTAAAACCTTATAAAACAGGTTGGTTATCGGTTCAAGAGCCGTGGGAACTTTCAAACTTTGACCAAGAATGGCTGCCGGTTTCACAGCATCTCGAAATAGGA
>Ga0102943_1001883_pt1 | contig 12604 bp, 7 predicted proteins | sample SalPonC_black_MG_FD_78174 | JGI IMG/M metagenome (GOLD analysis project Ga0102943, IMG submission 78174) | Salt pond soil microbial communities from South San Francisco under conditions of wetland restoration - Salt Pond MetaG... | ecosystem: Environmental > Aquatic > Marine > Intertidal zone >...
GTATAAGGGTAAAGAGGATGCGTGGCGATGGATGGAATCTACCATTACAAATCTAACAGAAAATCCTAGCATAAATGGATATGTGACCAACTCCAGGGATGTTACAGGTCGGATCGAGCAGGAAAGAAAGCTGCGTGAGATAGTTGAAAACAGTACAAATCTATTCTATCGGCACGATCCAAATCATGTGATCACCTATTTAAGTCCGCAATCGAAAGATTTTTTAGGTTGCAGCCCGGAAAAGGCAAAAAGAATGTGGACAGAGTTTGTGACCGATCACCCTGTGAATGAGAAAGGCATCCAAAAAACAGAAAAAGCAATTGAAACCGGAATCGCACAAGACCGATACGAGTTGCAATTGAAAAAAACTGATGGAGAAATCATCTGGGTTGAAGTGAATGAAGCCCCGGTTGTTGAAAATGGTGAAACAGTTGCGATGGTTGGATCTCTAACAGACATTACGGCACGAAAAGAATATGAAGAAAAACTTGAGGAGCTCTCACTGGTAGCATCTAAAACTACGGATGTAATTATTATGACGGATTCTGATGAAAAAATAACCTGGGTGAACGATGCTTATGAGAAATTGACTAAATATTCAATGGAAGAATCGTTGGGTAAAATACCGGGCGATTTTCTACAGGGACCAGATACAGATCCTGAAACGAAAAAAAGAATCTCCGAATCCATTGAATCGAGGGAAACCAGTCACGAAATCATTTTGAATTATTCAAAAGATGGAACCAGGTATTGGTTAGATATGAAAATTGATCCCATTTTTGAAGATGGGGTATGCACAGGTTTTATAGCTATTGAGCGTGATGTGACTGAGATGGTTCAACAAAGAAGAAAATTACAGGAGAGTGTTGACAGATATGAGATCGTGACTAAAGCTACCAGCGATACCATCTGGGATGCAGATTTTGAAAATGATACCGTCACCTACAACTCAAATATCTATGATGTTTTTGGTTACAAAACTGAAGAGATTAGCAACATCGGTGATTGGTGGTTAAATAAAGTTCATCCAAAAGATAGAAAACGGGTAGATAAAATTTTCAAGTTGGCAGAAAAACCTAATACTGATCGTGTTCAGGTTGAGTATAGATTCCAATGTGCAGATGGTTCCTATAAGTACATCAACGATCGTGCCTATATTATAAACGACGATGATGGAAATCCAATCAGGATGATCGGTGCTATGCAGGATATTACCAAGCAAAAAGAGGAGAATTTATGGCTTAAGCTACTTGAGTCTGCCATTGCCAATAGTAACGAAGCAATTGCGATCATTGAAGAGAAAACACCAAGGTCACCGAAAAGAAATATCATTTATGTGAATGATGCATTTGAAACTATGACCGGCTTTAGCAAGGATGATGCACTTGGCAATTCCTTGCTTAGTTTTATGGGAGACAAGACGAATCGAAAAGAGATTGTTGGCGCAATCCAGGCATTAGACAGTGGGCAGAGATGTGAATTAGAAATTGTTTACAAAGATAAAAAAGACGGGAAAAAATGGGCACATATTTCATTTGCTCCGGTGAAAGATGATGAAGGTGAATTTAGTCACTGGATATGTATTGGAAGGGATGTAACAGAACGCAGAAATCGTGTCAGGCAGTTAAAAGAATCATTACAGGAAAAAGAAACGCTCTTGATGGAGATTCATCATCGAGTAAAAAATAACCTCGCTGTTGTGTCCAGTATGATGCAGCTCCAGGCAATGGAGGATCAAGACGAAATATTGCAAAAGAAATTATACGACAGTGTATCGAGAATTCGTACGATGGTAACTATACATGAAATGCTGTACGAATCTGGCAGTTTTTCCAAGATCGATTTCTCTATAAACCTAAGAAAGCTGGTTTCAATGATTGTAGATACAATTCAAATTAAAGCGGATATTGATGTAGAGTTTGAATGTGAGGAGATTGAGCTGAATGTAAACCAGGCAATACCGTCGTCTCTTATTATCAATGAAGTGATTACAAATTCTATTAAACACGCCTTTAAAGACAGGAAAAAAGGGTTAATTAAAATCGAACTACAAAATCTGGATGATGAAGTAATGATAAAAATTAGGGATGATGGTCGTGGATTACCGGATAATTTTGATTATGAGAGTTTATCCAGCTTGGGCATGCAACTGATTGATGTTCTGTCAAAACAGATGGATGCCACCTACAACTATGAAACAGTGCATGAAAATGGCACAGAATTTTCTATCCAATTTAATAAAAAAGAGATCAAGGGCATTGGAAATGCTTATTTGGTATAAAATTTAGGCTATATAAGTCTTCAATGCATAAGATATATATACATAAATTTGATATAAGGGGAATTGAGAATGCATACCTGACCAATAATTAAGTCTATAATCAGTTCATCAAAAGTTAGGTTTGGTTATTTGGATTTAACTTATACGGCAATTGTTTCGAGAATAAATTTCTTTAAACGATTACGCTATTAATCAATCAACAAAACCCAATCTTCACCCGGATCTGAAGGAACCATTCCCGGTTCAACTTCTGAACCACCTTCTGAAGTGACAACTGCACCTGTAAACTCACCGGTTCTTGGATTATACCACTGCATGGTAGCTTCACCGGAAAGACCCGTCAGGTCAATCGAACCCGTCGATTCAGAAACCGGGTAATAGACAGCATAAATTTCTCCGGGTTTTACAAAAACCTGTGCTCCCATCTCGGATGTGACACCATCACCCTCGCCAACTGTCAACGTAGATTCATTTGACACCAGTTCATCCATCGGCTGCATCTCATGAAAGGGGAGGTTCTCCTGCATAAAAGACCGGGCGTACCAGGTATAATCCCAGAGAGCATCAGCTTCCGGTTTTTTGAAACTGTCTACTTCCAGAAATCCTTCAAGAATAAATTCTATTTGACCTCCGGACATGTATGTTGGCCATAATTTCTGTTTTCGCTGTCTATCTGCGTCGTCTACAGGAATCCAGGATATGTTATCACCTACATCCACTGTGAACTCATCCATCGAAGCAGGAATAGGTCGGCCAGCCTCAGCAGTCGCAGTACGAATGGCCTCCGTAACATGGTCAATCCTTCTTTGGTTGAGCTGTACCGAAGTTGTACTAAATAACGGGTCTCCATATATGAATGCCAGCTCTTCAACCGGATCACCAGCCGTATGAACCGTAATAGGGTGATCATACGGGTCAACTTCTTGAATATAAGAGGCAAATTCGCGGACTCGTTCGGGACCTAAATCAAACTTCAGGTTATACTCTTCACTAATATTCCATTGCAGGGCAGGGTGATGGCCAAATCGGGCGATCATTTCCCGATAAAATAGTTTTCTTTCGATTCCGAGTTCACCGTCATCAAGTTCGCGTTTATTGGCTTCTTCTGCTTCATTGAGTACGGCGTGGAGCACAATTCCTTTTTCCTGGGCATATTTTAAAACGGTTTCCCATTGCTCGAGTTTGCTGATATCATAATGCAGATTGTCGTTTTCGGGACTCCCCGATGGATCCGGGTTCCCAACCCATGGGAACACATCCTTGCCATCTCCTCCAATGTTCTGAAGCAGAAAATAGATACTGTTAACATTTTTTAAGGAGAGATAATTAAGGGCTCCAATAATTCCTTTACCTTCGCCATCGCCCCAATCAGGATCGCCCGGGTTCCAGTCTTCAATATGGGCAGAATAGGTGTGAAGGGCCGGCAAACTCTCAAGGCCGTCGTAATTCTGTGTGCTCCTGGTGGTATTATCAAATCCATCATAGGCCAGGAAGTTTTCGGGGCTGTCTGCTCCTCCTTTAATCCAGTAATCTCCGTCTCTGAATTTGAAATAGTGATCACCAACATATTCCAGCCGCCCCCACTTATAAAAACCCTCCGCCGATGAATCTGTCGGCTCAATATCAAAACTACCGGTGGCTCCATCGAATGCAACAGGTTCGCCCGACTGATCAGCATTTACAGCAATCTCATCGCCACTTACAAAGTTTGCAGTGTAGTTCCATGTTCCGGGGGCATCGGGAGAGAAGTGGACTCTCCATATATTACCGGTGCCTTCTCCATTACCGTCTCCTGCAAAGAAGCCCGGTACATGATACTCTTCTCCTTGCGGTCCCGAAAAATCCACTTCAAGTCTATAGTCAAGAAACGGATTTGGATTGCTGTCACTTTCTGTGGCTTCCGGGCCTTCAAAATCAATTGTCACTTTATTCCATGTTTCAAGTGGGCCGCTAACGTTACCGGCAGGGCTTGTTTGACAATTTGTGGATCCAATGAAAAATGAAATTAGTATTAATAGGAGGGATAGATTCTTTAGAATGTTCATTATGAGATTATATCTGATTATTAGTGACCTTAGACCCATTAGAATATAAACAATTAATATAGAACTGAAGAAAAGCCATATATGTGTGAACACTTAGCTCCCAGGTATCTTCTCTATCAATTTATGACTTAGTTCGCACAATAAATGGACCCAAAAATATTAACGATCAATCTCAATTTCGGATAAATGCATCTGATTGTTATAAAGGGCATTTATATCCGGAATAATTTAATGCCAGTTAATATTAAAATATTCTAATATTATGTATTATTATAATGTTGGCAAAAAGGGAGGCAGTTTCAAACCATACAACCTGTTCAAAAAAAAGTACAACATGAGCCATAAAGTCCGAATATTGTTAATTGGGGACGATTTTGATGAAAGAGAAAAAATTTCAGATACACTAAAAAAACTTTACAACAAAGGGCGGGTTGATGTAATTGAAAGCTTTAAAAGTCTAAGAGAATATTACAATCTGAGTGACTACGATATCGTCATTTGTGATTTCAACTTATCAGATTACAATGGAATTGAAGTTCTGTTTTACGTGAGAGAAAGAGAACTCCATTTACCTTTTATATTTATTTCAGATTCAGTTTGGGAGGAATCCACCATTGATACATTGGTACTAAACGGTGCTTCGGATTATGTATCTACGGATAACCTGAAGGCATTGGAATTTGTAGTCAGGCGCGAGGTGAACAGGTATCATCATTTTCGAAATACAAAATTGAAATTACAGGCAAGTGAATTCCGGTTTCGGTCCCTTGTTCAATCCATAAATGGAATTGTACGGGAAATTGACCTGGAAACACTTAAAAATATTTACGTTAGTCCGCAGTCGATGAATATTTTGGGCTACCCCGCATCCGATTGGTTGGAAAACAGACATTTTTGGCTTGAACAGGTACATCCTAAGGATAGAAATGGCATTATTTCAAAAGTTAATCAAGTCATACAAGAGGGGGGACATCATACCCTTGAATACAGGATGATCAGCTCGCAGGGAGATATAGTTTGGATACGTGACTTGCTGACCATACGCGAAGAAAATGGTGTGCCGGTAAGCCTTGATGGATTGATGATCGATATCACAAATGAGAAAGAGATTTTGTATCAACGGGATCTGGCTATTGAAGGTGAAAAAAGACGAATGAAGGAGCAGAAATGCCTTTGGAATATCACCAACCTTGATGAGCAGGATTTTACAATTCCACAACTTTTGCATAGAGCAATGATGCTTATTCCTATCGGCTTTCAATATCCGAAGTTGCTTGGTGTTAAAATTCTGTATGCTAACGAAGAGTTTACATCCAGCAAATACGAAGAATCGGATTTAGTAATCTCATCCCAAAACCTGAAACTCCGCGATGACGCACTATCTATAAAGGTAGTATATTTAGATGATGAACCTTTTCAAAGTGGAGATATTCCGTTCCTTGAGGATGAAAAGCACCTGTTAGATACCATCATTGATATTCTGGCTGTAAAGATCGCCAAAAAACGAAGTTCAGATGATTTGAAGAAGCATGAGCAACTTCTCATTAATACATATGAGTTAGCTCAACTGGGTCGGATGATTTAGTAAACACAAAAACAATTTTTTGAGTATTATGTAGTCAAATCAAAAACCAAGTGAGAATGTTATGCCCAGGATTACAGACAGACCACCGGACTTCATTAGTAATGAGCTAATCGAGTTAAATACCAGCCTTGATACGCTGCTGCCCTATAAGGAGCTCGATAAAAATGTGATGATAGCAACTTGGAACATCAGGGCATTTGGAGGACTCACTGAAAAATGGGAAGCTGACGATGATGACAGTCCCAAACGTGATCTGCATTCACTGCTGGTTATCACAAATATCGTCAAGAGATTTGATATCATTGCCATTCAAGAGGTGCGAGGAAATCTAAAAGCATTACGCCATATGCTGAAAATTCTTGGTGAACATTGGAGTTTTATTTTGACGGATGTTTCAGGCGGAAGTGAAGGAAACGACGAACGACTGGCATTTCTCTTTGATACCCGAAAGGTGAAGCTATCTGGCCTGGCCTGTGAATTGGTGGTACCCAATGAAGAGATAGAATCAATCGAAGAAGGTGCTTTTAAACGACAATTTGCCAGAACACCTTATGCAGTTGGCTTCAGAGTCGGCGGAAAAACCTTTGTTTTGGTAACACTGCATGTACTTTATGGCGATAGTCCATCGGAAAGAACACCCGAGTTAAAAGCAATTGCAGAATGGTTAAAGAGATGGTCGGAAGACATGCACTCTTTTGATCAAAGCCTGATGGTTTTAGGTGATTTTAACATCGATCGAAAAGATGATGAGAGATATAAAGCTTTTGTATCCACCGGCTTGAAAGTTCCTGAAGACTTACACGATATTCGCCGTACTGTTTATGACGGAAGTTCTAAATTTTACGATCAGATCGCCTGGTTTGAAGATGATGACAATATCGCCCAACTATCTGTTAAATATTTGAGGGGAGGATCACTGAAGTTTAGCCCGCATGTCTTACAAAACAGGAATTTAAGTTCGTCCCAGCTGTCATGGAGAATCTCCGACCATCTGCCGCTTTGGGCTGAATTCTCAACCCGCTGATTCCTCGTTATTCTACTGTCCAGGTTTCAGGACCGCGAAGCAGTTCGTCCAGGTCTCCAATACCTTTTCGTTCGAACACTTCATCGACCTGTGCATTTACACCATCGTCATACGTAGGGCGTTCAACAGCAAAAAGCACTCCGAATGGCCGTGGAAAATGATCTTCCGTCTCATCTCTCGGTTGATCGAAAAATCGCGAGAGGAGGTAGGCCTTGGTTTTATCATTTTCGTCGTGAATCCATAGATCGTCTTTACTATACTTCCCCTCAGCAAGCGACACAATGCTGGGCTTCAAGCCATCCAGGCGAATTCCTTTCTCATCATCTTTTCCGAAAACAAGTGGTTCACCGTCTTCAAGATAGATAGCCTCTCTGGGACGGGTTTTCTTATCTGTAAAAAGTTCAAAAGCACCATCGTTAAAGACAATGCAGTTCTGGTAGATCTCCAGCATAGAGGTCCCTTTGTGCTCGTGTGAACGCTGTAACATCTTCTGAAGATGATGCGGATCCCGGTCCATGGCTCGAGCCACAAAGGTTCCATCGGCTCCCATACTCAGAGATAGAGGATTGAATGGGTGATCAATCGATCCATAAGGGGTAGATTTAAATGTGGAACCCTCAGGTGAAGTGGGTGAATATTGCCCCTTTGTCAGACCGTAAATCTGGTTGTTAAACAGGAGTAGATTTACATTTACATTTCTTCGAAGTAATTGTACGAAGTGATTGGCGCCGATGGACAAAGAGTCACCATCACCGGTGATAATCCAAACACTAAGTTCCGGCCTGGAAACTTTCAGACCGGTGGCAATAGCGGGTGCTCGCCCGTGAATGGAGTGCATTCCAAATGTATCCATGTAATAGGGGAAACGTGCCGCGCATCCAATACCGGAGATAAAGACAATATCCTTTTTATCTACGCCAATTTTCGGCATTGTACTTTGTACCTGCTTCAGGATGGTATAATCGCCACAACCGGGGCACCAGCGTACATCCTGGTCTGATGAAAAATCTTTACCGACGTATTTAGCCGGTTCAGAATCTCCGTTTCCGTTTTGTATGTGCTTGTCGATTTCTGTGATGAGTGACATTAAGAATCTCCGTTTGTATTGGATGAAATAGAAATAGCATCATTTATTTTCCGCTTTAATTCATCTACAAAGAAAGGACGCCCCTTCACTTTGCTGATTCCAACGGCGGGAACCATAAATTTGTCGCGAATGAGTCGGACCAATTGCCCGCTGTTCATTTCAGGTACAAGAATTTTATCAAATCTTGAAAGTATCTTTTCCAGGTTTTTAGGAAATGGATTTAGATATTTAATATGAGCATGAGAGATATCCAATCCTTCCTTCTGTAATTCGCCAACTGCGGTTCGGATTGCACCATATGTTGAACCCCAGCCAAGAACTAAGATTTCACCCTCATCATTTCCACTGTCGATGGTCTGAAGCGGGATATAATCAGCAATCTTATCCACTTTTTCCTGACGGATAAGCGTCATTTTTTGGTGATTTTCGGGATCATACGACACGTTTCCGGTCAGATCTTCCTTTTCAAGTCCACCTACACGGTGTTCAATTCCTTTTGTACCCGGAATTGCCCATCTGCGCACCATTCGATCATCTCGTCTATAGGGGAGAAACGGATCGGATTCTTCTCCATTTCGAGCCGGTTCGAAGGAAATTTCAATCGGTTTCAGTTCTTTTTGTTGTGGAAAATTCCAGGGTTCCGACCCATTTGCCAGGTACCCGTCTGATAAAAAGAATACAGGTACCATATGTTCCAGTGCAATCCGGCAGGCTTCAAAAGCAGCATCAAAACAATCAGCAGGAGTGGCAGGTGCAATAATGGCTGCAGGACTTTCTCCATTTCGGCCGTACATTGCTTGCATCAGGTCAGATTGTTCGGTTTTGGTAGGCATTCCCGTGGATGGGCCCGCTCGTTGTATGTTTAGAATCACAAGCGGTAACTCCAGCATCACGCCCAGCCCTATAGCTTCACCTTTCAGGGCTACCCCCGGACCAGAGCTGCTTGTAACTCCAAGGCTTCCGCCAAAAGCTGCACCGATAGCAGATGAAACGGCAGCAATCTCATCTTCAGCCTGGAATGTTCTGACACCGAAATTCTTCAATTTTGAGAGCTCGTGCAGAACATCTGAAGCAGGTGTAATAGGATAGGAGCCGAAAAAGAGAGGCAGGTTACCCTGTCTTGCGGCTGAAACCAGCCCCAAAACGGTCGCTTTATTGCCCGTAATACTTCGATATTCACCGGGACCTATATCCGCTTTATGGATTGTATAATTTTCAGAGAAAATTTCTGCCGTCTCACCGAAGTGATAGCCTTCCTTCAAAACCTTAATATTTCCGGCAGCGATCTCAGGTTTCTCAGGAAACTTTTCTTCTAAGAACGAAATGGTAGATTCAAGTGGTCGATTATAGATCCAGTATAACAACCCCAGCACAAACATATTTTTGGAACGTTCCACCTCTTTGTACGTGAGGTCTGTATCGTAAAGGCTCTCTTTGGTCAGCTTTGAAATATCAACTTCGTGTACGGTATATTCACTGAGAGTTCCATCTTCAAGTGGATTATGTTCCTCTCCATACTTAGAAAGATTCAGGTTTTTCTTATCAAAACCGGATGTGTTAACAATCACAGTGCCGCCTTTTTTTAGCAATGAGAGATTCGCTTTCAGAGCTGCGGAGTTCATTGCAACAAGAACATCACAATTGTCGCCGGGTGTAAGTATCTCTTTACTCCCAAAATGAAGCTGAAAAGATGAGACACCCGGAACCGTTCCGGCTGGTGCCCGAATTTCAGCGGGGAATTCTGGAAGTGTTCGAAGATCATTTCCTTCAAGTGCAGTTGTATTCGTAAATAGTGAACCAGTGAGTTGCATTCCATCGCCTGAATCGCCGGCAAAACGGATCGTAACGTGTTCACGTACAATGTTTTGTACGTCCATTAGATGATATGATAGATTTGAGTAGGTAGAATTAAGGAGATAATAGATGTAGAATTGTCAAAAATACCGAGAAATAAAATACAATGCAGCCATTAAAACCATCCTTTTCGTTTGAAGTAGAATGCCATAATAACTGCAAGAATGAGCATAACTATCCAGGCAGCAGGATAACCGTAATACCAGTTTAATTCCGGCATGTTCAATGGGCTTGCTTCGGGATTAAAGTTCATACCATAGATACCCGCCACAAATGTCAGGGGCATAAAAATTGTCGCTATAATTGTTAAGACTTTCATTACTTCATTCATTCGATTACTTAAACCTGACATATACATGTCATAGAGCCCAAATACCATTTCCCGGCTGGTTTCAATACTGTCGATGACTTGTACAAGATGATCGTAAACATCGCGAATAAAAACTTTTACCTCATCAGAAATCAGGGGAGATTCATCACGAATCAAAGAGTTTAAACCATCGCGAAGAGACCAGACTGATTTTCTGAAATGAACAAGTTCACGACGCATTGAATGAATCTTCTGTAAATGTTTTTCCCGGGGATCTTCAATAACCAGTTCCTCTATTTCTTCAATAGAATGTCCAATTAAATCTAAAGCCTGGTAATAATGGTCTACAATCGTATCGATAAGGGCATATGCAAGATAATCAGAACCTAATTTTCGCAGCCTGGTATTTTCCATCTGCAGTCTTTTGATGATGGGATCAAAAACGGGATCATCTCTTTCCTGGAAGGATAGAACATAATTTTTGCCTAAAACTATACTGATCTGTTCCGTATGCAATCCATGTGATTCAGCATCTTGATTTTTGTGAGTTATCATTCGCATTACAACAAAAATGGAGTCCTCGTACTCCTCAATCTTAGGACGCTGAGACATGTTCACGATGTCTTCATGGATCAATGGATGAAGTTCAAAATAATCCCATACTGTGCGAAGTTTCTCGATATCATGAAGACCCTGAACCTGTATCCATGTTTTAGAATCGGATTGTAAAAAAGATTCCGAGGATTCAATTTTCTCAATGGGAATCACATCATAATGTTGTTCACTAAAGTCATGAACAATCATTTTTACTTCATCCAGGTGTTGTTCACCCGTGTATATAGCTGTACCGGGTTTTTGTCCCGGCGGTTTTTTGGCGGAACGCTTAAAGGGCTTTGGAACTAAGGTACTCTGAAGTTTCTTGGCTGCATTTTTAGCACGTTCTTTCATGAGAGTATTTCTAAGAGTGGCTTATAGTTGATCTATTCCTCGATACAACGAACAGAACGTCCAAAGGCTTTATTTCCGGCAAAGGTATTGCTGCCTTCACCAAATGTTAAGATCTCCCCCCGTCTTTCACTAAACTGGTCGGAAGCCCAATAATTTCCAACTTCTCCTCGCAGTTGAATCGAGCCGTCAAATGATTGCAGGTTACCGGCAGCATGCATTTTTAACGTTGAATTAAAAGCCGAAGTCCTGTTTCCGTCTCCCATTCCTCCTTTATTTGCAGGTGCCGACATAAATGCGCGTAACTCTACAACGGTCGGAAGCCTCCATGTATCACCCAGTAAGATACGGCAGGGGTCATTTTCCAGTTTCCATTCAGAATCCTCAACAATTTCATTTGTGGGCCACGTTGGAGTCAAATTTGTTCCGTTATTATAAAAACCCTGTTTTCGATTAAACTGGAAATACCATCCGGCTTTTGAAGCACCGTCGTCAACGGATGTTTGGGGGCGACTTGAGGCACCAAGATTTACGCCGAGCCAGATCTTATCGCCACCGGGCCCCGGCCAGTTAGCCTGAACTGTTGGGTAAGTACGTTCATTATAAAGCTGGCCATTTGCGGGTGTTACACCTTCCACATATCCATGTGAAATCTCTGTAGGGCCATCGTATGAAGGCAAAAACCAGGAGCAAGAGCTCAATATAAATATTGAGAGTCCAATAAAAGTTGCCTTTATAATTCTTTGCATGCGAATGATCAATATCTATTCTTAAAACTGGCTTAAAATAGGCAGTTCACAGGTGAAATAACAGATTATAGTCATAATCATTGTAGATTCTTCTCATTGTCTTTGATATTATCTAACAGTATTTGAAAAAAACGGTTTTAACCTTTTACGGTTGTGAAAACTTTATGTATCAGAAAAGATCCTATGTAAAGAAAGATGCATCAATGATCTTTGATTTTATCCATCAACACTCATTTGCAACCTTTGTACTGAAAGGGGATCGATTACTCGGAACCCATATTCCTGTATTGGCTCAGGGTCAGCCAGATCAGTTCAGGTTGTTTGGCCACATATCAGATCATTTCAATGAACAAAAGAAATATTTAAAAGATGGAGTAGAAGCTCTCCTCATTTTCAACGGACCAGAGGCGTATGTATCCTCATCATGGTATCAAAAAAAGAACATAAGTACGTGGGATTATGCAGCGGTTCATGTAAATGCTAAGATAACCGTACAGACCGGTGACGAACTTGAATCATCACTTAAAAAGCTTGTCCACCGGTTTGAAAAAGAACAGGAGAAGCCACTTTTTTACGATGAGATTCCAAAGAAAATGATAGATGATCAGTTTCCACACATTACCGGTTTTTGGGCGGAGCCGTTTCATATTGAGGCGGTAGCTAAACTTCACCAGGGATATCCGGATGAAGACGTTGAATCAACAATTAAACACCTCGAAGAACA
>Ga0102943_1001885_pt1 | contig 12590 bp, 9 predicted proteins | sample SalPonC_black_MG_FD_78174 | JGI IMG/M metagenome (GOLD analysis project Ga0102943, IMG submission 78174) | Salt pond soil microbial communities from South San Francisco under conditions of wetland restoration - Salt Pond MetaG... | ecosystem: Environmental > Aquatic > Marine > Intertidal zone >...
CCGACCGTCCAAAACAAGGTACGTTTTAAGCCTAAAAAGGCAATTAAAACACTCGATTGAAAAACGGGCGTTTGAGGTTCGCGCACTAAAAATCGAAGATTAAGACTTAAAACGTGCAACCCAAAAAACGATCGACATTATAACGCTAAAAATTGTTGGCCTATTTTTTGTACCGTTTAGCCTATTTTCCGAACCGGTTTAGCGTCGTAATTTTGAGGTTCGTATTTCGAGGGGGGTCGTTTTTAAGATTTAAGCCTATATCGTCGATAATTCTCTAGAATATAAGCTTATTCTCTATTTTCGCGTCACCGTTTTAGAGAATAACGCTAAATCTTCGATATCGAAAATATAACGTTAAAAATACCCCACAAATCTTTTTTGGTACGGTTTAGCGTGAAAATATAAGCTTAAAACGTCGATTCGGCCCAAAAACGATCGACATTTTAGCGCTAAATCGTTGATGCGCAAAGCGGATTTTCGACCGTCCTAAACAGGGCACGTTTTAAGCCTAAAAAGGCAATTAAAACACTCGATTGAAAAATGGGCGTTTGAGGTTCGCGTGCTAAAATTCGACGATTAAGGCTTAAAACGTAGTCTCAAAAACCTATCGAAAATATAGCGTTAAATCCTTTGAAAAACATACTCGTCAAAAATATAAGGCTTAAACGTCGATGTTTATAGCGGAAAGTTGCAAACGCTGTTCGGGTGTTGCAGACTTTGTTGAGCTGTCGTAGAGGCCCAAGTACTCTGCGAGTTGCCATCCCTGACAGCGCAGCAACTGCGGGTAATCGTCCTTTTGGAGTTGCAAGCGCTGAAAGACGTTGTAATCGATTCCAAATACGTGATAGTTGTCGAGGTTCCAAAAGTACGGTTCTTGGGCTACAGCGACCATACACTCGCGTGTAAACCTACCTTCCGAAACCAATTCGTTCAGGTCTGTGCCTATTTGATGCAGTTGTTCGGCTGTCAGCCCTGCTTTGACGTATTCTTCAAGGTTGTGCAGGTCAAACTTTTCCAAATCGGACCAATGCAACTGGTACGGTTCAGCGATTAGCGTAGACCAAAGTTCGGTCTTGAACGGCGGACTGAGTTCGAGTTGGACCAAGTCATCGATCGTTTCAAAGCCTAAAACCCTACGCGTTCTATCGAGGCTATACCCTTCGTACAACAAGTCGGTTAGCGTAGCACCGTCGTGAAAACGATCTTCCAAGTGTTTGTCGGTAAGTAGAGCCTTGTGTGCATACGTTTTGACTTCTCTCTGAGCCGTTTGCGCTTGGTACGACAGAAAGGCCGCGCTCTTGCGCATTGACCGTTTGGCGACCGTAAACCAACGTTGCAATTTGCCATCCGGCAATTCATCGTCCGAATCGTCTTCAGAGATGTCCTGATAGGCCGCACGAGGCTCTGGATCGTCTTTTACGTCACCACGTCTTTGAAACAATGGCGTTTCGGTTCGAGTAGGTTGTGGCGGTTGGGTCTGCTTGCGTGTTTTTCGAGGCGGCAATGGCTGCGGAATGGGCGAGACGCCGCTATATGTAGGCGGTGGCGCGGGCGCATCGTCCTTTTTAGTACCTTCGTCCATAACGGTCGACCCGGCTCTGTTGTCTATAAGTCTTTGGAGCGTCGGCAAATACGCACCGGGCTTATTTGCGGCAAAAGACCTGTCTCGCCATATGGGATTAGAGTATGGTACTCGGTTCCTTGGCGGACACGGTGCCTGGAAAAACAACCAAGGCATTCGTTCGTTGGGCCTACCGCACGATCTGTTTTACAAAGACAACGACCGCAAAGTGCACTCTGCCTACGTTTCCGATATGATGGTGCATCTGTTTCACCTAACGTCCTGCATCACTAACGGTGGCACACAAACGGCTACGCTCCATGATTTATTTGAAGCGATACGTGTATACGTCTGCAAAGCGTTATATCGCTTCTCGGTCTGCGTGCTATGCTTTGACGTAAAGTCTGTAGTCCCTGTCGCCAAACGTCCGATCCAAGCCAAGCGGCGTTCCAAAAACGAACCGCTTACCCAAAAGCAACACAAAGATTTGCACGAAAAGGGCATTATTACAACCTGGAACGCTATACGTTCTACGACAGGTGCTTTGAAATGGGTTTTACAGCAAATAGAAATCTGGTTTCGCACCGAGTTTGTGATGCCTAAACCACGCGAAACGCAAGAATCGGTTACGCTTATCGTTCACGGCCTAGCCGATCAGCCCAATCAAGCGTTACACTTTGAGCTCGACAACGAGCCAAACGCCGAGATCGACAAAGGCACAATCGACGTTCCCGTTATCGGCGAAGGTGAGATCCAAGTAGTCTACTGGCTCAACAACATTTCGCAGTACATGCCCGTATGCGGCGTTAGCATTGACAAGGACATGATACCGCTCGCCCTGTTGGCCTATCAACGCAAAAAGCCCGACTTTCCCATTTACACGTTTCGACATAGCAAATTGTTTCACACAATCGTCGAAATGAATACGTCCAAGCATGCCTTTACGCACAAACCCTACCTTTCGTGTCCTGATTTTACGGCTACACCGCACGAATACGACAAAAACGTCAAGATTACACAGCTACCGTTCCTAGACATTTGCGGCTTTTGGCGCGAAATCGAAGCCATGTTTAAGCATCACAAAGTCAACGTAACCTGTCCGCAAGCAACGTGGATCCTATTTATCGTCTTTGTTGGATGCGATTTCGTCGATTCCAAAGTCTTGCACAACTTTAATGGCGAAAAGTTACTCGAGGGCTACTTGGCGCTAGGCAAACACGCACCGTCTGTGCTACGGTTAACGTCCGAAAGCCCAACAGAGCCGTTCAAGATCGAATTTGCCGAAAAGGTGTTTTTGCGTTTTGTTTTTTATTTTCTCAAACAGTACAACAAGGGCAAAAAGAGAGGCTGCGTTTACAGCAAGGCGCGCGTCAAAGTAGCCGCACGGCAAGCGTTTTGGGTCGTTTCGTACTGGGCCAACGCTATTCTTGGCTCTGAGCACGTACCAAAACCGACACTTTGCGACGCTGACGGCCTGTCGTACTGGGGATGGACCGACCAAGATCTTGTCGTCGAAGAAGTTACGCAAGTCTCCAAGACGCTCGTTTCAGACCATTCAAAGCTGGTCAAACGTATCAAACGCAAACGATGCGCCGAACCACCCGTAGCCACCAAACGCCAAAAGACACTTGAAAAGTTTACCGAGTAAAGTCGACAGAAGCAGCAAAGAGCTCTCCGGGACGGGCGTCTTCGAGCGCCATACCAATGACGTTGTCGTCCATGGCGCGAACACCCTTGGCAATGTGCGAAAGAATGGCAGGACCAGCGTTGATCTGGTCGTTGGTAATCTTTTGGCGCTCCGGGTCGTTGTGGAACCGCTTCTTGCGCAGATAAAGCGCACGAGCTTTGCCCCACTTGGCCTCCTGTGCAGCACGAAGGGCCGACTTGCCGCCAATCGACAGAGGCCCGTTAGACTCGCGAATACCCTTGCGCACAGCCTTGACGCGCCGAGCAAAAGCATCAGACGACCGAGGCTGCGTAGCGTTACCATCAAGGTTGGCGGCGGTACCAGCGTACGTAATCTTTCCGGCAGCCTCCAACTCGACCAAAGCGGCCGTCAAGAGCGCAGCGTCGTTGATGTCAAGACCCTTTCCAATGTGCTTGGCCGCCCGAGACGAATTCTGGTCATAGTCGGCCACGGCCGACACAGAAACGCTGTCGCTGGGGTCGACAGGAACTGTCTGCAGGTGAATCTTTCCACGAGGCATACCTTGAAGCTGCTGAAGTGCGTTTGAAGGAATGAGCGCAGGATCGCTGCTGTTGTTGCGGAATCCCTGAATGCCTGCAGACGAAACGGGAACCACGGCCCGAATCTTTTGTCCTGCATGAACAGACCGCCCACCGGTGTTGTAGAGCGAAATCTGTCCACGAGGAACCACAGCAACCAGCTCGTCACCACCCTGGGCCGTAGTGTGGGCGTCACGCCGCACAATACCGACGGGAATCACGCGCTTTTGGATTTCGTCAAACGACCCGGCGTCGGGCATGTGTCCGGCCAAATCGGTAGACACGGCCATCGTACCGCGAACCGACTTGCTCTTGTCTTTGGCGTCACGGAAGGCAATGGTTCCTTCAAACACCGACTGGTGAACTTCGAGCGAATCGCCCAACGTGGGGAATGGCGACTGTGCGTGCCCATCAGGCATACGTTTCTTGCGAGCGTTGATCGTATGAAGACCAGCCTCCACGATGGGCGCATTGGTGTTTGAACCGTAACCGACTCCAGACATTCTTGATTTCTTTTTTCGTTGGTGTTTAAACGGGACGCTGTCTACGCCTTATGCAACGAGGTTCATCAGTGTGCTTATTTGTTTACAGATGGAGTTCGCCGCATTCAAAAGTAATGTCGTGCCGATCGTAGTCGTACTTGGAGCTGGTGTTGTAAAACGAGGCGTGCGTCTGCGGTTTGGGGTTGCGAATCTCGTTCTTGGACATGCCGACGCACAGCTGCAGACCGGCAAAGTACATTCCAGACGAATCCACCGACGAGGTGTCGTCCAGGACCTTGCTCGAGCCAAAGTTGATGGGCAAGATCTGCAGGATGTTGCGAGCGTGAGCGGGAACCATCTTGGATTTGCCCTGGCCAAACTTGTACATGCCGCCAACAACGTCTGACGCAGGAATGTACGTCATGAGAAGACCCAAATAGTCACCCTTGCGGATGATACCAGGCCAAGTAGGCGGGATCTCGTCGTAGGAACCCGAGTTGGTAATGACGACAGCCTTGAGCCGTCCGTAGTCCACGGCCTGGTACGACTCCAAAAAGCCAAGGAACCTGTACTGTCCGGCCAGCCTTTCGGCCAGCGACAGCCCTTCGATATCCATATCGCTGCTTTCCGACATGTCTGCTTTGGCCGACTCTTGAGCCAGTTCGTAGTTGATTTGCTGCAGCGAGTAAACCTCCTGAGTCTGGATCCTCTTGCCACGGCCCGTCTTGTACGGCTGTGAAGGACGCACCTTGATAAACATCATAGCACCCTTTTCGGGCTCGCCAAACTCTTGCGAGTTGCCCAAAAGGTAGGTCATGTTGGCACGCCGATCCGACAAATCGGACTCTCCGACCTGGTTGGTAGCGTTTTCAAAGGTCTCGTCAAACTCTGACGGGAAAGGAAACCCAAGGTTGAGAGACGACAAACGCTCCCCAGGGATTCCGACCTGCGCGTTGAACGGATCAAAGGGCGTAATGGTACCAGGGTTGGCGATCAGGCTGGTCGCTTGCAGAGGGTTGATGCCGGCCACTGTGGTCGACGGACCGGTGCCTGGTCCAGGCAAAGCCGCAGCCGTGTCGGATTGAAACAGTCCGACACTGGTGTTGGCAGTCACTGCCGGCACGGTCTGCATGGGCATCACGGGAAGATAATTGGCCATCCTGGGTTTTTTCGTTTAGGGTCTGGTGTCAATACTGGCCGTCGACAACGCCTTATTTCTCGACCTTTTACACCGTTTAAAAAGAAAGCGCCTCGGCAAAATAAAGACTTTGCTTACAGGCCTTTGTACGCAGAGTCTGTCAGCACACACAGCGTTCGCCAATGGCAGACCCAAATGGTTTTGTCACCGATTCGGACGACGAAGACTACACATGGGTGTTGGTCGACGGTTCTGAAGACTACGCCAAGCGTAGACGAGACGACGAGGATGCTCCAGAACTGGAAGACCGTGCCGGGCCGTCAAACCGAGCAAAAAACCTGACCGATGATCTTGAGCGGCAAGTAGCGCAAGGCATCAAAGAAGCCGCTAAAAACGGCAGGGCGCGCGCTGTACGCATCCTGCTGGACGACCCAAACGTAGACCCGACTATTGATGACAACTATGCAATTCGCATTGCCGCGCAGGAAGGCTACCTGGAGGTCGTTCAGTTGCTTCTCGCAGACGGGCGTGTAGATCCAACCGCACTCGATAACTTTGCTATTCGGCTTGCTGCGGCAAACGGCCACGCGGACGTCGTGCAGTTGCTTCTTGCAGACAGGCGGGTCGATCCAACCGCAAACGATAACGAAGCGATTCAAATCTCTGCACAAGAAGGTCACCTGGACGTCGTTCAGTTGCTTCTCGCAGACAGGCGCGTAGATCCAACCGCAGACAATAACTTTGCTATTCGCATTGCCGCGGAGAAAGGCCGCATAGACGTCGTTCGGTTGCTTCTCGCAGACAGGCGGGTCGATCCAACCGCAGACGATAACAATCCGATACGATTTGCTGCCCGAAATGGTCACACAGACGTTGTACAGTTGCTTCTCGCAGACAGGCGGGTCGATCCAACCGTAGACGATAACAATCCGATACGATTTGCTGCATACAATGGCCATGTAGACGTTGTGCGGTTGCTTCTCGCAGACAGTCGGGTCGATCCAACCACAAAGGACAACGTAGTGATTCGGAATGCTGCATTCAATGGCTACGTAGACGTTGTGCGGATGCTTTTGGAGTGGACGGGACCCAACGGAGAGCGTGTCGACCCTACCGCAGACAGCAATTCTCCATTAGAATCAGCTGCACAAGAAGGTCACGTAGACGTCGTTCAGTTGCTTCTTAACGATTCGCGCGTTGAACCAAACACAAACGACAACTATGCGTTAAAATCTGCTGCCAGAAATGGTCACGTAGATGTCGTTCAGTTGCTTCTTAACGATTCGCGCGTCGATCCAACCGCAGAAAAAAACTTTGCAATTCGCATTGCTGCGGTAAGAGGCCACTTGGCCATTGTTCGTTTTTTGCTCGACTGGCGCGGAGCGAATGGTGAATTTGTCGACCCAACAGTCGATAACGACAATGCTATCGTTTCAGCAGCCAAAGAAGGACAGGTAGACGTCGTTCGAGTATTGATTCAATGGCGTGGTCCCAACGACGAAAAGATCTATATGACCCGGCAACGATTGAGAAAAGCTTTTACTCTAGCTATCAGAAACGACCATCCCGACGTCGCTGTCGTCTTGGTTGAGTGGAATGGCGAGAAAACATTTCCCGTGGTATTTCTTGATGATATCTTGAACATCGTAGCCCGAAAAGGTTTCGACGACGTTTTGCAAGCGTTTCTGCAACAGGAAAACTACAAACGGGAACTTTGGCCAATGGTTTACTATGCAGCAGTCAAATACAATCGTTTAGAGGTGCTGCGGCCCACGCTGGAAAACCTTGACAGCCTAACAAAGAACGGTATGATTGAGATGCTCAGAGGTGCAGCCGAAACGGGACAAGAACAACTCGTTCGCGATTTACTGGTTCCGAATCTAATTGCCAAACTCGACGACATTGAGCAACTCTACCCGTCTTTTTCCGGCGCTGCGGCGTCTGGCAATCCGCGAATCGTTCGCATGTTTTTGTCAGTTATTCTTTCCAACGGTCAACGCATCGATCCTTCCAACGATCAGAACGAAGCACTTGATAATGCGACCGAACGCGGACACTACGAAGTCGTTCAGTTGCTGCTGCGCCAACCCCGAGTTGCTGACCGAGTTAATCAATCGTACACAATCATGGCAGCTGCCAATTCTGGTAATCTCCAACTGTTTGATTACCTTTTGAATCGGTATCCAAACGGTATCCAACGAAACGAAATAAGAGAGTTGTTGAACCGCGCTATCGCATCCGATAACCCAGAGATTCTTCTTCGCGTTTTGCAAATTCCGACTTTTGACAATTTACCGTTTGATATCGACATGAGTTCTATTGTTAGGACCGGTAACGTCGAAATGATGAAAGTCATTGTCGAAAACAACATTACTGATCGCGCGGATATCTCCGACACTGTTACCGCATTCGTCAAAAAGAACAACGTCGAAATACTCGAGTATCTGATAAGCGAAAAGGTTCTTTTGCCGAATCGCTTGATTTATAATTATGGATGGTTGCAATACGAAAACCCCGAAAACACCAAGCTGCAAGTCATGCTGCTCGACTATATCGTCAAGCAAACGGGCATTGTAGACGAAAACGGACGACTTGCAAAGTATCCGATGTTTTATTAAATCGAAAGCGTTTCAACAAGCATAGACAGCATCTCTGAGGCCTCCTCGGGCGACACGTCGCTCTTCATGGTCAGGTTAATGTCTTGGTAAACGTCGTCTGGGATAGACGAATCGACTCTTTCGATGATTGCTTGCCGCGTTTGCGTGTAACGCGCGTCTGCGTGCTCTGGGCCCGTAATAAACGACTGGTCAAAAAGCAACTCTACACGCGGCCTGTCTTCGATACCAACCAACGCTCGCAAATCGGCCACATCGCCTTGGACGGTCGTCTCGTGCCTGTAAGACAAGCAAAGCGCGTTGCAAAGAGTGCGAGTTGAAAAGTGTTTTGCATTGTCGAGCATTTCCGTAAACAGGTCACTGCCAATGTAGACGACCTCTGCGTTCCTAACGGTCGGGTCGTTGAAGAAAACGCTGCGAGCATCGCTAAAGTCTTGCAGAATGTCGTTACCTTCCTCTTCGCCAAATTCTTCCCAAAAGAACGTCAAAAAACTAAACGTACCTTGGTTCTCTTCGGGAACGTCAATAAAGTTATTCCAGCTGCTGTAGCCGTTTGCAGGATCCTCGTTAAAGATACGCTTGCGAATCATTTCCAAGCAAATTTGCTCAAACCGAATCCCCATGTTGTCAAACTCGGTCCGGTGGCGCGCAATCGTCTCCGCAAACTTGAGAATGGTTGAAACGTTCTGTTGCTTGAGCAGCGTCTTGAAATAGTGCGTTACGACCGTGTAGCGCCATGGTTTGTTTTTGGCCAGCGAAAACAGCGATTTAGACCAAAACAGGTTTCTTTTCGTGGTCTCCCTACTTTCCGTTTCGTCGTACACATACGGCAAGCGAAGACCGCTGCACATCTCGTAAACCAACTGCGCTTCTTGGTCGGTGTTTTCAGCAACCATGCGTCTAAACATTTCAAAGTACCTAAACTGCTCCAGCAGGTTGTAACGGTCCTTGTACGAAAGCGTGTACATTTGTGGCCGAAAACGAAACTGATCAATCAATCCCTCGACGAAACCGGTACCGATCAATTCGTCGATGTTAAAGGTCGAACTTTTCGACATTGGCTTTCCAAACACAAAGAACCTGACCTTTTCGTTCAACGTATAATTGAATCCGACTACATCAGCCAAACGCTTAGTGTCTCGGCTGTTTTCGTCATAACCAAACTCGGCGATTGTTTTGTTTTGCGGATTAAACAACTGCAAGAAATCTGCAACGTATTGCACTACGCTACCGTCTGTATCGATAAATGTCAAGTACTCGGGGTAAACCTGTTCAAAAATCACCCAAAACGGGTTGGTTTTCTGAGGATCGAGAATGGACCGAATCTCGGGAATCAATTCCGGATCAGAGGCTAGCGCGACGTTGCGACCTCTTTCGAGAAGCGGAAAAACGTAATGCACAATATCTTGTTTGCTGGTAAGCTCGTTCGATTCAATGGCTTTGAGCATGCGCTGTGCGATAAATTTTTCTCCGCTGTATGAATGCATGGCGAGTTTGTCAACGTCTCTCAAAAACGGCTCGATTGGCATCTCGTAGGCGCCAATGTAATACAGACCGCCAAAATGGCTGTAAAGCGTGTTTGAAACGCTTGAATAGTAATCCAATCCCTCGATAAACCTTTGAGTATCCTGAACGTAAGAAACGACATTTGTAAAAAAGATTTTTTCGGCCGAATTTTCCGCCTTGTCACTTTGACGGTTGTAAAACGTTTGCGAGGTAATCTTTTTTGCAAAGTTGCTCGGCAGTTCGAAATAGGCTACCAGGCGTTCAAGCGTGTCTTGAATGTGTGGTCGCGACGAAAAGTCTGAATTGGGCGGTTTGAGCATGAAAAACGTGCGACGCAGCTGTTCAGTCGGGGTTTCTACAGCGTCCATGGCAGGCATGATTCGCAATCTATCTACGTTTTTCATCTGCTCTTCCGAGAACCCTTTGTAGACATCTTTGCGTTGCACTCTGTGAATGCCTCTAGCCAAAAGGCGTACAATGGCTGCAGCATCGTAGCCCCGTTCCTGGCGTTCCGACAAAAGTTCAAACGCTTTGCTTGCACCCGTCATCAAAGCCACCCACTGCTTGTACAGGTCGCGCGCTTCTTGACGCTGCGCCTGGTCGACAAAGTCAAAGTTTGGCTCGACGGGCGCTACCAGGCTGTTACCGTCGTACAGGTAACTATCGAACGGAGCCGTGTAGGCGCCCAGACGGACCAGGTTTTCTTCGATAGCCTTCAGCCTCTCTGTGAATAGCATGTCTCGTCGAATCTCGATCAGATCTACAGTCGCGTCGCGTGGTTCGTCTCCGAGGCTGCGCGAACGCTTGGAGGGTGCCATTTCTTCGGGATCGTCTTCGGCCTCGCGTTTGGCCTCGATCGACAAGCCCCATGTCCACTGCCCGATCGTCTTCATGGTTGCCGAGTGCACAGGTGTAACTACAGCGTTACCCGTAAACGGCCTATAATACTGCACTCGTAAAAAGAAATGTCGTTCGACTATCCGGAACACTTGTTGCCCGATCCTCCGCAATGGAAAGCGCCAGATGGCGTACGCATCATTGGACTGGGATACAAAAAGGGAAGCGGTAAAGACGCTACGGCAGATATCCTCGAAGAGGAGGCGTTGCAGAGCGGCAAAATGGTTATCCGTATGGCTTTTGCCTATGCACTCAAGGCGGCCGTTGGTATCATGTTTGCTCTCGATGCCGAACAGCTGACCACGCAAGAGGGCAAAGCAACTGTCGATCCGTTCTGGAACGTTACGCCCCGTCAGATGCTTCAGTGGGTAGGCACCAACTGTATCCGCAACGTCTTGCATCCAAAGTTTTGGATCACCGTCTTGTTGCGTCGACTGGTGGCAACCCTGCAAGAAGGCCGAGAGACGCTCGTACTCATAACAGACGTTCGTTTCCCAGACGAGGCAGAAGCTATCCGTAGTTGGGGCGGCGTAGTGTGGCGTATCGACAGACCCTCCGTCTTGGAAGCGGAAGCAGAAGCCACACAGGCAGGAGAGCCTCCACACATCTCAGAAACGGCACTAGACGGTTACGAACAGTGGGATGGGTTTATTCTCAACGACGGGACGTTGGACGACTTGCGTACAGCAGTTCTGGACCTTTAGAGATGTTCTCGGTCGGCAAAACAGTCTCTCGCCTCTTTTGGTCTTCGGCGTAACGGTCGTAGATCTCGAAACCAATCTTGGTAAAGCCGTCAGAGGCCAAATAGAGCCACGATTCGACCGTCAGTGAAAACTGGTTGAGCAGCGCAGGGCCCAGCAGGTAAATGATCGGATAGAAGGACCACGTAACGAGAACAAACACAAACAGCCCACGGCTCTGCGCCTTGTAGAGCACGAGCAAAGCGATCAGATACGGCCAAAAGCCGACGCCAAACCACACCCACCGTTTGTTGACCGTAGCGGAAGCAGCCGAAAAGGCCCCCAGGGCCAGCGTAAGCGATATCATGCTCACAAACAGGATAGTAGCTGTAACCGTCATGCGTGACATCTTGGCGATCTTGTAGGCCAAAAACGCGCAAGAAAACGTGTAGACGAGCCAACGCAACCAAGGCAAACAGATCTGCAAATGCTCTTCGAAAAACGCTCCCTGACCCAACAGGAACGCCGTGTACAACACGATTTGCAGCGTAAACAGGATGTTGGTATAGACGACCGACTCGCGTGGCTTGGACGGCCTGGTAAGCACAAACGTTACCAGCTCGGCAAACGCAAAAACACCCAAGGATATAGCATAGGCTATCGTCAGGCTATCGCTTAGCGGCTCTAGCGAACAATCTTCAATGGTAAGCGCCATAGTTGCTGTACGTAGCGGTAGCAGTCGGGCGCTTGAAGGTAAACGTTTTTATTTGCGCGCCTTTCATTCCGGTTTCCTATCCCAGGCATACGGACACTTGGGAGGCGCATTGAGACGGTTACAGGCACAAACGCGAGGCCCTTTCCATTCGCCGTCTGACGGCCGTTTGTGCAACGGTAGGCTGTAGACCTGTACGATGCCATCAAACCATTGCTGCTCTGGATCGATACGTGCGCCGTTGCGCGTAAAGGCACCTTGCGGGAAAATCTCCTTGTTGCTTAAAAAGGAAGGCATATCACCCGGCCAAAGGTGCAAGACGTCAAACTCTTCTTCTGGCTTGTGCATTAGCCAGACGATCAGGTTTTCTTGCGCTACAATAACTTGGCGGTTGGCTAGGGGCGGTTCGACAGCTTGGTCGACAGGAACAATGGGCACGAGTTGACGCTTGTCGTCCAGTGCGTATAGTTGGTGAATATAGTCGATGCCTGTAGCGGCGGCTATAGCCTCGTAGACGTGTTTTCCTGTGCAACCAAGCGGTACGCGGATTTCTGCACTTTTCCACCGACTTTCGAAAACCAATTCCGTTTGTCCGTCCATTGTTTTAGACAAGTCTTGTCTTGCGTAAAAAAATGTCGTGTCTCGAATCTCGCATTTACGGCGATTGCATGTGCTGCGACTGGCCCGAGCCGGAGGAGCTTTACGAGTGCAGGTTTTGCGATGAATACGACTTGTCAGACATTTGCCGCGACTGCCAGCACACCATCAACAAA
>Ga0102943_1001886_pt1 | contig 12584 bp, 6 predicted proteins | sample SalPonC_black_MG_FD_78174 | JGI IMG/M metagenome (GOLD analysis project Ga0102943, IMG submission 78174) | Salt pond soil microbial communities from South San Francisco under conditions of wetland restoration - Salt Pond MetaG... | ecosystem: Environmental > Aquatic > Marine > Intertidal zone >...
ATCCTACACTGAAAATGAAAAACAAAAGGAAGCCTGGCGCAAGATGTTTGATGATCTGCCTGAACTTCCTATTGGCGGCGAAAAAGGGAATCAGAGATTACTTGCTGCTGAAAAAGGAAAACCACATTCAAAACATGAAAATCCGGAATTGTATGCTGTCTTTCCGTACAAATTGTATGGAATGGGCAAGCCTGATCTGGCTATTGCACGAAATGCATGGCCACATCGCACCAATACGGTAAATAGCGGTTGGAGCCAGAATGGCATACATGCAGCCATGTTGGGATTTACTGATGAGGCAAAGGAAATTGTTTTGGAGAATTTTGGAAAGCCAGCTTCAGGATTTCGTTTTCCTGGTTTTTATGGTCCGAACTATGATTGGGTTCCCGACCAGGACCACGGTAGCACCACGATGATCGCTGTACAGAAAATGCTCATGCAAACCAGCGGCGATAAAATTCTGTTGTTACCAGCCTGGCCGAAAGAGTGGGATGTGGATTTTAAATTGCATGCACCAAAAAATACTACCGTTGAAGGAACAGTAAAAAATGGCGAAATTACACGATTAAAAGTTACACCGGAAGAACGGAAAAAAGACATTGTGAATAAATTTAATAAGTGAAAGAATCATGAAACGAGCATGTAAATTATTTACACCCAAGGTGATGGTTAAAATAGATGCGAGTTACATATGATACCTTATAAATAAACAATTTTAATCATATGAAAGAATTGCTGCATCAAGGTACAGGAGAACCTGCTTCGGAAAAAATAGGAAGTTACCTGCAACATCTTTACGATAATCCGGTGTTTAATCGCGAAGCTGGCACAAACAATGGAATCGTAAATTGTACCATCTATAATACCGGAGCCGGAGGAATTCATTTAAGTGGAGGCGACCGCCTTACTTTAAAGCCGGGAAATAACTACGTGGAAAATTGTGTCATACACAATTTTAACCGCATTGAAAAATCTTACCGGGCCGGTATCGACATCAGTGGTGTGGGCAACCGGATTTCTCATTGTGAAATGTACAATGCACCAAGCATGGCCATTTTGTTACATGGGAATGACCACCTCATCGAATACAACGAAATACACCATGTTTGCCGGGAAGTTCACGACCAGGGGGCTATTTTTTACAAAGTGGAAAAAATTGTTAATGGCAAAAAAGAGTGGTTGCCATTTAAGGATGACAATTGGATTACGGATGAAGATCCAGGGTTTGTTAATCCGGAAGAAATGAATTTTGAATTAAAGGAAGATGCAAAAGCATTTGAAAAAATTCCTGGTTTTGAGCCCATTCCGTTTAGTCAAATCGGGGTGCAAAATAACTTTTTGAATTGAAACTTATTAATCATTTAAAGATGAAACTACATTTTGTTACAACTCTTTTCTTAACAATTTTTCTGACACTTGGTGTTGCCGCTCAGGATATTTACGTTTCCAAAGACGGAAACGACATTAATCCCGGCACGAAAGAAGAGCCTGTTTCTACATTGGAAGCAGCCCGTGATTTAATCCGGCATTACAAGAGTACGAATGATTTACCTGATGGTGGAATTACGGTATGGATTGGCAAAGGTCAATACGATCAGGAAGAGCCATTCATTTTGAATGAGAATGATTCGGGAGAGCCCGATGCTCCAATTGTTTGGCGAACAATGCCTGACGAGTATGTAAGTGTAACCGGGGGTAAACGTATTCCTTCTTCTGCTTTTCAAAAAGTAACGAACCGAGCCATTCTTAAAAGACTTTCAAAATCTGCAGCTCAAAATGTGGTACAGGTAAATCTCAGGGAACACGGCATCAACGATTATGGTGAGATCAAACAATACGGGCATGCGATGCCGGTAGTGCCGGCCCCTCTTGAGGTCTTCTTTAACAATGAACCAATGACGCTGGCGAGATATCCCAACGAAGGTTACATCAAAATCGGGAAGGTCATCGATCCGGGGTCAGTGCCCCGAACAAAGGATTACAGCAACCGTGGAGCCATTTTTGAATACACCGATCCCCGGCACGAAGCCTGGGCAGGACAAGAAGATGTTTGGTTCCAGGGTACTTTCAGGTACGGTTATGCTGATGATAATATTTTGGTTGAATCTATCTATCCAAAAACAAATCAGGTAAAACTGGCGATGCCATCTATGTATGGTGTTGGAAGCGGGCGTGATTTTCAACACTATGTCGCCTATAATATTCTGGATGAACTGGATAGCCCCGGAGAATGGTATGTTGACAAGGAATCGGGAATTCTTTATTTCTGGCCACCCGGCAATATAAATGATGGTTCCTTTATGGTTTCTCTATTGGAAGACCCCATGATTTGCCTGGAGGGTGCAAGCTATGTAACCATTCGTGATTTAACCATTGAAGTGGGCAGAGGAATTGGTGTTTACATCGAAAGGGGAACCAATAATCTGATAGCAGGTTGTACGGTAAAAAATGTGGGCACAAGCGGTATATTCATGGGGCAGGGAGCCAAGCAAACCTTTCCATTTGTTACCCATGATGATTATGAAGGTGTACCCGTTTCAAGAAGAATTGGGAATGTACAAGGGCATATTTATAAATATACCCATTGGGACAGGAAAGCCGGAGCCAACCAGGGTATTTTAAGTTGTGATGTGTACAATACCGGAAGTGGAGGAATCTATTTAAGTGGCGGGAGTAAACGCAAATTGATACCCGGTAACAATTATGTGGAAAATTGTAAAGTATATAACTATAATCGACGCAATAAATTTTTATGGTCAGGAATTAATATTGATGGTTGTGGGAACAGAATTTCTCATTGTGAAATTTTTGATTCCGAGTGGCAGGGAATTTATGTTCATGGGAATGAACACCTTTATGAATACAATCACATCCATCATGTCACACTAAATTCCGATGACACTTCACCATGGTATATCGGACGTGACCCCAGCGACCGTGGGAATATTATTCGGTATAATTATTTTCACCATTGCGGCAATCCAAACCGTATGAATATGGGGATTTATTGCGATGATTCAAGCACTGGTGTATTGGTATATGGCAATGTGTTTTACAAAATGAACACAAAACATGGAATTTTATTTACGAATAGCGGTTGGGATTTGAAGATGAAGAATAACATTGTCATTGAACCCATTTCTTATACCGCAGAAATATCTTCCCCATTTTATACCTGGGCCAGAGGCACCGGGCCGGCAATGTTCGGAGAATATGGTCTGCTGAGAAAACGCTTAACAGAAAATGTTAATATTTATCACAGTCCTTATTCAGAAAGATATCCGGAGTTACTCAATTATTTGCACCCTATTATTGACGGAAAGGAATGGGAAGGAATGAGGTTACGGAGAAATGTAGTATCCGGAAATCTCATTGTTGGCGGGCCTGAAGAAATACTTTTATTGAGGGGCGAACATGCCCAGTGCGAATCGGTAAACAATTACAGAACAGACAGTGATCCCGGATTTGTTGATTATGAAAACGGAGATTTTAACCTGAAACCCGATTCAGAAGTATTCGATAAAATCGATGGATTTGAAGCTCTGCCATTTGACAAAATGGGTTTGTACATCGATCAGTATCGAAAAACGATAAGTGAAAAGAAATAAAAAGAACCTGCTATGATAAATTATCTAAAAATAACTTGCTTCGTTATATGGACAATTCTTTTTTCTGTGTCTGCAATGGCCCAGGAAAACAAATCACAGGAAGACCAGTTTGCCAAAATCGGCAATATGGATGTGGCAGTTAGGACACACCTTTTAAAGGAAAATGTGCCAGATGAATTACCAGAAAAGTATTTACCGGTGTCAAACAACAAGGCTTCAGCGTTTGAGCCTTTCGACTTAATGGACACCCAAGAGGAGTTGGAAGCTGAATTAAACCGAATGCGGGAGAAATATAAACCCTTCCTGGAGAATCATGCTCCTTCAATAAAACAAACAAGGGACAGGGTTTATCTAAAAAATGCATTGTGGCGGATTGAAACCGAAGAAGACAAACAAGACTTTTCCAATTTTTTGGCAGGGAAAGGCGATTGGGAAGAGGTGCAACTCCCCCACTTCGGCGAACCGTTGGGAAGAGCGGCAACCTATTATCGAAAAGATATCAACATTACAAAAGAGATGATGGATAAAGGTTCGCTGTTTATCTGTTTCAAAGGAGTGGATTACATCGGCAATGTATTTATGAACGGACGCTTTCTTGGTTCACACGAAGGGTTTTTCGCCCCCTTTGAGTTCAATTTTACCCCGTATGCAAAAGAAGGTAAAAATACCCTTGTTGTGCAGGTAAAAAATGATTACACCACAACAGGCGGAACAAATGAATTTGGTGAAAGGGTAAAAGGCAATAAAATATTTGGAGCTACCAACCTGGGGTACGACGACCCTTATCACGGCTGGCACCACAGCCCGGCAGGAATGGGAATTTACCAGGACTGCTATGTGGAAGCCCGTTCCCCGCTGCATATCCACGATATTTTTGTAAGACCCATGTTAGATACCGATGAAGCTGAAATATGGTTAGAGGTAAATAATTATTTCAAATCAAACAAAGCCGTAAAATTTAAACTGTCGGTTTATGGTCAGAATTTTAACGAAACTGTGGTGGAAGATCTGGAATACATTCCATCTACGGTCCATATACCGGGAGTAGGCGATTTGGCCAAACCCACAGACTGGAAAGAGAACAATTTACCCATGGGCTATGGCGTAAATTTTCTCAAAACAAGAATAAAAATGCCGGACCCGAGATTATGGAATAATCAAACACCCTGGCTGTATCAGTTGCAGGTAAAAATGTACAATGAAGAAGATGAATTAACAGATATACAGACCCAACAATTCGGGATGCGCTCTTTCACCATGGATACCATTTCGGTACCCAAAGGCATGATGTATTTGAACGGGGAAAAAATTCGTTTGCGCGGAGCCAATACCATGGGTTTTATGCAGCAGGATGTTTTTCAAAAAGACTGGGACCAGCTTATTGATGATATTCTTTTGGCAAAAATTGCCAATATGAATTTTTACCGGCTAACCCAGCGACCCGTTCAACCCGAAATTTATGAATATTGCGACAAACTGGGCATGATGACCCAAACCGACCTGCCATTATTCGGAGGCTTACGGCCCAATCAATGGGCAGAAGCCGTAAAACAGTCCGAAGAAATGGAACGCCTGGTACGAAGCCACCCGTGCAATATAATGGTTACCTATATAAACGAACGTTTTCCCAATGCTGAGGGATATCCTCAACGAAGCATGAGCACTTTCGAAGAATACAAAAGGTTTTTTACTGCCGCTGACCAGGCGGTCCACATGGCCAATCCCGACCGGGTAATAAAAGCTGCCGATGGCGATTACGACCCTCCATCGCCCGGGCTGCCCGATAACCACTGTTACAACGCCTGGTACAACGGGCATGGTTTGGGGCTGGGTGAATTGCATCAGGGACACTGGATACCTACAAAACCCGGCTGGTATTATGCCTGTGGTGAGTTTGGGGCAGAAGGGCTTGACCCCGAAAATGTAATGCGTAAATACTATCCGGAATACTGGTTGCCGCAAACAAAAGAAGAAGAGAAAAACTGGACCCCTGATAAAATTGCAATGGCTCAAACCCAAAATTTTCACTATTTGTGGTTTAACACCCAAAATACCGTTCAGGGTTGGATAGAAGCCAGTCAGAAGCATCAGGCTTGGGGAACAAAAATACTAACAGAGTCGTTCCGCAGAAATCCCAACATGGTGTCATTTGCCATACACTTGTTTATTGATGCCTGGCCGGCCGGATGGATGAAAGCCATAATGGATGTGGACAGGCAGCCCAAGAAAGCCTTTTTTGTTTACCGCGATGTTTTGAAGCCACTCATGGCAAATCTGAGAACCGACCGCTACCATTTTACTAACGGGGAAGATATTCAAACAGAAGCCTGGATTTGCAATGATTTGAATAACTCTCCAGACAATTACACCCTGAAATACCAATTTGAACAAGAGGGTGAAGTCCTGTTTGCCAATAGCATAACCCCGGATATCCCTGTGAACAGCACGAAATTCCAGGGATACATTCAATTTCCGGCCCCCAAAGTCTCAAAACGCACAGCATATATTCTCCGTTTAGGTCTGTTTGATGAAATGGGGAATGAAATCAGTCAATCCATGCTGGATATCGATGTTTTCCCGGAAACCAAAGTTGCAAACCAGAAAGTTTTTGTCAGTTCTGAAGATGGAACGGCTTATGAAATAATTACCGGACTTGGAATAGTTCCTCAGAAATCAATGGAGCAGGCCTCGGTAATTTTGATAGACGATTATAACTGGTATAAAGAGAATAAAGAAAGATTAGACCAAGCGGTAAAATCGGGTAAGCGGGCTATCTTTTTGGAGTTGGATGCAGGTGATTACACCATTGCAGATAGCGAAGTGAAAGTGGAAAATACCATTATGGGAGAATACTATTTTGTATCGCCAACCACAGGACACGAGATGGTTGCCTGGGCAAAGCCGATGGATTTTAAGTTCTGGTACAATAGCAAAGAAGAATGTGTCCGTCCGTTTATCAACAAAGTATTTAACGCTGAAGGCTGGACACCTATATTGAATTCAGGACGAACAAGCTGGGCCGGCGATCAGGGACCTTACCTGGCAGCAGCAGAAAAGGAAAGCGGAAAGGGAAACTTCATGATATGTCAGTTGCAATTGAATAATCGCGCGAAATCGAATCCTGCGGCGAGGATTTTCGCAAATAAATTAATACAATCAAATTATGAATTTTAGAGAGGTTTTGTTCTTTGCATTATTAATGGTGTTTAGCTTTCAATTTAGAGACTGTATTGAAATATAAAAATTCAAGTACACATCTCCATTAAAAGCTACTTGTTTAGAATTGAACAAATGAGTATCAGTCAATTTTGATTAATTCTTTTTAGCTAAAAACAACAAAACTGTGTAGTATGGAAAGAAGAAAGTTTTTAACATCATTGGGAAAGGGAACGGTATTCCTTTCAGCGGGCGGATTTTTTTTATCCTGTAAAAATTTGAACGAAAAAGACAATAAAATGCAGCTTAAACATATGGCTGCTATTGCATTTAAAAGATATGAAGAAGTTTGGGAATATAATGATTTCTGGAAACGTGGAAATACTTTTGATGCCTGCTTAAATTTCGTTTTAGCCCTTCAGGAAAAATGGCCCAATGATAATGAAGTGTTGAATATTCAACATTCCGTAAAAAAAATGCTTGAGAAAAATCTGAAGTTTTTTTACAGTTATGATCCCGGAAGTTTATGGGCCGATGATTTTGGTTGGTGGGGCATAATGGCATTGAATGCACGTAAATTTTTAAAAGCTGTTGGAGAAAACGAATTGGCTGACGATTACCTAAAACTTTCTACAGATTTATGCTGGGAGTATAAAAAAAATACCGCCTACGATTACACCAGTGATGCAAAACCGGTTCCTCACGGTTGCCGTAACGGAGATGCCAACGGGCAAAGCGCCGGAGTAAAAAATACGGTAACCAACGTATTGCTTTTCTTGTTGTCTTCCCGAATCTACCGGCTTACACTTGAAGAAAATATGCCGGATAATGAAAAATACCTGGATTTGGCATGGCGGCAATGGCGCTGGTTCGAGCAATGGTTCAGGCTGAAGGAATATGAGTACCTGAAAATGATTTCGCCTGCAAGCGGACTTGTTCAGGAGCGTCCAATGGCTTTTTTTGAAGGTTCTGATTACACCGAAAAAACACATCCTGCCTGGTGCAAGGGGTGGGTATGGACCGGCGACCAGGGAATGTTGTTGCAGGCACTCACCGATATGCTGGCTGTACGAGATGAACTTAAAAACTGGCTTTCAGATAAAGATATGGAACCCGAATTTGATAAAAAGAAATTTGAAAACCGGGTTCGTGGATTTATTCAAATAATTGGCCAGGGAGTAAAAACAGCACTGGTTGGCAAAACCGATGATATTTTTCGTGAAGCTCCTTTTAAATGCAGTTTCGGATCAGAACATGGTCGTGATTATCTGGCAGGACGTGGTATCCTGATGCGTTATTTGGGAAACAAAGAAGTGAAGGAATTGCTGGAAGTTGATTTTCATGAAAATTTCAATGCCACACTGAGGGCATTATGGGAAACCAGAGATAAGGCTAATAATCAGCTACAGTCAGAATTTACCAGTGCAGAAAATGATGCTGTTTATATAAAAAGATTTGAAGAAATCTGGGGAGTTGCTGATGATGTTAGAATTTGGGAGACCCCCTTTGAAAAAGAAAAGCAGATGGTTTCTCAATCTATAGGATTGGATGCACTTGGTTCGGCTTTAAAGCTAATTTGATTGTTTTTCAAACTAAAAATTTCAAAAATAGCAATTTCAAAAAAATGAAAAAGGTTACATTCAACATACTATTAATAATGCTATCCATTTTTAGTTTTGGTCAGCCATATCAAATTTCAGACGGTAAATATGCATTGCCGGAAAATTTGGTAGCTCTTCCTCAAAACAATCTGGCATTTCCCATAAAAAAATCAGCAGACGAAATACTGGATAGTTTTAAAAATCCTCCTCACGGATATGGAGAAGTACCTTTTTATTGGTGGACCGGAGGAGAAAAACTTACAAAGGAACGATTGCTATGGCAATTAAATCAATTAAGTGAAGCATCGGTTCTTGGACTGAATGTGAGTTATAACCATACACATAAAGTTGTTGATTCCATAGCCAATAAAGATAGGGATGTTTTGTTTGGAGTATCAGAACCAAGTAATCCGGAATTTATGACCAGGGAATGGTGGGATATCTGGAATTGGTTTTCGGAAGAATTGGGAAGACGCAATATGGGATTAGGTCTTGATGATTATGTTGTTGGCCACAAAGGAGCCGGATATTGGGCAGACCAGGTTGAAAAGGAATTACTATCAAAAAATTATCAGGGAAAATTAGCTGTAAATGAACCTGTAATGGCTGAGGGAGGAGACAATTTTATCCGGGTAATATCAGAGAATACCATCACCGCAATGGCTTACCCCCAAATAAAAGGTGTTTACGATTACAGCAAGGCGGTAAATCTTTTGGAATTTGCTGAAAATCAAAAAATAAAATGGCTCGCTCCTGAAGATTTTGATTGGATAATAATAATAATAGAAACGACCAATGGTTACATGATTCATCCGGAACACGGTAATACGCTTATAAAATATTACTACCAAAAGTTTGAGGATAAATTATCGCCGGAAGCAAAAAAAGGCATGAACTTTTTCTTTCAGGATGAATTACACGTGGATATCGACAATTATGTTTGGTCAGAAGATTTTGCTTCTATTTTTCAGAATAAAAAAGGATACGATATCCGTTCTTTTTTGCCTGCACTCTATTTTGAAATTGGAGATATCACTCCCAAAATACGTCTTGATTACAGCGATGTGATGGTAGAACTGGTTGAAAAAAGATATTTCAAACCTGTTTTTGAGTGGCACTGGAAAAGAGGGTTAATTTTTGGTTGCGATAATTGGGGAAGAGGGTTAGAGCCTGAACGTTATGGTGATTATTTTAGGGCAACCCGTTGGTTTAGTGCTCCCGGAAACGATGCTCCACGCAGAGGCTACTCCTTTATTCAAACTAAAGTTTCAAGTTCAATCGCCCATCTTTATAAAAGGCCGAGAGTTTGGTTGGAAGCATTTCACAGCATGGGCTGGAATGCGCAACCTTCGCAAATTGATTTTTCTACCAATAAACATTATCAGTTCGGAGCCAACTTGCTTTGCCTGCATGGGCTTTACTACTCAACGCATGGCGGTTGGTGGGAATGGGCGCCACCCGATTTTCATTTTAGAATGCCCTACTGGCCGCATTTTAAGAATTGGCTAAAATCGGCAGAAAGACTGAGTTATCTATTAAGTCAGGGGAAACACGTTTGCGATGTTGCCATAATGTATCCCGTTTCGCCACTCCAGGCAAAAAATGGAGGGAATAAAACAGAGGCCTTTAAAACGGGTGAAATATTGTTTAACTCGGGAATGGACTTTGATTTTATTGATTTTCAATCGTTAAACAGGACAAAAGTAGGCGATAAAAAATTTACTGTGTCCGACGAAAATTATCAGGCACTGGTAATTGCTGATATGTCGGCAATACACTTTTCATCGCTCGAAAAGGCCCTTGAAATTTTCAAGAATGGAGGAACTGTAATCGGAGTGGGTAAATTACCTTTAGCCAGCGATAGAAAAGGGGCAAATGATGCAGCAATTGATAAAATATTAAAAACAATTTTTGGCCTCACGGCAAATGAAGCAGAAAATATAGAAGAACCCTACGTAAATAAAAATGAAGGTGTCGGAATATATTTCCCAACTGCAGTCGAAAACATGGCTGAAATTATATCTCCTTATTTAAGAAGAGATTTCTACACAGAAAATAATAAGGGGACCGTATTACACAGAAAAATTGAGGATAAAGATTTGTTTATGGTTATGGATGTGCCTAAAGGAACGAAATGTTTTTTCAGGGCGCAGGGAAAACCTGCATTATTAAATACTGAAACAGGCAATTATAAAAGTATTGACATTTTAGAGCAAACAAATGATGGAACTTATTTACGATTACCATTGGGAATTGATGAAGCCAGTTTGATTCTATTTGAACCAGGCCAGCCAACAGTGGAAAAGGATAATATTGACACGAAAAATTATTCAGAACTTCTTATTGATGGGAATTGGGAATCAGAATTTGTACCCACCCTCGATAATCGCTGGGGAGATTATCGAAACCCTGCCAGCCAAGATACAATTGGGATTGAAGCAAGACGTTTTAAGTACAAAATTACTGATGATTTTAATGCTGAATCTATCACAGAAAATGATAGCAGCTGGAATGAAATTACCTATTCATACGGCCCAAAATTTTTAATGCTTCATTGCAAAGAAACCGATACGGAGAAGGTTCTCAAACAAGTTCTAAAAAATAAAGAACAAATTGAGGTTGCAAATGAAAATTACCAATGGGAAGATTATAAATATTCATCGCGTTTTGGAGTTGAGGACAACCCGGGATCGCAGGGATACCATGGGTTGAAATATAAAATAAGTGATGATTTTCTTATTATGCCCAAATCGGGTACCTATTTCTTTAAAACACATATCAACTGTGAAAAAAATCAATCGGTTGAAATTGAAATATCAGGAAGAGAACCGGATATGATTTTCGTAAACGGTAAAAAACTAGAATCTCTAAAGCCTTTATTAAAAAAAGGAATTAATTCAGTGATTTTACTTTATACTAAAGTAGAAGAAAAGAAATACACGAATCACTGGGAAATGTTGGATTTAAGAGAAAGAAGTGCTGTAATATTTAAAAAACCTGGAATTAGCTTAAACCCAAATGAAGTTCTGTCGATGAAATGGTACCAGCAAAACGGTATTCTTGACTACGATGTTTATAGAGACAATAAAAAAATTGGTTATTACAGGTTTACAGCACCTCCTGGATTAATTAAAATGAATTTTGAAGCCTATGGTAACGTCAGCGTTTACCAGGATGGTAAAGAAGTAAAAATTGGAAGAATTAAAGCCTTAAATGAAAAAGGGTTACAATCGTATGAAATAGTACTAAATAAAATAAATAAAGATTTTGCTGAAATCTGTTTTGAAATAGAACATACTCCGGGCTATTATGGAGGAAGCGCATTACCCGAACCTGTTAAATTAAAGTGTGGAAAAGGAATAATTAAAACAGGTGATTGGTCAAAAATGGGAGTATTAAAGGCCTATTCGGGAGGGTTGTGGTACAGAAAAAATATAAAGCTGAACGAAGAGCAGGTAAAAGATAAAATAATTTTGGACTTAGGAGAAATATGTGCCACTGCCGAAATTCATATCAATGGTAAACTTGCAGGTTATTGTGTGAAAAAACCTTTTGAAATTGAAATAACAGATTTTATTAAAGAAGGAGATAACAATTTTGAAATATTAGTTTACAGTACTTTGGTAAATCATTATTCTACAATACCTACTCCAACTATTTACCGACAATCGTATGAAGCAGGTTTGATAGGTCCTGTAAAAGTTTTATGGAAAGAGGATTAATGAGAATGTAACAAGAATTCAATAGGGAAAGAAAATAATATTTTGAGAAATACAAATAGTTTCCCAAAATATAATTTAAATCATTAAAGCAAGTCAAAGAGGAAATCATGAACTAACAAAGTGTAAGAAATGAAATTAAGATGAAGCAAGTAAAAGCAAATATTCAACATCAGGTTTTACCTACCTATGAGTTGGGAAAACCCAAGATAAATCCCGTATTTTTTGAAAAGCGTGTTTATCAGGGTTCCAGTGGGAAAGTGTACCCGGTTCCGTTTATCGATAAAGTATTTGACAAAAAAACGAAAAAAGAATACCAGGTAGCAACACTCGAAAACGAATTTGTAAAGCTGGAAATGCTCCCTGAAATTGGTGGGCGGATTTTTAAAACACAAGACAAAACCAATAAGAACTTCGATCAGTGCATATACTGAAGCAAACGATTCTTATCTCGATAATTTTCTTGGAAACTAAATATTTTCATGTTTTTCACCCTCTGC
>Ga0102943_1001887_pt1 | contig 12582 bp, 13 predicted proteins | sample SalPonC_black_MG_FD_78174 | JGI IMG/M metagenome (GOLD analysis project Ga0102943, IMG submission 78174) | Salt pond soil microbial communities from South San Francisco under conditions of wetland restoration - Salt Pond MetaG... | ecosystem: Environmental > Aquatic > Marine > Intertidal zone >...
AACGCCTCGCGCCGCTCGACGCAGGTGCCGCAGCGCCCGCAATGGCGCGCGCCCCCCTTGTAGCACGACCATGTCTCGGCAAAGGGCACGCCGAGCCGCGCGCCATCGGCCACGATATCGGCCTTGGAGCCATGGACGTAAGGTGTCCAGAGCGTCACCTCTGCCACGCCCTCGAGCGCGTGATCCTGCATCGCCTGAAAGGCGGCCACGAAACCGGGGCGGCAATCGGGGTAGATAAAGTGATCGCCGCCATGCACCGCCGCCGCGACCGCGCCCGCCTTCTGCGCCGCCGCCATGCCAAAGGCCACGGTCAGCATGATGGCGTTGCGGTTGGGGACGATGGTGATCTTCATCGTCTCCTCGGCATAATGCCCGTCGGGCACCGCCACGTCACCCGTCAGCGCCGAACCCGAGAGCGCCGCGCCGACGCCGCGCAGGTCCACCACCCGGTGCGGCACGCCGAGCCGCGCGGCGCAGGCGCGCGCGCTTTCCACTTCCTTTACGTGCCGTTGCCCGTAATCGAACGACAAGAGCGCCGCGAGGCGGCGCTCGGCGGCGGTCTTGTGGGCAAGGGTCACGGAATCGAGCCCGCCCGAGCAGATGACGATGGTATCCATTTCGCGTCCTTGTTTTTTAGAGCGGGTAGGCTGCGACCGCTTGCGCCCGCGCCTTACGCCTTTCGCGCGGTCATGGCAAGCGGGTCGGGGCGGCTCAGCGGCCGCGCCCTCCGATCCGGTCGCCGCGCACAAGGTAGCGGTCTGCTATGCGCAGGGGCAGCGGCGCGCCCGAGATGGGCGGCGCGCCCGCTTGCGCCGGGCGCTGGGCGTGGATGTGCAGATGCGGCTCGGTGCTGGCGCCGGAATTGCCGACCGCGCCGATACGGCTGCCCCGCCGCACCGCCGTGCCGGGCGCGACCGTGACGCTGCCCTGCTGCATGTGCGCCAGCACGATCCACGCGTCGTCGCATTCGAGGATGACGTGATTGCCGAGCCGGTTGACCGGATCGAGTTGCGGCACCTCGAAATCCGGCGCGCCGCCCTCGGCGGCGATCACTGTGCCGTCGCAGGGTGCATGGAGCGCGCGCCCGAAGATGGCATAGGCCGCCGGGTCGGCGGGGCGCAGCCCGTCGGCGCGCATCCCCCAGCGCCCCAGCCCGAAGAAATCGACGGCATGGGATTGCCCGCGCCACGGGCGATAGCGCGCGACGCTGGCGTCAAGGGTATGGAGGTGCACGTTCACGAGAGTGGTCGCGCCGCCATTGCCCACGAGGTAGCGGCCCGGCCCGAGCGGGTTGGCGACCGCGACCACGGGGCCGGGCGGCGTAATGCGGCCTGACAGCGCAATGCCCGCGGCCCAGCCGCCGGCTCCGAGAAGGGCCAGCCCGGCCAGCACCGCGAGCCATTCGCCACGGGTGCAGGGCAGCGCCTTGCCCTGCCCGCGCCACAGCCGCGCCGCGCCAAGGACGGTCAGCATGGCCCAGAGCCCCCCAAGGACACGCGGCACCCACCAGCCCGCCACCGCCCATTGCGCCACCAGCGCCAGCGCAAGGATCACCGCGCCCGTGCCCGCCGCCTGCAGCCCGAAGCCCGCCGCATTGCGTGCGGGCCAAACCGCGAGCCAAAGGAGAAGCGAGAGCGGGATCGCCAATTGAACGGTCAGAACCAGCAAGAACAATGGTGTCTCCGGCGGTGTCTCGGGCACTCGGTCCGGATATTCATAGAGCATGACCGTCGGCGTTTCACAAGCCGTCCGACCCGGTTGCAATTGGCTTGGAGACGTGCGGCGGGCGCGGCATAACGGGGCCATGGATATCGGAACGCTCGCCTTCGATCACGCGCCGGTGGGGCTTGCGGTGCTCGAACACCGGATCATCCGCACCTGCAACCGGCGGTTCGCCGCGATCTTCGGTGGCGATGCCGAGGACTACGCGGGGGTGCCGCTGGCGCGGTTCTACCCTTCGATCGAGGATTACCGGCGGATCGGGACGGATGCGCTCGCCATCATGCGCGAGACCGGGCGTTATGCCGACGAGCGGGTCATGCGGCGCGGATCGGGCGCGCTGTTCTGGTGCCGGGTGCGCGGGCAGTCGCTGACACCCGATGCCCCCTTTGCTCGCGGGGTGTGGTCCTTTGCCGACCTGTCGGACGAACGGCCCCTCGTGGCGCTGACGCGACGCGAGCGCGAGGTGGCGATCCTGACCTGCCGGGGCCTGACCTCCAAGGAAATCGGGCAGGAGATCGGGCTGAGCCACCGCACCGTCGAGGTCTACCGCGCGCGCCTGCTGGAGAAGTTCGGCGCGCGCAAGCTCGCCGAACTGGTGGCCAAGCTGTCGGGGATGCCGCTCTGACGGCATGTGACCGGCGGAAAAGGCCGCTTTTCTCAGGCCAACTCCTGCCTTATAAGCGGCGGAAACCAACGCGACGGGCGCAGGCGCTGCGCCGCGCGTCGCCGTTACCGGGGTAGCATATGTCAAAAGAAAAGCATGAATCGGATGTCGCCTTCATCAGGGCGCTGGCGGAACTGCTGAACGAGAACGACCTCACCGAACTGTCGGTCAAGCGCGAATACGGAGAGGACGACACGCTCAACGTCCGCGTGAGCCGCCGGGGCGAGACCGTGACCACACAGGTGAGCGCCCCGCCCGCGGCCCCGGCCGCCGCACCGGCCGCCACCCCCGCCGCCGGTGCCGCCGCCCCCGCCGAGGCGTCCGAGCCGGCCGAGGACCCCGCAAGCCATCCCGGCGCGGTGACCTCGCCGATGGTGGGCACCGTCTACATGCAGGCCGAACCCGGCGCGCCGTCCTTCGTCGGCGTGGGCCAGCAGGTCGGCGAGGGTGACACGCTCCTGATCATCGAGGCGATGAAGACGATGAACCACATCCCGGCGCCGCGCGCGGGCACTGTCCGCCGCATTCTCGTCGAGGACGGCGCGGCGGTCGAATACGGCGCGCCGCTGATGATCATCGAGTGAGGCACGCATGTTCGACAAGATCCTTGTGGCCAACCGCGGCGAGATCGCGCTTCGCGTGATCCGCGCGGCGCGCGAAATGGGCATCCGCTCGGTCGCCGTCCATTCCACGGCGGATGCCGATGCGATGCATGTGCGCATGGCCGACGAGACCGTGTGCATCGGCCCCCCGTCCTCATCCGAAAGCTACCTGTCGATCCCCGCGATCATCGCCGCCTGCGAGGTCACGGGCGCGCAGGCGGTGCATCCGGGCTATGGGTTCCTGTCGGAAAATGCCAATTTCGTGCAGATCGTCGAGGATCACGATCTCACATTCATCGGCCCCTCGGCCGAGCATATCCGCATCATGGGCGACAAGATCACCGCCAAGGACACGATGAAGGCGCTGGGCGTGCCCTGCGTGCCCGGCTCCGAGGGCGGCGTGGCCGATCTGGCCGCGGCCAGGGCGCTCGGTGCCGAGATCGGCTATCCGGTGATCGTCAAGGCCACCGCCGGGGGCGGCGGGCGCGGCATGAAGGTGGCGCATGACGAGAACGAACTGGAGCGCGCGTTTCTCACCGCGCGGTCCGAGGCCAAGGCGGCGTTTGGCAATGACGAGGTGTATATCGAGAAATACCTCACCACGCCGCGCCATATCGAGGTGCAGGTTTTCGGCGACGGCAAGGGCCGGGCGGTGCATCTGGGCGAGCGCGACTGCTCGCTCCAGCGCCGTCACCAGAAGGTTCTGGAAGAGGCCCCCGGCCCCTGCATATCGGAAGAAGAGCGCGCGCGCATCGGTGCGATCTGCGCCGAGGCCTGCGCCGGCATCAACTATCGCGGCGCGGGCACCATCGAGTTTCTCTACGAGAAGGGCGAGTTCTTCTTCATCGAGATGAACACCCGGCTGCAGGTCGAGCACCCGGTGACCGAGGCGATCTTCGGCGTCGATCTCGTGCGCGAGCAGATCCGCGTGGCCGAGGGGCTGCCCATGTCGTTCACGCAGGAAGACCTCGCGATCAACGGCCACGCCATCGAGGTGCGCATCACGGCCGAGAAACTGCCCGATTTCGCACCGCGCCCCGGCACGATCACGCAGTTTCACGCGCCCGGGGGTCTCGGCGTGCGGATGGACAGCGCGCTCTACGACGGCTATCGCATTCCACCCTATTACGACAGCCTGATCGCCAAGCTGATCGTCCACGGGGCGGACCGCGATACCGCGCTGCGCCGCCTCGCCCGCGCGCTGGGCGAGTTGATCGTGGACGGGGTGGACACCACCGTGCCGCTGTTTCACGCGCTGTTGCAGGAAGAGGACATCCGCTCGGGCAACTACAACATCCACTGGCTCGAACACTGGCTCGAGACCAACATGCGGGCGTGATGCCCGCGGTCCTGCCCCCGGACCTGCTGTTGCGCGCCTACGCGGCGGGCGTGTTTCCCATGGCCGAACACCGCGATGACGCAGAGGTTTTCTGGGTCGATCCGCCGCGCCGCGGCGTGCTGCCGCTCGACGGGTTTAACCTGTCACGCAGCCTTGCGCGACGGATGCGGCGGGGGGGATATTCGGTCAGCCTGAATGCCGATTTCGCCGGTGTCGTCGATGCCTGCGCGGACCGGCCCGAGACCTGGATCAGCGCGCCGATCCGCGCCGCCTATCTGGAGCTGCACGCGCTCGGGCATGCCCATTCGCTCGAGGTGACCGAGGACGGAGCACTTGCCGGCGGGGTTTACGGTGTCACGCTGGGGCGCGCGTTTTTCGGCGAGAGCATGGTCTCGCGCCGCACCGACGGCTCGAAACGCGCGCTGGCCCACCTCGTCGATCACCTGCGGCGCTGCGGCTTCATCCTGTTTGACACGCAATTCATCACGGATCACCTCGCGCGGCTCGGGGCCCGGGAGATCAGCCGCGCCGACTACCGCACGCGGCTCTCGACGGCGCTGGAGGGGACAGCGGACATCACGGCGGTGCCCCTCGGGAACGACCCGGCTCAGGTGGTGCAGCGCATCACCCAGACATCGTAACGCGGATGTTCCAGCGCGTTGAGCGCGGGCGACGAGGCCAGCATCCACCCATCGAACCAAAGCTTGCCGTTCCCGGTCTCGCGGATGACAACATGGGCGTAGGCGTCGCCCGCCGGGTTGCCCGCGGGGTGGCGGCACTCGACAAGTTCCACGGTCAGCGCACCGACCTGCCCCGCCTCGCCATTGGCAAGTTCCAGATCGCGCAACTCGGTGGTGATCTTGTCGAGCCCGCGCAGCACCGCGCCGTCAGCGAGGGCCGCGCTCTCCTGCGCCAGGACGTCGCCGCCCGCGAACGCCAGCGCGGCGCAGAGCGCCACCGCCAGCCTCATTCCTCTTCGCCCGAAACGAACTTCATCAACAGCGACACGAGGCTGACCGCGCCCTGCGTGAACTCGATCTCGTCGCCCGGCTCGAAATAGAACGGCGATCCGCCGGGCAGGATCTCGACATAGTTGCCCCCAAGAAGCCCCTCGGACGAGATCGCGACTGCGCTGTCATCGGGCACCTCGATATCCTCGCTGACGGTAAAGATCGCCTTGGCGCGATAGGTGCCCGGATCGAGGCGCAATTCCGTCACACGCCCCACCTTGACCCCGGCGAGGCGCACATCGGTGCCCACGCCGACGCCATCGGCGCTGCGAAAGCTGGCGTTGAGCGCGTATTCTCCGCCCCCGGTGGCGATCCCGGTGGTCTTGCCGGCATACGCGGCAAAGCCCAGCGCCACGGCAAGGACCAGCGCCCCCACGACGACCTCGGTCTTGTTCTCGGACATGGTCCCGCGCCCCTATTCCGGAGTCCAAGCCTCGTAATCGCGCCTCTCGACAGGTTCGGGGCGGCGAATCGACCCGGCAGGCGCATAGGCCAGCGGTGTGCCTGTCAGGTTCTCCTGATGGGGTTTTTCCCACGACTTGTGCGGCAGCGGCACATCGCTCGGCGGCTCGGCATAGGTGTGGTGCAGCCAGCCATGCCAATCGGGGCTGATGCGGCTCGCCTCGGCCTCGCCGTTGAAGATCACCCAACGCTTCCGGCCGTCGCGCGAGCGGTAGAAGATGTTGCCCTCCGCGTCCTCGCCCACCTTCACGCCGTGGCGCCAGGTGTAGATCTGGGTGTTGAGCGTCTGCCCGTTCCACCATGTCACGGCGCGCAGCAACGTGTCGAGAATGCCCATCAGACCCTCCGGCTTTGTCTCTGCCTGATATGGCGGATTTGGCGGCAAAGGTCCAGTGCCGCATGCGGCGGTACGGTTGCATCCGCGGGCTTCATGCCGCCGGCGCCGACCCGCCCGGGGTCAGCCCGGCGCCCGCCCGGGCGCGGCGCCTCAACCGGCGCTCGCGCCTTCCTTCTTCTTGCCCTTGGTCTCGGCATATATGATCAGCGGGGCGGCGTCGGATGTGACCGCCTCCTCGTTGACCACGACCTCCTCGACATTCTCGAGGCTGGGCAACTCGAACATCGTGTCGAGCAGGATATCCTCGAGAATCGAGCGCAGCCCCCGGGCACCTGTCTTGCGCGCGATGGCGCGCTTGGCGATGGCCTTGAGCGCATCGTCGGTGAACGTCAGCGTCGCGTTCTCCAGTTCGAACAGGCGCTGATACTGCTTGACGAGTGCGTTCTTGGGCTCGGTCAGGATGGTGACGAGCGCGTCCTCGTCCAGGTCCTCGAGCGTCGCGAGCACCGGCAGGCGCCCGACGAATTCAGGGATCAGACCGAACTTGAGCAGATCCTCCGGCTCGAGCGCCGACAGCACCTCGCCGATGCCGCGCGCGTCCTCGTCACGCACATCGGCGCCAAAGCCCATGGCGCTGCCCTTTCCGCGCTGCGCGATGATCTTGTCGAGCCCGGCGAATGCCCCGCCGCAGATGAACAGGATGTTGGTCGTGTCCACCTGCAGGAATTCCTGCTGCGGATGCTTGCGCCCGCCCTGCGGCGGCACCGACGCCACGGTCCCCTCCATCAGCTTCAGCAGCGCCTGCTGCACCCCCTCGCCCGACACGTCGCGCGTGATCGAGGGGTTTTCCGACTTGCGGGTGATCTTGTCGACCTCGTCGATATAGACGATGCCGCGCTGCGCGCGCTCGACATTGTACTCGCTCGCCTGCAGCAGCTTGAGAATGATGTTCTCCACATCTTCGCCGACATAGCCCGCCTCGGTCAGGGTGGTGGCGTCGGCCATCGTGAACGGCACGTCGAGGATGCGCGCCAGCGTCTGCGCAAGCAGCGTCTTGCCGCAGCCGGTGGGTCCGATCAGCAGGATGTTCGACTTGTTGAGCTCGATGTCGCTCTTGCCCGCGTGGTTGAGGCGCTTGTAATGGTTGTGCACCGCCACCGAGAGCACACGCTTGGCCATCGCCTGCCCGATCACGTAATCATCGAGCACCTTGGCAATGTCATGCGGCGTGGGCACCCCGTCCGTGGCCTTGAGCCCCGCGCTCTTGGTCTCCTCGCGGATGATGTCCATGCACAGCTCGACGCACTCGTCGCAGATGAACACGGTGGGCCCCGCGATCAGCTTTCGCACCTCGTGCTGGCTCTTGCCGCAAAAGCTGCAGTAGAGCGTATTCTTGCTGTCGCCGGAATTGTTCGCCATGGCTTCCCTTTCAGCGCCGCCGGGCGGGCGGCATGCGCGTCGTCTCGTGTCTTGCGTGGCACCAGCTTAAGTCAGGGCGGAAAGCACCACAATGCGAATTTCGCGACCGCCCGCGCACGGGCGATCACCGTCTCTTCATCGCCTCATTCGGCGTCATCTCCATCGCCCGGCTTGACCCGGCTGGTCACGATCTCGTCAATGAGGCCCCAATCCTTCGCCTCTTCGGGCGACATGAAATTGTCGCGCTCCAGCGCCGCCTCGACGGTCCCGATCTCCTGGCCGGTATGGCGCACGTATATCTCGTTCAGCCGGTCCTTGAGCTTCTGCGTTTCCTTGGCATGGATCATGATGTCGGTGGCCTGCCCCTGGTAGCCGCCCGAGGGCTGATGCACCATGATGCGGCTGTTGGGGAGCGAGAACCGCATGCCCGGCGCCCCCGCCGTGAGCAGGAGCGACCCCATGCTCGCCGCCTGCCCGATCACCAGCGTGCTGACCTTCGGCTTGATGTACTGCATCGTGTCGTAGATCGACAGACCGGAGGTCACGACACCGCCGGGGCTGTTGATATACATGCTGATTTCCTTCGACGGGTTCTCCGCCTCGAGGTGCAGGAGCTGCGCCACGATCAGGCTCGACATGCCGTCATGCACCGGTCCGCTGACGAAGATGATGCGCTCCTTGAGAAGCCGCGAGAAGATGTCGTAGGCGCGTTCGCCCCGGCTGGTCTGCTCGACCACCATGGGCACCAGCGTGTTCATGTATGTCTCGAAAGGGTCGTTCATCCTGTCCCGCCTGCTGTTGCGGCCCGATCACTCCGGCCCGGGCCAATAGGTTTCGCCGACCGTGACCGGCGGCGCGCTAACGGAGTCTTAGTTGCGCGCTCCACCCCCTGCAAGGGCAGGCGCGCGATTCGCGGGCATGTTGCCCCAAAGTCGCGATATGTTTCAGATGCGGCAGACGCAATAACGGGTTTGCCAATTGCCGCGCGCGCGCATTCGACCTAAATTGGCAAGAAAGGGGGCACGGGGCTCATGCTCATGATCGATCCGGACACCGCCGACATGGCGCAGATGCAGAAAAACGCCACCGATGCGGCGGAATTCCTGCGCGCCCTCGGGCATGAGGGGCGGCTCATGATCCTGTGCCACCTCGTGACCGGCGAGAAATCCGTCTCCGAACTCGAGGCGTTGCTCGGCGCACGGCAGGCGGCGGTCTCGCAGCAACTGGCCCGCCTGCGCCACGAGGGTCTGGTGCGCGCACGTCGCGACGGCAAGGCCATCCATTACAGCCTTGCCGACGCACGCACCGAGCGGTTGCTCGGGGTTCTGTACGAGATGTTCTGCGCCCCCGACACGCAGGGGCGCGAAGGCTAGCCGCGGCTCAGGCCGCCGCCACCGTCTTGTCCACGGCAAACGGCGCGAAAGCGTCGTCCACATCGGTGTGGTTGACGTGGTTGGCATAGTTGCTGATCGTCTTGACGGCCATCGCGAGGATGATTTCCAGCACGTGGATGTCGGCATAACCAGCCGCCATGAACGCCTCTGCCTCGGCCTTGGCGGGCAGGCCGCGCGTCTCCCACATGTGGTGGGTAAAGCGGCGCAGCGCCTCCAGCTTGTCATCATCCAGCGGCTTGCCGTCGCGCAGCGCCTGCGTGTGCGCCTGCGACAGTTTCGAGACGTTCACCGCCAGCATCGAGTGCGCGGCAGTGCAATAGTCGCAGCCATTCGCCAGCGAGACGGTGAGGAACACGACCTCCTGTTCGGGCGGGGTGAAATTGCCCTGCTCGCGGAAATGGGCATACCCGTGCAGATAAGTGCTCAGCAGCCCCGGATTGATCGCCATGCCGCGGTACATGTTCGGCACGAAGCCGAGTTTCTCGCGCGCACCGTCCAGCATCTCCTTGGCCGCGCCCTCGGCGGCCTCGTCGCTGACGGGGGCGGTGGTGATCTTGAATTCGGCAGTCATTTGACCCTCCTTTGATTGCGCTCCGAACATAGCTAATCAGGGGGCGTGCGCCATGTAACCGCCGCGCCGGTCACCACATCGTGAGGCCGGTGTTCTGACGCAGGGAGACCTGTGCGCCGGTGCGCGGGCACCCGGGTTTCTTCCTGGCTCAAATACCCCGGGGGTGCGGGGGCAGCGCCCCCGCCCGGCCCCCGCTCAGACCTTCTGCTGGGTGTAGCGCCGCAATTCCGCCCGCGCCACCTGCCGCCGGTGCACCGCGTCGGGCCCGTCGGCCAGCCGCAACGTGCGCAAGTGCGTCCACATGGCGGAGAGCGGCACGTCCTGGCTGATCCCCTGCGCGCCGAACATCTGCACCGCCTCGTCCACGACCCGGAGCGCCACGCGCGGGGCCACCACCTTGATCTGGTGAATCCAGGGGGCCGCAGCGCGGGCATCGCCGCGGTCCATCATCCAGGCGGCCTTGAGGCACAGCAGGCGGGCCTGCTCGATCTCCATCCGGCACTCGGCGATGATGTCATGGTTGGCGCCCAGATCGGCCAGCCGCTTGCCGAACGCCTCGCGCGACAGGCTGCGGCGGCACATCATCTCCAGCGCCGCCTCGGCCATGCCGATGGCGCGCATGCAGTGGTGGATACGCCCCGGCCCCAGCCGCCCCTGCGCGATCTCGAAGCCGCGCCCCTCGCCCAGAAGCACGTTCTCGGCGGGCACGCGCACCCCGGTGAAACGAATGTGCATGTGGCCGTGCGGCGCGTCGTCATGGCCGTAGACCTCCATCGCGCGCAGCACCTCGATGCCGGGGCTGTCGGCGGGCACGACGATCATCGAATGGCGCTGATGCTTGGGCAGGTCGTCGCCGCCCGTCCGCACCATCACGATATAGACGGCACAACGCGGATCGCCCGCCCCCGTGGCCCACCATTTCTCGCCGTCGAGCACGTATTCATCGCCTTCGCGCACGCAGGACATCGAGATATTGGTGGCGTCCGAGCTTGCCACGCCGGGCTCGGTCATCAGGTAGGCCGAGCGGATCTCGCCCGCCATCAGGGGTTTCAGCCACCGCGCCTGCATCGCCTCGCTGCCATAGCGATGAAACACCTCCATGTTGCCGGTGTCGGGCGCGTTGCAATTGAACACCTCCGGCGCCAGCGGGCTGCGGCCCATGGCTTCGGCGAACCAGGCGTAATCCACCGTCCGCAGCCCGGCCCCGCCCTCCTCGGTCAGCCACAGGTTCCACAGGCCCCCGGCCCGCGCCCGTGCCTTCAGCCGGTCGAGGATCTCCGACTGCCGCGGGCTCAGCGCCCAGCGGTCGCCGCGCCCCACCTCGGCGTGGAACTCCGCCTCGCAGGGCGCGATCTCGTCGCGCACCATCGCCGCCACCCGGTCAAGACGCTCCTGAAACTCCGGTCGCAAACCCAGGTCCATGCCGCTCTCTCCTGTCGCCTGATCCTGCGCGGCAGACTGCGCGCCAACGCCCACGGGATACAAGCCCCGAATCGATCCTCTCAGCCCCCGGTGGCCGAGGCGGCCAGCGCATCGCGGTCGATGCGGAAATGCCGGTAGAGATCGCCGATCGTGCCGGTCTGTCCGAAATGCTCGACCCCGTGGGAAATCACCCGGTGCCCGGCCACCGATCCCAGCCAGGCAAGCGTCGCGGGGTGCCCGTCGATCGCCGTCACCAGCGTGCAGTGCCGCGGCAGCGGGGCCAGCAGCCGCTCGACATGGCTCGTGGCCCCCGCATTGCCGCGCGCGCGCTCGCGCTGCGCCGCCGTCCAGCCCGCGTTGAGCCGGTCCGCCGAGGTCACCGCCAGCACGCCGACGTCGCGCCGCATTCCGCCCGCGAGGCCGGCTGCCGCGATGGCCTCGTCGGCCACCGCGCCCTGATAGGCGATCACCACCTCGCAATTCGGCCCCGGCGGGCGCAGCCAGTAGGCCCCGTCGATGGCGCCCTGCCGGAACGCGTCGTCGGCGCGCGTGCCCGGCTGCTCCAGCGGCTTGGTGCTCAGCCGCAGATAGACCGAGCCGCCGGTCTCGTCGCGCAGCCATGTGCGTTCGTCCACGCCGCCGCCCCGGTCACCCTCGCCATCGCGCTGCAGGTAGTCAAAGGCCCATTCCAGGATCACCGCCAGTTCATCGGCGAACGCGGGCTCGAAACTCGCCAACCCGTCCTGCGCCATGCCGGTGAGCGGCGTGCCCACCGATTGGTGCGCGCCGCCCTCGGGCGCGAGCGTCACCCCCGAAGGTGTGCCGGCCACGATAAATCGCGCGTCCTGGTAGCAGGCGTAATTGAGCGCATCGAGACCGCGATGCACGAACGGGTCGTAGACCGTCCCGATGGGGATGAGCCGCTTTCCGAACAGGCTGTGCGCCAGCCCCGCCGCGCCCAGCAGCAGAAACAGGTTCATCTCGGCGATGCCGAGCTCAATGTGCTGCCCCTCGGGCGAGAAATTCCATTTCGCGGTCGAGGGGATGCGATGCTCGATAAAGGCATCGCGCTGCTCGGTGCGCGAGAACAGCCTGCGCCGGTTGACCCACGGCCCCAGCCCGGTGGTGCCCGTCACGTCCGGCGAGGTGGTCAGGATGCGCCCCGCAAGCGCACTGTCGCCCCGCGCCAGCCCGTCGAGCATCTTGCCGAACGCCATCTGCGTCGAAATCTCACGGTCCGGCACCTCCGCAACGGCGGGCACCGCCAGCCGTGTGTCACCATACCGCCGCGCGCCCTTGGCAAAGAACGGCACAGCGTCGAGAAAGGCGTGGAAGGCATCGCTATCCGCAACCCCGGCCATCGGCTCCCATTCCTGCCCCTCGGGCACGCCCATGTGGCTCTGCCACTCGGCCATCTGCGCCTTGGTCATCAGCCCGCCGTGATTGTCCTTGTGCCCGGCGATGGGCGTGCCCCAGCCCTTGATCGTGTAGGCGAGAAAACAGGTGGGGCGATCATGATCGATGCCTGCGAAGGTCTCGGCCATGGTGGCCACGCAATTGCCGCCGAGATTTTCCATCAGGTCGGCCAGTTCGCGGTCGCTGCGCCGCTCGATCAGCGCGGTCACGTCGCCCTGATCGCC
>Ga0102943_1001888_pt1 | contig 12574 bp, 11 predicted proteins | sample SalPonC_black_MG_FD_78174 | JGI IMG/M metagenome (GOLD analysis project Ga0102943, IMG submission 78174) | Salt pond soil microbial communities from South San Francisco under conditions of wetland restoration - Salt Pond MetaG... | ecosystem: Environmental > Aquatic > Marine > Intertidal zone >...
ATGCCGGTGTAAAAGTACTGGTCCCTGGGCACCCCGGCGGTGAGTTCCGGATCCAGGATCACCTGGTCAAATACGGTATAGTCGGAGTTGATGCCCAGTTTTTTTTCCGGTCCGGTGAGCACAGTGGTGCGGGATACCTCAGCCCCGGTGCCTGACAGGGTGGGCACGGCTGCATGGAACACAGCCGGGTGCGCAATCAGGTCCCACCCCTGGTACTGAGTGGCGGAACCCGGATTGGTGAGCATCAGGGAGACGGCCTTGGCCAGGTCCATGGTGGAACCGCCGCCGATGCCCACCACAGCACAGGGCAGAAAGGGCCGGGCGGTTTTGACTTCCCGGGTGAGCTGGTCCACATATCCGGTTTTGGGTTCCTCATCCACATTGACATACAGCAGAAGGTCATTGTCCTGCAAAGGAATACGCGATGTCAGGGCCGCACCGGAAAACACATCATCCAGGACAAATACCACCCAGTCGTTAGCGTTGCTGCGCCTGGAAGAGAGGATATCATCCAGCTGGGCAAAACAGCCCCGGCCAAAGATGACCCGGGGCACCAGTTTGAAGTTTCTAAACATGATTTTCCCCCAAAATTTATGCGGTTAAAGATGTTTTGATGGCAGCAATGCGCTGCTCCAGATCCTGGTCCGACCAGGACAGCATGATCTGCATGGACAAAGTGCGCTGCATGATGGCATCGGACTCCGGCAGGGCCAGGTGCTCATAATCCGGCAGATGGCTGCACAGCTGCGCAGCCATGGGGGCGGCGGCCGCCATTTTTTTCAGGTGGTGCCACTGCCGGTAATAATGCCAGTTGTTGGCATACCAGTAGGGGCAGGGAACGCCATTTTCTGAAAGCCTTTGACCTGCCTGTCTGGCTTTTTCTTCAGTGGGGAGCATAAAGCTCAAAAAGGTGGCAGAATCGCCGAAGGGATCCGGCAGGTACCGAAAGGAAATACCCGGCAGATCTGTCATGGCATCCTTGAGGATCTGTTTGTTTCTGCGCTGGGTGGCAAGGATCTGGTCCAGTTTTCTGAGCTGGGCCAGGCCCACGGCTGCATTGAGTTCCGAAATCCGGTAGTTGCAACCCAGAATGGGGTGGTCGTCCGCGCCCCGGTCCGGTCCGCCCAGGTGGTCATGGCCATGATCCGCATACTGATGGCATTTTTCATACACCCGGGGGTCATCGGTGATGACGGCACCCCCTTCCCCACAGGTGACGGTTTTCACTGCATCAAAGGAAAAACAGCCGGCCAGACCGAAACTGCCCAGATGTTTTCCCTGAAAGGTTCCCCCTAACGCCTGGCAGGCATCTTCCAGCAGAGCAAGGCCGTTTTTCTCACAGAAATCTTTTATTTCATCAATACGGGCCATGGCACCGCACATGTGTACCGGAACCACGGCCCGGGTTCTGGGAGTGAGCACCGCCGCCAGCCGGTCCGGGTTCAGGCACAGGGTTTCATCGATTTCCGCAAACACCGGGATGGCCCCTGCCTGGAGCACTGCTTCAAAGGAGGCCACAAAGGTGAAGGGCGGAATGATGACCTCGTGACCCGCCCCGATGCCGCAAGCAGCCATGGCTGTGCTCAGTGCGGCAGTGCCGCTGGCACACAAATGGCTGAAGGCGGACCCGGTGATATCCCCCAGTGTTTTTTCAAATTCCAGGGCTTTGAAGTGGCCGTTTCTGGCCCCCTCAAATCCGTAGCGCATGAGTACGCCGGTGGAGAGTACATCCCCCACCTCTTTTCTCTCTTTGTCGCCGAATATTTCAAAACCAGGCATGGCAGACTCCTATGATAATAATCCCAACGGTTTTTAAAACTTTGAAAACAGTTCCTTCTATCACATCCTGTGTTTAAGTTTCAAGAACAGTTCACCAATCTGGTATGTAAAGCAATTGACCCGCTGACATCCCTGCAGTTATAATGCGTGGATGGCGCAAAAAAAACAAAAAGGCCGGATGCAGGATGCATGTCATGGGGAGATCAGCGGGCCTGATTTTTTGTCCCTGTATATCCATGTGCCCTTCTGCCAAAAAAAATGTCCATACTGCGATTTTTTTTCAGTGACCGATCTGTCCCGGGTCAAGGCCTATGTGGCAGGTATCTGCAAAGAGATCCAGCTGTGGTCTGACATGGGGGGGGCATGGTCCCGGATGCCGGTGCATACCATATATTTTGGAGGCGGCACCCCTTCTTTGCTTTCTGCAGACCAGATGCACCAGATCCTTGACAAGGTGCAGGGCTGTTTCTGTCTTGTGCCCGAACCGGAAATCACATGTGAGGTGAATCCAGGCACAGTGGATACTCTCTATCTGGCTGACCTGCGGCAGATGGGGTTCAACCGCATCAGCATCGGGGTCCAGTCCTTTGATTCCAGAAAACTGTCATTTCTGTCCCGGATACATACCCGAAGACAGGTGTTTGACACCCTGGAAGGGGCAGGTCTTGCAGGATTTTCCAATCTGGGGCTGGATCTGATGTACGGTCTGCCCGGAGAAACCCGGGCTGCCTGGCAGACAGATCTTGATACCGTCCTTGGGTTTTCTCCGGCCCACCTGTCCTGCTATATGCTCACCATTGAACCGGGAACCCCCTTTTTTGACCGCTGTGAAACAGGCCTTTTTTTGCCCTGTGACCGGGACCGGCGCATGGAATTTTTTGTGCAGACAAGTGAAGTCCTGGAAAACTGCGGCTATATCCATTACGAGGTATCAAATTTTGCCCTGGGACAAAAAAACCGGTCAATTCACAACACCCATTACTGGCACCGGGGGGCCTATATCGGAATGGGGCCGTCAGCCCATTCGTTTTTACCGGCGAGCACAGCAGATACATCAGGCAAACAACCGGTTTCAGCAACAGACACTTTCTTTTTCGAACCCAGTGCCCTGGAATCCAGGGGTTCGGTACGGTGCTGGAATAGGGCAAATCTGCCTGCCTGGCTGGAACGGGCTGAAACCGGGAAGCTGCCCCGGGTCGGTCACGAACGCCTCACCCCGGCCCAGGAGGTGCTGGAGCAGGTTATGCTGGGCCTGAGAACAGAACAGGGTATCCAGATACACAATCTGGACCGGGATATTCATGCATTCCTGGCCCGGCTGGAACACCTGGGCATGGGTATGCTGTCTGGGTTTGCCGGAACAGACGATAGCTTCGGTCGCTTCAAGCTGACCCGCACAGGCATGACTTGTCTGGACAGCATTGTGGAGACCATTGCCCGAAAAATTTTTGACAAAATGGATTTTTATGATAAATTTTGAAATATGCATCTTTTCATTAGAAAAAAAAACTTGTAAAAGGATATGGTTTTACCGGCAGGGCCCATGATGAGTGGGCCGATATTACCACAAAGATGATGGCTTTATGTATTTAAGATCGAAAAATCCATGTTTATTCGGCAGGTTATATATGCAAAAAATATTCCGGTACGCCCTGGTTATGCGGCAGGCCAGGGAATTGCGACTGCTGCTGGGGGGGTAAAGGGCATCAACGCTTTTTCCTGCAAGCGCTGTTTTCACCTTACCCATATCTGCGGCATCCACTCTCTTCACAATCAAATTTTCCACACCCGGTCGTTTCGCCATCCTTGCATTGGGTTGTCTGGTGCATGCAGGCACACTGGATCTGATAATGCCAAAAATTTGGCGCACAGGTTGCCTGCATCGCTTCCGATAACGTATTGACTATTGGAGACAGTTGCTATGCTTGATAAAAAAAAGATGATATCGACAAAAGGTTTCCGGGACAATGATTTTTTTGCTCTTGGACGGCAGATAACCATTGAATACTATGCATGCAGTGCCACCGCCTTTCTGGATGAAGGACGTGTGGAAAACGCCCTGTTACAGGCAGCAGAAAACAGCGGAGCCACCATTGTCAGCTCCTCTTTTCACAAATTCGAACCCCAGGGGATCAGCGGTGTTGTGGTTATTGCGGAATCCCATTTTACCATCCATGCATGGCCGGAACATGACTACGCAGCAGTGGATATTTTCACCTGCGGAGACAATATCGATCTGGAAAAGGCCATTGACTCCATGAAACATTCCTTTGGGTCAACAAATGTGATAATCTCATCCGACCAGAACAGGGGTATTATCTCCAAACCCTTTGAACAGCATACAATCGGTGAAACCGTTGCAAATTCAAAGGTGCATCCCTTTTCCTGGAAAAAGCAATATGCACACAAAAATCCCTGGGGTGTGCTGACCTCTGTTGACGTTTATCACACTGATCCGGATCTTATAAGGGATGCTGAAAGTATTCGGGATTTTGTGTACCAGTTGTGCAATCTTATCGAGATGAAACAGTATGGGGATTGCCAGGTGGTACATTTTGGAGAAGATGAGCGGGTGGAAGGATTCCGCATGACACAGCCCAGTGAAACAGCATTGATATCCGGTCATTTTGCAAATGCATCCAACACCGTATACCTGGATGTGTTCAGCTGCAAATATTATGATCCCAGGCAGGTGGCTGAATTCTCCCTCTCTTTTTTCAATGGCCGCCATTACAAAATGCAAACCGCTCTGCGGCAGTGAAAAAAGATGGTTGGCTATTGGTGGATGCGAAGGACAGCGTAGCTGTATACGCATCTTCCGGTCATGCATAAAATATGGAGAAGAAAATGGCAGATGGAAATCATATCAAAGACGGCTGGTTTTTTGAGACCTGTACCATGTGGTCCGGGATGGGGTTTGCACTTGAAATTGAAAAGGTTCTCCACAGAGAAAAAAGCCGGTATCAATTGATCGAGGTGCTGCAGACCAAAAGTTATGGAAAAATGCTTGCTTTGGACGGCATTATCCAGCTCACGGAATTTGATGAATCCGCATACCAGGAAATGTTGGCCCATGTTCCGCTGTTTGCCCATCCGTTTCCGGAAAACGTCCTGATTATAGGCGGCGGAGACGGCGGGATTCTGCGGGAGGTCTGCCGCCATGACTGTGTTAAAAATATTGATTTTTGTGAAATTGACGAAGCGGTTGTAAGGGTGTCAAAGCAGTTTTTGCCCTCCCTTGCCTGTGGATTTGATGATTCCAGGGTCACCGTTTTTATCGGGGACGGCAATGCCTATGTTCGGGAAAAACAGAACCGGTATGATGTGATCATTGTTGATTCTTCCGACCCTGTGGGTCCCGGGGAGGTGCTTTTTCAAAAGCCGTTTTACAAAGGGCTGAAGGCAGCACTAAAATCTGACGGGGTTGTGGCCACCCAGGGGGAATCCATTTTTCTGCACCAGGAATGCGTGACTAACCTTGCCCGCATTACAAGGGAATTGTTTGTAAAGCAGGCATATGCCTGGATAATGGTTCCCACATATCCGGGGGGCAATATCGGTATCTGTCTGGGATCACTGGGGCCGGATCTCCAACAGCCGGCAAGAGAGATATCTGAAAAAATCCAGGGGCAGCTGCAGTATTATACCCCTGACATGCACCGGGCCTGCTTTGTACTGCCCGAATTTGCCCGAAAAATCTTTGAATCGATATAAGGGGGTGAAGTAACACAACAGGTGACGGTGCCTGCTTACCTTTTCCGGACAGGCTGCTTTTAGTCATTCAAAGCTTTCGGCGCAGCTGGCGCAGGTCTCCCACCCGGATGGTCAGGTTGATGGAATCAAAGTATTCAATAAGGGGGATGACATATTTTCGGGAAATACCTGTCATGTCCTTGAATTCCGGGGTGGAAATCTTTTCATTTTTTTTGAGAAAATCTGTCAGGTCATTTTCCAGCCGGGCAATGGCTTCTGCATCAAAATAGAGGTCATCTTTTGTCTTGACAACCTGTTTTTCATCAATGAGCATCTGCAGCACATCTTTTGCCGTTTTTTTATCCAGGCCCAGATCCTGGCACACGGTCCTGAAAAAAGGCGGGGTCAGGCCCGCGGTCCGGTAAATCTGGCTGATTTTTTGTTTTACTTCATGCTGGTCCACCTGCAGCGCCACTTCAAATCCTGCCAGTTTCACCAGGTTTTTTTCCAGGATGATGCAGTTTTCTTTGCCAAGCCGGGAAAACAGGATGTTGAAGAATTTTGGGTCCTTGATGTACCTGAATTTGGATTTGAGTTCCTGGGTGGGCATGCCCTCCTTCAAGGGATTGGCATCATGGTACTGCTGGATTTTTTCCAGGACCTTTGTTTTGAAATCAGTGAAAAATGCACCGCTGACATAGGTTTGTCTATCCTTGTCCGTCTGGATGATTTCCTGCCGGGCCAGCATCTTCTGCAGGGTGCCGGCCAGTTTTTTATCAGCAATGTTTGTCATGACCCGCAGATCATTGAAACTGAGCCCTTTAAATCCTTTCAAGGACAAAAAAAACAAAATGGTCTGTTCCATATCTTCTGCTGCCAGAGCGTTCAGGCCCTGTATAACGGGCATATCCAGGTGCTTGTGCTTCTGGGATACCGGGTTGAGGATGGCCCCGCCCCCGATGGTTTTCACCGGGGAGTAGCTTCTGACAACATACCGGTCATCCTTGATGCAGCAGACCGGTGATTCCAGGCGGAACTGGACCAGGGCATCATCACCGGGCAGCAGTTCTTCTCTGTCCAAAAGCACCATATACCCCAGAATCTCATTGGTACCGGAATGGAAGCGCACCCGGGTGCGTGTTTTGGCCGGCCGGGTGTTGGATTTTAAAAAATTAAACCCGGCATCCACCATATAGCTTTCAATGAGGGTGTTAGGGGTGGAAAGAATATCCCCCCGGTTGACAGATGCCTTGTCCAGGCCCTGGAAGTTAATGGCCGTGCGGGTGCCCGGGCCGGCCTCCTCCACGCTGCTGGAGTGCACCTGGATGCCCCGTACCCGGGAGACAATTTTTTGGGGATAGACCATGATATCTTCTCCCACCCGGATGCTGCCCGATGTCAGGGTTCCGGTGATCACCGTGCCGAACCCTTTCATGCTGAACACCCGGTCCACAGGCAGTCGGAATATGGCGGAAAATTTGCGTTCCGGCAGGTTGCTGCAGATCTCTTCGAGTGCTGATACAAATTTTTCCAGACCTTTGCCTGTGACGGAAGAGACCGGGATGACGGGCTTGTCTTCCAAAAATGTGCCCTGAACAAAATCGTGGATATCTTCCATGGCCAGTTCCAGCAGGTCCTCATCCACCATATCGGTCTTGGTCAGGGCGATAAGCCCGTGTTCAATGCCCATGAGATGGCAGATTTCCATATGCTCCCGGGTCTGGGGCATGACCCCTTCATCCGCTGCAATGACCATGGTGACCACATCAATGCCCGAAGAGCCTGCCACCATGTTTTTCACAAATTTTTCATGTCCCGGCATGTCCACAATGCCGATATGGGTACCCCCTGGCAGATCCAGAAAGGCAAATCCCAGTTCAATGGTGATGCCCCTTTGTTTTTCCTCTTTGAGACGGTCGGTTTCAATGCCGGTCAATGCCTTTATCAGGCTGGTTTTTCCATGGTCGATATGGCCGGCTGTGCCGAGAATGATATTTTCCAATGGATCTATCCCTTTTTCCGGGGGTTGGGCTTTTTAAAGTACTGCATGCCGTAAGCCAGGGCCACCAGCACCAGGCCGGTGAGTATACCGTTACCCATCCCCCATTCCGGTTTGAATACCCGGATCAGAAGGATGCCGAATACCAGTCCCAGTATGAGCCTGACAATAAATATGAGCAATGCGTTCATGAAACGTTCCTTTTGTTGGTCGGTCATGTGTTGTGTACAAGGGATAATAGTCAAACAACCGGATCAGGTCAATGTTAAATATATATCTCTCAGGGCCACCGCATATCAACTGATCCTGCCCAGCTGCTTGATAACCGCCCCCTGCGGGTGCCGTGTGACCGGTCCGAGATTGTCATCTGACGGTCCTGTCACACGGCACCCACAGGGGGCTATGTCAATATCGGTGACGCTGCATCTCCATGCGAATACCCTGTCAAAACTCTGTTTTACGTTTATGGGCATTTATGAAAAAACTATTGAAAAATCCATATGGTTCTGATAATCTGCCTGAGTTTTTGCGGTGGGTGTAGCTCAGTTGGTAGAGCACCAGGTTGTGGCCCTGGTGGCCGCGGGTTCAAGTCCCGTCACTCACCCCATTTTCTCCATGACAATCCAAGATATTTCAGCACAGGGTCCAGGCGAAGACTGTCGTTACAAAATCGGCATCGCCGGCATGGCTGTCAAAATATGCCGCTGCCGCTTCTTTACATGGGGACCAGGGTCTTTTACCGACCACTTGTGGGGACTGGGAAGGATTGCCGCCATCAGGGCAGCCTGTTCAAGGGTAAGGTCGTCAGCATTTTTCCCGAAATAAACACGGGCGCCTGCCTGGGCTCCCACAATACCGGTGCCCCAGTCCACGGTGTTCAGATAGATTTCAAGGATCCGTCTTTTATCCCATACCAGTTCAATGAGCACGGTATACCAGGCTTCTGCCAGTTTTCGCAGCATATTCCTGCTGGCCGGTAAATAAACCGAGCGGGCAGCCTGCATGGTGATGGTGCTGGCCCCCCTGAAACCCTTGTTTTCCATCATGTTTTTTATAACAATTTTGATTTCTTCAAAATCAAACCCGTGATGGGTCAAAAACCGCTGGTCTTCAGAGGCAATAACCGCCTGCTGTAAATGGGGGGAGATGTCGGAAAGGTTCTGCCATTCATATGCCGGCAAAACATACGGGGCATCAAACAATTCATGCCGCAAGCGTTCCCAGACCATATTAACGGTGAAGGGTGGATTGATATATCTCAATGCCGCTACCTGGAAAAGAGACAGGCAGACCACAAGCAGAAAAAGTTTTATAACTGTCCTTATAAGCCATCCTGAAAATGACCGGCGCTGTTTTTTTTTCATAAGGATTTTCCCTTGTTTTGAAAGATCCTATCGGCAATTCAGCGGCATGTCAATCCCGTATTGGTCCGCCCCGGTTGCGTATCCTGTTTTGTCATGGTATATGAAATACAGCAATCAACATGAACCCCCGGATACTTGGGAATTAACCAACATGGGCAAAATCCTGCATGATATATAATTTTGATCCCGATACATGGTATAATAATAAATTGTGCATCATTTACCCTGTGCGCCCGTAGCTCAGCTGGATAGAGCACTGGACTTCGAATCCAGGTGCCGGGGGTTCGAATCCCTCCGGGCGTGCCAGCGATAGAGGGCTGAATGATAGGTTTTTGTATTTTGTAAATTTCAGGAGAACTGAATGAAAGACCAAAAAAGTGCTCTTCCATCATGTGCAGCATGTGACAGTCCGGTGGGGAAAAAGATATGTTTTTCAGAAGAGGGAAAAGGCCACAAGGGATGCCCCACCGTGACCTGTAAATCAATTCTGGAAGAGGCCAATCAGGCGTATGGGGGGGGTGACGTGAAAGCATTTGCCCATGCCGCTTCTGCCCAGGAGGCTGCCTGTTATGCCAACCGGGACCAGCAGCCGTATGTGATGCAGCCCTGCAAAACCCGGATCGTGGAAACCTGTGAATTTGCCGGCAGAATGGGATACCAGCGCATAGGCCTGGCCTTCTGCCTGGGACTTTGTGCCGAGGCGAAAACCGTTGGAGAGATTTTTGAATCTCATGGATTTGCGGTGGTTTCCGTGTGCTGCAAAGCCGGCAGGACATCCAAGGATCTCATCGGCATTACAGATGCGGATAAGATATACAGGGGCACTGATGAAGCCATGTGTAATCCCGTATTCCAGGCAAAGCTGCTGAACAGAGAACAGGTGGATTTCAATGTTCTCTTAGGCCTGTGTGTGGGACATGATGCACTGTTTTTCCAATTTTCACAGGTCCCCACCACAGTGCTGGCGGTAAAGGACCGGGTCACCGGACACAATCCCCTGGCTGCGGTGTACCAGGCTGATTCCTATTACCGTAAAATCCGCAATCCGTAAGATATGCATATTTTTCTCACCAATGATGACGGGTTCCAGGCCCCGGGCATCCAGGCATTGTATGAGGTGTTGTGCCGGAATCACCAGGTGGTCATGGTGGCCCCGGACCGGGAAAAAAGTGCGGTGAGCCACGGCATCACCCTGCATCACCCCATGCGGATCCAGCAGATGCCGGCCGGGGACGGCGGCAGGGTATATGCCGTTGACGGCACCCCGGCGGACTGTGTCAAGCTCGGGTTGTCAGAATGTGTTGACACCCGCCCGGACATGCTGATTTCAGGCATCAATCCGGGAACCAACATCGGCATTGACATCAATTATTCGGGCACGGTTGCCGCTGCAAGGGAAGGGACACTGAACGGCATCATGAGCATGGCGGTTTCCATGAAAATCAGCCGTGTCATGGATTATGAAAAACTGGCCGGATTCACAGCCCGGACAGCTGAAACCATTCAAAAGCATGGTCTTCCTTCCGGCACTTTTTTGAACATCAATGCCCCTGGTGTTGCGTTTTCCAAAATAGAAGGGGTGAAAATCACCTGCCAGGCCTTTGACAACCTGTCTTGCTGTTTTGACAAGCGCAAAGATCCCAAACAGCGGTGTTATTACTGGTACGGAAATCAGAATTCAGTATCTGGTGCACAGGATACCGATGTCCATGCCATTGCACAAAATTATCTGTCCATCACCCCTGTCCGGTGTGATCTCACTGATTACCGGGCCATGGGGGAAATGCCGGTCTTTTCAATTGACTGATCCTGGCCCTGAAAACCATAAAGACCGCTATGCCTGTCTGTTTTCATGTGCGGGATATATTTGCAGATGAACATGTTTTTAGATATGGTCAGACAATACCAGGAGATTCTGGCATTGTTGACAATTGTTTCAGCTGCCGGGTTTGTTTTTGGCCTGCTGGCGGTGTCCAGACTCGTCTGCTGGTTGCCGGCCAATTATTTTATGGATTATGGTACGCCGGGACCGGCCCCGAAGCTGCTGCGAAGGCGGGTCCGGCTGGTAAAAAACCTGGCAGGCCTAATTCTGGTTTTTCTGGGGCTTGTTATGCTGTTCGTGCCGGGCCAGGGGCTGTTGACCCTGTTTCTCGGGATTGTTGTCATGGATTTTCCCGGCAAAAAAAAATTGATCATATGGTTGATCCGTATGCGGCAGATCCAGGCATCCTTGAACTGGATACGCAAAAGGAAAGGGCGGCCCCCTTTTGTGTTTCCTGCCCGGCTGACAAAATCCAGAAAAGCAGATACCCCCTGATCTGATGCAGAAAACGGTGTATTTCGCCCCTGATCTAATGTTCAGTGCCAGACCCGTTTGTCTTTGACGGTTCGGTCTCAGGGCACCCCGGAAAGATAACGCCCGGGAAAGCACCGCTTCTTGTTCTGTCGGGGGTGTTGATACGGATCTGCCAGTGGTCAGGGCATTTGGTTTTATTCCTGCAGTATTTTCAGTGTAATTTTCTTTGATTCCGGTATGGCGTCCTCCTGGGTGATTACCGCCTCTTTCAATGCGGTGCGGCAGCCGGAATCTGCCCGGGGAAGCGGGGAACCCATGAGCGCGCGCAGCAGATCCTGGACCTTTTGGATGCTTTGGCTGTACCGTTCCAGCACCGATGCCAGGCTGGCATGGTGAGACGGGTCCTCCATCCAGCAGTCATAATCGGTGATGATGCAGATGGCGGCATAACAGGTCTGGGCCTCCCTGGCCAGAAATGCTTCCGGGACATTGGTCATGCCCACCAGATCGCATCCGGCCAGGCGCAGAAAGTGGCTTTCCGCTTTAGTGCCCAGCCGGGGGCCTTCCACACAGGCATAGGTCTTGCCGGTGTGGAGAGGCAGGTCCATGTTTGCTGCATGGTCTGCGATCCATTGGGTCAGGCTGGCGCAGACAGGTTCTGCCGTTGATATGTGGGCCGCAAGGCCGTCTCCGAAAAAGCTGGACAGGCGCCGGCCCCGGGTCCAGTCAAAATACTGATCCGGTATGACAAGATCTCCGGGATGGATGTTTTCCCGTAAGCTGCCGGTGGCGGAAACACTGATGATCCTGGTGGCCCCCAGTTTTTTTAATGCAAAGATATTGGCCCGAAAGTTGATCTCATGGGGCAGAAATTCATGGTTGCACCCGTGGCGGGGGATGAACAGCAGATCTCTGCCGTTGAGTACCGCCTGGACAATCGGGGCGGACGGGTTCCCGAACGGTGTCTCAACGGTCTGTTCCGTTTTGATTTCAAGTCCTTTGATCTGATAAAATCCGGTGCCGCCGATAATTGCAAGCATATGGTGTTGGTTCCTTTCTCAATATCGGTGTAATGTGGTTCGCCAGTACAGCCACATACCATTAATCCCGGCAAATATCAAAACCAAAATCCACATCGTCTTTCCAAAAATGATTCAAACTGATGCCAGAAACGCTTCTCCTTTTGCCATGATATTGTCATGGTCCTCTGGAATGGTAAGATTTGCCAGCAGATTACAGGTTTTGTCTTGGAGCATGCCGGCGGCGGTGGGGGCACCCTTGTTCCGCCATTTGTCAAGGGACAGAAACGGCCAGATGGTGCTTGAAAACTGGGATTCCCTGAAATGCCGGCCGGTCAGGGAAGACAACAGAAAGTTTCCCCCCGGTCCGAGTGTGTTGATGTCGGAAAACCCGATATGGTCATTTGCCAGGGAAAATCCGGCA
>Ga0102943_1001893_pt1 | contig 12564 bp, 10 predicted proteins | sample SalPonC_black_MG_FD_78174 | JGI IMG/M metagenome (GOLD analysis project Ga0102943, IMG submission 78174) | Salt pond soil microbial communities from South San Francisco under conditions of wetland restoration - Salt Pond MetaG... | ecosystem: Environmental > Aquatic > Marine > Intertidal zone >...
AAACCGGACCAGCGATACAAGGACCGCCAGGAGCGCCCCTGTGAAAATCATAAGATTCAGGACCGTGGAATCATAAAAAACAGCAAATGCCCACAACAGACACCATGCCAGCAAAAATCCCAGGCAGAGGAGGGCGGCCCTGATTTCACCTTCATAAAACGAGGAGACAGCCAGAAGTATGAAAAAAATACCCGCACCGCCAAACACCACCTGCACACCAAGAAAAATAACATCAGTCACAACCTGCCTCCGCACAATAAAATGTAATTGTCACATCCGGGTATAAGCGGTTTTTCCGCCTGTGACAACCATTTTTACCGGGGTGATGCCGAAGGGGTAACACAGATCCGCCGGGGTATCCACATCCCAGATTACCAGATCCGCATCTTTTCCCGGGACCAGGCTGCCTTTGCAGTCTGCCAGGCCCAACGCTTTTGCTGCATGGATGGTGGCCCCGGCCAGGGCCTGTTCACAGGTCAGCCCAAACAGCAGACAGGCCATGTTCAGAATCAAAAGCATGCTGTGCACCGGGCTGGAACCCGGGTTCAGGTCTGTGGACACAGCCATGGGAACGTTCATCTGCTGCAGAGAATCCACCGGCGGCACACGGGTTTCTCCGAGGTAGTAAAATGCCCCCGGCAGCAGCACTGCCACTGTGTCATGGGCTGCCATCTTCCGGACACCTTTTAAAGACAGGTATTCCAGATGGTCGCAGGACAGGGCTCCCAGCTGGGCAGCCAGGGCAGTGCCGTCTGAATCAGATAATTGTTCGGCATGCAGTTTGATGGCAAAGCCTGCTTCCAGGGCTTTTTCAAACACCTGCCGGGTCTGTTTCCGGGAAAAAGCGATATTTTCACAGAACACATCCACAGCTGTGGCAATGCCCTGGTCCTTGACTCTGGGCAGCATGACCTCAGTGACTTCTGTGATGTAATCATCTGCCCTGCCGGAAAATTCCGGGGGCAGGGCATGGGCACCCAGAAAGGTGGCTTTAATCTGCTGGGGACAGGTTTTCTGCAGCCTGCCTGCCACGGAGAGCATCTTGAGTTCCGTATCCAGATCCAGGCCGTATCCGGATTTGATCTCCACAGTGGTGATGCCCTGGGTCAGCAGATGGGCCATCCGTCCGGCAGCCAGGTCAAACAGCATATCTTCATCAGCAGCACGGGTGGCCCTGACCGTGGAAAAAATACCGCCTCCGGCTTTTGTAATGTCTGCATACGAAGCACCGGCCAGGCGCATCTCAAATTCTCTGGCCCGGGAACCTGCCCAGATCAGATGGGTATGGCAGTCCACAAACCCGGGCAGTATCCAAAAGTTTTGGCAGTCTGTCACCCTTATATTGCCGGGGGTTTCAGGCAGGGCAGCCATGGGCCCGATCCAGGCAATCTTTTTTCCGGATACCGCCAGTGCCGCGTTTTCCACAATGCCGTAATGCCCATCAGCCATGGTGGCCAAACGGCAATGGGTGAACACCTGGTCGACATTTTGGGGAAACGGGTTGCTGCTGTCAGGGATAGTTGTCATGGATATCTCCTTACATATTGATCATGGGCAGCTTGACCCCTTTGTCGTTGGCCACACCAATCGCGGTGTCATACCCGGCATCTGCATGGCGGATGATGCCGGTGCCCGGATCATTGCGCAGCACCGTGGTCACCCGTTTTTCCGCTTCATCCGTACCGTCGGCCACCGTGACCTGGCCCGCATGCAGGGCATAGCCGATGCCCACGCCCCCGCCGTCATGGAAAGATACCCAGGTGGCGCCGGACGCCACATTGGTCATGCAGTTGAGCAGTGCCCAGTCAGCCACGGCATCAGACCCGTCCTTCATGGCTTCTGTCTCCCGGAAAGGCGATGCCACAGACCCGCAGTCCAAATGATCTCTGCCGATGACAATGGGGGCCTTTACCTTTTTTTCCCGTACCAGATCGTTGAACAGTTTTCCCGCTTTTTCCCGTTCCCCGTATCCCAGCCAGCAGATCCTGGCGGGCAGGCCCATGTGTTCTATTTTTTCTCCTGCCATTTTCAGCCAGTTGACCATTTTGGTTTTTTCCGGAAACAGCTGCATCAGGGCCTCATCAGTCACCTTTATGTCTTCCGGATCCCCGGACAGGGCTGCCCACCGGAACGGGCCTTCACCCTGACAGAACAGTTCCCTGATATAGGCCGGCACAAACCCGGGATAGTCCATGGCATTGTCCACCCCTTTTTTCATGGCCTGGGCCCGGAGGTTGTTGCCGTAGTCAAAGGCAACAGCCCCTTTGTCTTTCATGGCAAGGATGGCGCGCACATGTCCGGCCATGGAGTTCAGGGCCATCTCCTTGTAGGTGTCAGGATCGGATGTGCGCAGTTTCAGGGCATCTTCAAAAGAGATGCCCCTGGGAAAATACCCGTTGAGCTCATCATGGGCGCTGGTCTGGTCGGTGATCACATCCGGGACAAACCCTTTGTCCATCATGGCCGGAAGGATATCCCCCACATTGGCGCACAACCCTATGGACAGGGGACGGCGTTGATCCGCTGCCTGCTTTGCCATGGCAATGGCCTGGTCCAGATCAGGGGCCTCAACATCCAGGTACCGCTTTTCCAGCCGTTTGGCAATGCGGGAGGGATCGATTTCAATGCACACGGCCACACCATTGGCCATGGTCACGGACAGGGGCTGGGCCCCGCCCATGCCGCCCAGGCCGGCTGTGACCACGATTCTGCCGGTAAGATCAGCGCCGTAGTGTTTTTGGCCCAGAGCGGCAAAGGTTTCATAGGTGCCCTGTAAAATGCCCTGGGTGCCGATATAGATCCAGGACCCGGCAGTCATCTGGCCGTACATGATCAATCCTTTTTTGTCCAGCTCATGGAAACAGTCCCAGCTGGCCCAGTGGGGCACGATGTTGGCGTTGGCAATGAGCACCCTGGGGGCGGATGTGTGGGTGGTGAGCACGCCCACAGGCTTGCCCGACTGCACCAGCAGGGTTTCATCGTTTTCCAGGTCCAGCAGGGTTCTGACAATGGCATCAAAGCAGTCCCAGTTTCTGGCTGCCTTGCCCAGCCCGCCGTAGACAATGAGGGCATCCGGATTTTCCCCGTTGTCCGGGTCCAGGTTGTTGCACAGCATGCGCAGGGCAGCCTCCTGGTACCAGCCTTTGCAGTGGAGCTGACTGCCCCTGGGGGCCTTCACCGGTCTGGCCCTGCCGCAGCCGATGTGCAGATCTTGTAACAGTTTTTCCCTGGGATCCATTTTTTCCCTCCTGAAAGTGTTGACTTTTATGTGTGGATTGGCTACTACTTGTCTATACAAGTATAGATATCATGTCAAGGATTTTTTAAAGGAATCACCTGTGGAAACTTCAGTAAGGCCCCGGGCTTTGTATGAACAGATCAAGCAGCAGATCATAAGAGAGATTGACGCAGGCCGGCTGAAACCCGATGACCGGGTGCCATCGGAAACCCGGCTGGCAGAAGCATTCAAAGCATCGCGCATGACCGCCAACCGGGCATTGAAAGAGCTGGCCGAGGAAGGCCGCATCATCCGGATCCAGGGGGTGGGCACCTTTGCGGCCCGGCCCAAGCCGGATGCAGCCCTGCTGGAGATCAAAAGCATTGCCCGGGAAATTGCAGACTGGGGCGGGGTGCATTCCTGCGAGGTCCTGTTGCTGGCAAAAGAAAAACTTACCCCGGCCATCGGGACAAAAATGGGGCTTGCCCCCGGCAGAGACGTGTTTCATTCCATCCTGCTCCACAAGGATTCAGGTGAGGTGATCCAGTATTCAGAGCGGTTCGTCAATCCCGGTGTGGCCCCGCAATACCTGGAACAGGATTATACACAGATCACCCCCAGTGATTACCTGCTTAAGGTCGCCCCGGTCCAGGAAGCGGAACATGTGATAGAGGCGGTGCGCTGTCCTTCCCATGTGCAGAAATATCTGAAGACAGCCCCGGCAGAGCCCTGTCTGTGTCTGACCCGGCGTACCTGGTCCTTTGATCAGGTGGCCACTTTCAGCACCATGATCTCACCGGGATCACAGTATAAACTTAAAGGAAAATTCAACAGAGGATAAACCAGTGAAAAAGACCATCAGCCTTAACGGAGAACAGTTCCAGCTGGAGGAACTGGCGGAGGTCGCCAGAAACGGCGCAGGCATTGCCATTGCCGAAGCATCCAAAGCAAAGATCGGCAAATCCCGGGCCCTTGTGGACAAATGGGTCAAAGAGGGGGTGCGCATTTACGGGGTGACCACTGGTTTCGGTGCCCTGTCTGATGTCACCATTTCTCTGGAAAATACCCGGCGGCTCCAGAAAAAAATTTTATTTTCCCATGCTGCCGGCATGGGGCGGGAAATGGAAGCAGATGTGGTCCGGGCCATGATGGCCCTGCGGGTCAATGATTTCTGCCGGGGCAACTCAGGGCTGCGCCTGCAGACCATCCAGATGCTGGCGGACATGCTCAACAGCGGCATTGTACCGGTGGTGCCGGAAAAAGGCTCGGTGGGCGCCAGCGGGGACCTGGTGCCCATGGCCCATCTTGCCCTGGTGATGATCGGCGAAGGAGAAGCCTTTGTGGACGGCATCCGCATGTCCGGGGCAAAAGCCCTGGCATCCCGGAACCTGTACCCTCTGGAGCTGGCAGCCGGAGAAGGCCTGGCCCTGATCAACGGCACCCAGTTCATGATCGCTTTGGGCTGCCTGGCCCTGCATGATGCGTTGAACCTGTGCAAACACGCGGATATTGCCGCATCCATGAGCCTGGAAACCCTTATGGGCACCAGAACCGCTTTTGATCCCAGGATTCACCAGGTGCGGCCCCACCAGGGCCAGATCATGGCCGCCCAAAACATGCTCAAGATTACCGAAAATTCAGAAATCATCTCTTCCCACGAGGACTGCTGCCGGGTCCAGGATGCCTATACCCTGCGCTGTTCTCCCCAGGTCCACGGGGCTTCCTGGGATGCCTTTGCCTATGTGGACAAGGTGATCCGGGTGGAGATGAACGCGTCCACGGAAAATCCCCTGATCTTTCCCGAGTCTGAAGAGTTTTTATCCGGCGGCAATTTTCACGGCCAGCCCCTGGCCCTGGCCTGTGATTTTTTAGGCATTGCCATAGCCGAGCTGGCCAATATTTCCGAGCGGCGTATCGAACGCCTGGTGAACCCCTACCTGTCCGGTCTGCCGGCATTTCTGGTGGAGGACGGGGGGCTCAATTCCGGGTATATGATCGCCCAGTATGCGGCAGCAGCCCTGGTCTCTGAAAACAAGGTGCTGGCCCATCCCGCATCTGTGGATTCCATCCCCACGTCAGCCAACAAGGAAGACCATGTATCCATGGGCGCCATTGCCGCCAGAAAATGCAGGGATATCGTGGAAAACGCCGAAGATGTCATTGCCATCGAGCTTCTGTGCGGGGCCCAGGCCATTGACCTGTTCACCAATATAAAGGCAGGAAACGGCACCCTGGCAGCCTATAACACCATCCGGCAGCAGGTGGATTACATGAAAGAAGACCGGCTGTTGTCCACAGACATTGCCACGGTCAAACAGATGCTCAAAAACGGGGCCGTTGTCCGGGCTGTGGAAGCGGCAGTGGGCAAACTGTACTGATGCGGGAACCTGCAACCCGGGGACACCGCCGCATTTGATTTTTTAAACATGCGCCGGGGCGTAACCCACTAAAGCCGCACCAGCTTCAGGCTGCCCCACAGCCCGATCTGCGCACCCACAATGATCACCAGGCCCTGGATCCCGGGGATCTGCCTGCCTTTTTGCAGGGTGCCGGGGATGTCATCTGCAGTGCTGACCTGGTTGGCCAGACCGGTGGCTGCCGCATCCGCCAGCATGCAGGATCGGGCCATGACCATGACCGCATCTGCTTTCCCAAAGCTTGTGGAATGCCCCACGGTGCCTGATGAGGTGCACACCCCGAAGGCGGTGTCCTGTCTGGGCACCTGTATGCCCGTGGTCATACTCAAAGGGGAGGTGCCGGCAAAAATGGTGAGCACGGTGTCGGTTTTCGAGCAGATAAAAATATCGCCCCCGTTTTCCACGATGACTTCGGACGAAAAGGACAGCAGGTGCTGCCCTGTATATTCGGCCACCGCCCCTGCCACCGCTGCCATGGGCCCTACCCGGGCGGCATCGGCTGCCTGGGCCATATCCCGGATGATCGGTGAGGCTGTGTCCGGGACCTGCATGGGCACAAGGGCGCGGGCAAATGCAGGATATTTTTGGATATGGTCTTCTATCAGTTTTCGGCACTGCTGCACAGCCTGGACAGCCTGTCCGGACAGATCGGTATCTGCCTGGATGTGCAGGTTGGTTTCCTGGACCGTGATTTCAAAGCAGGTCAGCCCTTTTTTTTCCTGCTGCTGCCGGTAAATCAATCGGTCTTCAAACATGGTCCACCGGGGTCGGCCGCAAATGGGCAGGTGCCTGGCGGATAAAATAGGAATCAGTCATGCCGGAGATGAAATCACGCACCATCTGCACAGGAGAATGGGTCTGGCAGTAGGTATCGGACATGTCCGACAGAAACCGGGTAAAAATCGCAGATGAGCGGTTTTCTTTTTTTAGATCATCCAGGTATTGGTAAAATAAATGTTCATATATGGTTCTGATGGATCCCAGATGCTGTTTGATGGCCGGATTTTTGTATATATGGCTGTAATTGAAATCTTTGAGTGCTTCCAGGGCCTGGCTGGTTTCTCTGGAAAATCCCACAAAAGGCCGGTCAAGGCTGTTCGCGATGAGATCGGTCACCAGGGTGAACACAATGGTGCCGTTGGTGGTGCCCAGTGTTGTGCGGCACACATCCGGGATCTGGCCGCGTTTTACCAGTCCCAGGCGGATGCCGTCCTCCAGGTCCCGGCCAATGTAGCTGATGGTGTCGGCCATGCGCACCACGCACCCCTCCAGGGTCATGGGAGGAAAGCCTGCCTGTTCTTCTTTGTGAAACAGGTTGATCATCTGGTCCAGATCGGCAAAGGTCCGCTGTTCCCGGGGGGCCAGCTGCCGGATATGGGTTTCCCCGTCATGGCACAAAATGGCATCCAGGGTCTGGAGACTCAGGTTCCATCCGCTGCCTTTGCGTTCAATTTTATCCAGAAACTGGAGGCTCTGGACATTGTGGTGGAAATATCCGGCACCGCCGGCATGGGTCAATGTGGATAAAAACCGCTCCCCGTCATGGCCGAAGGGGGGGTGGCCGATGTCATGGCCCAGGCTGGCCGCCTCGATCAGGTCCTGGTTAAGGCCCAGGTACCGGCCAATGGTTCTGGCCACCCGGGACAGCAGCTGCACATGCAGCACCCGGTGGGTGAGGTGGTCGTTTTGGATCAGGGAAAACACCTGGGTTTTGTCAATGTACCGGGTAAAGGCCAGGGAGTTGAGTATCCGGTCCGCATCCTGGCTGAAGGCCTGGCGGTATTCATTGTGTGCCCGTTTTTCCGGATGCCGCCGCACAGCAGACCCGGAAAGACAGGCCAGGGAGTGCAATGTCTTCTGCTCCCTCTGGTTCAGAAGATGCTGCAGATCCCTGGCTTTTTTCAGGCGGTCATCCACAAAGCAATCCCTGTGATCTGAATTCAGGCAGTTAAAAGGGGCGGACATCAGTTTCTGTTTTTTTTAACAGAAACTGAGGAGTAAAGCACTGACAACAGCTAACAGCTAAAAGCTAAAAGCTAACAGCTTTCATCTACAGCTGTTTGACGATGTTGTCCACCACCTTGTCAAAGGCCCTGGTAAACGGGGTCTCTTTGTCCTGGAACATGAGGGGAACCCCCTGGTCTCCGGATGCCACCACGTCGGTGTCAAAGGGGATGGATCCCAGAAAGGTAAGCCCCTGTTCCCTGGCGGTTTTTTCGCCGCCCCCGTGCATGAACAGATCAATGGGTTCATTGCAGTGGGGACAGGTGAATCCGGACATGTTTTCCACTATCCCCAGGGTTTTGAGCCTGACGGTCTTGCAGAATGAAATGGATTTTCTGATATCGGCCAGGGCCACTTCCTGGGGGGTGGTCACAATCACGCCCAGGGCCTCGGGAATGGTCTGGACAACGGTGAGGGGTTCGTCGCCGGTGCCGGGCGGGGCATCGATGATCAGAAAATCCAGATCGCCCCAGTCCACCATGCCCACAAACTGCTGGATCATGCCGGCCTTGGCAGGTCCCCGCCAGATGATGGCCTGGTCCTTGTCCTGCATCAAAGCCTGCACAGACACCACCTTGAGGTTGTCATTGACCTGTTTGGGAAGAAGGCGCTGCTGGTCAGGGGTGATGTCCAGCAGTTCGGTGAGCCCCAGCATCTGTGCAATGGACGGTCCGTGCACATCCACATCCATGAGCCCGGTCTTGTATCCTTTTTTGGACAGCACCGCTGCCAGGTTGGCGGATACACTGCTTTTGCCTACGCCGCCCTTTCCTGAGAGCACGAAAATCTTATGTTTGATTCTGGCCAGAGATGTTTTGATCATGGCCTGCTGTTCCTGTTGTTTTGCGGCCATGTCATTTCCCTGGGAGGATGGACATCCCTGGGGATTTTTGGCCTTGTCTACACTGTCATGAATCATTGTATTGTGTATCTCCTTTTGAGAAGTGCATGGTTGGTATAACAATTGTGGGTGAAACCACACCCTATTATTGTCATGATCCGGTTTGTGTCAACCGGAAAACCGATTCTTTAACCGGTATGTTGGGCCAGAACCGGGTGATGCGGATATGGGCTTTGAGAAGTTTTCCACTGAAGATGGTCATGTGGACCGGAATGGTATAGGCCCCCATGGTGTCAAAGGCATGAAAAACGATTTCATACCGGGCCGCCCCTTCTTTGTCCAGCAGCCGCAGAACCTGTATGGTATCGTCTTCCTCCAGAATCAGCTCCTGGGAAAGAGAACTGAATTTTCTGCCCAGCCGGATGTGAAACAGGTCATGGGACACAAACCAGGCATCATCAAATTTTTGAACAGGGATCTGCCCCAGCAGCAGGGTGATCAGATCAGACAGCCGCACCGGCACCTGGGTGTAGGGTTCCAGATCCGGGTCATCTGATGCCGGGGTATGGGGTTTGTGCCGGCCGGTATGGGATATGAAGGTCACCTGGCTGCCGTCTGCTACCACGGTTTCCACAGGATGCCCGGAGACAGTAAAGGTCATGCGCACCCGGTCCGGGGCCCGGGCAGCCCAGGCGATCTGGTAGGTCTGCACCCCGGTTGATGTTTCCAGGCGCACCCTTGCGGTCCCTTTGCTGGAGGTAATCTCCTGGTTCCAGGCCTGTAACCGGGCGGCAGACTGCCATGCCGCCCGGTCCAGACCAGGATCGGTCTGCGGCCTTGGCATGGCGCATCCGGCAACACAGACCGCGCAAATCAGGGGCATGAAAAACAGGGTGTAAACAGGTTTCATTCCATGGACTGCCTGGTTTCCGGGATAGCAGGGACAATGCCCTGCTGTTCAAGTTTTTTGATTTTTGTCTTCAGCTCCTGCACCAGATCCGTATCATCTTTTTTGGCATTAACCACGGCCTTGTGATACACTGTCAGGGCTTTGGACAATTGGCCGGTTTCCACATAGGCATCTGCCAGGTGACTGGCGATAATGGTTTCATACCCGGTCATGTCTGCAGCCTTTTTCAGATAAAAGACCGCTTTTTCATATTCTTTTTGTTTAAAATAAACCCAGCCCAGGCTGTCGGTGATATAGGCGTCATCCGGTTTGATTTTCAACGCTTTTTTGATCAGGGCCTGGGCCTTGTCCAGATGGATTCCCAGATCAGCATAGGTATACCCCAGATAATTGAGGGCAGATGCATCATCCGGATCAAGGGCGATGATTTTTTTCATGGTGGCAATGCATGCATCCTTTTGCCCTGCCTTGTCCTGGAGCGCACCCAGCCGGAACAGCAAAGAGGTGTTTTCCGGGGCATCTGACAACCCTTTGGCCAGCAGGTCCATGGCTTTTTCCAGGCGGCCCTGCTGCTCATAAAACGCAGCAAGATAGGAAATGATATCAATATCTTCGGGGTTGTTTTTGTGGTGGTCCTCAAGAAAAGCCACCGCTTTTTCCTCTTTTCCTGTTTCCCGGTATAAAAATCCAATGGTCAAAAGGGTTTTTTTGTACTGGGGGTGGGCAGGTGACACCTTGAGATAGTGCTGGATGGCCTGCTCCGGATTTTTGCTGGATTCATAGGCCATGCCCAGGAAAAAATTGAGATTGTCATTGTCCGGAGCGGCCTTGCGCATTTCAGAAAAAACAATGACAGCATCTTCATACCGTTTTTGAGAAATAAAGGTGTCCACTGCTGTCATCACCAGCCGGGAGTTGGTTGATGCCTGCTCTCCAAGTTCATTGAACAGGTAGGCAGCCTTGTCGGTTTGTCCTGTTTTGTGGTAGATCAGTGCTGTTTCCAGCAGTGCCCGGGTATTTTCCGGCTCAATCTCCAGAATTTCTTCATACACAGCCAGAATTTTTTCATAATCAACATCATCTTTTTGCTGTCGGAGAATCTCTATGAGCCTGAAGCGGGGCTCCACCAGGTCCGGTTCCAGCTCTATGGTTTTTAAAAACGCCTGTTCTGCCGCAGCATAATTTTCAGAAAGCAGATGGGCTTCCCCCAGATAAAAATGGGCCACATAATAGCCGGGCAGGTGGGACACCATCCGGGAAAACAATGCCAGGGCCCGGGCATACTGCTGGTCTTTCATGAAAATTCTGCCAAGGCGCAGATAGGTTTCCTTGTCTTTGGGATTCAGTTCCAGTATCTGGTGCAGCAAAGACAGCAGCCGGGTTTGTTCCATGCTGTCTTTTTTCAGGTGCACCAGCATGAGCAGGTTTTCCACGTCATCTGGATCACGCTCTGCCAGTGCCTCTGCCAGTGCCATTGCTTTTTCTTTTTGGCCTGTTTCAAGTGCCAGCCGGATCTGGTCCCGCCGCAAAAGTGCGGCATCCGGATCCTGGGCAATGGCTTTTTCAAGAAGGGCTGCAGCATGATCCAGCTGATCCTGCTGATGTGCCACCAGATATGTCAGATAATAATAGCGCGCAGAAAAGGACATTTCAGATTCAGGTGCCCCGTCAGGCACTGCATCTGCCGGTGCATGGGTTACAGGTTCCGGGCTGATCCGGTTGCATCCGGAAAAGCACAAAACTGCTGCCAGTATGCAGATGTGGACAATCAATTTTATCATGTGGCGGGCTGCTGTTTGTTTTGTCATTTTTATTGGCTGTGATCATACATGTCGAAATCGGGCATGTCTTTTTTAAAGAAGGTTTTCATTTTTTTCAAAATATTGTTTTCAATCTGCCGTACCCGCTCTCTGGATATATTGTATTCTTCACCGATCTCCTGGAGGGTCTGGGGAGAATCGGAAAAAATCCGGCGTTCAAAGATTACCAGTTCCCTGTCATTGAGGGTGGTTTTAAAATCCTTGACCTTGGTGTGCAGAATGTCTTCAATTTCTTTTTTTGCCATCTGGTCTTCAGAGGAATCTGATTCAGTATTGATGAATTCGATGCGCTCGGTATTGGAATCATTTTTTAAGGGTTCGTCCAGAGACAGATCCCAGTTGGCCAGGCGCTGGTCCATGTCCATTACCTCTTTTTCAGATACCCCCAGGCGTTCAGATAAAAGTTTGGGCTTGGGATCAAATCCCTGCTCAATGAGCAGCTGTTTTTCTTTTTTCAAACGGAAAAATAATTTCCGCTGGCCCTGGGTGGTGCCGATCTTGACCATGCGCCAGTTATCCATGATGAACTTGAGGATGTAGGCCTTGATCCAGAACGAGGCGTAATAGGAGAACTTTACATTTTTATAAGGATTGAACTTCTTAACTGCCTGAACAAGGCCGATGTTGCCTTCCTGGATCAGATCCAGCAGGTTCTGCATCCATATCCGCTGGAATTCCAGGGCGATTTTCACCACCAGCCGCAGATTGGAGGTGGTCATGATATAGGCGGCTTCCTGATCGCCTTCCTCCTGGATGCGCATGCCCAGCTCGATTTCTTCCTCCCGGTTCAGCAGTTTGTACCGGTTGATCTCATTGAGATAGCTCTGGATGGGATCTGATTTTACCAGGGCCTTTGAATTGGAAGTCCTGGCTTTTGGCACCGGCAGCAGAAAATCATTTTTGGTTAACCGTTTTTTATCTGTACTGGAATAACTCTGGTCTATGTCGTTTTTCATTCAATGAACCTTCAGCAAAGAAAATAATGTATAAAAAATAATTATACCATTATCCTGGTGTGTATTAAAGGAATAATTTTTTCAAAACCCTGAATGCCTGATATTTTTTGCTGGACTTTTTGGGAACTTTCTGTTAAAAAGTCCATCTGTTGCGCCTGTAGCTCAGCTGGATAGAGCAACGGACTTCTAATCCGTAGGCCACAGGTTCGAATCCTGTCAGGCGCGCCATTTCTCATCGTTTTCAGGTTTTCCAGATATCAAATTTAACGGGGTTTTAAATGTGGTTTTCGGATTTGCAATGGCTTTTACCGGGATCCCCCACAGGCACAAAAAACGGTCCGGTTTATGGCCAAAATTTCCACCATCATTTACTGGTATCAATGGTTTACAGTTTTTAGA
>Ga0102943_1001895_pt1 | contig 12560 bp, 10 predicted proteins | sample SalPonC_black_MG_FD_78174 | JGI IMG/M metagenome (GOLD analysis project Ga0102943, IMG submission 78174) | Salt pond soil microbial communities from South San Francisco under conditions of wetland restoration - Salt Pond MetaG... | ecosystem: Environmental > Aquatic > Marine > Intertidal zone >...
TCATTAAATGAAGTCTCCGGAGAAGTGACTTTCACCATTTCCACCTTGTTGAACTGATGCTGACGGATCAGTCCTTTGGTGTCTTTGCCATAGGAGCCTGCTTCGGATCTGAAACAGGGCGTAAATGCCGTGAACTTTATGGGCAGCGTGGACTCATCCAGGATTTCTCCGGCGGGGATGTTGGTCATGGGCACTTCTGATGTGGGAATCAGGTAGTAATCCCAGCCTTCGAGCTTAAAAAGATCTTCTTCAAATTTAGGCAGCTGGCCCGTTCCGGTCATGGTTTCCCTGTTGACGATAAACGGCGGTAAAACTTCCGTATACCCGTGCTCTGTGATGTGAATATCCAGCATGAAGTTAATTAAAGCCCGTTCAAGGCGCGCGCCTGCGCCTATGTACAAAGGAAATCTGGCACCAGTAAGTTTTGCTGCACACTTAAGGTTGAGAATACCTAAGTTTTCGGCGATATCAGCATGATCCTTGATCTGAAAATCAAAGGACCGGGGCGCCCCCCACGTCTTTTCAAGTCGGTTTTCAGTATCATCCTTTCCCACGGGGACATCTTCATGGGGCAGATTGGGAATATCAATAAGGAATGCCTTGACCCACTCCTCCAGTTCATTGCGTATTTTGTCCATTTCCTTAATTTTTTCGGAAACGTCTTTCATTTTATCTATGCTTGGCTGGGCGTCCTGGCCGGATTTTTTCATTTTGGCAATTTCACCAGAAACAGTATTTCTTAGATGGCGTAACTCTTCAATATCAACTAAAAGCGCTTTTCTTTTTTCCTCATTTTCGAGAAACGGGGAGAAATTAATGTTTGTCCGGCGTTTTTTCATGCCCTGAACAACAGTGTCCAGGTCGTTTTTAATCAATTTTATGTCAAGCATTTTGGATTTTTGTCCTGCATGATTATAGGGTTGAAAGGTGGCTGATTATAATATTTTCACAATTATATTCAGATAACACGGGCCATGTAAACAGTCAACGATTATTGCCGGTTGACAATTGTCTGACAGTGTATAATATTTCTCAAAAAATTTATTGTAGAATAATCTAAGGAATGTGGCTATGGATGAATCTAAAAGCGGCAAAAACAGTGTGTTAAGCCAGGTGGCTGAACGTATGAACGCCCTGTCTTCGGAAGAGATTGAAGAAAAATACAAAATTATTGAAAATAAATTATTCGAATTTGCAAACTTTTTAGAATCCCATCAGGTGCTTTTGTACCCGCCTGGAAGCAAGCAAATTCCTACTGAAAATATCATCCGAAAAGCCATGGAAATCGAGAAAAGTGTTATTCTGCCGGTGTTTACGGATGTTAAAAATACTTTCCTTTTGTATAAGATCAGTCATTTTGATAAGGACTTAGTGCTCAACGCCCAGGAAATGCTCGAACCCAATCCGGAGCGGTGCAAGAAAATAGCCCTGGATGAAGTGGATATTGCCATTCTTCCGGGACTGGCCTTTGATGATAAGGGCGGACGCATGCGGTTCGGAAACAACTATTATTCAAAGCTGATTACAAAACTGCCTGAAACCTGCCGTAAGGTTGCATTGGCTTATGAAGAGCAGATTGTTGACCAGATTCAGATGGAATCAAGAAAATATACGGTGGACATCATTATTACGGATACCCGGGTAATTTATAAAATATAGTTTTTTTATGCATTACCAAGCGCACGCCTGAACGCCTTCAGGTCTTCGGCTTTGCCCATTACAATCAGTGTGTCCCCGGGGTGGATAATGGTTTCAAAATGGGGGGCAAACACCATATGGCCTGACTTTTCATTGATTGCGATGATGATCAGGTTGTAATCCTGCCGAATACCGGAATTTTTAAGTTGTTTCCCTATATAATCCGATGTCTCCGGTACAAAGGCTTCTTCAATCTGTATGGCATCGCTTTCCCGGGACAGTGCCGTGTTCAGAAAATTGGAAACCGTAGGGCGCAACAGTTTCAATCCCATGGAAACCCCACCAACATCATAGGGGGATTCCACCTGGTTGGCACCGGCCACATAGAGTTTATTTCTCACCATGTTGCTTGCTGCCCGGGCCATAATATAGATGTCGGGATTGAGTTGCCTGGCTGTGAGTACCACGAACACATTTTCCGTATCCGTTGCAAGGGCTGCCACCAGCGCCCTTGCCCGTTTAATTCCGGCTAGTTCCAGAACCTCCTCATCCCCGGCATCTCCAATAATGTAGTACATTTTATCCTTTTCCAGGATATCTTTGAGTTTTTCTTTCTGTTCTACCACAACGATGTTATGGGTATCTTCTGCCACGAATTTGCACAGAACTCTGCCGATACGACCGTACCCGCAGACAATGTAATGATCCTTTATTTTTTTTATTTTGTTGTCCAAACGCTGCCTCCCCAGCATACTTTTAATTTCACCATCCACCACTGAACTGATGAAAATGCCGCATAGATACAGAAAGTATCCTACGCCTGTAAATATTAGAAAAATGGTGAACACCCGTCCGCCGTCGGACAGATCATGGACTTCAAGAAAACCCACGGTACTCAGGGTAATGGCTGCCATATATGCGGAATCTAGAAGCCCCCAGCCTTCAATGGACATGTACCCGGCAGTGCCGAGTATAAAAAACATGACCGCAATAAATACGGTTAGCTTCATTTTTGACGTTTTATCCATGGCTTTTCTTACTTATACTGAGGTTTAAATGCAAGGGAAAGATGAAAGGCGGCTAATTATCATAACGACTTTGATTCCGGGCTTTAAACCCGTTTTCTAATGCTTGACGGCTCCGGCGGTTGCTGATATTAAAAGGCCATGAATGACGAATCCACAAAATTTTCGCGCTGGCGCAGGGATATGGTAGAAAACCAGATTATTGCCAGGGGGATAAATGATCCGCTGGTGATCCAGGCCATGAGTCAGGTGCCCCGCCATTTGTTTGTCAGTGAAGCCCTGGTAGACAGCGCCTATGGGGATTTTCCGCTTCCCATTGGTGAGGGAGAGACCATTTCCCAGCCTTTTATCATCGCCGAAATGACCCAGAGTCTGGCCCTGACAGGTTCGGAACGTGTGCTTGAAATCGGCACGGGCTCCGGTTACCAGGCTGCTGTGCTATCCCATATTGTTTACAGGGTGTATACCATTGAACGGAACAATACCCTGTATCTGCGGACCCGGAAATTGTTTGACCGTCTGAAATATCATAATATCGTAACCCGCTATTCCGATGGCACCCAGGGCTGGAAATCCGAAAGTCCCTTTGACGCCATCATTGTTACGGCTGGGGGCAATCAGATTCCTGAACCTCTAGTGAACCAGCTGATAGAGGGTGGCCGCATGATCATGCCTGTTGGGGGAGGGTATTCCCAGGAGCTTTTACGTATTGAAAAAACCAGCACCGGCATCCGGACGGTCAATCTGGGCGGCTGCCGTTTTGTCAAACTCATTGGCGAACACGGCTGGTCCGCTTAAGTATTCATGTCCTTTTCCTTTTCTGCTACTTCGGCAACCATAAAAGAGTTGTTCATGGGGTTTTGCCTGGGTGTTGCCAATATCATCCCGGGGGTTTCCGGCGGAACATTTCTGTTGGTTTTCGGGATTTATGAACGGGTATTTTCAATTTTAAACCAGATCAATAAATCCTTTGTCCTGAAATGCCTTGAACTTGTTTCCGCCTGTTTCAGGTGCCCGGTCCTGGGAATTAAACATGTTTATGCATTTTCCAGGGAAAGCGGATTTCTTTTTCTTTTTAAACTTGCTGCCGGGGCCGTCGTGGCCATTCTTGCCCTGTCCAGTCTGATGAAATATCTTTTACTTCACCATTTTTGTTTAACCTATTCTTTTTTTTTCGGACTGATTCTGGTCTCTGTCATTATACCGGTAAAGATGCTCAAGCGTTTTGATACCTGGGCCATGCTTTGTCTTGTGGCCGGTATCGGCATCACTGTGTGGGTATCAGCCATGGTCAATCCCTATGATAAAATCAAGATGAAGTCCGATCATCTTGCCCGGACCCGTCTGATTCAGCCCGCTTCTGCTGAAGATCGGGATGATTCTGTGCCTGGGTCGGGAAAAATTGTTTTAACGGTCGAACGTTATTCTTCCGGGGACTATCTGTATATTGCATTTTGTGGTGCCCTTGCCATTTCCGCTACTGTGCTGCCGGGGGTCAGCGGTTCCCTGGTATTGATTTTAATGGGCACCTATTTTGAAGTTATTTCAGCGATTTCTGAATTAAAGTTCTTTCATTTGGAGACATTTATTTTTCTGGGAATATTCGGCCTGGGGGTCATCTTCGGCGGCCTTTTGTTTGCCCGGCTGGTCAGCTTTGTTTTTTTCCGGCATTATAATGCCACCATGGCCTTTTTATGCGGGTTGATGACAGGCTCACTATACGCTTTGTGGCCCTTTAAAAAGACCGTGTTCATGGCGCAGCAGTATGTGAAACAGGCCGGCGAAGTGGTCTGCCTTGAAAATGTGACAATCCAGACCAATATCAATATGTTGCCGACCAAAGATGATCCGGTGATCGCAGCTTTTATTTTTTTTGTACTTGGCGGCATTATCATGATGCTTTTTGTCAGAAAAGAAGCTGCTGTTTCGGCAGTAGATCAATAAGGGCCAGGCCCCTATCCTTTTATGTTGAAACTTGATCACCGAGTGAAGATTTCAACCATTGTTCTGGAAAATTGATTCATGATGACCCACGATGATTTTTTAAAAATAGAAAAACAATTTTATGCCTATACCAGGCCCTTTGTCGACAGGGCCGAAGATCCCTACCCATTTGTGCTCAAACAGGAACACACGGCCCGGGTCTGCAGGGCCATGGAAATGCTATGCAAATCCCTTGATCTTGACGGCCCGAAAACTGCCCGGGCCTGTGCTGCGGCCATGGTTCATGATATGGGCCGATTTCCTCAATTTGCTGTCTTTCATACCTATTCCGATACCCGTTCCAAAAACCATGCCGCCTTAGGGTGCCGGGAAATAGTGCGAAGCAATATTCTTTCCCATTTATCCGTTACAGACAGGCAGTTGATTTTGCGGGCCGTGGCCCTGCATAACCGCCCCCGGCTTTCTGCGACGCTTGGGCGTGATTTAAACCTTCTGGCCCGTCTGCTCAGGGATGCGGATAAGATTGATATTTTCAATGTAATGAAAGATCATTATCTGAATCCGGATTCACGTCACGGTTTTATTACCTATGATTTGCACGATGATGGCAAAATTCCGAGAGCGGCGGCCCAGGGCCTTCTTGAAACCCGGCAAAACGATTTGAGCTATGTCGACACACTCAATAACATGAGGGTTTTCCAGGCCGGAATGGTCTATGATCTGAATTTCCCTGCCGCTGCTGCCGCTATTCTGGATCTGGAAGTTATTCCCGTCCTTTTAGATGGTATTCCTCCATCAGATTTGATTACCCGGCTGGCGCAGGCGCTTTTAGATCATCTGCAATCTCTTGCTTCATCGAACCACGGAAAGCACGGAAAAACACGGAAATAAGTTTGATTACTTATCGACTTTGGCAGTCACCCAAAAGTAGAGCTTGAGAGTTTTGCGCTCTAATTTTCAGTGCTTTCCGTGTCTTCCGTGGTTATAAATATGCGCTTATCTTAAGTTAAGAACGCGGCTTAACTCCTTTTGGCTGAATCGATAAATGGAATTACAGTGATGGCATCGAAGTTCTAACGGAAACGGACCGTTTGCCAGGATATCAGTACAGTCTTCTTTGGGCAGGTTTTTAAGGTGATCGGCCATCCGATCCTTTGCGCAACGGCAGTAAAATTCTACCCGGGAACTGTCCAGAAATCGCGGTGACAGATCGGCAAAACCCGTCTCAATGATGGACTCCGGTGTCTGATCCTGGGCAAAGCTTTGTCCTAACGCGTCGATTCCTTTGATCATGGTTTCGGCCTGGACAATGTTGTCAGGTTGGGCACCCGGCAGGGCCTGCAGAAAGATACCGCCTGCACCGGTAATGTTTTCATTTTCATCAAAGGCTACGCTCAGTTTGAATCCGGAAGGAATCTGTTCCGAGGTCAGAAAGTATTCCGCCAGATCTTCGGCAATGGAGCCGTGAACCAGGGCAATCTGGCCGGTATAGGGTCGGTTTGTATCTTCTATGTACTTGGTCACCGACAGAAAACCTGCCCCGTAAAGGGTGGACAACCGTTTTATTTTTTCCGGGTTTTCCACTTGAATGGGGTTGGCCTTTAAATATCCACGAATCTCCCCAAAGGCATTGGCCTCCACATCAAGGCCTTTTATGGGACCGGAGCACTGGATGTTCATTGCAATCCGGTCCCGGCCTTTCAGGGGGGCGCTTATCAGGGCCGCGGCAATGTAAGCCTGGCCCAGAACCAGCGTTTCCAAAGGACCCAGATTATGGTTTGCCTGCATCTCCTTGACCATCCGGGTGGCATGTATCACCACCCCTTTGATCTGGTCCTCCGCCATTAAAAAACGGTACAGCCGTTCTTTGGCCGACGCCTGGAGCTGGGCTTTCACATCATGGTTAAATATATCTTTTTTTATCATCTTTTAATTCCCCAAAGTAATCATGTTGGGTAGCTCACCTGATAAAATTGGTCATGACTTTGGCAACCGGTTCAGGCGCGGGAAATTGTTCTTTTCCATATTCAATAATTTTCATGATCCATGCCATATTTTTACCTAAAACCGCCATGATTTGTTTACCTTCTCCGTCCTGCTTCATTTCCCCCGGGGTAAGACCATGTGCCACATGCCAGTAATTTGAAGAGGGCATGACCATTTCGGAGTAATTGAGATAATGATTAAGGGCGTCAACTGTTGAAATTCCACCTGATCGCCGGACAGCTGCAACAGCAGCGCCGACCTTGTTCCGAAACAGGCCGCCGTTAACCGAAGCAACGAAAAAGGCTCTGTCAAGGAAGGATTTCATTGTCCCTGCAACACCGGAAAAATGAACCGGAGAACCAAGCAGAATGCCGTCGGCCGCCTTTATTTTCTGAATCCATTCATTAACCGGATCGCCATCAAGGGAACATGCTTCATTTTGTTTTTTTACACAATCGTGACAGGCAGTGCATCCCTGTATCTTTTTTTTGCCGACCTGGATCATCTCCGTCTCAATCCCGGCATTTTCCAGCTCCTCAAAAATTATGTTCAGTGAACAGGCGGTATTTCCCTTTTTATTGGGGCTGCCGTTAAATCCAAGAACTTTCATGCGTATTCTCCTTTATATGTTTTGTTTATACCATTTCATCTATAAAATAGATGATCGACTAAAGTCATCCCGGGACTGGTCCAGGCGTTTGTACTGAACCGCCTCAAGGACATGGGGTTTAAGTATATCGGGGGCGTCTGCCAGATCCGCGATGGTTCTGGCAAGTTTTAATATGGAAGCATAGGCCCGTCCGGAAAGGTTGAATTGTTTCATGGCCTGTTCAACCACCCGGCGGCTTTGGGCATCCAGGGGACAAAATTGCTGCAAAAGCTTTGGGCCCATGTCTGCATTAGAAAAACATGTTCTCCCGGCTTTTTTAAATCGGCGGGCCTGGATGTCCCGGGCCTTTTCCACCCGTTTGCGGATGGCTTTGGAGGACTCCCGGTCTCCGTTTGCAGTCATTTCATTAAAGGACAACCGGGGAACCTCTACAAGGATGTCCATCCTGTCCATGAGTGGGCCTGAAATTTTGTTTTTATACTGCTCAATTTTTGCCGGCGTGCAGGTGCATTCCCTGTCCGGATTGGTCAGATTGCCGCAGGGACAGGGATTCATGGCACCTGCCAGCATAAAGCGGCATGGATAAGTAGCTTGGGCGTTGGCCCGGGCCAGGGTGATGACGCCATCCTCTATGGGCTGCCGCAGCACTTCCAGCACACTGCGCCGGAATTCAGGCAACTCGTCCAGAAACAGTACACCGTTATGGGACAGCGTGATTTCCCCGGGTTTCGGCACTGTACCGCCGCCCACAAGGCCGGCATCGGAAATGGAATGGTGAGGGGACCTGAAAGGCCGTGCACCCAAAGGCTGACCCGGTTCCCGGGACACCCCGGCCACCGAATAAACCTTGGCGATTTCCATGGCCTCTTCAAAGGAGGGTTCCGGCATAATCCCCGGCAGGCATTTTGCCATCAGGCTTTTTCCTGATCCTGCCGGACCGTTGAGCAGGATATGATGATGGCCTGCTGCCGCCACTTCCATGGCCCGTTTGACATGGGTCTGGCCCCGGACATGCGAGAAATCGTTTTCCCGATCTGCACCATCGCTCTCCAGAAGCAAGGACAGATCCGGTTCCAGGGGCGCAAGGTTTGCCTTTCCTGCCAGAAAATCCACCACCTGGGCCAGATGATCCGGGGCCAGAACTTCAATATCTTTAACAAGCGCTGCTTGGGCACCGTTCTCCTTGGGCAGGATAATGCCTTTGAATCCATGATCCCGGGCGGCCAGGGCAAAGGGCAGTGCTGCCTTGACCGGCCGCAGGTACCCGTCCAGGGACAACTCCCCGGCAAACAGCCAGGATGCAGCTGAAGATGTCTGGAATAAACCCTGGGCACAAAGGATTCCCAACGCCACGGGAAGGTCCAGGCCAGTCCCCTCTTTTTTGAAATCCGCAGGCGCCAGGTTCACCACCACTCTGTCCATGGGGAAGGTGTATCCGGCATTCTGCAGGGCAGACCGGACCCTGTCCCGACTTTCCCGGACCGCGGTTTCAGCCAGTCCCACCATGTTGAATACCGGCAACCCCAGTGTGATGTCTACTTCAACATCCACAATAATGGCCTCAAACCCGTTTACTGCGCAGGATTTCATCTTTGCTATCATAATATTTTCTCATTTGTTTTGCTTTGTATTTTCAAATCAGCTATATATACCACGTTTTATCGTATTCAGACACTTTGGAACAGGATAATGAACAGTTTTTATAATCAGCAAACCATCGCCGAAAAGGTGACCCTTTCGGGGACGGGCGTTCATTCGGGTAAAAAGACAAAACTGACCATTCGGCCGGCCGAAGAAAATCACGGGATTAAATTCCGGCGTCTTGATCTTCCCGGAACCCCTGATATCCCGGCTCTTTTCAAACAGGTGGTGGATACCAGTCTTGCCACGGTTATCGGAGACAAGGGTGCCATTGTTTCGACCATTGAGCATTTGATGGCAAGTTTTGCAGGTCTTGGCATTGATAATGCCCTGGTGGAGGTGGACGATTATGAGATCCCCATTATGGATGGGTCAGCCAGGGAATTTACCCGGGCTATAACCAACGTAGGCGTGGTGGCGCAGGATAGGCCCAAGCACCTTTTTATCGTGAATGAACCCATAGAAATCAGGCAAAAAGATAAATGGGTCCGGGTGGAACCCGAATCCTGTTTCAGAATTTCCTGCACCATTGATTTTAACCATCCGCTTATCGGCCTGCAGAAAATTGTCTATGACATGGCAGAAAATAACTTTGAGCAAAAGATCTGCGGGGCCCGGACCTTTGGGTTTGTAAAAGATCTTGAACTGTTGAAAAAATTCAGCCTTGGCAAGGGCGGTAGCCTTGACAATGCTATTGTGATTGATAATGATAAAATTTTGAATAAAGGGGGGCTGCGGTATCCGGATGAATTTGTCCGGCACAAGCTGCTGGACTGCCTTGGGGATTTTTCCCTTCTGGGAATGCCCATCCAGGGGCATATTATTACCCATAAATCCGGGCATCACCTGAACCATTTGTTTATAAAAAAATTCCTTGATGAAAAGCAGGCCTGGGAAACCGGCCCGGCAAAGCGCTGATCAAAATCCAATCGCAATGATAATTAAAGGTGTGCTTACAAGATTTTTATTTGCAATTGTTTTTTTTATTACAAGCTTTATTTTTGTTTCCCCAGGGGACGCGCTTGCCCGCGATAAAGCTGTGCTTTCCCATATCAAACTGGCCAACACGCGGGATGATCTGTTTGCTTATTTTAAGGTGGAAAATGCTTTTAATGAAAAAAATATCCAGGCCATTGAGAATGGCATTTCCACCTCGTTTAGGTTCTATGTGACCTTGTACAAAACGTCAAGCAGTCTGTTTGACAAAAAGATCATCGATATTAAAACCCGTGCAACAATAAAGTACAATTCCATGAAACAGGAATACACGGTTGTCTGTATGTGGAAGGATGCCCCGCCGTTAATCACAAAATCCTTTGATGAGGCAAAGATCTGGATGACCGAAATCGATAACCTGAAGGTGGTACCCCTTGGCCGGCTGGTAAAAGGGGATAAGTACCAGATCCGGATCAAGGCTGAACTTGAAAAAGTTACCTTGCCCCTGTCGTTGCATTATGTATTTTTCTTTGTTTCTTATTGGGATTTTGAAACTGACTGGTATGTGATTAATTTCACATATTAACCATCAGCCGGACAAGCATGGCATCTATGACCCAGAAATTTCAGGAGACAGGACAAAAACGGTCCGGCCGGAAAAGAGAAGGTGTTGCCATTTTATGCCTTGTTCTGGCTGTTGCTGTTTTGACGGTGCTTGAAATCCGTGTTACGCCCTTTGACACGGGATTGCCCCTGTCATCCACCGTGTTGATGTTCATTTTGATAAACATCAACCTGTTGTTGCTGCTTACCCTTCTACTGCTGGTTTTCAGGAATCTTGCCAAACTCTACTATGAGAGAAAAAATAACATTCTGGGTTCCAAAATAAAAACCCGCCTGACTGTTGCTTTTATTGTGCTGGCCCTTTTGCCCACCACCGTGCTCTTTTTCTTTTCCATCCAGTTTATTTCCACCTCTATTGCCTTCTGGTTCAATGCCCCTGTGGAGCAAACCCTGGACGCCTCCCTGGCTGTAGGACAGACCCTGTACGATTATATTGAGGAAAAAAATGCCTTTTTTGCTAAAAGGGGAGCGTTTCAGATTCATTCCCGGGATTTGCTCAAGCCCGAAAATCAGGAAAAACTCTCCCGGTATAGCCAGGTGATCCAGCGGGCCTTTAACCGTCATGCCGTAGAGGTCTACACCCCGGATGCCCAGCGGGTGAGCCTCTCTTTAGCCAGCGAGCTTGAAAACATGCACTTTGGGCTGTTGACCACCACGGAGTTACGGGGCATCCCGGATGGCAGCACCCGTCACACCGTCTATCAGACCATCGACCAGGGTGAATTTTTACGCACCGTATGCACCATTCCCTTTGACCTGGCGCCGAACAAGGCTGCCGGATTTATTGTGATCACCACCCTGATAGCCCCGGACCTGTCCGAGAATTTAAAATCCATCCTCAAAGGTGTGGAGGAGTACCACCAGCTTAAACTGACAAAGAGACCTGCTCAGATTTCCTACTACATTGCGTTGTCCATTGTGGCGCTGCTTGTTGTGTTCTGTGCGGTATGGTTTGGATTCCAGATTGCCAAGTCCATTACCATTCCCATTATGAAATTTGCCGAGGGCACCCAGCGGATCATAGACGGTGACATGGAATATCAGATTGATTTTAAGACCGAGGATGAGATCGGCACCCTGATTAAAAGTTTTAATTCCATGACCCGCCAGCTGGCCGCTGGTCGCCGGCAGATCGCCCTGTCCGAAAGCATGCTTAAGCAGCAGAATGTAGAGCTGAAAAAAAGCCGCCAGTACATTGAGATCGTATTAAAAAATATCTCTGCCGGTGTTGTCTCCATGGACAATGAGGGAACGATCACCACCATGAACAAAGCGGCCGAGTCCATGCTGGATGTTAACAGCCATGATATTCTTAATAAAAATTTCAAAACCGTCCTGACGGAAGAATACCTGGCTTTGGCCAACAATATATTTGAACAGGTAGAGCAGGGGGGGACTCATTTCAAGATCCCTGTTTCTGTTTCAGTGGCCGGCATACCCAAGCATTTTTCATTGAATTATACCGCGCTCAAAGACGATACCGGCCAAAATCTGGGCGCTGTACTGGTGTTTGATGATGTAACGGAACTTGAAAAAGCCCAGCGTTTAGTGGCCTGGCGAGAGGTGGCCCGTCGCATTGCCCATGAAGTGAAAAATCCGTTAACTCCCATTAAGCTGTCCGCCCAGCGTCTTAAACGTAAATACGGTAAAATAATTGATGATGAGGTTTTCACCCGATGTGCCGACACCATTGTGGAGCATGTGGATCTGATCCGGAACCTGGTCAATCAGTTTTCCACCTTTGCCAAATTTCCGGATACCAATTTTGCTTCGGCCCGCATTGAAAACATCATTCTTGAAACCGTTGCCCTGTATAAAGAAGGGTTGGAACAGGTGGATATCCAGACCCGGTTCAAGGACAATATTCCGACCTTGAAACTGGATCATCAACACATGAAGCAGGCCTTTATTAACCTTATCGATAATGCGGTTTACGCCATAAACAAAAAAGGCACCATTGTGATTGACCTATCCTATGACCCTATTCTTAAAATTGTACGCATTGAAATAGCAGACAATGGAAAGGGTATTTCAGACAAGGAAAAGACCAAGCTGTTTGAACCCTATTTTTCCACCAAGAAAACGGGCATGGGACTTGGGCTTGCCATTGTAAACTCTATTATTTCAGATCATAACGGCGTGATTCGGGTCCAGGA
>Ga0102943_1001896_pt1 | contig 12559 bp, 11 predicted proteins | sample SalPonC_black_MG_FD_78174 | JGI IMG/M metagenome (GOLD analysis project Ga0102943, IMG submission 78174) | Salt pond soil microbial communities from South San Francisco under conditions of wetland restoration - Salt Pond MetaG... | ecosystem: Environmental > Aquatic > Marine > Intertidal zone >...
CATAAAATGATGGTGAAGGATTTTAAATTCCGGTTTTGGTGGGTTCTGGCACTAACCATTCCGATTCTTGCCCTCTCTCCCATGATCCAGGAATTTATGGGCGTGGACTGGAGTTTTGCCGGTGATTCCTGGATTCTTGCCACACTCTCGACCGTTGTCTTTTTCTTTGGCGGCTGGCCTTTCTTAACGGGTTTGATTGACGAACTCAAAGAAAAACAACCCGGCATGATGACCCTCATCGGCTTGGCGATCACCGTTGCCTATGTGTACAGTACGGCTGTGGTCTTTGGCTTTGATGGTCACTTGCTTTACTGGGAGCTTTCTACACTGGTGGGAATTATGCTGCTGGGGCATTGGGTAGAGATGCGATCTGTATTGAGTGCCTCGGCTGCCCTTGAGGAGTTGGCAGAACTTTTGCCCGGGGAAGCGCATCGTGTCAAAGAGGATGGATCCACCGAAGATGTACCGCTGGAAGAATTGAAAAAAGGTGACAAAGTACTCATTAAACCGGGAGAAAAAATTCCTGCGGATGGAACTGTTGTTAAAGGTGAATCCAGCGTGAATGAGGCGATGCTTACGGGTGAATCTAAACCGGTCAATAAATCCAAAGATGATGAAGTAATCGGCGGGTCGGTCAATGGTAAAGGTTCGCTTACGATTGAGATTAAGAAAACGGGTGATGAATCATTTCTTTCTCAGGTGGTGGATCTTGTGAGGCAAGCCCAGGAAAGTAAATCCAAAACTCAGGATCTTGCAAATCAGGCTGCTTTCTGGCTGACGATTATTGCGATTTCTGCCGGAGCATTAACCTTTGCAGGATGGGCATTTTTTACCGGCCAGGATATCAGTTTTATTATGAACCGAACCGTTACGGTGATGGTGATAACCTGTCCGCACGCTCTTGGCTTGGCAATTCCGCTGGTCGTTTCCGTCTCCACAAGTTTGGCCGCAACCAACGGATTTCTAATCCGAAATCGCGCAGCATTTGAACAAGCGCGAAATCTGCAGGCTGTAATTTTTGATAAAACCGGAACGCTTACCGAGGGCACGTTTTCAGTTACAGATGTTCTCAATTTCAACGATCAATTTTCTGATGACGAGATCTTAACCTACGCCGCATCCCTCGAAACCAATTCGGAGCATCCCATCGCCAAAGGTATTCTGGAGAAAGCTGAAAACACACTTGATATAGACGAGTTTAACTCCATTACAGGAAAAGGGATTAAGGGCGTTGTGGATGGAAAAAATGTGAAAGTGGTCAGCCCCGGGTACATCCGTGAACAAGAGATCAACTACCCAAAAGATGAAGTAGAGGGAATCTCATCCCAGGGTAAAACTGTAGTCTTTGTTTTGATTAATGAAGAGTTAGCGGGTGCGATTGCATTGGGTGATAAAATCCGGGAGTCGTCGCGAAACGCTATCAAAACACTCCATGAAATGGGACTTGAATGCGTAATGCTGACCGGCGATAACAAACAAACGGCTGAATACGTGGCAAAAGAGTTGGATATCGACCAGGTATTTGCGGAAGTTCTGCCCGATGAAAAGGCCGACAAAGTGAAAGAAGTCCAGGAACAGGGGAAACGAGTAGCCATGACGGGCGACGGTGTGAATGACGCCCCCGCTCTTGCCCAGGCTGATGTTGGAATTGCCATCGGTGCCGGTTCAGATGTAGCCGTTGAAACCGGAGATATCGTGTTGGTCAAAAACAATCCTGAGGATGTTGTAAATCTCATCAAACTGTCGGGAGCTACCTACAGCAAAATGATTCAAAACCTGGCTTGGGCGACCGGTTATAACGTCATTACCATTCCTCTTGCAGCGGGTGTTTTATACGGCTGGGGAATTATTTTGAGTCCGGCAGTTGGAGCCGTGTTGATGTCGTTAAGTACTGTTATCGTGGCGGTGAATGCGCGGTTTTTGAAATTAGATCGATAGAAATCAAAACAATTTAGATCGAAATTAGTTATACTTACATAGTTAATTATGTATAAGTACATAAATAATTATGAGAACTACACTTGATATTCCTAAAAAACTGATTGATGAAGCGATGAAAGAGACTGGAGCCAAGACTAAAAGTCAACTGGTAAAGGATGCATTGCAAGCACAAATAGATCAGGCAAAAAGAAAACGTTTAATTACAGTTAAAGGAACGATTGATCTCGATATAGATCTGGATAATTTGAGAAACCGTGAATAGGAATGTCGAGATATAAAATTTTGACAGATAGCTCGGTTTGGATCGATTATCTTAAAAATGGTCAGCCTGGTATCCTGGATCGGCTCATTGAAGAGAATTTGATCTGTATCAACGAAATAATTTTTACCGAACTCGCTCCTGTCCTCAAAAAACAAAATGAAACAATTGCACTGAAAGGATTGCAGGCAATTGACCGTATCCCTTTGAATATTGATTGGGATGTTATTCGAAAATATCAGTTTATGAACCTGGAAAATGGTATCAACCATGTGGGCATCCCCGATTTGATCATTTTACAGCAGGTGATCAATGAAAAAATCACCCTGTTTAGTTATGATAAACATTTCAAGCTGATGAAAAACCATTTGAATTTCGACCTATTTCAGACTTCATGATCTCTGGACGTCAATAGCCAAAGTCTAATTTACCTCCTTCTCAATCACTCTTTTGACGTTCTTTTTCCAGAATGTGAGCCCCTCAGAATACAATTATTGAATTCGTCTGAGACAAGAATAACACCATCAATTTTTGTCTCGTGGAACTGAAAAAGAGTATTTACATATCTTACCGGCAACTCTTCTTGCTGATTAAAAACTTTATATCATGGTTCTTGGATTAAATACAAACAGAAAATCATCTTTAATATTCTACCGAGCATCAAGCGTGATTAGGATTTTGAAGAAGTGAACTGTAGATTTATAGAAACAGATTCAACTACACTACAAGCGATTTAAATTTTGGAAATAACCCGGGAACTCTCCGTCACTTCAGACCAAATTGCCAGCCTCGAGATGCACTCCGTCATCAATATTCTATCCGTAATTTCGGGGCAATTGCGACTCATCCAGATGGAAACAGAAAATCAGGATTTGATTGAACCTGTAATTGATATGAGTAAAACTCTTGCTGATTCTTGTTCATCAAAAGACACGCGGGGTTTAACACTCGAATCACTCAGGGAGTTTAGAAAAGTAGTATTTTCGGCTTTGGATGAGTTGGAGAATCAAAACTATCCACAAAATAATAGACCCTCCTTTTCTAAACACCGGGAGAACCTGACCAACATTTTTAACGTTTTTGATGTAAGAATGATGGAACTTTTGCACAGGTGGGAGAGTCCCGGGACCTGGGAATCCTTTAACTCAAAAAGTTTTGTCGGCGATTTTAAGAAGTTTTTCTACGCGATGGAGAAAAACAGTAATGGCAGATATAAAATCACCTACAATATTGCGGAGCAAAAAGAGACAGACTACCTGGTCCATTTTGCTGTTAACAGTGATGCTAAAGATAACAGGATCTATCTGCCGCTCATATTGAAAGACGTAATTCGAGACCTGATTGCCAATGCCAGGAAATACACACCTCCCGGCGGTGAAATAAACATCGGCATCTCACAAAAAAACCAGGTCTTTAAGTTTGTAGTTGAGGATAATGGTTATGGAATCCCGGAGGATAAAATTTCAAATGTTGTTAAATTTGGGGTTCGTGGAAGTAACGTAAAAGATAATGTTCGTACCATGGGGGGCGGGTTCGGACTTACAAAAGCCTACTTTGTTATTAAAGAACTGGATGGCAGAATATGGATTGACTCAAAATTAAATGAAGGCACAAAGATTATCATTAAAATTCCCATTCCCGACCGGGTCAATAAGAATTTTGGATAATTGTACTTCACCATAGAAAATAGAATCTCTCAAATCTTTAGTATTAATTCAATACTGAGCCCTGTCTTGTAGGAATATTCTCCACTCCAACCGCAGGTACTTTCCTATAGTTCTTTCTTCTGAAAACGAATAATATTCCATTTTAAGAATTAATGGGATTCTAACGATGGAAGCACACCTCTTGCTGGAATCTAAAGTGGAAATGATCGGTACGGTAACAGATTTTACATACAAATGGTGTGTAAATATGGGATTTGATGAGCACAGCGCTGCAAGAATGGCTCTATCTGTAGATGAGATTCTGACAGATATTGTACTCTACGCATTTAAAGATGAAAAAGGGTATGTAGAAATCTGGTACCAATATACACCATCTGAAATAGAGATTATCATCCAGGAAAAAGGGGAGCCGTTTGACCCGGAAAGACATACTTACAACAGAGAAAAAGCATTGATCGAAGGCGACTTTAAGGGGGCATCCCTTGAAACGGTTCAAAGCATGACAGATCACTTTCTTTTCTTAAACCGTGGAAAAGACGGTAAAGAATACAGGCTCGTTCAAAAGTATATTTTTCCACACATTCTAGACCTTGTTCCGAACGAATATAATTTTGAAAAAGATGAAGATCCCGAGTCTGAACACAACTATTTAGTCACTCCGGTTACAAGCGAGGATGCCGAAGATATTGCAAAACTGATCTATAGATCATATAGCTACAGCTACCCAAAAGAAGACCTTTATTTTCCACGTCGCATTGAAACAGCTATTTACAATGAGTACAAATATGGTACGATTGTACGTACTGAATCCGGAAGGCCTGTCGGTTATTTTGCCGTGGTAAAGAGTACCGACTCAATGATCGGGGAAGTAACCGAGGCTGTGGTTTCACCACGACATCGTAACCGCGGATTGATGAAAAAAATGATGCTTCATTTGATAGAAATGAGCCGTTCGCGGAGTTTGTCAGGGCTCTTTGGCATGGCAATGACCAACCATCTATTTAGCCAAAAGGTTAACAGCAGGTACGGTTTTAAGAGCACAGCAATGATCATCTCAAAAACCGGCAAGAGAACCTTAAAAGGAATGGAAAAGAGTCAACTGGACATGATAAGTGTAATCCTGGACTTTTTGCCTTTGACAAAGCAATGGCAGCGCCCTCCCTGTTTGCCGAAAGACTACGCTGAACTTTTCTCTGAAATATATAATCAGTTTGAAGAACAGGAAGAAAGCACTGTAAAACAAAAACCCGCCGGCAGTAAGTCTGAGCAGACGGATATGAACTTGTCAATTAATTATGAAAGTCAATCGGCACTCATTACAGTTAAAACTTATGGCTCCACTTTTGTGGGAAGCTGTATGAGAATGCTGAAAAGTACAGAAGAATTAACGCTGACATCTCTCTATATAGACCTTCCTTTGGATGATCCATATATTGATTCTGCGATAACCTGGCTCAAAGATCAGGGTTTTATTCTCGCCGGTCTTGTACCCTTTTTTCACCAGGAGGAAGACTACCTTCGCATGCAGCAGATATATAAGGAAGTGAATTTCAGTGAAATTCAAACTTATTCAGAAATTGCCGGAAAACTTAAAAAGATGATTCAAGATGAATACGATGAACTACAAAAAAACCAGTCAGAAGCTTGAAATAGAACTGACTGGTGATTTTAATCTCAAAGCTGTGAGAAAAATATCTGACCTGCTCGGTGATAGAAGTGAACTTTTCATCAATTTGAAAAAAGCCAGATTCGTGAATAGCAAGGCAATCATTTTTCTTCATAAACTGATGCAAGGAAAACCCCGGGTAGTTGTTCGTTTGAAGAATCCTCCAAAAATCTTTTTTGAGCTTCTGCAAACGCTTGGCCTTCACAGAATTTGGGAACTCGACGAGATAGTAGAACCTTAAACCCCGCATTCTATGGAAGAAAACAAATCGATTTTAACCTCACTTAACCTTGATTTCCCGGTATGGGAACAGATCTTTACGGTTCATCCTTTGGTCATCATTGGAACGGTTGGAACGGATTCATCTCAAAATTTTGCCCCCAAACATATGGCATTTCCACTGGGCTGGAAAAATTATTTTGGATTTGTCTGCACCCCAAAACATCAAACCTACCAAAACATCAAAGAAACCGGGGTGTTTACTGTAACCTACCCAAAGCCCGAACAGGTTGTTATCACCAGTTTAACTGCATCCCCGCGTTGTGACGACGGAACCAAGCCCGATCTGAAACCCATCAAAACATTTCCGGCCTCTGAAATTGATGGCCATTTTATTGAAGACGGGTATTTTTTCCTGGAATGCAAATTAAAGAAATTTGTAGATGGGTTTGGAGAGAACAGCCTGATACTTGCCGAAATTATTGCAGCGAGAGCCTGGAGTGATGTCATTAAAAATCCATCGCATTCTGATAATGAAACAATTTACAATCACCCGCAGCTGGCCTATATCGCACCCGGCCGTTATGCCGTGATTGACGAAACACAGGCATTTCCATTTCCAAAAGACTTTAAGAAATGACCCATGATTCCGAAAGCAGAAACCAAATCCATACTAAATGAATGCCTCTCGCGTGAACGGGAGTTTCTGACGCTTCTCGAAGAATTGGTGAATATTGAAACTCCACCTGAAGATACATCATCACATCAAAAGCTCTTTGATCGGCTTCTGAAGGAACTTGATTCCCTGGATTACACAACAAATCACTATCCGGGTACGAAAAGCGGAGGACAAATTCTTTCACGGCCTGATGCTAACCATGGGAGTGACTATCAATTACTGCTTGGACACATCGATACGGTTTGGCCGGAAGGTACACTCAAAAAAATGCCTTTCAACAATGAGGGTGATGTTTTTACAGGTCCCGGTATTTATGATATGAAAGCGGGTATTGCCATGATGATTTTAGCTTTGAAAATTATTAAAGATCTTGATTTGGAGCCAACTGTTTACCCTGTTCTTTTCATTAACTCGGACGAGGAAACCGGTAGCCGCGAGTCTGTTTACAGAATTAAAAACCTGGCACGGACAATGGACAGGGTATATGTTCTGGAACCATCGCTTGATCCCGACGGGAAACTTAAAACACGCAGAAAAGGAGTGGGCCATTTCGATATCGAGATTAAAGGGGTTTCCTCTCATGCGGGAATAGAACCTGAAAAAGGAAGAAGTGCCATCGTGGAGCTCTCCTACCTTATTCAAAAACTAAATGAACTCAATGATCCCGAAAATGGAATTTCAGTAAATGTGGGTAAAATCGGTGGGGGTACGAATACAAATGTGGTAGCCGGTGAAAGCAGTGCAGCTGTAGATGTTCGGGTATTGACAAAAAAAGACGCAAAACACATCAAACAAAAGATATTGGAAATTGAACCCACCACACCCGGTGTAAAATTAAATATTTCGGGAGACTTTAAACGACCTCCCTTGGTGCGAAATCAGAGGAACCGGAAACTCTGGAAAGAAGCACTAAGAATTGGAAAGAGATTAGACCTCAAACTTACAGAGGGCATTTCAGGAGGCGGATCTGACGGTAGCTACACAAGCCAGTTTACCGCTACACTTGACGGTTTGGGAGCTGTGGGGGATGGTGCCCACAGCCCAACTGAAAAAATCTTCCTCAACAAAACACTGGAACGTATGGCCCTTTTAATACACCTGTTGCTGCTCCCCGAAATAGACGAAATCTAATTCACATTTTTCAAATTTTCACACGCACAGAAAGCATCATACTCCGTCCGGCTTCGTAGATATTTCCAATACTTGTATGCGTGTGGTAAAACTCGTTCGTAATATTATTCACCTGCAGAACGGTTTCCAGGGAATCACCAGCCCAGCCTTTTTCAACAGTTACGTTTACTATGGCATAAGCATCGGTTGCATCTTCATTGGATGAGATCTGTGCGATCCGTTCTTGACGGGCCGCCCACTCAAAATCCGTCATCACTCGAAATGTACCGGAATGAAAGTGAAGAGTACTGAATCCCCTCAATGGTGGAATTAACGGCAACGGTTCATCAAGTGTTTGATTTTGGGCATAGGTATATGAAAATCTATTTTCGAGCCTAAGCGACCTGCTCAATGAATGGATACCTCGAAATTCTCCGCCCATCAATACCGCATCACCAACATTAGCGTAGCGTTTAAAGCGAAAGTCGTTGTTACTCAGATCTTCAGACATAATCCCATCGATATAATTAAAATACTGTTTGTAAAAAAGCGACAAGGAAAAGGATTGATTTCCGGATTCTCTTGTAATATTCAAGTCAGTATTTATTGATCTCTCCGTTTTTAGCCAGGGATTTCCATCATAAAAATAACCGTCGGTATAATTGTAAATATAGTGCCCGAATAACTCCATATGATTTCCCATTCGCTCGGAGTAGACCAAGCTTGTGCCTGCACTCCAGCGATCATCAATCATCCACAGCAGATTGCCTGAAACAGATGGCAGTATACGTTGACGTGCAGAAAGCTCCCGGTCATACAACCCTTCAAAAAAGGACTGATGAGTTCCACTGAGCGTGTTCAAACTCTTGTATCTAAGATTCTCTTCAATCTTTAAAAGTATTGAATCGGATAGATTGAACCGGTGCCTGAACCCAATCCCCACGTTGTTTGTCCGGACCTCATCGAGGTTATAAATCATCATATCTTCGATGGATGAATCCAGGCTCTGCATCAACATATCGCCGTACGCTTCGGAGGTGAATCCATCCAGAAACCAGTCGAAGGAATGGGACTGAACGGTTGCAGAACCCGCCAATTTTGTTCCAAATGTTGTAGTGGTTCCGTACATCGGCATATACATCCCGCGCATAACGGTGCGGTTGGCAACATCTCGTTCATAATCGTCCATTGTATGGCGGATAGCATTTGCATACAGCATCACAGATTTAAATCGGAATTTTTGACTGTTTGGTGCAAAATTAAATTTCAACTGACCAATGTCGGCCAGGGCTTTTGTGGCGTCCATCAGCAGCGCCGGGTAACCAACATCATAGGCTTTATCCGTGATGTAGTTCAATTCGACAGAGTGATTTGAAGCAAATGTATGCCGGTAGTTCAGGTTCAAATTGAGCTTTTCATATTGAGTATTCTCGACGGTTTGATTGTTGCCGGCTTCGAAATCATCAGCCTTTTTATAGCTTCCTGAAAATCGGACACCATTCCGCCCCCGCTTATCCGAAACATTTCCGCTCATCTGAATTGTGCGCAAGTTATCCGGTAACCTCAATCCGCTGCTCAGGTCCATCGTCAATCGCTCAGACCCCGCTTTTTGAGTGATGAGATTTACCGTACTGTTGCCCGTCCCGTTTTCAGCAACGCCCGCTCCGCTTTTATCAATTTTCAACCGGGATAAATTATTCATCTCTACATAAGAGGTGATGGGATCCATTTTATCCACACAGGCTTTAAAGACCTGCATTCCATCAATCACAAGATTCATACGCTGATCACTTTGGCCCCGGATTACCGGTTCCCAGCCAAAGGCTCCACGTTTGGTCATAGATATCCCGTCTATATTTTCCAGGAACCGGTCCATACTCTGTAGCGGTTTCTGGTTTTGATATGATCTCACATTGTCCCGATCTTCATTTCCAACCACCAACAGTTCTGTGGTTTGGTGGAAAACCGCCGGTCTCAATGCAATCAAATGGACAGAGGAATCGAGAGTAATGCTTCGGTTTTCGTAACCAACTGCAGTTATTATTATTTGTTGATGATTCGTTTTAATCTTGAAAATACCGTCTTTGTCCGTTACGGAAATGGCTTCACCGGTTGAATCCAATATATGAGCACCGGGAATAGGTGACTGACTTTCTGCATCCACAATCTGTATTTGTTGCTGGCCTAAAACGTTGCTGACAGTGACCAATATTATGATCACCAGCGATAGAAAATTCTTCATATTGACAAGATTATATACTTTTCTATTTGTCATTATTGATGGGAGATCCGCTAATCTTTTATCATTCGTATTGCAGACCTCCCAATTGATGAACAAGTGTTTATTTTGCCTGGACACTGTATTCAAAAACTACTTCAGGCAGGGTTTCACCATTCACGGTTAACTCAACCGAAGTTGTCCAAACCCCGCTCATGCTGTAGTTGATGTCGCCTTCGTACATTCCGTTACCTGTGGCTACAGGATTTGTAAAATCGGTGGAATGTCCGCTGCCGCCGCCCATATCCATGTATGGATACACTAAAAGTTCAGCATCTGAAACGGGCGGGAAGCTCATCATTGTCTCGCGTGTATGGACCATAAATGCGAGCTCATTATTCCCGCTGACCGGATTTTGAGGTGAATACCAGGTGATGAAATAGATCTTATCGGATTCGCTTCGAACACTGGTCAGCTTCCAAGATGAATTTACATTAACGGGAAGCTCTCCGGTAATTAACTCATCATCCTGTGTTCGAATCTCGAATGGTACAGACCAACTGCCCATTGCCCCGCCGGGCATAATAAATACAACCATATTTTTGAGATATCGGTCGTCTTCTTCAGCTGTCTGCGGCTCTGTATACGGAGTGGAGTGCATCATCTCCCCCATGTCCATCATGGGCCTAATAGAAAATTGTTGAGGTTCTATTCGGTCTCCGTCTTTCTCAATCTGCCAATAGAGCATATTAAATCCCGTTTCAGGTTCTTTTTCGGCAAAGAGTGATACCGTATACTCCTGTACTGTAACTGAATTCACGGGAATTAAATCCAGTTCCGAATTGGAATTGTTGGTATTGCAAGAAGCGACAGCCAATACCAAAGCTGCCATGGCCATTATACGGCCCATAGATATAGATAATCTCATAATAATGGAATGTTTAGCAATGTTTTAATTATCAGACCGCTGATCTCAACGATCCATCGTAAATCCAAAAAACAGTGCTAAACGCGAGGCGGGCGAAACAGATCCGATTGTATTCCTTTCAAAGGATGATCAGAAAATAAACTAAACGTCAGATCTTCTTTTTGTGGGATCGGTGTTGAAACTTTTTCGTAACAGGCGGCCTGAATTTTATTCAGGGCAATCAGCGCCTCTGTTGATAAATTATCGTTTGAATGCGGAGTTGAAAAGTAGCATACATCACCCTGCGAACTCTCTCCATGATGTTCACCGTGAGAAGCCATCCCATTATGGTGACAGGTACAAATTTTTTCTCCTTCTTCTACCTCACAATAACAAAATGAGATCTCGCAGTGAGTACCTTCATCCTGGCTGTGGGTGTGATTCATCGTTAAACCCAAACCAAGCCATCCTGCAATATTCCAAATCATTACAGTGATCACCAAAATGCTGGTTAGCTTATAGTATGTTCGATCCGCATTCATTCAGGCAATTTAACACTTAATTGTGAAAAATATTTTAATTCACAAAACATGTAGCCATGAATAGAAGAGACTAATGTCTGCTCATTTTCCTTATTTTTAAATATAAGCTGCAAAAAAAATTCTACTATGAAATCAAATATTCGCGTAACAAAAGCTTCAGGAGAGCAGGAACTTTTCGATGAACGTAAACTCAGAAGATCACTCAGAAGTGCCGGTGCCCACGGGGATACTGTCGATCGAATCGTTGAGTCTATTTATCAGTTACTCCATGACGGCATTTCCACGCAAAAAATTTATCGTGAAGCCTTTGATCTGCTTAAAGAAGATTCCAAGAGACTGGCAGGCCGGTATAAACTGAAAGATGCTATTCTTGAACTTGGGCCAACCGGATTCCCGTTTGAAAAATTTATCGCAGAACTTCTGAATCACCAGGGATACAAGACAGAAAATGGGATCATTGTTGAAGGCGATTGTGTCTCCCATGAAATTGATGTTATTGCTCAAAAAGACAATGAACATTTTATGATTGAGTGCAAATTTCACAACCGTAAAGGACATACCTGTGATGTAAAAATTCCCCTCTACATTCAATCTCGATTTTTGGATGTCAAAAGAAAATGGACAAGCCTGCCGGGCCATAAAAATAAAGTTCACAAAGGCTGGGTTGTTACAAATACCCGGTTCACAAAAGATGCAGAAAAATACGCCGAATGTATTGGATTGAAGCTTCTGAGCTGGGATTATCCTAAAAATAACGGGTTGAAAGATCTTATCAGCGGGTCGAAACTGCACCCGGTCACATGTTTATCGTCCATGGATAAAATGGAGAAAAAACATCTATTGGAAGCTGATATAGTGCTTTGTTCCCAGTTGCTGGATCACACCGAGATGCTGGATAAGATTGGAATCGATACTCGAAAGAAGAATCAAATCTTAAAAGAAGCTCGCGCCATCTGTAATAATAATCAGGAGAACAACCTATGAATGAATCCGTAAACATCCATTTCCTGGGGGCTGCCGGTACGGTAACCGGAAGTAAATATCTTATTGAATCATCCGAAAAAAATATCCTCATTGATTGTGGATTATTCCAAGGGATCAAAAAAATTCGGCAGCTAAACTGGAATCAGCTTCCCGTCCAGGTATCCGATATTGATCTTGTTGTGCTTACTCATGGTCATTTGGACCATTCCGGTTTCTTGCCGAATCTTGTTAAAATGGGATACAGGGGCCCCATTTGGGCAACCGCTCCAACCATTGATATCACTAAAATTATCCTGGAAGACAGTGCCAAAATCCAGGAGGAAGATGCTGAAAAAGCAAACAAAGAACACTTCTCAAAACATCACCC
>Ga0102943_1001897_pt1 | contig 12553 bp, 11 predicted proteins | sample SalPonC_black_MG_FD_78174 | JGI IMG/M metagenome (GOLD analysis project Ga0102943, IMG submission 78174) | Salt pond soil microbial communities from South San Francisco under conditions of wetland restoration - Salt Pond MetaG... | ecosystem: Environmental > Aquatic > Marine > Intertidal zone >...
ATGCGCAAGAGGAAGCTGAAGAAATGACCGATGAACTCATGGATGACATGGAAGATGCCGGAGAAGATGTAGAAGATGCAGCAGAAGATGCGGGAGAATCTATGGAAGAAGCTACCGACACCCTTATGCAGGAAGAAGAAGAAATGTAGTCTGATTCTTTTTTAATGAGAATAGAAAACGCCATAATCTTTTGAGATTATGGCGTTTTTCCTTTCGAGCAATTTTGAGCTTATTCTACAATCATTCCCGCTCCTACAGTTTCATTGGTAGCCTCATCTATCAAGATGATACTCCCTGTGATGCGGTTTCGAGAGTAACGGTCGTAAAATAAGGGCTGAGTAGTCCTTATTTTGATCCGAGCGATATCATTCATTTGAATGTTCTTCTCTTCCTCCATCCGATGTAAGGAATTAATATCAACCTTGTATTTGATCTCTTTTATAATGCATCTCGCATCTTTGGTCGTATGTTTTACAGCATATTTTCCATTTGCCATAAGGGGTTTTTCACCCATCCAGCAAATCATCATATCAATATCCTGACCGACCTCGGGTTGATTGTTTTGCCTTACGATCATATCACCGCGACCGATGTCAATATCATCTTCCAATCTTAGGGTCACGCTCATTGGTGCAAAGGCTTCATCCAATTCCCCATTAAACGTGTCTATCGCTGAGATTTTTGATGAAAATCCCGATGGCAGAACCACAACTTCATCTCCTTTTTTGAAAACACCTCCGGCAACACGACCCGCATATCCTCGGTAGTCGTGATATTCCGTTGACTGAGGTCTTACCACATACTGCACTGGAAAACGGCAGTCAACGTGGTTTTCATCGCTGGAAATATGAACGTTTTCCAAAGTATACATCAAGGTACTGCCTTCGTACCAATCCATGTTTTTGGATTTGTGCACAACGTTATCGCCCTTTAAAGCACTTATCGGAATAAAGCGAATGTCATTAACGGTAAGTTTTGAACTAAAGGCTTCGAGTTGCTCTTTGATTTCTTCAAACCGTTCCTCTTTGTAGTCCACCAAATCCATCTTGTTCACACAGTAAACAATATGCGGGATTTTTAGCAATGATGCTATAAACGAGTGACGTGCGGTCTGCTCTACCAGTCCGTGACGAGCGTCAACGAGGATGATGGCGAGATTTGCAGTCGAGGCACCTGTAACCATGTTTCTGGTATACTGGGTGTGACCCGGTGTATCGGCAATGATGAATTTTCTTTTAGGCGTGGCGAAGTACCGGTAGGCTACATCAATGGTTATCCCCTGTTCTCTTTCAGAACGAAGACCATCGGTAAGTAAAGCTAAGTTTACTTCAGATTCGACTCCACTTTTTTTGGAAGCCAACTCGATTGCCTCCATTTGATCGGTAAAAATACTCTTTGAATCGTAGAGCATTCTTCCGATTAAAGTTGATTTACCGTCGTCTACACTTCCCGCAGTGGTGAAGCGCAGCAGATCCATATCTAAATATGCGTGTTCTTTAGTCATTGTACTTGCTGAGGTAGGTTAAAAGTATCCTTGTTTCTTGCGGTCTTCCATTGCCGCTTCGCTTCGTTTGTCATCGGAGCGAGCTCCGCGTTCGGTCACGCGGGTGGCTGAAACTTCTTCAATTATTTTTTCGAGGCTGTCTGCATCTGATTCTACTGCTCCCGTGCAGGTCATGTCTCCGATGGTACGGAAACGAACCATGCGCATTTCAGGCACTTCACTCTCTTTTCTTTCGATAAAATCAGTATCGGCCAGTAGGACACCGTCGCGTTCGAAAACCATCCGTTTATGGCTTAGATAGAGGTGAGGGATATCGATATTTTCAAGCAGAATATACTGCCATACGTCCATCTCCGTCCAATTCGAAATTGGGAATACCCTGAAGTGCTCGCCCATGTTTTTCCTGCCGTTGAAGATGTTCCACAATTCGGGTCGTTGGTTTTTGGGATCCCACTGACCAAATTCATCACGGTGACTGAAAAAGCGTTCTTTCGCGCGAGCTTTCTCCTCATCTCTTCGTCCACCACCCATGGCAGCATCGTACTTTCCTTTTTCTAATGATTCAAGAAGCGTAACTGTTTGCAAAGAATTTCGGCTGGCATTAAAACCTTTTTCTTCAACTACTTTTCCTTCGTCGATGGATTGTTGAACCGAACCTACAATAAGCTCAGCGCCCGTTTTTTCCATCAGTTGGTCTCTAAACTCGATGGTCTCAGGAAAATTATGACCTGTATCTACATGGAGTAATGGGAATGGAACTTTTCCGGGAAAGAAAGCCTTCCGAGCCAAGTGAAACATCACAATAGAATCTTTTCCGCCGGAAAATAACATGACGGGATTCTCAAATTGAGCAGCCACTTCCCGCAGGACGAAGATTGACTCTGATTCGAGCTCTTTTAAATGTGTTAGACTGTAAGATTGCATCAGTCGAATTTGATTTTGGTTGATATGAAACTTAATAATTCTTCAGCGGATTCCTCTGCCGTTTTATTCTCGGTAAACAAATTTAATGCGGGATCCGGTGAGGCCTCAAAGGGCGAGTCTATCCCGGTGAAATTTTTAATTTCTCCTTTGCGTGCCTTTTTATACAATCCTTTGACATCTCTTTGTTCGCATATGTGCAGAGGAGTATTTACAAATACTTCATTGAAATTTTCAGCCCCGATTATTTCTTGAGCCATCTTCCTAATCGCTATGGTAGGGCTTACAAAACAGTTGATGGTGATAATTCCACACTCATTGAATAACTTATTCACCTCAGCAATCCGTCGAATGTTTTCCGTGCGATCGGCTTCAGTAAAGCTCAAGTTCTTGTTCAAACCATGACGCACATTATCCCCATCGAGAAGTTGTATGAGATGACCTTCATCGTGAAGTTTTCTTTCCACGATTTTGGCAATTGTTGTTTTTCCCGATCCGGATAAACCCGTCATCCAAATGGTGATCGCTCTTTGATTGAGCAATTCTTCTTTTTCACGACGCTGTACCACTTCGTCGTAAAATGTGAAAATGTTGTTTTCTCTTTCCTTCATAATGATCGGTTCGCAAAAGTAAGAATAGTTGTCTGCAAACGAAGTGAATAAAGATTCTATGGATTTAAGGGTTTAATAATATTCAGCTTTTAATAACGATTGACCGAAAATAAGGTTACCAATGCTACTGTTTAACTTCTTCATAGGTAGATTTTTGAGAAGGACGGGAAAAAATTTCGATGCATTTTCTATCTTTTGGTGAAGTCAATTCTGCTTTCTTTGCAGTGACGTTTTAATGTAGTAACGTCCACCCCATAAAGACTTATGGATCTTCAGACCATTCGCAAAACTATTTCGGGTAAAGGTGACAAAAACCTGGGAGAATTAGTCAAAGGCGGTATGTTCGCTTTCGGTTATCGACTCATAACGATGGTGGTGAGTTATGCCTTGGTCATCGTTATTTCCAGGAAACTGGGAAAAGAAGGTATCGGGATATGGAACTTATGTATCGCCACTCTTAATATCTGGGTGATGATCGGCTGCTTTGGGTTCAACACCTCCATAGTGCGATTCGTTTCTCAGTACCGAGCCAAAAACTGGCATGCAACCGTGCGAACGCTCTACCGAGTCATTTTTCGATATTCTACACTAGGGGGCGTAGTATTGGGATCGATCCTTTTTTTCTCTTCAGAATTTTTGGCGACCTACTATTTCAAAGACCCGGCGATGAACATGCCGATGAAAATCACCGGGGTCATCGTGCCCTTGGTCGTTCTTTCCACCATCAATGTTGAGTTCATCAGAGGAATGAAGAGAATTCAGATCAGTGAGTTTTTTAGAACTTTGGTCTTACAACTTACGGCGCTCATCGGTACCGTTATACTTTCCTATTATTCACTTACCGCTGAAGATCCGTTGCTGGCGTACGCGTTGGGTGCATTTTTGGCCTTGGTGGGTACCACGATCTTTATCCATAAATACCTGCGTAAATCTATAAGATCGGGTCAAGAACCAACTGAGGCCGAGCCCTTGTTTTCGTTTAAAAGTCATTTGATGATTTCGTTGCCGATGATCATGACTTCCTTTATTCAGCTCTTAAACGGAAGAGTAGACATCTTGATGTTGGGCTACTTTTCTGATACCGGTGTGGCCGGAGTTTTTGGAATGGCTTTCAAACTCTCCATCATCACCAACTTTGTAATCGGGGCAATGAAGGCCATAGCCATGCCCAAAATCAGTGAGCTGTTTTGGTCCGACAAAAAGGGCGAACTGAAAAAGGTCGTTCACTTTTCAACCCTATTTATTTTTGCTTTTGCCTTTCCGGTGTCTCTCGTTCTCATGATTTTTCCCGAGTTTATCCTGTCGCTTATTTCGGAAGAATTCACGGAGGGAGCTACTGTATTGAGAATCTTTGCCGCGATGCAATTGATCAATGCAGGTTCCGGTATGGTGGCTGTCTTTCTCAATATGTCGGGTAATCAATTATTCTTTACCAAGATTGTTTCGGTTACCACCACATTGAATATTGTTCTCAACCTTCTTCTCATACCGCATTATGGAATGGAGGGAGCTGCATTCGCGACCTTGATAAGCACGGTAACTTGGAATATCGTCGGGGTAAGGTTCATTTACAAGAAGTACAAAATCTCGACTTTCTTCAACCCAATCGCCTTAATTCGGATTTTAAGAAGAAGCTAGTTCTTCAACCAGTGCGTTAAGTCTCGGTCTATGGTTTCTTGAAGTTTTTCGATGTCCTGCCTAAAATATTCCGTCAGTTTTTGACGCGTTTCGGGGTTCATGGGTTCCTTCACCAAAAGCCTACTCATAAGTTTATCTCGCCGGTTTTTCATTTTGCTCTGTAAAGCCGAGGGCAATGCTTTCCCGATTTGTTTGGCCAAAGGGTTTTTTCGCAATAGATTGACCAATCCTTTGTTTTTTGGAATGCCGCTGGGGTTGGCCTTCATTGAATTGTCGAACTTCATGAGGGACACACCCAGAAACTCAAGCATGGCGTCTGTGGTCTCACTTCCCTTTTTGAGATCTTCCAGCAGCCAAACTTTGGTTTGAGGAATGACCTCTTTGAAAGCAGATACTTGAGCGGCATATTCTCCATAAGCCAGATAGTCGAAACCCCATCTCTTCCTCTTCCACTCGGCAATGCCTTCCTTTGAGATGGCATCTTCAAAGCTGCGGTTTTCAAATCCATTCCGAATCAGGTACGTGTAATGAGAATAGGCGCGGTCTACGGGGTTTCTAAGTATAATAACAGACTTCAAATCCTTGAGTCCCTCTCCGTAAAAGCTCTTCAAGAGACCTAAACTTTTCTCGTAAGTGTACAAGTAGGAGGTGGAAGCCTCTCCACAAAGTTGATTTTTAGACGCAGTTTCAAAGAGTTCCAAGTATTTTTCCGTCTCCCAAATAGGGATGGAATTGAACTGCTGATCGGAGTAATTCGGTTTTTCTCCACCAAAACTGAAGTAAAAAGGCTCTTTCCGCGAAGGAGGAAAAAACAAATCAGGATGCTGAGAGAGCAATTGATAGAGGGTAGTGGTGCCACTTTTGGCGGCGCCGGGAATAATAAAATCAGGCAAACGATAAGTTCGTCCTTTGTGATGGTAGTTGAACATTAGAGCAAAAATGACAAATATGTAACCAGTTGAAAGAAAGTCTCGTTCTAATTTTCAACATTTGCAGAGCAACTATCCCTTATGCTGATAAATATAAACGGCCACCAACTCAATCTTCCCGACATTCTGATTTTAGGCGCAGCAAAAAGTGGCACCACATCGTTGGCTTTTTTCCTAAAGCAACACCCCGATGTCTTTATGCCTCGAAAGGAGCCCGGCTTTTTTGCCTATCATGATCGAGAGAAAAACGAAATTCCTTCGGGCATCAGAGATCGTCAAATCGTTGACCTTAAAGAATACACCGATATGTATGCACGTGTAGGGAAAGGCCAAAAAATTTGCGATAGCTCAGTAGCGCAATTTACCAATCACAGACATACCTTACGCAATATCAAGGCTCTCTACGGTGATCGAGCAAAGGAGTTGAAAACCTTCGTGATACTGCGGAATCCTATTGACAGATCCTTCAGTCATTACCTCATGTTTGTTAAAAATCAGTTGGAGGATCTCGATTTTCAAGAAGCCTTGGACCCTGAAATAGTAGAGCGACGAAAGAAAGAACAGTTGGGTTTCGACTACATTGGCGGAAGCCTCTACTTTGAGCGGATCAATGAAATTCTGGAAGAGCTACCCCAGACAAAGGTTTACATAACGAGCGACCTGAAAAGACCTGATTTACTGAAGGAGTTCTTGACGGCCTGCGATTTGCGCACGGATGTCCATATCAATACTGAGGCGCGACTTAATCCGAGTGGAATCCCCAAAAAGAAGGGATTGATTTCGGCGTTGAACCATCAGAACCCCCTCAAAACTTTCATGAAAAAAGCCCTTCCGGGAAAAACGCTTTTTAAGCTCTACGCATTGAAGTCCAAGCTAATGGAAAAGGGTATTGAACGAGTAGAGTTGGACCCACAGGTGCGAATGGAGCTAACCGAAAAATACTTCAAGTCAGATATTCAACAGCTCGAAAAAATCTTGGACCGTGATTTATCAAAGTGGTATACGGTAACCGAAAAAGTTAAGGGCTAATCTTTCCATTTTTGCAAAGGTTTTCCCAATAACGACTCAAGAGCTTCGATGTCTTTTTTGTAGAAAGCGAGGAGCTCACGGCGGGTTTCCGGATGCATGGGAGGGTAGGAAGCTATATTGATATTCTTCACCCGCTTGCGCATTACAGCCCTTTTCTCCTTGTTGAATGCCGCCCTGAAAAGGGGTCTGAGCGTTTTCTTTATCAGATTTTCCTGAGTGATGAGTTTTTGTAGGCTTTTAAATTTTGGCTCACCGGATTTGTTGTGCTCTTTCCTCGTGTTGAACTGAATCTCGGGATTGACTTCCAAAAATTCCAAGATACCTTTCATCTCAGCTTCCTGATTCTCTCTAAACTCTTCGGTGATTAAGACTTTCACATTTTTAAAGGCTTGCATGAACGCTTTCACCTGTTCGAAGTAGAGCCCCATATCGCGGTGCATCCACATGAAATCGTATTTTAAGGCTCTGCGCTCCGACTCCATCTTTATTGAATCTTCAAAACTCAATTTTTCGTGTACGTCCTTTACAAAGTGCATGTAGGAAGAGTAGGCTCTATTGACGGGATTGCGCAGGATAATCAGAATTTTAACATCCTCGCCCAATGTTTCTTTTATCAACGGAATGCTCTGCTTATGGTGATAGAGATATCCCGTTCCGATTTCACCATAGAGCTTTTCGCTGCTTTGCGGGTAGAGGGAAGAAAACTCTGATGGGTTCGTTATCAGCTCTTCCTTAGGTCGCTGCGCCGGATAGCCGAGATTAAAATCAGTAAATACCTCGCGAAGAAAATAAAATGTTTCTTTGACTGGAATTTCGATATCGGGATGCTGCCGGAGGTATTCAAAGATGGAGGTCGTTCCGGCTTTTGCCGTTCCAACAAATAGAAAATGAGAATTACTCATATATTCTTTTCGAAGTGTTTAATTTGTTGCTTTGATTTATTAATCAAAGGATAGCGAAAACGTGAGTTAAAAAAAATCTCAACGAACATCACTGCCTGCGAAGCGAAAATAGGATTATTTTGCCATGTTTGATTTGAAACCTAAAGTGCTGATTCTTCGTTCCAAGAAACTAGTCTTCCCCCTTATAAAATGCTAAAGAACTCATACTTTTCATTAGACAGGCACGGTAATCATTTTGCGGTGAAAAAGTCCTTTTTCACTATGATTGCCCTTGTTCTTTTGGTGGCACTTACCTTCAGAAGTTTCTGGGCGAGCGTGATGTACCCTGTGGAGCTTGCCTTGGAGGCCGTATTGGAAGGGGCGATTTTTCTATATATCCTATACCGCTTGGTATGTAGGATCATTGAAAAGAATTACCGATTTAATGGGATTGAAATATATCTCGGTCTGCTGTTTATCTTTCCCATTATACCGGCTTTTGCGGCATGGAGAGAATTTGATCAACCTATATTTTATGGAGTAGCGACTTATCGAGATTTTTATCTTCTGTTCGGGGGGTTGATTGTTTATAATCTTCTGAGAGAGGGCTATGTGAGTATCAAGACGGTAGAACACTCTTTTGTCACATTGGCAATTATTTACATGGCATTTTCCTATTTCCTCACCATTTTTATTGATCCGGTCCAATTTCAAGATACTGCCATATCAGGCGCAAACCCGGAGAAAGGGGGAGAAGTGTACTACCGCCTCAACATGTCATTGTTTTTCTTCGGATCGATTTACTTTACGGTAAAGTCGTTTTACCGGAAGAATCTGGTTTACCTCGGTATTGCCGCCTTGTTTATATTCTACGTTGTTTTCATTCGTCTCGACCGTACTTCTATAGCCGGGCTTGGATTGGGCTTGGGGGTATTTTTCTTAACCGCCCTCCCTGCTCGAACCCAAGTTCTCACCATCTTCCGAGCTTTGATTCCTGTGGTTACCGTGGCATTGATCATTGCCATTTTCAAGGCAGAGATCTATGAGCAATATTATAAGATGTTTCTCGATGTTTTCAATACTGCCGGAAAAGCAGGATCTGGCTCTTTGGAGGACAATATTAGACTGATGGAAGTAGACATCGCAGTACGAGGTTTTCTTGAGAATCCGATTTTCGGAAATGGAAAGGTCAGTACTTACTTCGTTCCCGACGGTTACAATCATTTTTACGGCTTCTTTTATACCTCTGATGTAGGCATCTTTGGTTACCTTTTTTCCTCCGGAATAGTAGGTTTGGCGATTATTTTCTTCCAATTTGTCTTGGCGATCAAATACATAAAAGGAATAAAGTACATCAAGCAAAATGTATTTTTGGTCACCCTGAAAATCACACTACTCGTTCACGCACTTGACGCCATTACCACAGAGTACCTCACCATCTATGCGGGACAAACGCTCACCATGATTCTTCTGATATTCTATTTCTATCAGAGAGACCGTATTATTGAGGCTCGTCTCAAAAGCGGTGAATCAATTGAAGACATTGACTTAGAAGGAGCCTTGAGAAAAGAAAGGATCGCATGATGTCTAAGAAGCAAAAGCCCAATTTCTTTGTGATCGGTGTAGTCAAAGGTGGTACTACGAGTTTATATCACTATTTGTCCCAACATCCTGAGGTGTACCTTCCTCCCATAAAGGAAACCAACCATTTTGCAGCTGCAGATATTTCCGAAAAAGATTTTTTGAAGGGTTACGCTCAAGATGTCAATATCGATCTCGAAAAGTACATAAAGAGCGGAATGAAAGAGACGGTGCATATAGCTCATGTAAATGAGGATAAGCACTACGAAGCTCTTTTCTCAAAAGTGGCGAACGAGAAGGCCATCGGTGAAATCAGCAATTCTTACATGATATGTCCCGGCTCTGCCAAAGCGATATATGATTTCAATCCGGAGGCTAAAATATTGGTTGTCCTAAGAAATCCGATAAGAAGAGCATGGTCTCAGTTTTTGATGAATTTGCGTGAAGCGAAGAGCGACGCCGACAATTTTATCAAAGAGCTCAAGCATGACGCTGAACGAAACCCCAAGGGTTGGGGCGTGAATCACCAGTACCTCGAATTGGGAAAATATTCTGATCAGCTCAAAAGGTATTTCGATCTATTCGGAAAAGAGCGAGTGCTTCCCATCTTTTTCGAAGATTACAAGAAAAATCCCGAAGGAGTTCTGGCAGTCCTTAGTCGGTTTTTGGAAATTGACGAGACATTTAAATTTGATTTCTCTGAAAAGAGCAACGCTTCAGCGCTGCCCAGAAACGCCGGATTAAATCGATTTTTAGTGAAATCCGGCATTTTGAGTTCGGCAAAAAAGTTGACGCCAAAGCCCTTGAGAAAAAAATTGGCCGGAGCCTTGTATTCGGACAAGAATATGCCAAAGCTTCAGGAAGCTGATGCCAATTGGCTTCGAGAATATTACCAAGAAGAGGTGAATAAACTTTCCCGACTTTTAGAAAAAGACATCACACTGAAATGGCCGGAATTTGGTCAACTGAATGAATGATATTGAATTAAATAGCGACGAACCAGTGGTTTTCATTGTTGGAAATTCACGCAGCGGAACCACCATGATGATGCGCATCATGAATAACCACAGCATGGTTCATTCCATTAATGAGCCTCACTTCTTTGAAAAAATGTGGACTCCCAACGATGACGGAGTACCAATCAATTCAAAGGTGGCTTTCGATCTGTATGCTAAGCTGTTTACCGGTCAGCGTGCGGGATTTTTTGCGCCGGTAGAGAAACACGTAGCCGAATACAAGCCTGAGATCGATCAATTGGTGGCTCAGCTGGGAGAAAATCCAACGCGACTAGCGGTCTATTCTTCTTTTTTGAAATACGAAACTGAGGTAAATGGAAAGTCGATTCCCTGTGAGAAGACTCCGCAAAATGTCTTTTATCTAAAGGAGATTTTGGAGAAATTCCCGCAGGCTAGGATCATCAATATGGTGCGAGATCCGCGTGCGGTGATGCTTTCTCAAAAGCGCAAGTGGAAGCGAAGAGCTCTGGGTGCTGACTTTATGACCAAAAAGGAAACGCTGAGATTGCAAATAAACTACCATCCGCTGGCGGTTAGCAAGCTTTGGAATGCGGCTATCTCGGCGGCAAAACCTTTCGCAAACGAACCAAGGGTTATGACCGTGCGGTTTGAAGATATCCTTCAAAAACCCGAGGAAACGGTAAAGTTAATCTGTCATTTTGCCGATTTTCCCTTTGAGCCTGAAATGCTCCGGGTGCCCCATGCAGGGTCATCTAGCGAGGCCGATAAGAAGTCGGAGCTCGGCATTCGGAAAACGAGGGCCAAAGGTTGGTTGGAAAAAGGATTGACAAAAACGGAAATACAAATTTGTCAAAAGACCTGCTCGAGGCTCATGAACGAATATGGCTACACGCCTATTGAGGTTGACGTCAACCCGATAGAACTGGCTTGGAAATATGGCATTTTCCCATTTAAAATGATGTTGGCTCTGCTCATCAACTTAAATAGAATGAGGAGTATCGGAGACACACTGAAAAGAAGACTTTTTCAATGATAAAAAGAGTACACATGCTCGGATTTGACTTCTACTCCGCCAAGGATGTAAAGGTCATAGCTGATTTTGTCCATCGCGATGAGATAACTGAGGAGGGTATTATTCCTTTGATGGTTACACCCAATGTGGATCAGATAGTACGGCTTGATCGCAAGGAAAACCACGAATTAAGAGAGAAGCTTAAAAAGGCCAGATGGATACTGCCTGACGGCCAGCCCGTGATTGCACTGAGCCGCATCAAGTTTGGAAAAGAGAAGGGACTGGAAGCTCGCTTAACGGGGAGTGATTTTTTCCCGGTGATGTGGAAAATTTTGAAGGAAGATGACAGTAAAAGAGTCCTTTTCGTGCTGCCTCGAGAAGATCTCGGTGAGCGCTTTATAGATGAGCGGCCGAATACGTTTTATTATGCGCCTCCCTTTTTTAAATTGCAAAATAAGGAAGAGTTTGAGGAGGTGATGACCAAAGTCATGTCTTTCTTTGCTGAAGATCCACCCGAGTATGTATTTGTGGGACTCGGGTTCCCGAAACAAGAGAACATAGCACTAGAGATTTTCAATCGCCTGAAAGTTCAAAATAAGAAGCTCCCGAAGACTTTTTTATTGGGGGCCTCATTTGAATTTTATTGGGGTACCAAGAAACGAGCACCCATGTTTTATCAAAAGGCCGGAATAGAATTCGTTCACAGAATCATAACCGAACCGCGCCGATTGGCCAAAAGATACCTTTGGGATGACCTCCCGTTTCTGGGTATTGCCATTTCTGAGTTGAGGAAAAAAAACTAGATTGTCCTTTCTTGAATTAGATCCTTATTTCCGATCTAATTTGAGTTGAGTAAGGAATCTATGTCGTCATTCAGAACGGCACAGAATCTTCTGGCTCCCTCCAGATTGATGTGACTTGAATTCTTGAAGCAGCTATCGGGTAGTGGAAATGTCGAGTAATCGAAGGCGTGGATGTTTGGAATGTCAGTATTCCAATGGTTGAATAGGGAGTCGACTTTCTCCAAATTTCTTACCCCCGCTAATTCACTGGGGTGATGAGGTGTAAAAACCATTATGAAATCACGGTTCGGATGGTTCTTAGCCATGGATTCAAACTTTTGGATTCTTTCTTTATTCTCTGCAAAATCGGAGTTGATTTGAAGCTGGTCATACATTTGGACTTCCATGTAGGTAAGGGGAACACCAGAGGATTTTTTAGCTTCCAGTTTTTCTCGATTTTCGATCATATTGTAGCGGCTGTCAGTAAATTTTTTCAGCAGCTCATCTCCGGGATAGTAGTCAATGAATATCCCGCCACGATTGGTAATCTTGTTAGAAGTAACTTTCCGCGTAAGGGAACGCAAATAACTGATGTAGCTACCGTAATAGCGAACTCCGGGTAGCAGTTGAAATCGATCCAGTCGATTATTTTCCTTTAGATAGTCAGTCACATTCTGATTTCCCTGAA
>Ga0102943_1001903_pt1 | contig 12541 bp, 11 predicted proteins | sample SalPonC_black_MG_FD_78174 | JGI IMG/M metagenome (GOLD analysis project Ga0102943, IMG submission 78174) | Salt pond soil microbial communities from South San Francisco under conditions of wetland restoration - Salt Pond MetaG... | ecosystem: Environmental > Aquatic > Marine > Intertidal zone >...
AGCCGCCTCCTTTTGTTTGATGTTTGTTTTGCTGCTTTCATCTTTAACAAATAAGGCGGCTCATGTCATCTGGGATTTGGGTTGCGGGCATCGCCCGCCTTAGTATATAATATCAATTTTATTTAAACAAGGGGAACACAGGGCAAATTCATTCTTACATGATTACACCATAGATCAGGTAAGTTATGGCCAATGTCGGATGGCCTATATTGTTTTGATTGTTTCAAAAACCACGAAGGTCACGAAGAACAAAGAGGAAGGGCTTCTTCGTGACCTTCGTGGTAAAATAATCTGACGGTTTTGAAGCCCTGAAATGGATTGACAGCCATAATGAATTCACCGTGCAGGGTACTGGATATTTGTCATAATGGATTGTGTATCACAAGGACCGTGGCAGGGAGCCCCTGGCGGTGTGCTGTGCCAGGACCGTCAGATCCGAAGGGGCCGGCAGCCATGGCAGGATGACAAAACTGCACACGCGTGATCAGTTCCTTTGCTGAAAAAAGGGACGGTAACCGGCCCCGTAAGATCTCGGGCCGGGCACAGCACACCGCCAGGGGCGGGCCTGGGACAAAGATACCCCATGGAACCATGCAAAATCTGATACATTTTTTGCAGATATCCAGACAGGACAGGGACATGAAATATTATCCGGTTTTTCTGAAAATCAAAGCAAAAAAATGCCTGGTGGCGGGCGGTGGCCGCGTGGGAACCAGAAAAGCGACAACCCTTGTCCGTTCCGGTGCCCGGGTGACCGTGGTTGCTAAAAAAATGTGTGAAGAACTGGAAAAACTGCCCGGGATCGCGTTGGAAAAACGTGCTTTCCAGCCCCGGGATTTGGCGGGCATTTTTCTGGTATTTGCCGCCACCAATGATGCCCAACAGAACCGGCAGATTCTGGCGCATGCCAGGGCGGCCGGGGTGTGGTGCAACAGTGTGGATGCCCCTGAACAGGGGGATTTTATCCTTCCGGCGGTCACCAGCCGGGGGGACCTGATATGCGCTGTTTCCACCTGCGGGGCCAGCCCGGCTTTGGCCAGAAAAATCAGACAGGACCTGGACCGGACATATGGACCGGAATATGCCACGTTTCTGATGCTCATGAGGGCCATCCGGACAAAACTGCTGGCATTCGGCCATGACCCGGAGGGCCATAAAATGGTTTTCAGACAGGTGATGGAAAAAAATATCCCGGCTTTGATCGCCGACCAGGACATTCCCGCCATTGATACCATCCTGGCTGAGCTGCTGGGCAGCGGGTTTTGTTTTCAGGATCTGATATCACAGGAGGAATAGACACAACACATGATGAATGGATTACAAACAGCCGGGACCATGCTGCAGTTTGTCTTTTTGCTCTACCTTGTGAGTCTGGCAGGATATCTGTTTTATCTGGTGTATCAAAAAGAGCCGGTACACAGGGCATCCATTTACCTGATCACAGCAGGGGTCCTGGTGCATTTTGCCGCCATTGTGGTCATGGGGATCTCCATGGGCGGCCTGCCCGTTCACAATCTGGTCCAGAGCCTTTCCATGGCCGCCCTGGCCTTTGGGGGAATGTTTTTGTTTGTCCAGTATAAATTTCAGCTCAAGATGCTGGGACTGTTTGCTGCCGTTATTTTATCCGGCACCATGCTGGGGGTCATGGTGCTGCCGGATACCCAGGTGGTGCCCGGCGATATCCTCAAAGGGTTCTGGTTCTACTGCCACATACTGCTGGTTTTTACAGGTGATGCCGCCCTGGGTCTGGCCTGCGGTGCCGGGATACTGTATCTGCTGCAGGAAAAAGGGATCAAAGCCAAAACCCCGGGGTTTTTTTTCAAGCGGCTGCCCTCCCTTGATTTTCTGGACCTGGTCAGCCATGCCTGTATTGTCACGGGATTTTTTCTGCTGACCTTTGGGTTGATCACCGGGTTTGTATATGCCAAAGCCATATGGGGCCGTTTCTGGAGCTGGGATTTCAAGGAGGTTTTTTCTTTGGGTGCCTGGCTGGTATATGCCGTATTGATCCATCTGCGTTTGTACTCAGGGTGGCGGGGCAGAAAATCAGCCATTATGACCATTATCGGATTCGCTATCATTATTTTCACGTTTCTGGGGGTGAATCTGTTTTTGGGCGGTCACCACCAGGAATTCACCAAATAGCGGGAACCTCATGCCACATATCATACTCATTGGTGTAAACCATAAAACCGCCCCTGTGGAACTTCGGGAAAAATTGGCTTTTTCCAGGGAAGAAACCCTGGCAGCCCTGAAAACACTCAAACAGCACCCGGACATAAAAGAGATATTGATTTTTTCCACCTGCAACCGGACCGAGATGCTGTATGTCTCCGGAAATCAGCGTTCTGTGGATGATGTTACTGCCTTTGTTTGTGCACAAAAACATATCCATGTGTCTGAATTTGCATCAGCCCTTTATGTGCTGCACCGGGATGCAGCGGTGCGCCATGTTTTCCGGGTGGCATCCAGCCTGGATTCCATGATGGTGGGGGAGCCCCAGATCCTGGGCCAGGTGAAAGAGGCATACAGAACTGCAGTGGAAGCCGGGGCGTCAGGTGTGTTGCTCAACCGGATGATGCACAAGGCCTTTTCCATTGCCAAGCAGGTGCGCAAGGAAACCGGGATCGGTGACAATGCGGTTTCCATCTCCTATGCCGCAGTGGAGCTGGCCAACAAAATTTTCAGCGACCTGTCCACCAAAAGTGTACTCCTGCTGGGGGCAGGGGAGATGGCGGAACTGGCGGTGGAACATCTCATGTCCCATAATGTGAAACAGGTTCTGGTGGCCAACCGGACCTTTGAAAATGCCGTAACCCTGGCTGAAAAATTCAGGGGCCAGGCCATGGGGTTTGAAGAACGGGAATCCGCACTGGCAGGGGTGGATATCATTATCTCTTCCACCGGTGCCACCCAGTACGTGATAACGGCGGATCAGGTGAAACAGGCCATGAAAAAACGGCAGTACAGGACCCTTTTCTTCATTGATATTGCCGTGCCACGGGACATTGATCCGAAAATCAATACCCTGTCCAATGCCTATGTCTACGATATCGATGACCTGAAAACCATTGTGGCATCCAATATCCAGCAGCGGGAGCACGAAACCGTCAAGGCTGAGCGCTTGGTAGCCCAGGCGGTGGTCAAGTTCAGAAAATGGCTGGACAGCCTGGCCATTGTTCCCACCATCAAGGCCATCAACGACAAGATGACAGCCATTGTGGAAATGGAGTGTGACAAAACCCTGGCCCATCTAAATCATTTGCCGGAACAGGACAGGGCTGCCATCCGCCGCATGACCCGGGCCATTGCATCCCGGGCCATCCATGACCCGATCCTGTTTTTAAAAAATACCGGCAACCACCGGGATGATGCTTTGTACCTGAATGTGACCCGCCAGCTTTTCAACCTGGATATTTCAGACGAACAATAATATCTTTACAAATCCATACATGTTGGTATAATACCCTCTTTTAATGTTCCCGGACCTTTAAATGTGAGGATGAGACCATGAAGAAAGAAGATCTGGAATATTTCAATACCTTGCTGACAGACAGGCTCAACGAGTTGCTCAAGCATGCAGACAGTACGGTTACGGGCATGACAAAGCCCAAAGAGAATTTTGCAGACCCGACAGACCGGGCCTCCCATGAAGCGGAAAGAAGTTTTGAACTGCGGATTCGTGACAGGGAGCATAAATTGATAAAGAAAATAAAAAAAGCCCTGGAGCGTATAGAAAACGGTACGTTCGGGCGGTGTGAGACATGTGAGGAAGATATTTCCATAGAGCGGCTCAAGGCCAGACCCGTGACCACACAGTGTATTGAATGCAAGACCAGGGATGAGGATATGGAGAATGCCCTGGGAATTTGACCGGATATGCTACCGGATAGTTTAATTGATTGATCTTCACGTACATTCCACTGCTTCGGATGGCTCCCTGTCTCCTCTGGAAATTCTGGAACTTGCCAGGGACAGGGGCATAAAAGCCATTTCCATAACCGATCATGATTCCATTGACGGTATCAAAGAGATAACAGATCAGATACATGCATTTCCGGTTGAATTCATGACCGGGGTGGAAATATCGTGTACACCGCCCCGGGATTTTGAAACCATCGGCAGTGTCCACCTTCTGGGGTATGGATTTTCCCTGTATGACCGGAACCTGAACCAGATGCTTTCAACAGCAAAGCTGTCACGGGAACAGCGGAATCCCAAAATTATCAGCAAATTGAACCAGGCCGGGCTGGATATCAGCCTGGGGGAGATCATTGCACGTTTCGGGGCCGGTCAGACCGGACGGCCCCATATTGCTGAACTGATGAAGGAAAAGGGATTTGTTTCCTCGTTCAAGGAAGCCTTTGATACCTGGCTGGGCAAGGGGAAACCCGCCTATGTGGACAAATTCAAGGTATCTTGTAAAAAAGCCGTTCTGACCATTCGCGATGCCGGGGGTATCCCTGTGCTGGCCCATCCGGGCCTGCTGTCGTTCAACCGTACAGGGGAACTGGAAGCATTCCTGGATATGTTGATCAGTTACGGTCTTCAGGGAATGGAAGTTTTTTATACCGACCATGATGCCCATCAGACAGAATATCTTGCCGCCATGGCCAGAAAGAAAAAATTACTGGTCACCGGGGGATCGGATTTTCACGGCAGTTTCAATGCCGGGGTCAAGCTGGGCACGGGCAAAGACAATATCCAGGTGCCATATGCTTTTTTCAAAGCCTTGACCAGCCGTCTGGAAGCCATGCACAACCTCCATGACCGCCTGGATATCCTGGAAACCAATCTCGGACACCAGTTCATTGACCGGTCCCTGCTGCAGACCGCTCTGTGCCACCGCTCTTTTTTGAATGAAAACCAGCGGGTTTGCGATACAGACAATGAACGTCTGGAGTTCCTGGGGGATGCCGTGCTCGGGCTTTGTATCGGCCATATTCTCATGAACCGGAGCCCTTCCAGAAAAGAGGGGGAGTTGTCCAAACTGCGCGCCACCCTTGTGAGTGAACCCGGGCTGGCAAATATGGCCAGGTCCATTGACCTGGGACGGTTTGTCCGGCTGGGAAAGGGGGAAGCCCTTTCCGGAGGAGGCGACAAAAACTCCATTCTTTCTGATGCGTTTGAAGCGGTCACGGCAGCGGTATTTCTGGATGCCGGGTTTGACACCACCTGCGATCTGATCCAGGATCTGTTCCAAAATGCTGTTGACACGGTGCTGTTCTGTGACCACACATTTGATTACAAAAGCAGTCTTCAGGAATATGCCCAGGAAATATTTGCCACCACCCCCGTATATACGGTGATGCGGGAGACGGGACCGGACCATGACAAAACCTTTGAAATACGTCTGGAACTGGCCCATATCACCGCCCGGGGATTTGGCAAAACCAAAAAAGCAGCAGAACAGGATGCTGCAAAAAATGCCGTAAACCTGCTTAAAAAAACATAGGGAATGGCTTCTCCCTTAGTTATCCCCATTTTTATTCCCCATTCAGGATGCCCGCACCAGTGCGCCTTCTGCAACCAGAAAGCCATTACCCGGGAAACCCGAAATCTGCCGGATCCAGACCGCATGGCTGCTGTTATCCGCCAGTACCTGACATATAAAGGTGCCAGAACCCGTGTGGAGCTCGGATTTTTCGGCGGCAATTTTCTGGGCCTGAATCCCCGGCAAATCAACCGCCTTCTGGCGGACGTACAACCTTTTCTGGACAGCGGGGCCGTTCAGGGTATCCGGTTTTCCACCCGGCCGGATACGGTGACCGAAAACACCCTGGATCTGCTCCGGTCCTGTCCGGTGAGTCTTGTGGAACTGGGGGCCCAGACCATGAACGATCAGGTGCTGGACCGGCTGAACCGGGGCCACACCAGTGATGATACCATCCAGGCAATGGCATTGCTTGAAAAAAGGGGACTGGGGGCGGGGGTCCAGGTCATGGTGGGCCTTCCCGGGGATACACGGGAAAGCATGGTCCGGACGGCAGATATTCTGGCAGGGTTGAAGCCGCTGACAGCAAGGATATATCCAGTGCTTGTCCTGAAAAAAACCCTGCTGGCCCAATGGTTCAGAAATGGGGAATACCAGCCTTTGACACTGGACCGGGCAGTGGCAATATCGGCTGAAATGCTCCGGATTTTCACCCGGGCAGGTGTTGCAGTGATCCGTACGGGGCTGCAGACTTCGGGCACCTGTGATCCTGATGTTATTGCCGGCCCTGCACATCCGGCTTTCGGGCACCTGGTGTTATCGCGTATCATGTATGAGACGGTTGTACAAAAGATTCAGTATCTTACATATGACCAGGGAGCCGGACAGATAAATTTATGTGTTCATCCCCGTTATGAATCCCGTCTCAGGGGGAATAAAAACAGCAACCTGCATCGCCTGAAAGCGGTGTTTCCAGACGTTGATTTTGCGATCCATGCAGATCCGGCCATGGGACCGGACCAGGTGGATATCCTTAAATACCCTGTTTGAAAAGATCATCCGTACCTGACGCCGTATTGGGTTTTGGGGTGTGGGCCTTGGGGACGGTGCCTTCTTTAAAACATTCAAAAATGGTTTTTTCTGATTCTTTGATGGGCAGCAGCCCGGTTTTGGCATCAATCTTGGCAAATACAATGCCTTCGGGTACAGTGAAGGTTCTGGCAGGTTTTCCTTCCAGGGCCTGCTGCATGAAATCAAGCCATATGGGACTGGCTGTTCTGGAACCGGTTTCTCCTTTTCCCAGGGATGTTGCCTCATCCATTCCCACCCAGACACCGGTGGTGTATCTGGGGGTATATCCCAGGAACCAGGCATCAAAAAGGTTGTTGGTGGTGCCGGTTTTCCCTGCCACAGGCCGCTTCAAAGCCTTGACCCGGCGCCCTGTGCCTGACTGGACAACACTTTCCAGGATATTGGTCATGATATAGGCGGTGTCCATGTCAATGACCTTTTTGCGGACCAGTTTGGCAGTTTCCAGCAGATTGTCATCCCGGTCGTAAATTTGGGTGATAAACACCGGTTCAATCAGGTAGCCCAGGTTGGAAAATACGGCATAGGCATTGACAAGCTCCAGCAGGGATACACCGGAGGACCCCAGGGCAATGGACAGATCCTGGTTGATATCCGATGTGATGCCCAGTTTTCTTGCATAGTCAATGGCATAGGAAATGCCGATATCCTTGAGGATCTTGATGGTGACAACGTTCCGGGATTTTACCAGGGCCTCTCTGAACAAAGTGGGTCCGTAAAATTTTTCCTTGTAATTTTGGGGTTTCCAGATGAAGTCCCGGGATATATCTTCATATACCACCGGCGAATCAATGATACTGGTTGCAGGGGTGTATCCCTTGTCCAGAGCAGCTGCATATATGATGGGTTTGAATGCGGATCCGGGCTGACGTCGGGACTGGTAGGCCCGGTTGAACTGGCTCTCTTTGAAATCCTGTCCCCCGATCATGGCTTTCACATGACCGGTTTCCGCTGCAATGCTCAACAATGCGGCCTGGGCCGTGGGTTCCTGGTACAGGGTGAACGTGTACTGGTCTGTCTGGTCGATGTCATGCAATACCTTTACCTGAATGACATCTCCGGGCGTTAAAACCCGGGAGGGTCTGGTGATTTTAGATGCATAATATGGCACTTTGGGATTGGGACGGCGCGCCCAGGTCATGGTCTTAAGCGGGATAATCCCCTGAAAATTTCCCACCCGCACCCTGGTTGCCTTGTTTTTATCATCCACATCCAGCACCACGCCGGTATAGACACTGCCTTTTTCAAGTGTATTCCCTTGTATCTTTTCAGCCTCGGTCCGGCAGAAATCTTCAATTGCAAGGGCTGATATGTTTTTTTCAGGCCCCCGAAATCCCATCCGCCGGTCCAGATCCATGAGCCCTTTTTTGACCGCCTCCCGGGCCATTTTCTGCAGTTCGATATTGACAGCGGTGTGGATCTGCAGTCCCTGGTTGTACAGGGCATCTTTCCCGTATTTTTTTTCCACATACCGCCGGACATGTTCGGTATAGTATGGCACTGCTTCAATAAACCAGTTTTTGCGGGGCTTGATGTCCAGTTCCAGATCAATGGCTTCGGTAACTTTCATGTTGGTTACCATGCCCTCTTCCTTCATGCGGTTCAAAGTATAGATCTGGCGCTGTTTGGCCCGGTCGGGAAACCGGAAAGGAGAATACCGGCTGGGGGCCTGGGGAAGTCCGGCCAGCATGGCACATTCAGCCAGGTTCAGGTCCTGGGCGTGTTTTCCGAAATAATTTTCTGCAGCCGCCTCAACCCCGTAGGCACCATGGCCCAGATAAATCTGGTTCATGTATAAAAATAAAATTTCATCCTTGGTGAATTTTTTTTCTATGCGGTAGGCCAGGATAGCTTCTTTGAGCTTGCGTTCATAGGTTCGTTCCGGTGTCAGCAGAAAGGATTTGGTGACCTGCTGGGTAATGGTGCTGCCCCCCTGGGTAATGGCCCCGGCCTGAAAATTTTTGATGAATGCCCGGAAAATGGATTGGATATCGATGCCCGGATGCTCCCGGAACCGTGAATCTTCGGCAGCCACAAACGCGTTGATCAGGTTTTCCGGCATTTTTGACAAAGGGATGACGATCCTGCGCTCTTTGTAAAATTCACCAATTTTCCGGCCGTCGTCAGAAAACACACTGGTAACAGTGGCCGGCCGGTAATCTGCTAAAGAATTGATTTTGGGCAGATCCTTGCTCAGGTAAAAATACAGTCCGAATACACCGCCGGCAGCAAGCAGAATGCCAAAAACAATTGCGGCAAGTCCCCATTTTAAAAAAAACAGCACCAGGTGTTTGTCTTTTTTTCCGCGTTTTTTCATTACCGCGGATCTGGATTTTTTGTTTGTCATGGTATCATTACAGCAATATTATGTAGTGAGAAAAAATGTTGCATGCTTGTTATCAGATTGCCCTCCGTTAAGCAATAAATTAAACCAAAATCTGAATATTTGCTATAGCAGCGTGCGTTTTTATGGTGAGCCCCTGGTGGTGTCCTGTGAACGGACCGTCAGATCCGAAGGGGGCCTGTTACCATATGCCGGGATGGGCTTCAATCAGAGGGCGGGTTGCCGCTCTGCATTGTTCTCATGCAAACAGGCCCCCGTAGATCTCGGGCCGGGCACAGGACACCACCAGGGGCGGGGCCTGGGAAAGTGTGCTGCACAGAGCGATCAAAAAACGGACATAACTTATGGCAAATATCCAGACCAAAATTATACCGCTTTTGCCTGAGAACATCAATATGGCTTTGCATTGATATGATTTATGGAAAACCACGAAGGGAAAGAAGGGCACGAAGAAGCCCTTCCTTGTTGTCTTTTCCTTTCATGGCTCAATAATATGACGGCCATGATGGCCAAAAATAGATGGACTGACGGTTAGAATGAATTCATCGGGAGCGTTTTTGTTTATAAATTGACTTTTTAAGGGAGTTTGGGTAAACATAGAGGGCTCAGGGATTAATTGACAAAAGGAATACAAAAGAGTTGCCATGATCCAGCTTGATTTTGAAAAGACCGGGGGATTGATTCCCGCCATTGCCCAGGATGCACAAACCGGTGAAGTGTTGATGCTTGCCTATATGAATCAGCAGGCCTTTGAAAAAACCATGCAGACCGGCAAAGCCACCTATTTCAGCCGTTCCCGCAACATGTTGTGGACAAAAGGGGAAACCTCGGGCCATGTGCAGCATGTCAAAAAAATTCTTGTGGACTGCGACCTGGACACCCTGGTGCTCCAGGTGGAGCAGGCAGGTGGAGCCGCCTGTCACAAGGGGTATAAAAGCTGTTTTTTCAGGGCGGTGCAGGGCAAAGAACTGACAACAATAAGCCAAAGGGTGTTTGATCCCGAAAAGGTATACACATAATGCAGAAAATACTCAAACTGGGCATTCCCAAAGGAAGCCTGCAGCATGCCACCATCGACCTGTTCAGACGATCAGGATGGAAAATCAATGTGGAGGGCAGAAGTTATTTTCCCGATATTGATGATGAAACCATTGAATGCGCTCTGTGCCGGGCCCAGGAAATGTCCATTAACGTGGAAAGCGGGGTTATCGATGCCGGTCTCACCGGACGTGACTGGGTGGCGGAACATGAATCCGACGTACAGGTGGTGGCAGACCTTGTCTATTCCAAGGTCAGCACCCGCCCGGCCCGGTGGGTGGTGGCCGTGGCCAGTGATTCTGCCATCAACGACCTTGCGGATCTGGAAGGCTTGACCATTTCCACGGAGCTGGTCAAATTCACCAAACGGTTTTTCAAAGAACGCAATATCAATGTGACGGTGAAATTTTCCTGGGGGGCCACGGAAGCCAAAATCGTATCCGGCCTTGCAGACGCCATTGTGGAGATTACGGAAACGGAAAGCACGATCCGGGCCCACAACCTGCGGGTGATCCACGAGGTGATGGAAACCAATACCCAGCTCATTGCCAATAAAACCGCCTGGCAGGATCCCCGGAAAAGAGAAAAAATCCGGCAGATCGCCCAGCTGCTCCAGGGGGCCCTGGTGGCAGACCAGATGGTGGGCATTAAAATGAATGTGCCGGAAAACAAGATACCAAAGATTGTCTCCCTTTTGCCCAGCCTCAATGCCCCGACGGTTGCCGGATTGTACCAGTCTGACTGGTATTCGGTGGAGAGCATTATCAACACAAAGTATGTCCGGGACCTGATTCCCCAACTGCTCAATGAAGGGGCGGAAGGTATTATCGAGTATCCCCTGAACAAGGTGCTGTAAAAATGAAACCTGCCAGACGCTGTGACAATATCACCCCTTTTATCGTGATGGATGTGCTGGAAAAAATCCACCAGATGGAAGCTGCCGGCATCGACGTGATACATATGGAGATCGGTGAGCCAGATTTTGATGTGCCGGAGTGTGTCAACCAGGCCACCCGGGATGCCCTGAACTGCAACGCCACCTGTTATACCCACAGCCTCGGGGATATCCGGCTGCGCCAGGCCATTGCCCGGTACCATGCTGATACATACGGCACCACAGTTGATCCCGGACAGATCCTGGTGACCTCCGGTACTTCCCCTGCCATGCTGCTGCTGTTCTCGGTTCTGGTAAACCCGGGGGATGAGGTGATCATTTCCGACCCCCACTATGCCTGCTATGCCAATTTTGTTCATTATGTCCAGGGGGTGCCGGTCACGGTGCCCGTGTTTGAAGAACAAGGCTTTGTTTTTACCCCGGATGCCATAGCGGCGAAGATCACACCGAAAACCAGGGCCATTCTTATCAATTCGCCGTCCAATCCCACGGGAAATGTGATTCCAGAGGACCGGATGCAGGAAATCGTGGCACTGGCTGAAAAGCATGACCTGTATATCATCTCCGATGAGATCTACCATGGCCTGGTTTATGAAGGTACAGAACATTCTATTCTGGAATTTACTTCCAAAGCCTTTGTGCTCAACGGGTTTTCCAAGCTCTTTGCCATGACCGGTCTGCGCCTGGGCTATCTGGTCGCTCCCTTTGCCTTTGTCAGGCCCCTGCAGGTTCTGCAGCAGAATTTTTTCATCTGTGCCAATTCCGTTGCCCAGGTGGCCGGAACCGCGGCACTCCAGCATGCCGGCAAAGAAACGCAGCATATGCGGAAGGTGTATAACAAGCGCCGGCTGTATATGATACAACGGTTGCAAAAGATGGGCCTGGGGATTACCGTGCCGCCCACAGGGGCTTTTTACGTGTTTGCCAATGTGAAGCATATGTCCACAGATTCCTATGCCCTGGCCTTTGATATTCTGGAAAAAGCCCATATCGGGGTAACACCGGGTATCGATTTCGGTGACAATGGAGAAGGATATCTGCGGTTTTCCTATGCCAACTCATTGGAAAACCTGACCCGGGGCCTGGACCGCATGGAAAATTATATAAAGACAAGGCCATGAAGATCCGGGATGTGCAGTTTGTGAAAAGCGCGGTGAAACCGGACCAGTATCCGGATTACGATGCTGCTGAAATTGCCTTTGCCGGCCGGTCCAATGTGGGAAAAAGTTCATTGATCAACACATTGATCCAGCGAAAGGACATGGTAAAAACCAGTTCCAGGCCCGGGTGCACCCAGCTCATCAATTTTTTTCTGGTCAATGAGATCCTGTCGCTGGTGGACCTGCCCGGCTACGGGTATGCCAAGGTATCCAAAAAGATCCGGGCCACATGGCAGCCCATGGTGGAAACCTATCTGTCAGCCAGGGCCAACCTTCTGGGCCTGGTGCTCATTATCGATATCCGCAGAGATCCGGGGCAGGAAGAATCTGATCTGGCAGACTGGCTGGAAACCCGGGGGATACCTTATCTGGTGGTGCTGACCAAGGCGGACAAATTGTCCAAAACACAGCAGCAAAAGCGGTGTGCCGCCATTTCTTCCCGGCTGCACCGGGACAAAGACACGGTAATTGTGTTTTCAGCCAAAACCCGGCTGGGGCGGGAAACCGTACTCGCTGAAATTGACAGCCTGATAAACTGGTACGACCAGCAGGGATGACCATGAAACCACCAGAAATGCCCA
>Ga0102943_1001904_pt1 | contig 12538 bp, 9 predicted proteins | sample SalPonC_black_MG_FD_78174 | JGI IMG/M metagenome (GOLD analysis project Ga0102943, IMG submission 78174) | Salt pond soil microbial communities from South San Francisco under conditions of wetland restoration - Salt Pond MetaG... | ecosystem: Environmental > Aquatic > Marine > Intertidal zone >...
CCCGCCGAAGGGCCGGGCGGGCACGTCCTCGAACTCACCGTCGGACTCGAACGCGGCCCACCAGTCGGAGGTGGGGTCGTAGCGCAGGTCGTCGTCGGTGTCCTTGATCGCCACCACGAAGTACCGGCGCTCGGGCTCGAGGTACCACAGCCGATAGCGTTCGGGATCGTCGACGTTGGGCGTGTCGTCGACCACCGCGACCACCGACACGATGTCGCCCTGCGCGTCGGCCCAGGTCTCGGGCTCGGCCGGATTGAACGCGGTGTCGCGGATCAGCGCGAAGACCACGGTCCCCTCGGGGTCGACCGCGCCCCGGTCGGCACTGGTGATCCGACCGGCGATCCCGATCTCGAAGATCCGGTCGGGGTCGACGCCGAACGACACCGAATGGGGGATGGCCATCTCCAGGCCGTCGACCAGCAGGTGGTAGCCCCCGGCGACCGGGTCGAGTTCGACGTCGGACCACGTCCACGAGCGGCGGCTCGACGGGTCGTTCGGCGCGAAGTCGCCGGCCGAGGCGGGCAGCGGGAACAACCGCGACTCGAGCGAGCTGGGCGCCGCTCCCCGCTCGAAGATCACGGTGAGGTCCTGCGTTCCCGTGGCGAAGGTCACGAACTCGTCCGGGACCGTCGAGTTGACCGCGAGGGGGGGCAGCTCGATCTCCTGGGTGTCGTTGCTCTCCTCGCAGCCGCCGAGGGCGAGCGCGAGCAGGAGCGCGACCGGGATCGGGGTGGGGAAGCGGTGTGGACGGCGCACGGGAAGACCTCCGGGGGAACGTGGGCCCGTCGGGTCAACATCGCGCGCGAGGGGAGGTTCCAGCAAGTCCGGGGCGGATCACGGCCGGCCGCGCGTGGCGTCCACGGCCGGCCGTGCGCGGCGTCCCCGCCGCATCGGAGGGTCCCGGGGCAGCCGAAGCGCCGATCCTGTGCTAGGTTCTGCGTTCGGGCCGGGGCGCGCCGCCACGCCGTGGTCCACCCCACGAGATCCGTCCGGCGGCGTTGCGAGGTCACTGTGGAAGCACCCGTCGCCCAGACGTTGTCCAAGAACATCTGGGAACTGCAGCAGCTCATCGAATCGGGCCAGGCGAAGTCCCGAGCGCGGCAGATGCTCCTGCGTGCCTATGCCCAGCAGGTCGACCATCTGGAGGACGAGCTCGGGATCGACCCCGAGGACCGGGCCTTCATCCTCCCGCGCGACGACACGCGCGACGGTATCCTGCTGATCCACGGCGCCACGGGCAGCCCTCGCGACCTCCGCGATCTCGCCGAGTTCCTCCATGCGGGTGGCTTCAGCGTCTATTGCATGCGGTTGCCCGGTCATGGGACCGAAGATGCGAACGCCGGAGAAATGCGTTGGGAAAGCGCGCTCTACGATGTCGAGGCGCGCTACCAGCAGCTCAGTGACTGCTGCAGGAACGTCTCGATCGTGGGCTACAGCTTCGGTGCGACCCTGGCCCTGCAGCTCGATCTGAAGCCGCGTCCGACCTCGATGGTGCTGCTGGCCCCGGCCCTGTTCCCGAAGCTGGGCTGGTTCAAGCGCATGCTGCTGTCGTTGGGTCTGAACCGCTTCGAATCGGTCCGTCGCGCTCTCGGCTGGCAGGCCGAGCTGCTCGACGCCATGGCCGCCGCCCGGCGGCAGAAGTGGTGGTACGGCACGCCCATCCACGGGGCCATGTGCAAGGACGACCCGCGGATCGACACGCGCAGCATGACCTTCCTGCGCGCGCGGCTCACCCACCACCGCACCGTCCTGCAGGAACTCGACACCGGCGGTCACGACTTCCACCGCGGCGAACGCTCCGGCGACGTGCAGCGCGGGGTGCTGGAGTTCCTGCGCGAGAACCGGCAACCGCGGGAGCACGGCGGGCCCCCACGGCGCTGAGGCTCAGTCCTCCTCGATCTCCGGCAGGTCGAACGCGAAGTCCGGATCGACGCGGCGCACCGCGCCCGCACGCGCGACGAGGGTTTCCAGGGTCTCTTCGGTCGGATCCGTCTTCCAGGCCGAATAGGCGTCGAGGAAGCGGTCGTAGACTTCGCTCGTGTCGCCCTCGAGCGGATCGTTCATGAGATGGAACAACTGTCCGTCGCCCAACCGCGCGGTCAGGTGGAAGTACGAGGTGCGCAGGCGCCCCAGAACGCGGGCGTAGTCGCCGAAGTGGCCGGACAGCTTCTGCATGGCGACTTCGGTTCCGGTGCTGCGGCGGCGCAGTCGGCGCAGGCTCGACGAGGCGATGCCGTAATACGTCTCGCCGCGGCCGATGAACTCGCGCGGTTCGCGCTCGAGGTGCGGCGTGTGCGGCCGCGGGCGGTCCACGCGTTGGAACAGTCCGATCTCGAGCAGCAGTCGGTCGGCGTTGGTGCGGTAGGCGCGGTAGCGGAAACGCTCGTCACCGGCCCGCGCCTCGCGTGACAGGTCGAGGTCCGAGGCGTAGGAGTAGCGCAGGACCTCTTCGTGGTGGGCCGACGACAGGAAGCGGCCGAGCAGGCCGACCAGGTAGACGTTCACGTCCTCGTCGAAGCCCTGCTCGTTGCTGGGGAATCCGGCCTCGCCACGCGCACCGAGCAGGCAGCGGAGCAGGAACTCACTGGTCGACGTCGTCCCGGGCGTTCCCGGGGTGTCCACGGTGTCTTCGAAGTCGTAGTAGCGGTCGGTGGGCAGCATGTTCCCCTCCTCCGGCGCCCCGGCGCGGTGCGATGCCGGCCCGGGCAGATCGACGTTCGAGGGGGACTCGGGCACTTCGCGTGCCAACCCGGGGACCCGAGTCCCCGTGGCGCTCGACCCGCATCGGCCCTCCAGGGGCTTGTACGCCGGGGCTGCGGCCGGGATCCGCCCGACCAGGGAATCGTGCCGCGCGGCGTATTCGCTCACCGGGCCCGGCGAACGAGGCCGCCGCAGGGGACTCGCGGCCCCCGTGGCACAGGCTTTGCCACCTTCGGGCACGGTTCGACACGTCCCGCCCGGGGACGTGCCGTCGACGCATCCGGAATCGTGGGAGAATGCCGTGGCCGCGCAGCGCATCGTCCTCACCTCGCCCTGGCGACTCGGTCTCTTCGTCTTCCTGCTCGTGGTGGGCACGGGATTCGGATTGATCTACGCCTACATCGAACTCTTCGGCTGGAAGGTCGACCTCCAGGACGCCGAGACCGTGCGCTACGCGTACATGGTGCTGGGCGGGGTCGCCGTGCTCGGTCTGCTGGGCTACATCTCGGTGGTGAGCTCGGCGCGGCCGCTCGATCGCGTCGTGCGCGGTAGCAAGGCCCGCGACCAGGCGATCAAGCGCCTGGGCAAGATCTCCGACCCGCGTGACGTCGATCTCGAGGATTTCGACGACGAGCCTGCCATCATGAAGGTGCTCGAGCGCTGGGCCGACGACGCCGAGACCGCCAGCAGCGCCCAGCTCGCGGTCGCGGCCCAACGCGAAGCCGTGTCGGCGCTCGTGACGTCGATGAGGAGCGCCGACGGCGCCGACGTCGATCTCGATCCCGAGTACGACGACCCGGACCTGAGCGCGCTGGTCGACGCCATCAACGAACACGCCCGCGGCGCCCGTGCCGTGGCCGAGGACGAGGCCGCGTGGTCGGCCCCGCAGACGCCGGTACCCGACGAGACCGCGGACGCTGCGCAGGGTCCCGACCGCGTGCGGCTGGAGCAGGCCGTGTCGGGTCTGAGCCACGCCGAGGTGGAGCTGCGGACCTTCGTGCAGTCGGTGGCCGAGCAGGCCGAACGCGTGGCCCGGACCGCCCATCGCATGGCGGCGAACGACTCCAGTGGTGCCGTGGCCAGCGGTGTCGTGGGCGCCGTGTCCACCGCGCGGCAGAACGCCGAGCGGGTCGGCGAACTGCGGCGTTCGCTCGAGGTGCTGGCCGAGGAATCGAACAAGCTCGCCATCACCATGGCCCTGCAGATCAGCCGTCTGGGCGAGCCCGCGGCCGAGATGCTGGACACCGCCGAGGACGTGCGCAGCCTGTCCACGAAGTATCAACGGATCGCCAGCGATCTACGGATGTGCGAGAGCGAGCAGGCGAGTACACTGTCGCAGCTGCAGGAGTCCGCGGGACCGGGCAGCGCCGTCGATTCGTCGTCGGCCCGGTCCCTCGTGCAGGAGTCCATGGTCCTCGACCAGAACGCCGAGGCGCTGCGCGAGGTCCTGGGACAGCTGCAGCAACCGCTGGCGGCGCTGCGTGATCTCACCGGGATCGAGGCGCCCTCGGCTCCCGCTCCGGCGGTCGCCGCCTCGCAACCGGCCCCTGCCTTCGAGACTCCGGTCGCGAGCGCACCGGATCCCGCCCCCGAGGAGCGGATCTACGAACTCGCCGAACTCGGCGGCCGTGAGGTCGACGCCGACGCCGCGGACCACGAAGTCCGCGACCTCTCGGAGTTCGGCGCGATCGAACTCTAGCCCGGCCGCGCCGCTTCGCGCGGCCGGCCCACCGGCGAGGTATCGATGACTCGCGGCTCGTCGTCGCAGGTCGGATTGTTCTCGACCCAGATCTCCGAGCAGATCGTACGTCTGCGTGCGCTGTCGCAGGGCCAGGACGGTCCGAGCGAGGCGCATCAGGTCGACCTGCGTCGTGCCGTCATGGCGACGCGCCTCCTGGCCGGCAGCGCCCGGATCCTGCAGCTCGAGGTGTTGCAGCAGTTCCTCGACGAGCTGCTCGAATGGCTGCAGCGCATGGAACGCTCGCGGCAGGCTCTGAACACCACGCAGGCGTTGATCCTCGAGAGCGTGGTCGAGCTCGAGGAATCGCTGATGCTGCACCTCGACGAGATCGGCCAGGAGAGCGGTGCCGACCTGAGCCCCTTCCAGAGCCAGGTCGACGAGCTGCTCACGCTGATCCGTCACAACACGCAGACGATCGACGGCGGCGCAGACGCGGCGGCTCTCGAGGACGAGCCGGTCGAGGACACGCGCGTCGTTCCCGAAACGCCGTCCGGTGTCGAGTCGCTGACCGCGCTCGTAGCCGGCTTCGAGAGCGAGATCGAAGCGGCGGGCACGGCCGAGGCCCTCGAGGAGATCGACGACCGCCTGGCTCCGATCGTGGCGCGGTTGAAGGATCTTCGCCTGCGCCTGCGGACCCGGCACGACGGCTTGCTGCCCGGGCTCGAACCCGGTCCCTTCGCCGACGGTCTGGTGCCGATCGCCGACCCGGCGTCCGATCCCGTGTTCGGCGCTGCGGTCGCCCGTTTGCGCGAGGGCGTGGAGGCGTCCGGCCGGTCGGTGCACGTCGAGGCCTTCGGCGACTCCGCGGCGATCGCATCCGGTCTGCACCGGCCCGTGGCCACCATCCTCGATCACCTCGCCCGCGACGTGGTCGCCGCGGTCGAGGCCGCCGGAGACGACCAGGCCCCCGGGATGCTTCGCGTGAGTCTGGCCCTGCGGATCGAGGACGGACGCGCGCGGGTCGAGATCGCCGACGACGGACCCCGCGTCCAGAACGCGGGCATGGTGGGCGATCCCGATCGCCTGTCGGTGCTCGCGGGTCTGCGGAGCGCGCGGGTCCTGTTGGAACAGGTCCAGGGGATCATCCGCGTCGAGCCCGGCGACGATGCGCACACGCGCTTCGACCTGAGTCTTCCCGTGGATCCCGATCGCCCGCACTACCGTGTGCTCGAGCTCGAGGACACTTCGGTGGCCGTTCCCGCGTCGCTGGTCGAGCAGACCGTCGAGGCCGGGGGGCTCTTGTACGAGGCGGACGAGAGCGGCGAGTCGGTCGAACTGCGGGGCCGCAGCGTCCCGCTGGCCGATCTGGCGCAGTTCGTCGAGGCGGTGGTCCCGGCGCGCGGGCCGAGCCCCCGGATCGCGGTCATCGGATCGGTCGAGAAACGCGTGGGGATCGGGTGCGAGGCGGCCCGCGGCCTGGTCGAGACCGACGAGCTGCTCGATCCGCCCTCGGGCTGGAACGGTGTCGCCTACGGGGCCATCGACACGGGCGAGACCGTCGCCCCCGTGCTCGACGTGAAGCGGCTGCTCACGCTGCGCTTCCGTCCCGGCGACCTCCTCGATCTGCCCGGTGCCCTCGCCGATCCGCACCTCGACTCCTTCGTTCCCGCCGAGGCCCCACGGAGACCCTTGCCCGAAGAGGTCGACTTCGAACCCGAGGCCGTGGTCCACGAACCGGCGTCCGGATCGGCCACCGAGCCGATGCCAGAAACGATGCCCGATGCGCGTCCGGTCACCGCGGCCGGACCCGCGCCGGAGCCACACGCCGAACCGCCGCTGGAATCGCCCTCCGAGCCGCCGCGCCCGCGCCGCTTCGAGTCGGCCCTGCTCGTCAACCAGTCCGAGTTCCGTCGGCGTGACCTCGCGCGGACGCTCGAGGCCTTGGGTCTGCAGGTTCTGGTCGCCGAGGACCTGCCCACCGCGTCGCGGCACGTCGAGCGCGGACACGTCGACCTGCTCGTGACCGATCTGCGCCTGGGCCAGGACGGAGGCGAGAGCTTCCACACCCTGCGGGGGCGCTATCCCGACCTGACCATCGTGCTCACCAGCTCGGTGTCGGCGCAGTACTCCGGCGAGCTGGCCCGGAAGACCGGAGCGCACCGCTGCTGGCTCGACCCCTACCGCAAGTCGGACATCGAGGGTCTGTTGCGGGAGCTGACCGCCTGATCCTGTCCCGCGATGGCGCGTCGGATCGCGACGGGTCGGCGGTGGCGCGGGAACGGCGATCCGTCCACGATGGCGCGTTGCAACTCCTCTCGCGCACCTTGCTGCACCGCGACGCGGTCACTCGTCCGACGGAAGACCGGCGCGGGCCTCAAGTCCCTGTCCGGCTGCGATTTACGGGTGCGGGTGCCGCGTCGTGGCGTTGGCACACCCGTTGCTGAACTGCGGGTCGCACCTTTGGTTGCCACACCAGGATTTCTCGAGGGGAATCAGCATGACCACCACGAAGTTCGGTGCCGACTACGGCAAGATCTACATCGGCGCCGAGGACAGCGCCTCGCCCGTGATGACCTCCACCGAGGCCGCCGACTACCTCAAGATGCACGTCAAGACCGTCTGCCGCCTGGCGAAGGAAGGCAAGATCCCCGCGAAGAAGGTCGGGAGCGAATGGCGTTTCCTGAAGGCGGTGCTCGACAAGTGGCTGACGAAGGAACTCGTCTGATCCGCTCGAGAGTCCCGGTTCCCTTCGGGAGCCCCATGCCCCGCTCCGTGCACACATTCGCGTGACCGCGGTGACGGCCGGTGACCACGCCGGCCGTTCCGCTTCGCGTCCAGGGACGGGCCCGACCATGCAGTTGCGCGCCACATTCGAGAGCGTCCGCACCGACGATCCCCGCCTCTTCGTGGTGAAGGTCGCCGGTCATCTCGGCACCCGCGAACGGCGGGCGGTCGAGGATCTCGTCGAACGTTGCCGCTCCACGGGCAAGGACCGGGTCGTCTTCGACTTCGGGTCGATCGAGAGCCTGGGCGGCTCGGTGGCGAAGGTCCTCGGGAGCTTCGCCCGGGACATGGAAGCGCAGGGACATCCTCCCTGGTTCGTGGGTGCATCGCCGGTCGTGCAGTCGTTCCTGACCGCACGCTTCACCGGGACCACGCCCCGCTTCGCCGACGACCTCGAGACCGCGCGGGCCTCGCTGGACGACGAGCCCACGCTGACCATCGCTCCGTCGATGACGGACGAACCGGACCAGGCCAGCGCCTCGAAGGCGTGGAAGGCGGATCCGGCACCCGTGGCGCCCGTCGAGGACGCCGACGCGGTGTCGCGAGCCGTGGAGACCCTCAGCGCCGAGGAACTGCTGGCCGAAGCGGACGGATCCGACTCCGGTGCGTCGCCCGGCGACGCCGCGGACGAGGACCGTCCCGTGACGCAGCGCGACGCGGGAGCGAGCGGGGACCAGGACCCTGCTCGCCTCCCGCCCGCGCTCGACGACGGCGTCACGCGCCGGCATTCCTACCTGACCCTGGCCGACGCCCAGCCCATGCTGCAGGAGCTTGGCGATCTGCGTGCGGTCAAACCGGTCCTGGAAGGGCTCCTCCACGGGGCCGACCTCGCCGAAACCGTCCACCTGTTCGTCCTCGAGGGCGACCGACTGGCCCGCGTGCCCAACGACCCCGACGACGATCCGCTGGCCCTGCCGGCCAGCGGCGAGGTCTGCAACGTCCTGCAGCGCCGCGCCGGACCCGTCGATCTGATCGACGTGGTCGAGTCGGACCTGGGCGAGGACGAGAGCGACGTCCTCACCCGTTTGAACTGTCAGGTGGTCGTTCCCGTGTTCGTCGATGATCGCATGGAGGGCGTGTTCTTCGTGCGCAAGAGCCAGGCGGGCGAGGAGTACGTGAGCAGCGAGGAGCTCGCGCTCGACCTGTTGGCCCGGCAGGTGGGCCAGGACCTCGACATCGGTCGCCGACGTCAGCGCGGCGAGCCCGGCCCCGAGGAGAAGAAACTGCGTGCCCAGTTGCGTCGGCAGCGCAGCGTGATGCAACTCGGCCGCGAACTGCACCGGATCGACGACGAGGAGCGTCTGATCTCGCGATTGATGATCTCGCTGATCGGCGAGATGGGAGTGGCGAGTGCGATCTACCTGGTCGTCCGCGACGATCGCCTCGTTCCCGAACACTGTTACGGCATCGACGCCGACGAGATCGGCCCTTTGCCGGTGGTCGCCCCCGAACGGGTGGCCGCACTCGATCACGTCCTGCGGCCCGAGAGCGCCGATCCGGACGAGTGGGGCGCATCGGTGGTGCAGCTCGACCGGCTGGGTGTGGACGTGATCATTCCCTTGCGCGGAAACGAGCACACCTCCGGTCTGCTGGCCCTGGCCGCGCGGCGGGCGAAGGGCAGCGGGAACTTCGACCCCGAGTACCTGCAGGCCCTGATCCACCAGGCCGGCGTGGCGGCCGAGAACGTGCGCAGTGTGCGTGCCCTCGAGGACCAGGCCCTGCACGTGGCGCGCACCCTGGTCACGCTGAACGAGAAGCGCATCGGCGCGAGCGAGACCGCGAGCACCGACCTCGTGGTCCACTACGTGGCCCGCGTCGCCGAGCGCATGAACTACGACCGCGAGCACCGCCTCGACCTGCTCTACGGTGCCGTCCTACGCGATGTCGGCATGATCGAGATCAGCGACCTGGTGCTGAAGAGCCCGCGCAACCTCACGCCCGAGGAATGGAAGCTGGTCCAGCGCCACCCGATCGCCGGCGCCGAGATCCTGCGTGGTACCGGATTCTCCGACGTGACCTGCGACGTGGTCCTGCACCACCACGAGCGATTCAACGGTGAGGGCTACCCGCATCGTCTGCGAGGGACCGCCGTGCCCCAGGGTGCGCGGATCGTGAGCGTGGTCGAGAGCTACGTCGCCATGATCCGCGACACGCCCTACCGCGCGGCGCTGAGTCCCGACGAGGCCGTCGCCGTGCTCGAAGAGAACTGGGAGATGCGCTACGACCCGGTGGTCATCGAGGTCTTCGTCGAGATCCTGCGCGACGACCCCACCCCGGGCCTCGACGACGCCGACGTCGACGACCTGCTGAGGACGACGGCGACGGTCTGACCCGGATCCGCGGCCGCGGCTTCAGTCCTCGCGCGCTGCCGCGCGCGGCTTCGGCGTGCGGGACTTCTTCGACTCGGGCTCCTGCACACCCTCGGTGGTGGCCGCCCCGTACACGCGCTCGAGTTCGTTCCGCAACTGCTCCAGCTTCAAGCGGCGCTTCAGTCGGCCCTCTTCGGCCACGCTGATCTGCCGGCTCTCTTCGCTGACCACGATCACGAAGGCGTCGCTCTCCTCGGTGATCCCGAGCGCCGCGCGGTGGCGTGTGCCCAGCGTGTAGGCCAGGTTCTCGTTGCGACTCAACGGCAAGATACAACCCGCCGCGCGGATCCGGTCGCCGCGGATGATCACCGCGCCGTCGTGCAGCGGCGTGGGAGGCGTGAAGATCGTCTCGAGCAGCTCGGCCGAGACATCCGCGTTGATCTCCTTGCCCGTGTCGATGTGGTTCTTGAGGCCCGTCTGACGCTCCAGGACCAGGATCGCTCCGAGACCCGCGCGGTTCAGCCGGTTCACCGCACTGACCAGCTCGTCGATCACCGCCGGTTGCTGCGGTTTGACGAAGAAGCGGAAGTAGCGTGTCTTGCCCAGGTAACTGAGTGCCCCGCGCAGCTCGGGCTGGAAGAGGATCACCACCGCGATCAACCACACCGTCTGCAGACTCACGATGATCTGGTTGAGCAGGAGCAGTCCGAGTGACTGCGCCACCAGCGAGAACGCGAAGAGGATCGCCAGGCCGGCGAACATCTCGGTCGCCCGGGTCCCGCGGATGACGATGTAGAGACGATAGAACAGGAAGGCGACGACCAGGATGTCGATGACGTCGAGCAGGTAGGTGCTGCGCAGGAATTCGTACAGTTCACCCACGGCGGTCCTCGCGGCCGTTGGGGTCGTCGTCTCCGGAGGCGGCCTCGTCGAAGGGGGACTCGGACCGCAGCGCGGGCGCCAGGTGCCCGGCCCGCGCCTCGGCGATCCGGGCGCGCACTTCGAGGAACTGCCGCGTGGCGAACACGTCGTGCACCCGAAGGACCGCGCGCGGCAGGCGCGTGATGTCGGCGATCGCGGCCAGACTTCCGCCCAGACGCTCGTCCACGGGTGCGGTCCTGATCCGATCGATGAATCGTTTGCGGCTGGCCCCCACGAGCACAGGGTAGCCCAGCTCCGCGAACCGGTCGAGGGCGGCGAGCAGCGCGAGATTGTGCTCGAGGGTCTTGCCGAAGCCGATCCCCGGATCGACCCAGATCCGTTCGCGGTCCACCCCGGCCGCGATCGCGCGGTGTGCCTGATCGCGCAGGAAGTCCAGCACCTCGCCGACCACGTCGTCGTAGTGCGGCTCCTGCTGCATCGTCCGTGGCGTGCCCTGCATGTGCATGATGCAGGCCCCCACTCCGGCGCCGGCGATCGTCTCGATCATGCCCGGCTCGCGCAGCCCGTTCACGTCGTTCACCAGCACGGCTCCGGCCTCGAGCGCGGCCTCGGCCACCGCCGGCTTGCGGGTGTCGATGCTGATCGGGGTGTCGGTCTCGCCCGCGAGCACGCGGATCACCGGCAGCACCCGGTCGAGCTCCTCGTCGTCGCCGACCGGATCGGAGCCGGGCCGGGTGGACTCGCCGCCGACGTCGAGCACGTCGGCCCCGTCGCGGACCAGTTGCAGGGCGTGCTCGACGGCCTTGTCCCACCGACGGTGCTGCCCGCCGTCGCTGAAGCTGTCGGGGGTGACGTTGACGATCCCCATGACGAGGGGGCGGTCGGGCCAGGTGTCCGGGCGCAGAAGGTCCATGGGGATCAGAATAGTGTGGCTCGGAGATTGTGCACTCGGCCGTGGCGCCCCTGGACGTCCCGGAACCGGGACATCGAGTGTCACCGCGGGGTGACGAAGTCGGTGACGGAGCGTGAAAACGGGGGCCCTTCGGACCCCCGCTCGCGGTGTGCACAATCTTCGAGGCACATCAGAAGGAAAACACGGTGCGGACCTCGAAGCGGTGGGCGCGACCGCTCCCGTCGAGTTCGATCTCCCGATCCCCGCTGGTCGTCGACAGCGTCTCCTGCTCGAAGTCGATCAGCGAGAACTGGTAGCCGAAGTCCACGGCCCAGCGCCGGTGCAGGTGGATCTCGACGCCGCCGCCGAGGCCGGTGTGGCCGCCGGAGAGCGCGCGATCCTCGATTCCGTCGCCGGTGAAGCCGAGCACCGAGAAGCCCAGCGCGGCCTCGAGGTAGGGCGCGACCCGGGCGCGCGGAGCCAGTGGCGCGCGGGCGGCCAGGGCCAGCTGTCCGAAGATCGACTCGACGTCGGGATTGGCCGTCTCGACCTCGCCGCCGCCGGCGCGCAGTTCCAGGGCGAACTCGTTCGACCACGACCAGCCGACGGCCAGGCTCCCGCCGTTGGCGGTCTCACCGAGGTCGATGTCCAGGTCGGCGAAGCGATCGGCGACCTCGTCGTCGAGATCGAACCCAAAGCCGCCGAGTCCGAGGGTGACGTAGGGCCCGGGCCGGGCGCTGCCGGGGCGCTCGGTCGGCTCGGTGAAGGCGTGCTCGACCGGGGCGGTCTGCGCGGCGGCCGCGGCGGGGAGCAGGATCAGCAGCAGCGTGGGAACGATCACTCGGGTGTTCATGGCGGCGTCTCCGGAAGGATGGAGCGGCCGGGCCCACCGCGGACCCGGCCCTACGATCGGGTGGAAATCAACCGGCGGCCAGGATCGCGGACTCGTCGAGGTCGTCGTCGCAGAACTCGAACTCGATGGTGACGGTGGTGCCGTCCTCGGTGATCTCGAGCGTGCCGGTGCCGCAGCCGTCGGGGCCGGCCTCGAGGTGACCGACCACGGTCACGCCCGGCTCGGTGGCGGTGAAGTCGAGCAGGCGGGAGCCGTCGGGCAGTTCTTCGGCCGCGAACTCCACGCGCTGCTGCTGGTCGTTCTCGATCCAGCCCTCGAGGCGGGTCTCGTCGACGTTGCTGGACAGCTCGAAGTCGAGGCTCTCGTCGCGGCCGTCGTGCGAGCCGGAGAGCGTGCGCCCGTCGGCCGACTCGACGCCGGACAACTCGTTGCTCTCG
>Ga0102943_1001905_pt1 | contig 12530 bp, 10 predicted proteins | sample SalPonC_black_MG_FD_78174 | JGI IMG/M metagenome (GOLD analysis project Ga0102943, IMG submission 78174) | Salt pond soil microbial communities from South San Francisco under conditions of wetland restoration - Salt Pond MetaG... | ecosystem: Environmental > Aquatic > Marine > Intertidal zone >...
AAGCAATAGTATAGATTTTAACAAAACAGGAACTACAGATTCTAAAGACAAAGGCTCATTTTTGTGAAAGATATCTGGTGATTCTTGAATTGGAGCAAAAAGTCTACCTGTTTTTATGTTAAAATACTTTTTGGCTACTCTAGAATTTGACTTTTGATATCTTTTCATATAGTCGCTTCTCTGCTTGTTACTAAATAAAGAATACTCTTCTTGAGGATACTGAGAATTAACTTTTTTTAAGATTTCACGAATTTTTTTTATCTCATTATTGGTTAGAACTGCATTGCTAATTCTTGCTATTTCCAATATATCCTTTGAATATGATCGGTTTTTAAATAGTGTTTGGTTGAAATTTTTTAAGAATTCACTGTCTATAGAATTTCCAAAATTGTTAATAAGACTATGCTTTTTTGGAAGAAACTCATTACCGTATCTTTTAACTTTTATATTATTATGGCCAAACTTTTCGGCAAATGTATCTAGAAACGTGTCCCAATGGAATTCAGCTTTTTTATAGCGATTTAAAAAATCGTCAAATGTATAGGATTCACCCCTATAAATTCTCTCCTTATAAGTTGACTCTAAATATTTATCCTGCCTGCGTATAAATACAATTATTTTTGCATCAACCTCTAAATTATTCGTAACTGCTTTTAATGTTTCTGCTAATATTTTTGCATTATTGTAGCCAGTAAATTTATTACCAGAAAATTTTTCATTGCTAATGATATATCGACTTTTATCTTGATATTTGATTTTTTTAAAAGACTTATCCAAATATTTAGTTAACTCATCGACAATTTCACTATTTAGATTCGTAGATTTTGCAATATTGTAACCACTTGCAATTTTTCTACATTTACCAAGGTATACGAGTCCTTCTTCAAGTAATTCACTTGAGTATTTACTAAGAGTTTTTTGAATCGTAGTAGAACCCGTTTTTTGTGTTCCAATATGTATGTAAATAATCTTGGTGTTTGGATTGGTAAATGCAGTCATACATTTATGTGATCAAGGTTAATTTTTAAACAACGAATAACCACAATTGAGATCTGAGGCACTTTGATAATTTAATTATGGCATTACTTTTCTAAGTTTTGTTATTATTCCTCTTGCGATTGATTTTTTATCAATTGAATTATCACTATTCAACTCTTTAATTTTTGAATTCTGTTTGAGCAAAATTTTTGACAATAGAATCACAGCTTTTGTAGTGGTTAAGCCATTATAATCGGATGATATTTCATTCAAACTATCAGGTTCAGGAAACAATTTATCAGAATTATCATTTATGTATAGGTCTAAAACTTTTTTATTGGATTCCTCATAAATTGATAAAAAGTCATTACGATCCTCGCTGTTGAAAAATGAATAACCATCATATGGATCTTTTGATACTAATTTTTTTATTGTTTTCCTTAGATAATCTCTATCCTTTTTATTGAAGTGTTTGTTTACGATTTTTAAGATTTCTAAACTGTCTCTTGTTAAACCAAGATTTTGACTACTAGTATCCTCAAATTGAGATAGAAAATAACTATTAATTGCCTCTCCAAAATCATGAATTAAACTATCTCTATGTGGCAGATGTTCGTTATCGTATCTTCTTACAATTATCTTTTCTTTTCCAAATACTTTTGAATAAGATTCTATTAATTCATCCCAATGGAAATGACTCCTATCAAACTTGTTTAAAAATGATTTGAATGAATACGATTCGCCGCTAAAAATTCTCTGAGAGTATGTAGCTTCAAAAAAATCATCTTGTCTGCGTATATAAATTATTATATAAATATCTAGACCAAGATTTTCTGTAATTTTTTTTAAGCTTTTAGCAATTAAATTTGAATTTTTATATCCAATTAATTTATCTCCAGTAAATTTTTCATTACTTATTACAAAGCTTTTAACATTTGAGTTCAAATACTTCTGAACGTCATTAGTAATCGCATCTTTAAAAGAATTATTTAGATTTTGATTAATATTCTGAATTGTTCTTATTTGGGCTGCTAATTTCCTATATCTACCTAGATAAATAATCCCTTCTTTTTTTAAATCAGAAGTATTTTTATAGAGTGTATTTTGAATTGTAGTCGTGCCTGTTTTTTGGGTTCCAATATGAACATAAAGGCGGGGTCTTTGCATAGAAATGTAACTTAGCTAATTTTAGTTATCCATTTATTAAATTGTAATCTTGTAAATATACTATTATAAACTTCTAGAATTAAGTAATAAGTCAATAATTATGAGTGAAGAAAGTAATCATATCTGCAGTGGAGTAATCTTCGATTTTGATGGGGTAATTCTGGATTCAGCTGGAATTAAAACAGAAGCTTTTTTAGAGCTTTTCGATGAATATCCAAATCATATTGAATCTATTAGAAACTACCATATTGAGCATCAGGGTATAACTCGGTATCAAAAATTTGAATGGATATATAATGAATTGTTAAATAAGGAATACACAACTAGAATCAAGCAAAAATTGGGGAAGAAGTTTTCAACAATTGTATTAGAAAAAATATTGAACGTTGATGCAATACCAGGTGCTTTGGATTTTTTGGTTTTTTTAAAAAATCAGAATATACCTGCATTCATATCTTCAGGAACACCAGATGCGGAACTTAAAAAAATATTACAAAAAAGAGATTTGAACCCATATTTTCTGAATGTATATGGTTCAAATCTTACTAAAGAGGAGGCAATAGATGTAATTACAAGCAATCATAATTTTAATTATTCAGACCTTCTTTTTGTTGGTGATGCTAAAACAGACTACGATGCTGCAAAATCAAAAAATGTTCCATTTGTTGCAGTTTATTCTGATGAAATGGTAGAATTTTGGAAAAGAAATAATATTCAACCAATCAATAATTTGATGGATATTAAGACTAAGTTTCGATTTGAAATATGACATTTAATCATAAAAATAGCTTTAAAAAAATAAAATTTAAATCAGCAGAGTTGGCTGCATTTGAATTGAGTAAGGAAATATTGAAAATTTCATTAAATACTATAGAAAAAAAAGGCTATTGTAACTGGGCTGTTGCTGGCGGGAATAGCATACTTCGTATATATGAAGTTTTAGAGTATTCAAACATATTTAAAAATAATATTTGTGAAAATTTAAGAGTTACTTGGGTTGATGAAAGAAATGTTCCTCATGATCACTCAGACAGTAATTTTGGAAATTCAGTGAGAAGATTCTGGAAAAATCATAAAGTCCAAAAATTGATACCGGTTCCCTATCATAAATCAGTTAAAAGGTCAACTGAATTATTTAATAAAGAAATCATTGCGAATTCAATTGATAAAGATAAAATAGATTTAATGATTTTAGGTATGGGAACAGACGGGCATATAGCTTCATTGTTTCCATTCAGTGATGCTTTAAAAGAATCTAATGATATCATTACTAGTGTTAAACCGGTTGGTATAAAGCATGATAGAGTTACAATGACTTTTCCTATGATCAACTCCTCGAAGAATATATTTTTATATATTTATGGAGAAGAGAAAAGAACTATTTTTGAAAAAATTTCTAATTCCAGTCGAGTAGAGAAATATCCAATACTTGGGTTAAAAAGAGAAGGTGTAGTTATTTATTCAGACTAAAATATTGCTTTTTAAAATTTATGGAGAGAGAAAGATGGAAAAGCTAAAAATTGTAATAGAAAATTGTCCAAATCATTCTTATAAATTAGTTGGAGAGGGAATTGATGAATTTCAAGAGCAAGCCTTAGAACAAGCAAATCAGATCTATTTAAAATGCTATGATAGGGCCTATAAATTATTGATGTTTAAAAAAATAAATTCTCTTTGGGCATTTAGTTTAATTGATAAAAATAAAATTGATCCTCGTGATGGGTTTTGGGAAGTCAACTACTTTTATTTCAATATCTCTTTAATCAATGTTTTAAAGGATCATTTTGATCTGCAAGTATTAGATAAAACAAGTGGAAGATTTATTAACAAAGATTATTTTTTCAGGTATTTAAATCAAAACAATGTTCAGTATAAAGAAGAAAATATCTCGAAAACTAATCATAAAAAGACATTCAAAACAAAATTAAAGCATTCTTTAAAAAACAATTATAAATGGTTATCTGAAAAAATAAATAACTATAGATATTTACTCACTTCTGGAGGGGCGAAACTAAATTTATCAAATTCCAAACGAAAACTTTTTTTATATATCTATCCAGTTGGAAATATGACATTGTCTGAATATTTAAAATGGAGATATTCAGAAGTTCTGAAACACTACAAAGATAGTGATTCAGAAATTGTTCTGGTTTCAACAAAAGATTTTAAAGAGGCTGATCAGCTAGATTATAAATTTGTAAATATAAATAGACTCTTAAGTAAAAAGGACCTTTTAGTAGCATTTCTAGAATCCAAAAAAATAAAGAAAAAAACAGAAGAAAGGGTTAAAAATGAAATTGCTAGAAATGAACTAGAATTAGAGTATGAATTTTTTTTAAAAAAAGTCCCCAAATATTACTTTGATACAATAAAGGAGCAGGTAGGTTTCTCAAAATTCTTCATAAAATACGGACCTGGTTTATTACTACACGTAGGTTCAATTGTCAATAAAGGTGCTCCAATCTATATAAATTCAGCAAAAAAAAATAAATCGAGAGTGTTAGCAGTTGCAGGTCGAATTTTGACATCAAATAGGTTGAGTAACCTGATATCAGAAGTACAGAAGCATAATAATTATCCTAATGTATTGCCTGATTCAATAATAGTATTTGACGGTGTAAGTGAGGAAGTAATCAAGAAGCAACATTCTGATATTAATATATATTCAACTAAAAAAGGGAAAATAGAAGACATAAATGTAAGTCGAAGGTCAGTTCATGTTTCGAATAATCATCCTTTCAGAATAACACTGGCACTACAGAAAAAACGGGAAAGCCGAGAAATGATAGAACAAGTTATTAATGCTATTGAGGATCAAAAACATATTGTATTAAATTTGAAAATGCATCCAAATTTTCCACTACATGAAAAATATATCAAATTATATCAAAAGCATTCGTTTATAAATTTTTTCTCACCAAAAATATCTCTTGATAAAGCTATAGTGGAAACAGATGTTTGTATCTCTGCATATTCATCTGCGGCATTGGAATTTGCTAAGAAATATAAACCAATTATATGGTTGAAAAATATAACGTTGGATAGTTTATTCTTTTCGGATGTTCATAATCGAATTGGATTAAAAGCAAGAAACATTAAAGAACTGGCTACAATTATAAATAAATTGGCATATAATATATCTTATTACGAGAGTGTAAAAAATGAAATGAGATCGAATTTAAAAGATGTGGTTAATTTTGAAAAGCCACATGTATCGGAAAGTATTAGAGACATCTTTGATTCGGAATTCACAAAAATATAAACTTGAACTAAATTTAAGACACAAGTATGCACATAGCGTTGCTGACGGCTAAAGGGAACAATCAGACAATTGAAAATAAAAATATAAAAGAGATTGGTGGAAAACCATGCATGGCTTGGTCAATTCTTGCTGCAAGTGAATCAGATTATATTGATGAAATTTTTGTCACCACAGAAGACGAAAAAATTAAAAAGGTAGCTGAGGAATATGGTGCAAAAATTATTGACAGGCCTGATAATTTATCTCAACCTCTCTCAAATCATGGTGATGTTATCCTTCATGGGGCAAAAAAGGTTCTGGATTCAGTAGCAGAAGAAGTTGAGACCGTTACGATTCTTCTTGGAAATACCGTAATGACCCAGGCACATGATATAGATAATGCAATAAAGACTGTTGTTTCTGATGAGAATGTTGATTCCTGTATGACAGTTTGGAAAGCCCAGGACGATCATCCAATGCGAGCGTTGGTTGTGAATGAGGATGGCTATCTCCAATCATATCTTGATATTGATACCCCGGATACAAATCGTCAAAGTTATCAGGAGGCCTTTTTTTACGATCAGGGCCCTTGGACAGTACGAATGAAAAGCCTTCTACGATCCGAAAAAACCAAAGAAGGACCCGGACCGTGGTGGTGGATGGGTAAAAATTGTAAATCTATTGAAAGACTTTGGGCAACAGGAAGGGATACACATACTAATTTTGATGTAGAACTGGCAGAATGGTGGTTGCAGAATTATCGGAAAAAATAATCCTAAATGTAAAGTCAATACAAGAATCGATTATTTTCTTGTTATCCCAACATCAAAAAAAGTAATTAGATAGTTTCAAGTATATATGCAAGTTTTAATATACGGCCCAAGAAAATCAGGTACTACTCTATTCCAAAGACTCTTAGACGGAACTAAAGAAATTTTTGTTCATCCTGATGAAACGAAAATCAAATATTTTATAGCTCTTGAAAAGAAGAAAGATTTATCGTTGAGCGATGATTCGGATTATTATAAAAGGCATTCCTATTACTTTAGAGCATGGAAGAAAGACTGGCCACAAGTAGATAGTAAAATCTATAAAGATTTTACGGAGAAGGAGTTCGCAAATGTTAAATATTTGGATGATTATATTGAACTTGATATAGAAGCTTCAAAAGAAGCTATGGAAACCAATTATTTAAAATCGGATAGTTGGGCTATTAAAGAGGTTAGTGGAAACACAACTGAAATCATTGATAGTTTCTTAAATAAATATCCTGAGGGGAAAGTTATTAATGTGTTTCGGGATCCAAGAAGAATAACAAGTGCTGTTTACAGAGCCAAAATGAAATCGGACAGCAAAGTGCCTTTTAAAAGAGCACTCAAAATTGCTCAACAACCATATAACGAACTCAAAAATCTATATAGTTATATCGATGACCCTAGGGTGTTGTCCGTTTTTTATGAAAATATTGTAGAACACACCGAAGATACAATGAAAGAAGTTGCTGATTTTTTAGGGATATCTTACTCAGAAAAGCTTACCATTCCCACCATCAATGGTGAGAACTGCATCGTTCCAACCTCATCACAGGAGACGAACAAAGTTTTTAAGAGGGAAAAACCATTATACGCTGATATCACCTATTGGAAATATGCTTTAATATTATTCCATGCTCTGATTAATTATCGTTCACTTCATAAGTATAAAAAACTTTTGGATGGGGAAATTTAAATATAAATGAGACAATCAGAAAACAAATCAAATAAACTGGCTTTTATTGTCAAAGACACTAAAACCTACATGAATATTGAGGAAGCCAGGTATAGATATGCGAAAAAAGACGATACCTGCTTATTGTTTGCAATTGTACCTAAAAATATTGGGAATAACCTCTCTTCCAGGTTAGAAAATACAATTAATGAAACACTTTGGGATGAAATTATTTGGATCTATTCCAAGAGTAATAGTATTTCTGCAAATCAAAAAAGAAAAAAGAAGAAAAATCCCTTTTATAGAATTTTTTGGGACATCAGAGAGCTCTTTTACAACTATTCAGACAGAAAAAAGTTAGACAAAATTGCATCTCAGTACCAAGGCTGTAAATTAGTTATATCGGCTCATAAAAATACACAAGAACACTTAGCTGCAGAACTAAATCCTAATGAACTAATTATGGTTGATTCCGGCCATAGGATATTTAACAGATTGAATAGTGATGGATTTATTGACTATACGGACTCATACACAGCTCATTCACGGTTAAAAAAGTATGCATTTAAGCTGATTGACTTTCAATTGTTCGACAGAAGAAGAACAACACTCTTTACGGTGTATGCAGATGAGATAACAACCAATCACAAAGTAGATAAGAATAACTTCGACTATCAAAATCATCTGTTTCAGTCTAAAGAGGTAGGGGATGAAGTAGTTTGGATTAGTACGCCCATTTATTCGATGGCCAAAGGAGTACGTATTGAAGATTATGTATCATATATAAATGATTATAAGGTATATCTTGGTATTGAAAGTAAAAATCTGACATACATCCCTCATCCAACCAAAGAGACCACCGAAGAAGTTGATTTCATCAAAAATCATTTAAAATGTAAAGTAGACGACAGGGATATCCCGGTTGAATTTAAAATTGCTCATGCACCATTCTTACCTGTAAAATGTATATCGCCATTTTCTTCAGCACTGGTTAATTTAAATTTGGCTTCAAAAGGAAGAATTAAAACATTAAGTGCTTGGCACTATGAATTCAAGTATTTCGAAATTTGGAAAAATTGGAGAAGAGATGTTGAAAGAAATCCTGAGCTAAAGATAGAATTCATCGATCTGCCGAACTGTACACCACTATTTGGTATAAATAAATCCAAGAATAAATTGATATCATACAAATCGTTTAAACACTGGGAAAATCAAAACTATTAAGCGAATCGAAAAATTTTTCTCATTTTATTAATAAGTTTTTCAGAAAATGTTTTTTTCTTTTCTAACAATTTAACTCGAGAGTCGAGTTTTTCGGCATTCTGATATAAATGATGTATAGCAAGAGAAAAATTCAGTAATATATCTGTTTCATCTATTTTTTCCTGAGGTTCTATGAATATATTTTTCTCTATGTCTGGGAATAAGTCTCCTGATTCTAATCCCAAAAAATTCTTAGCTACGGTCGAATTCGATTCTTTGTATTGGTTTAAAATAAATTGTCTTTGACTGAAATTTAATAGAGTATAATTATCGAATACCTTTTTATTATTTCCCTGTCTCAACAATTTTTTTATAGAACGTAGTTCATCTTGAGTTAAATGTGCATTTACTTCTTTAATTAATCGAAGAGCAGAGTTTGTATATCCATTATTATAAGTATTATTAGTTTTATAACTCTGAAGAAAATCACTTTCCAAAACAGTTCCAATTTCACGAATTAGACTGTTTGGATAAGGTAAAAATTCTTCATGATATCGCTTTACTACTATTTTTTCTCTTCCAAAATGTTTAGCGTATGAATTCGCAACCAGTTCCCAAGAAAATGAATCTTTGTCTAAAGAATTTAAAAATTGTTCAAATGATTGCGAACTTCCATTATAAATTCTCTGCGAATATAGAGATTCTAAAAAATCATCCTGACGTCTGAAGTAAACGATAACTTTTGTATCGAAATCTTGATCTTTAAGAATCTTTCTTAAATGTTTAGCAACAAACTCTGTATTTTTATATCCAATGGCTTTATTTCCAGATAATTTTTCATTAGAGATAATAAATTTATGATCTTTAAATCCATTGTATTTATTGATATCATCTAAAATGCTTTTTTTTAAATGATTAAATGCGACACTTGAGTAATTACTACTCTCTGATAAATCAGTTATCTCAGGCTTATATCTTCCTAAGAAAATAATTTTTTCTTTTTTAAGCTCTTCAGAGTGTTTAAATAAAGTATTTTGTATGGTTGTAGTTCCTGTCTTGTGTGTTCCAATGTGCAAAAAAACTTGGTTTCTGTTCATTTCATTAAGTATAAACTATAAGAGATTTTTAAAAATAAGATACAATATATCACAAGATCATAATGAATAATTACTCATTCTATTAATTCAAATTTAGATATATTTTCAATCTTATCTAAAAAAGATAAATAAGGCTGAAAAATAAACACTTTCAATTTTTTAAATTCCTCTCACTATAAATCTTTATTAAAAATGAATCATACAGACGTACTTATAGAGATCTCTGCCGAAGCAGGGTTAGAAATTTTACAGTTTTACAAAGATGACATTCATGTAGAAACAAAAGACGACAACTCGCCCCTTACAAAAGCCGACCTTGCTTCTCACAACGTAATTGTAGAAGCATTGAGAAAGTTGACTCCCGAAATGCCTATTATTTCTGAAGAGAGTGGTCTGCCGGAATATGAGGAAAGAAAAGAATGGAAAAAATATTGGCTCGTTGATCCGCTGGATGGAACAAAGGAATTCATTAAAAAAAATGGGGAGTTTACAGTTAACATCGCATTGATTGAATATAATAAACCTGTTATAGGAGTGGTTCATATACCCGCTAAGAAAATTACATATGTGGGCCAAAAATCTATAGGTTCATATAAGATAGATTCTGATGGAAATAAAACAGAAGTTATTTCAACTATGCCTGGTAAAAATAAAAAGGTATCGATAGTAACAAGCCGATCGCATGGTTCTTCAGACACAGAGGACCGTATTGAAAAGATGGGATTTATTGTTGGAAAATCAGTGCCGGCAGGAAGTTCTCTTAAATTTTGTTTAGTGGCTGAAGGAACCGCAGATATTTATCCCCGGTTTGGCCCAACCATGGAATGGGACACAGCTGCCGGTGATGCCGTTTTTCGATACTCGGGAAAGGATGCTGAAAGATACTCACCACTTGAATATAATAAGCCATCAATGAAGAATGGTGAATTTATAATTGGGCATAAATAGAAAATGGATATCGAACGAATAAAGTCTTACTTTTAAGACTTCAAAAAATTAGACTAAAAACGAAGAGTTAAATTACATGCTTCGAGAAAATAATCATCTTAAAGAACTGGAAGATGAAGGGATTTATGTGATGAGAGAAGTAGCAGCTCAATTTGAGCGGCCGGTACTTCTTTTTTCAGGAGGGAAAGATTCCATCTGTATGTTTCATCTTGCACAAAAAGCTTTTTATCCGGGGAAAATTCCTTTTCCACTTATGCACATTGACACAGGACATAATTTTCCTGAAACAATTGAATTCAGGGATAAACTTGTGGAAGAAAATGACCTTGAATTGATTGTTGGTTATGTTCAGGATTCGATTGATGAGGGACGCGTAAAAGAGGAAACAGGACCGGATGCGAGTCGAAACGCCCTTCAGACGGTCACTTTGCTTGATACTTTGAAAGAACACCAGGTTGATGCAGCAATCGGTGGTGGACGACGGGATGAGGAAAAGGCACGTGCTAAGGAACGATTTTTTTCACACCGCGATACATTTGGTCAGTGGGATCCAAAAAATCAAAGACCTGAACTTTGGAATATATTCAACGGGCGGAAAAATCCAGGTGAAAGTTTTCGGGTATTTCCATTAAGTAATTGGACAGAGATGGACGTCTGGCAGTACATTGCCCAGGAAAAAATTGATATACCGTCTCTTTATTTTTCTCACAACAGAAAGGTATTTAACAGGCGTGGTGTCTGGCTTGCAGATACTGAATTTGTAAACCGACAGGAAGATGAAGAACTGGAAACAAAGACTGTTCGGTTCAGAACGATCGGGGATGCAACATGTACAGGAGCTGTTTTGTCTGATGCATCAAATATTAAAGAGATTATTGATGAAGTGGCCTCTGCCAGGCAAACTGAGCGCGGCAACCGGCACGATGATAAACGAAGTGAAACTGCGATGGAAGACCGTAAACGGCTCGGATACTTCTAAGAATGGTTTAAGGTTTCAGGTTCAATGTTCAATGTTAAAAAATTCATGACCTTAAACCTTAAACTTTGAACATTGAACATTGAACTTTACAATCTCCAGATTTTAAACAGAATTAAGTAGAATACATGAGCAACTCCAACGGACAAAGCGGAAACAAATACCTTGATATGGACCTGCTAAGATTCACAACAGCAGGTAGCGTCGATGATGGAAAAAGCACGTTAATTGGTCGACTTTTATATGATTCAAAATCCATTTTTGAGGATCAGATGGAAGCGATTGAAAAATCAAGTAAAAGCAGCGGAGAAGAGGAGGTAAATTTAGCTCTTTTAACGGACGGATTGAAAGCCGAACGGGAGCAAAAAATTACCATAGATGTTGCTTATCGTTATTTTGCTACTCCAAAACGCAAATTTATTATTGCGGATACACCGGGCCATATTCAGTATACCCGAAACATGGTTACGGGCGCATCAACGGCTGAACTTGCAGTGATTCTTGTTGATGCAACCAAAGGATTGTTAACTCAATCGAAGCGCCATGCGTTTATTTCGTCACTATTACAGATCCCTCATTTGGTTGTAGCTGTAAATAAGATGGATCTAGTGAATTTCAGCAAAAACAGATTTGAAGAGATTGTCTCTGATTTCAGGGATTTTGCGCATAAACTCGATGTGGATGATATCACTTATGTTCCAATATCAGCGTTGAAAGGAGACAACGTTGTTGATAAAAGGGATAACATGGAATGGTACAACGGCTCTACTTTACTTCATATTCTTGAAACCGTTAAGGTAGACTCAACACAGAATATAGTCGATTTTCGATTACCGGTTCAGTATGTAATTCGTCCAAATCAAAACTTCAGGGGTTTCTCAGGTAGAGTTTCATCCGGAAGGGTAAGGCCCGGCGAGGAGGTGATGGCTCTGCCTTCGCGAATGACCAGTAAGGTGAAGGAGATTGTCACAAAAGATGGTAATCTTGAAGAAGCCCATCCCGGTGATTCTATAACCATTACGTTAGAGGATGAGATCGATATTAGTCGTGGAGATATGATTGTTCGGAAGAATAATGTTCCGAATGTGAGCAATCATTTTGAGGGTTATCTCTGCTGGATGACAGAAGAACCGATGGAGCTGAATAAGGCTTACATTATTAGTCACACGACTCGAACGGCCCAGGTTTTTATTCAGGATTTAGTTTATAGAAT
>Ga0102943_1001906_pt1 | contig 12528 bp, 9 predicted proteins | sample SalPonC_black_MG_FD_78174 | JGI IMG/M metagenome (GOLD analysis project Ga0102943, IMG submission 78174) | Salt pond soil microbial communities from South San Francisco under conditions of wetland restoration - Salt Pond MetaG... | ecosystem: Environmental > Aquatic > Marine > Intertidal zone >...
AATTTACTGTCTGGCGACGCGAAACCGCTCATGACACGCTGGAATACTGGGAAAAACGGTTAGTCTTTTTTAATACTGAGTGCAACAACGACAAAGGAGGGAAGAATTTGCAATTGAGCGACAGCTTTGCGACCATCGCGTCCATCAACGGGAGAGACCGCATGGATCGCACCGATCAGAGCCTCATCGCGCTCCGGCGCATCCTGCGCGCCACCGAGATCTACGGACGCAAGCTCGCCGGAGCTGCGGGTCTCACTGCCGTGCAGTTCCGCGTGCTGCAGATCGTGGCCGAACGCGGCAACACCACTGCGACCGAGATCGCGCGGCGCATGCGCGTGAGCCAGGCGACCGTCACCTCGCTGGTGGACAAGCTGGTGAAGCAAGGCATGGTCACCCGCGAGAAATCGCAGACCGACCGGCGGCAGATCAACATTCTCATCACCGAGCGCGGGCACGACACCATAAGCCGCGCGCCCGATGCCCTGCAACAGCGCTACGTGCGCAAGTTCGAGACGCTGGAAGACTGGGAGCAGGCGCAGCTTGTCGCGTCGCTGGAACGGGTCGCGGCCATGCTGGATGCGGATGATATCGACGCCTCTCCGGTTCTCGACACCGGCGATCTGCGCAGCGCGTCCTGAGCGAACATGAAAACGCCCGCCACCGGGCGGGCGCTCTCGCGATAGCGGCAATCGGTCAGCCGTAGATCGATTCCTTGCCGAAATGCTTGGTCAGCATGTAATACACCACGGCGCGATACTTGTTGCGCTCCGAGCGACCATAGGTCTCGATCACCTGGTTGATCGCGTCCATCAGTGCAGGGCTGTCAGCGAGACCAAGCTTCTTGACGAGAAAGTTGGCCTTCACGGTCTCGAGTTCGCCGGGCTGGCCCGCCGCCACCGTTGCCGCGTCGGCATCGTAAATCGCCGGACCGCAGCCGATGGTCACCTTGGTCAGAAGGTCCATGTCGGGCTCCATCCCGCACTTGTTGCGAAGGTCGTCCGCGTATCGCGCAATCAGATCGTCACGTTTTCCCATCAAATATCTCCCGATTACCCGGCCGACGCGCCGGTCGCTCTTTTCAACAGACCCCGGAAATGGTGCCGTGAAAAGGATAGCCGCTGTTCATGCGGGCCGGAAGGAAAATTTCTCGGTTCGGCTTTCCGCCGCGGAACACCTGCCCGGTCTGGTCACAGCCAGTCGCGCAGGATCGGGATGAGCGGCAGGTCGGCGGGGGGCATGGGAAAGGCGCGCAATTCGGTCGCGCGCACCCATTTGAGCGCTTGCTCCTCGCGCCCCTGCGGGATGCCCCGCCATTTGCGGCAGGCAAAGAGCGGCATCAGCAGGTGGAAATCCTCGTAAGAGTGGCTGGCGAAGGTCAGGGGGGCAAGGCAGGACGCCCATGTATCGATTCCGATTTCCTCGTGCAATTCGCGGATGAGGGCGCCCTCGGGCGTTTCTCCGGGCTCGACCTTGCCGCCCGGAAACTCCCACAACCCCGCCATCGCCTTGCCTTCGGGGCGCTGCGTGAGCAGGATGCGCCCATCCACATCGATAAGCGCCACCGCCGAGACCAGAACAGTCTTCACGAGCGGTAATCCGCGTTTATGTCGATATAGCCGTGGGTCAGATCGCAGGTCCAGACCCGCGCGGTGCCGCCGCCGAGGCCCAGATCGACATGGATCACGATCTCTTCGTTCTTCATGTAGGCGACGGCCCTGTCTTCGTCGTGATCGGGGCTCACCTCGCCTTGGCGCGCGACCTCGAGATCGCCGAACCAGATCGACAGCAGGTCGCGGTCGGCGCGCGCGCCCGACTTGCCCACCGCCATGACGACACGGCCCCAGTTGGGGTCCTCTCCCGCGATGGCTGTCTTGACCAGCGGCGAATTGGCGATCGACTTGGCGTGGACGCGAGCCTCGGCGTCCGAGGCTGCCCCGGTCACCGAGACCTCGATGAACTTCGTCGCGCCCTCGCCGTCGCGCACCACCTGATGGGCAAGGTCGAGCATCACCCGGCGCAGTGCCTCCATGAAGCCGACATTGGTCTCGGTCACGCGGATGCCCGAGGCGCCGGTCGCGGCCATCATCAGCGTGTCGGAGGTGGAGGTGTCGCTGTCCACGGTGATGCAGTTGAAGGTAGAGCGGTTGAGCACGCTCAGCATGTCCTGCAAAACCGGCTGTTCCATGGCCGCGTCGGTGAAGATGTAGACCAGCATGGTTGCCATGTCCGGCGCGATCATGCCCGACCCCTTGGCGATCCCGGCGATCCGGACATGCTGCCCGTCGATGGTGACCGTCTCGGTGGCGCCCTTGGGAAAGGTGTCGGTGGTCATGATCGCGCGTGCAGCATCGGCGAGGCCCCCTGGGGCGAGACGGGCGGCGAGATCGTCGAGGCAGGCCGTGATCCGGTCATGCGGCAGCGGCTCTCCGATCACGCCGGTTGACGCGGTGAAAACCCGCTCCGACGGGATGCCGAGCCGGGCGGCGGCAGTCGTTGTCACCGCCGCGACCGCGTCCGCGCCGCGCCGTCCCGTGAACGCATTGGCGTTGCCTGAATTGACGAGGATTGCGGCGCCCTGTTCCGCCACGCCGCCGATCTTGGCCTGACAGTCGAGCACCGCGGCCGAGCGTGTGGCCGAACGGGTAAACACCCCCGCCACCGACGTGCCCGGAGCGAGATGGGCCAGCATCACGTCGGCGCGTCCCGCATAGCGAACCCCTGCCTCGGCGGTGGCGATCCGCAGCCCGCCGATTTCCGGCAGATCGGGAAAACGGTCCGGAGCGAGCGGCGAGACCGGCAGGGATTTGCCCATCGGATCAGTTCTCCAGCAGATCGAACCTGTTGACGAGCGCCGGGTCGAGGCCGTCGCTGCCCGAACGATCCACCTCTTGCCGGGTTTCGAGTTTGGTCACATGGGCGTCGAGCGCCTGGCGGCGCAGGGTATCCGACAGCTCGTCACGCACCTCGGCGAAGTCGGGCTGCGCCTTTGTCCGGGTCTCGTTCAGCTTGATGAGATGCCAGCCGAACTGTGTCTGCACGGGATCGGAGACTTCGCCCGTATCGAGCGCCATGATCGCGTTCTCGAAGTCCGGCACCATCACACCGGTGCCGAACCAGCCGAGTTCGCCGCCCGAGGGCCCGGACGGGCCGGTGGAATGCTCCTGCGCCAGCGCTGCGAAATTGGCACCGTCCGCGATCTCTTCAGCCAGCGAAAGTGCCTTCTCCTCGGACTCCACAAGGATATGCGAGGCGCGATACTCGGTTTCGTCGGTCGCGCCGCCGTACTCGGCTTCGTACGCCTCCTGAAGCGCCTCTTCGGTGACCGCCTCTTCGGTGACCGCGCCGATCACCTCTGCAGCGGTGATCGCGCGCCGCTCGTTGTCGAGCCTCATTTGCGACACCTCGGACAATGCGCCGTCATGAGACTGGCGGAGCAATTCCTGCTGCACGAGCTGATCGAGCACGCCCCGGAACAGCACATCCGGCGGAATCTGGCCGTATTGTTCCGGCAGGGTGATACGCAGGGCGAGCATGTGGCCGAGCGTGATCCCGGTGTCGCCGACGGTCGCCACCACGGTGTCGAGCGCGGGCGCGTCGTCCTGCGAGTCGTCCTGCGCGGCTGCGGGCCCCCCTACGACAAGCGCGGCGGCAAGCGCGGGGGCGATAAGACGGTGCAACATGGTGGTCATCCTTTATCCTGTTCGCCGCGCGGCCCGTTGGAGCGCGGCGTTGACACTTTTCCGGCGGCCCCTTACATCGCCTTGGTATCAAGGCGCGGCCCACACACTTGCGCCCGTTCTAGGGCGCACGGGCAAGCGGGGCAAGCGATTGCCGCCGCGGGAGCCGAAACACCGGAACGGATGAGACATGCTTGGTATTGGAACGGTCGCGCGCAAGATTTTCGGCACCCCGAACGACCGCAAGGTGAAGGCGACGCGCCCTCTGGTGGCGAAAATCAACGCGCTGGAGCCCGAGTTCGAGGCGCTGAGCGATTCCGGGCTGGTGGAAAAGACCGAAGAGTTCCGCAAGCGCGTCGCCGGCGGTGAGAGCCTCGATGCGCTGCTGCCCGAGGCATTCGCCAATTGCCGCGAGGCGGCGCGCCGGGCGCTGGGGCTGCGAGCCTTCGACGTGCAGCTCATGGGCGGCATCTTCCTGCACCAGGGCAATATCTCGGAGATGAAGACCGGCGAGGGCAAGACGCTCGTCGCGACCCTGCCGGCCTATCTCAACGCGCTGTCGGGCAGGGGCGTGCATATCGTCACCGTCAACGATTATCTCGCCCGCCGCGATGCCGACTGGATGGGCAAGGTCTATGGCGCGCTGGGGCTGACCACTGGGGTCGTTTACCCGCAGCAGCCGGAGGCCGAAAAGAAAGACGCCTACGGCGCCGACGTGACGTATGCCACCAACAACGAACTGGGATTCGACTACCTGCGCGACAACATGAAATCCTCGCTCGAGGAAATGAGTCAGCGCGGGCACAATTTCGCCATCGTCGACGAGGTGGACAGTATCCTCATCGACGAGGCGCGCACGCCGCTCATCATTTCCGGGCCGAGCCAGGACCGAAGCGATCTCTACCGAACCGTCGACGCGCTGATCCCCGAATTGAGCGAGGATCATTATTCGATCGACGAGAAGACCCGCAACGTCACGTTTACCGACGAGGGCAACGAATATCTCGAGGGCCTGCTCAAAGCGCGCGATATTCTGCCCGAGGACCAATCTCTCTACGATCCCGAGAGCACCACCATCGTGCACCATGTCAACCAGGGCCTGCGCGCGCACAAGCTGTTCCAGAAGGACAAGGACTATATCGTGCGTGGGGGCGAGGTGGTGCTGATCGACGAGTTCACCGGTCGGATGATGGCCGGGCGGCGCCTGTCCGACGGTCTGCACCAGGCGATCGAGGCCAAGGAGGATTGTCAGATCCAGCCCGAGAACGTCACGCTGGCCAGCGTGACCTTCCAGAATTACTTCCGCCTCTATGACAAGCTGTCGGGCATGACCGGCACCGCCGTCACCGAGGCCGAGGAATTCGGCGAAATCTACGGTCTCGGCGTGGTCGAGGTGCCCACGAACCGGCCGATCGCCCGGATCGACAAGGATGATGCCGTCTATCGCACGCAGCAGGAAAAATTCGACGCCATTGTCGAGGAAATCCGCGAAGCGCATGAAAAGGGCCAGCCGATTCTCGTCGGCACCACCTCGATCGAGAAATCCGAAATGCTGAGCGCGCTGCTCGAAAAGGCCGGCATCCGTCACAACGTGCTCAATGCCCGCCAGCACGAGCAGGAAGCGCAGATCATCGCCGACGCGGGCAAGCTGGGTGCCGCGACCATCGCCACCAACATGGCGGGGCGCGGCACCGACATCAAGCTGGGCGGCAATGTCGATTTCCAGATCATGGAAGCCATCGCCGCAGACCCGGACGGCGACCCCGAGGCGATCCGCAAGCGCATCGAAGAGGGCCACGCTGCCGACGAACAGGCGGTGATCGCTGCAGGCGGGCTGTTCGTTCTTGCAACCGAACGCCACGAGAGCCGCCGGATCGACAACCAGCTGCGCGGGCGCTCGGGGCGGCAGGGTGACCCGGGGCTCTCGGCCTTTTATCTCAGCCTCGAGGATGACCTGATGCGCATCTTCGGAAGCGACCGGCTCGAAAAGGTGCTCTCGACGCTGGGGATGAAGGAAGGCGAGGCGATCATTCACCCCTGGGTGAACAAGAGCCTCGAGCGTGCCCAGGCCAAGGTGGAGGCGCGCAACTTCGACATCCGCAAGCAGCTGCTGAAATTCGACGACGTGATGAACGAGCAGCGCAAGGTGATCTTCAAGCAGCGGCTCGACATCATGAAGGCCGAGGACCTGAGCGAGATCGTCGGCGACATGCGCACCGAGGTGATATCGGACCTCGTCGATCAGCACATGCCGCCCAAGACCTACGCCGACCAATGGGATACCGATGGGTTGCAAGAGGCCGTTCGCGAAAGGCTCTCGATGGATCTGCCGGTGGTGGAATGGGCAGAAGAGGAAGGCGTGGACGACGAGGATATCGCCGAACGCCTGGAACGGGCCGCAGACGAGATGATGGCCGCCAAGGCGGCGCAGTTCGGGCCCGAGACAATGCGCATGGTCGAGAAACAGGTGCTCCTGCAGACCATCGACACCAAGTGGCGCGAACACCTCCTGACGCTCGAGCATCTGCGGTCTGTGGTGGGCTTTCGCGGCTATGCTCAGCGGGACCCGCTCAACGAGTACAAGAGCGAGTCGTTCCAGCTTTTCGAATCCATGCTCGACAGCCTGCGCGCCGACGTAAGCCAGAAGCTTGCGCAGATCCGTCCCATGTCCGAGGAGGAGCAGACCGCCCTCATGCGCGACCTCGAACAGCAGCGCGCGGCGATGGAGGCGGCGGCGCAACCGGCGGCGGCGGGTGCGGACGCGCCGGAGGCCCTTCCCGACGCGGTACCGGGCTTCGTGGAGGCGGATCCGTCGACATGGGGCAATCCGGGACGTAACGAGCCCTGCCCCTGCGGATCGGGCAGGAAATTCAAGCATTGCCATGGGCGCCTTGCCTGACCGGCCGGAATTGCCCGTTTTCCTGACACCTTGAGGCCATTTTCGGGGTCTAACCTCCGATCCTGAACACGTCCGGGGTCAGGAGGGTATCATGGCGCATGTGAGGCGATACATCATCGCGGCGGGCAGCATCCTTGCCGCGCTCGGCTATGCGTTCTTCATACAGGCCGGGGCATCATCGCCGCCCGGCCCGGAGCGCGCGGCGCGAAGCGAAGAGCCGGTGCGAATTTCCGGAATCGAGCTGACTTCGGCCCCGGCGCTGCCTGACATGCCTGATTCGGCGGCGCTTCCGGAGGCGCAGGTGACCCGCGCCGTGGCGCGCGACATCGCTGCGCCCCGCGACCTTCCGTCCGAAGAGCGCGCGCCATCCTTCGACTGCGAAGCCGAGATGACGGCCTCCGTTCGCGACGCGGCCATCGTGCACCTCGATGTTTCGGCCCCCTGTCGGCCCGACAGCCGCGTCACCCTGCACCATAACGGCATGATGGTCTCGGCGCTCACCGACGCGGAGGGGCGTGCTCGTGCCGATCTTCCCGCGCTCGCCGAATCGGCGGTGTTCATCGCTTCCTTCGAGGACGGCAAGGGGGCGTTGGCCACGGCGACGATCGAGGATTTCGCGGCCCATGACCGCTACGTCGTGCAGTGGCACGGCGATATGCGCAGCCTTCGGCTCCACGCGTTCGAATACGGGGCCGATTTCGGCCTGCCCGGCCATGTCTGGAGCGGGGCGGAGCAGAATCTGGGCACGGGTTTCGTGACCCGGCTTGGCGATGACGTGCCCGGACCGGCGCTGCGCGCCGAGGTCTATACCTTTCCCACGGCGAGTAGCACGCGCGAGGGTACAGTGGCGCTGCGGCTCGAGGCCGAGGTGACCGACGGCAATTGCAGCCGAGACCTCGAGGCGCAGGTCATATCGACCGAAGGTGAAGGGGACGCGCTCCGGGTGCGCGACCTTGTCCTGCCGATGCCCGATTGCAACGCGCTGGGCGAGTATCTGATGTTGAAAAACCTGTTCAATGATCTGAATATCGCGCAAAAATGACGCGACGCTTTCAGGGAACGGATCATGGCGGGACTGCGTGCGGCCAGCCTCGCCGCACTTTTCACGGCACTTTGCACAGGGCCGGTCACGGCGCAGGACGTGCTCCTGCGCTCGCATGACGGCGCGGTCGAGATCGAGGGCGACCTCATCGGTTTCGATGGCGAGTTCTACCGGGTCGACACCGTCTATGGCGAACTGACCGTCGATGGCTCGGGGGTCGTCTGCGAGGGGCCGGGCTGTCCCGATCTCGAGGCCTTCGTCGCCCGGGCCGTGTTTTCCGGGGCACCCATCATCGGGCGGGTGCTTTTGCCCTCGTTGCTCGAGGCTTTCGCCATCCGGGACGGGTATGGCGTCCGGCGTCAGGAAACCAAGGGTGGTGACCTGCGCGTCGCGCTCCACAGGCGCGATGCCGACGAGACGCTTCTGGCCGAATTCCGCTTCCGGCTCACCACCTCGGAGGAGGGCTTCGCCGATCTTGTCGCGGGCGAGGCCGACATCGCCATGAGCCTGCGCGAGGCGCGGCCGAAGGAGCTGGCCCGCGCCCGCGAGTCGGGGCTCGGCGATCTGACGAAACCTGCACGGATGCGGGTGCTGGCGCTCGATGCGCTGGTGCCGGTGGTGGCACCCGCCAACCCGGTGGAGAGCCTCAGCCTGCACGACCTGGCAGGCATCCTGACGGGCGAGGTAACGACCTGGTCCGCCCTTGGCGGCCCGGATGCCCCTATCGACCTTCACCTGTGGGCCCGCGAAACCGGGATCGGGCAGACCACCGCCGACCACGTCATGCTGCCCGAGGGCCGCGACCTGCGGGATCCGATCATGCCGCACCGTGACGGAGCGGCGCTGGACGGGGCGGTGGCCGACAATCCCTTCGCCTTCGGCCTCACGCCGCGCTCTGAACTGGGCGAGGCATGGGAATTGCCGCTGACCGGCCCGTGCGGTTTCGCCCTACGGGCCGACCGGAGGACGGTCAAGACCGAGGATTATCCGCTGACGACGACCCTCCTGCTCTATCTTCCGGCTTGGCGGATGCCCAAGCTGATCCGCGATTTCATCGGTTATATCGACGACCCTTCCGCGCAGCTTGTCATTCGTCGCGCCGGATTCGTGGACCAGGCCCCCGAGGAGATCGGGATCGCGCGTCAGGGCGACCGCTTTGCCAATGCCATTGCCATGGCGGGGGACGAGACCGGGCTGGACGAACTCAAACGCATGGTGGCGCTGCTGAGACCGCTGCGTCGGCTTACCACGACCTTTCGTTTCGAGGCCGGCTCGGCGCGGCTCGACGTGCCGTCGCGCTCGAATGTCGAGCGGCTCTCCGATGCGCTGCGACTGGGGCTCTATGACAACCGGCGTCTGGTCTTTGTCGGGTTTTCCGACAGCCAGGGCGCGGCCGAAGCCAACCGCGACATCGCGTTGCGCCGCGCGCAGGCGGTGCGAGACGCGGTGGTGGCGATGGCCGATACCGCGCGGCTCGAAAGGATCGACATGGCCGTGGACGCGTTCGGCGAGGCGATGCCGATGGCCTGCGACGATACCGCCTGGGGCCGGCAGGTGAACCGCCGGGTCGAGGTCTGGGTGCGGTAAGGAGGGCGGCGCAGCCTGCTCAGAGATAACCGTCGGCGCGCAGGCTCGTCTCGGCGGATTTGCCGATGATGACGTGATCATGCAGCACCAGCCCGAGCGCCTCGGCGGCGCGCGCGACCTCGGCGGTCATGGTGATATCGGCCTGCGAGGGTGTGGGATCACCGGATGGATGATTGTGCGCGAGGATGAGCGCACTGGCGTCGAGCAACAATGCGCGCTTGACCACCTCGCGCGGATAGACCGGCACGTGATCGACGGTGCCGCGCGCCTGTTCCTCGTCGGCGATGAGCACGTTCTTGCGGTCGAGGTAGAACACGCGGAACTGCTCGGTGCCGCGATGTGCCATGCTGGCGCGGCAATATGCGATCAGCGCCGTCCAGGACGAGATCACGGGTCGCCCCATGACCCGCGACTGCGCGAGCCGGTGCGCCGCGGCCTCGACGATGCGCAGTTCGGTGACGACCGAGGGCCCCGACCCCGCCACCTCGCAAAGCTGCTCTGCCGGGGCGGAGAGAACAGAGGCAAAATCGCCGAAGCGCGCAAGCAGAGCGTGAGCCACCGGCTTCACGTCGCGGCGGGGAATGGCGCGGAAAAGCACCAATTCAAGCATCTCGTAATCAGGTACCGCCTCAGCCCCGCCCGCGATAAAGCGTTCGCGCAGACGGCGACGGTGATCGCGGATATACGAGGGCGCCTGCGCAGCCTTCCCGGGTGCTGCACCGGCGACGGGCGCGCCGGAGAATAGCGGCAGACGCGAATCGGAGAAGGCGGGCGGCTCTGACATGCCCCGGAACATCGCGCGCCCGCCTTACCAAAGAATTAACTATTACCGGACCGTCAGCTTTTCATCGAGTCCCAGAAATCCTTGACCGAGGAGAGAAAGCTCTTGCTCTCGGGGTTGTTGTCCTCGCTCATTGCTTCGAACTCGCGCAGGATCTCTTTCTGACGGCTGGTGAGGTTCACCGGCGTCTCGACAGCAAGTTCGATGAACATGTCGCCGCGCCCGCCGCCGCGCAGCGCCGGCATCCCCTTGTTGCGAAGCCGCATCTGGCGGCCGGATTGCGACCCGGCGGGTATCTTGACGCGCGAGCGCCCGCCGTCGATCGTCGGCACCTCGATATCGCCGCCAAGCGCGGCGCGCGTCATCGACACCGGCACCCGGCAGAACAGGTTTGCCTCTTCGCGCTCGAATATCTCGTGCGGGGCGACCTCGATGAAGATGTAGAGATCGCCCGCCGGGCCGCCGCGCATCCCGGCCTCGCCCTCGCCCGACAGGCGGATGCGTGTGCCGGTCTCGACGCCTGCGGGGATGTTGACGCTGAGCGCGCGTTCCTTCGGCACGCGGCCCTGGCCCTGGCATTCAGTGCACGGGTTCTTGACGATCTGTCCGAGCCCGCCGCAGGTGGGGCAGGTGCGCTCGACCGTGAAAAAGCCCTGTTGCGCACGGACTTTGCCCATGCCCGAACAGGTCGGGCAGGTGGTGGGCTGTGCACCGCCCTCGGCCCCCGATCCGTCACACGCCTCGCAGGTGGCTCCGCTGGTAACCTTGATGGTTTTCTGCAGCCCGGCAAAGGCTTCTTCGAGCGTCACCCGCATGTTGTAGCGCAGGTCGGCACCGCGCGCGGCGCGCTGACGTCCGCCGCCGCGCCCGCCGCCCATGAAATCGCCGAAGAGGTCGTCGAACACATCGGAGAAGGCGGAGGCGAAATCCCCCTGCCCGGGCCCGCCGCCGAAGCCGCCGCCCGGACGCGGCCCGCCGCCGCCATTGCCCATGCCGCCCTCGAAGGCGGCATGGCCGAACCGGTCATAGGCAGCCTTCTTCTCGGGGTCCTTGAGGACATCGTAGGCTTCGCCTGCCTCCTTGAACTGGCGCTCGGAGTCGGCGTTGTCCTTGTTGCGGTCGGGGTGAAGCTCTTTCGCCTTCTGGCGATAAGCCTTCTTGATCTCGTCCGCCGAGGCCCCCTTGGACAGGCCGAGCACCTCGTAATAGTCGCGTTTGGCCATCTGGGATCTCCTTCAAGCGCGGGCCGGGGCAGCAAGGGCCCCGGCGCCAGGCATTCGCCTCAGCGGCGCTTGTCGTCGTCGATATCCTCGAAATCGGCATCGACGATATCGTCCTCGCCGGGGCCCTCGTCGGCAGACTTGACCTCGTCGCCGGCCTCGTCCTGGCTGGCCTTGTAGATGGCTTCGCCAAGCTTCATAGAAGCCTCGGTCACGTTCTGTATGCCCGACTTGATCTTGTCGGCAGTCACGTCTTCCTTCTCGAGGTCCTCCTTGAGTGCGGAGATCGCGAGCTCGATCGCCTCGACGGTGGACGGGTCCACCTTCTCGCCGTGCTCCTCGAGCGACTTCTCGGTCGCGTTGACGAGGCTCTCGGCCTGGTTGCGGGCCTCGACGAGTTCGCGGCGGGCCTTGTCGGCCTCGGCGTTCTCCTCGGCCTCCTTGACCATCTTCTCGATATCCTCGTCCGACAGGCCACCGGATGCCTGGATGGTGATCTTCTGCTCCTTGTTGGTGCCCTTGTCCTTGGCGGAAACCGAGACGATGCCGTTGGCGTCGATGTCGAATGTCACCTCGATCTGCGGCATGCCGCGCGGGGCATGCGGGATGTTCTCGAGGTTGAACTGGCCGAGTATCTTGTTGTCGGCCGCCATCTCGCGCTCACCCTGGAAGACGCGGATCGTCACGGCCGACTGGTTGTCCTCGGCGGTGGAGAAGATCTGCGACTTGTTGGTCGGGATCGTGGTGTTGCGGTCAATCAGGCGCGTGAACACGCCGCCCAACGTCTCGATGCCGAGCGACAGCGGCGTCACGTCGAGAAGCACAACGTCCTTGACGTCACCCTGCAGCACGCCGGCCTGGATGGCCGCACCCATGGCAACCACCTCGTCGGGGTTGACGCCCTTGTGCGGCTCCTTGCCGAAGAACTTGGTCACTTCCTCCATCACCTTGGGCATGCGGGTCATGCCGCCCACGAGCACCACCTCGTCCACCTCGGAGGCGGAAATCCCGGCATCCTTGAGTGCCGCCTTGCACGGCTTGATCGACGCGGTGATGAGGTCGCTCACGAGGCTTTCGAGCTTGGCGCGGGTCAGCTTCACCACCATGTGCAGCGGTTGCCCGTTGGAGCCCATCGAGATGAACGGCTGGTTGATCTCGGTCTGGCTGGAGCTCGAAAGCTCGATCTTGGCCTTCTCGGCGGCTTCCTTGAGACGCTGGAGCGCCATCTTGTCCTGCGTCAGGTCCACGCCGTGTTCCTTCTGGAACTCCTCGGCGAGGTAGTTGACGATGCGCATGTCGAAATCCTCGCCGCCGAGGAACGT
>Ga0102943_1001909_pt1 | contig 12519 bp, 10 predicted proteins | sample SalPonC_black_MG_FD_78174 | JGI IMG/M metagenome (GOLD analysis project Ga0102943, IMG submission 78174) | Salt pond soil microbial communities from South San Francisco under conditions of wetland restoration - Salt Pond MetaG... | ecosystem: Environmental > Aquatic > Marine > Intertidal zone >...
GGCAACCCTCGTGCGTGTGCCGCAAGTAAAGCTCGCCTGTTGGACATGCTCGGCGGGAATGCTGATGTCGTTGAAACCGGATTTTTATCCGCGGTGGAAGCACGCGCGGCGATTAGAACGTGCCATCTCGGCCTCAGCCCGGTTCCCCGCCACGCAGCCGGCAAGAGCGGCAGTATAGCCGCATTCATAAGCGAAGGTTTGCCTGTCGCGCTTCCGTTTGTTCTCGAAGGAAAAGATGCTGACGAGATTGGATTTTTCGATCTCGGCTTGCGTCGAGCCTGTATCACCGATCCCGATCTAAAATTGCTGACGGACGCCCGTGCCGCCGCACAGGAAAACCGCTCTAAAATTTCCGTGGAGCAGGTCGCACTAAATTTTTTAAACTCGATAAAATGAAAACCGTTTCTGTCGCAATAGTCATTAATTCATTCAACCGATTACAGCTTTTAAAACAATGCCTGAAATCGTTGGAATCATGGGTTCCGGGGGCCGTCGACTGGTTTAACCCGCACGTCTTTATCTATGACGCAGGGTCGACCGACGGGACAATGGATTGGCTGAACGGCGGAAATTCGACCGAGCACAGCTTTCCGATAAAAATCATCGACGGTAAAAACGACGACGACACATCCTTTTCGGCGGGATTGAATCATGGCGTAGCCGAAGCTTTCGGTGAAATGCCGAAATTGGATTATCTCTTGCTTTACGAGACCGATAACCAGATTCTCTCGGCCGAGCCGGTTTCTCAGGCGATTACATGCCTTGAAAGGGATTCGAACCTGGCAGCTTGTGGTTTTACTGTTCGGTATCTAGACGGCGATCCTGCCGGAACGGGCATGCCTTTCCCAAAGGTCTCGCACTTTCTTCTAGGTAAAAAACTCAGCCACAAGCTAAAGTTGGAACGGGTCAGATACGACTGGAAGACGCTCGATTCGACTCAGTTCAGCCGGGTCGATGTGGTTTTTACCAGCCCTCTTATGGTGAGACCCTCGGCTTGGCGGGCCAGCGGCGGTTTGGACGCGCAAATGTTCCCCTTTTCCGATTGTGATATAGACTGGGCTAAGCGCCTAAGCCGTTTGGGCTGGCACATGGGAGTGGTTCGGACTGATGCGGTGATTCATGACAATTCAGCTGCGATTTCCTCGTGGTCCACGAATCGGGCGCTCCATTTTCATCGTGGCAGACTTCGTTATTTCAAGCGATACAATCCAATCAGGATTGCACTCGTTTGGCCCCATTTTTTGGCTCTGCGCCACCTGCTCGAGTATCTTCTCGTGGCCTGTTTTATCTGGAATAAAGAGCGCCGGTCCCATCTGCTGGCTCAAAGCAAGCGTCTCATGTTCCAAGTCTCGAATGCATACCAGGAAGAAAAGTAATTACCGTCGTAATGCCGCCTAAACTGCCTACTCCTAAAAAAAACAAGAACGAGGATACCGTCTTAGTATGGTTGGTCTACTCGTATATCGTTTTACTGGTATTTGAGGGGGCACTGCGCAAGTGGATACTGCCCGGCCTATCAGATTTGTTACTCTTAGTCCGCGATCCAATTGTTTTGATCAGTTACGCGTGGGCGATAATTCACGGGCGCCCCCTATTGAACAATTACATTCTTTCTGCGGCTCTGCTCATTACTGTCTGCACTGGAACGGCCTTGTTGTTTGGTCATGGTAATTTGGTTGTCACCGCATTCGGGATCCGAACGAATTTCCTTCACTTCCCCTTCGCTTTCATCATCGGCAGAGTCCTCACGCGTGACTTGGTCATCGATGTCGGGCGATGGTGGTTATGGTGCAGTGTCGGTATGACGATCTTGGTTGTCTCGCAATATCTGATGCCTCAGTCCGCATGGGTGAATCGCTCGGTCGGCGGGGGCGAGGGCGCGGGGTTTAGTGGCGCATTGGGCCGTTACCGCCCGCCTGCCACCTTCAGTTTCATCATTGGAACCGTTCAATTTTATACTTTGAGCATGGCTTTCCTGATTGCGGGGTTGATTCAGCACAAGCGGTATACAAAAAAACTACTCCTGCTCTCGGCAGCCGCCATCCTCGTTGCAATTCCCGTATCTATAAGTCGGTCACTCATCTTATCGTGTGCGATCGTCGTCGCGGCCGGGCTTTTTACGGGGGGCATGCAAAAAGGATCGATGATCCGATTTCTAAGGTTGGGCTTGATCGGCATGATCGCGCTTTTCATCGCCACTAAAATCCCCGTCTTTGATGATGCGTTGGAGGCATTTTCAGCCAGATGGGAGCGGTCGACCGGGGCAGACCAGGGTGGATTTAAAGAAGCAATCGTCGGACGTTTTTTTGAAATGTTCACCGGGCCCTTTAAGGACATCGAAGATCTGCCGATTTTCGGTTACGGTCTCGGTGCGGGCACTCAGATCGGAACAAAATTACTGTCCGGGGAGCGGGGGTTTTCGCTGGGTGAATCCGAGTGGAATCGGGTCTTCGGCGAATACGGTTTCATCCTCGGACTCCTTTTTATTATCTGGCGTGTTTCTTTATGCGCCAAGCTTCTGCAATTAAGTATCAAAACGCTGGCCAAGGGAAATGGAATCCCATTGATACTTTTATCGACAACCGCTATCAACCTTGTCACCGGGCAATTAGGCCAGACCACCGTCAACGGTTTTACGGTTGTTGGCGTAGGTTTGGTGATCGCTTCAATGCGTCCCCGCAACCCCGAAACAGTCGAAGAGAATTCGGCCAATGGAACTTGAAAACAAACTGAACGTATTGTTGGTCGCCAATTATTTGCCCGATCGACAACGCAGCATGCTTCGTTTTGCAGAGCAACTCAAGCAGGGCTTAAAAGTGAACGGTATCGAAGCGGAGTTTTTCCATCCTCCCGTCGCTTTCGGACGTCTATTGTCGGGCAATACCGGTTTGGCGAAATGGCTGGGTTATATCGACAAATATTTGATCGCTCCGATTTCTTTACGCCGCCGTCTCCGAAAAATGGCAACGTGCCGTCAAGTCGTGCACATCTGCGATCATTCCAATGCCATCTATACCAGTGTGCTCGGGCGCACTCCACATTTGCTAACCTGCCACGACTTACTGGCGGTGCGTAGTGCACTAGGCGAGATTCCCGCCAACAGGCCAAAGTGGACGGGTCGTCAACAACAGAGAATGATCCTTAAAGGCCTGAAGCAAAGCCGCACGATCGTCTCTGTCTCGGAAGCGACCCGTCGGGATGTCGACCGCTTGGTGGGAGACCGGCGGGACTGGCAATACCTGGTCCCCAACTCGCTTGACGACGATTTTATCGAAGAAGCGCGTTCCGCTATCGGGGAGGACCCCGGCCCGCTCCCCTTGGCCGGATATACGGAAGGCATGCGTTACATCATACATGTCGGCGGCGAAAAGTGGTATAAAAACCGCAAAGCGGTATTGCGAATCTTCGCGCAACTGCAGGAAAACGCGAACTGCTTGCGGCTCGTCGTCGTGGGCCCGAGGTTTTCCGATCCGGATTTGGAAGCAACCGGCTGCCGGGAACTCAAAGACAAAATCCACTACCTGCGCGATGTCAGCGACGGAGACCTGCGGGCGCTCTACAAAAGAGCGGAAATGCTGCTTTTTCCCTCTCTGATGGAGGGGTTCGGCTGGCCGATTCTGGAAGCACAAGCCTGTGGTTGCCCGGTGGCGACCCTTGCCATTGAGCCGATGTCTTCGCTTAATGCGCTGCCCGAGCTATGCGTCCATGCGGACACCAGCGATCCCAATGGAATCACTCGCTTTGCCGAGGTCTGCCAACATCAATTAACGGCAGGAGAAGACGAGAAGACCGAGCAGAAGCAAAAAATCAAAAACTTCGCCGCAGGATTTTCCAATCGCGCCTCTGCCGAAGCCTACATTAAGATTTATAAACGCTTACTTGGGGAAAGCGCCGACTCATGAAAATTTTGCGCGTCATCCACAGCGTCGAAGCAAAATCGGGCGGCCCGGTTGAAGGCCTGAAACAAGCTTCGCGGATTATGAGCGAGCTGGGCGTCGAGGTCGAGGTCGCCTGTCTCGATACGCCGGAATCCATTGAAGCGGAACTGAAAAGCTTCCCATGGCCGCTCCAACCGCTCGGTCCCGGGAAGTTTGGCAACTACAGTTACTCCCGAAAGCTGAAGCTTTGGCTGGAGCGGAATGTTTCCCGTTTCGATGCGGTCATCGTCCACGGCAACTGGCAATACCATGGTTTCGCGGCGTTCAAGGCCTGTTCGCGCCACGGGATACCCTACTACGTCTACCCCCATGGCATGCTCGACCCATGGTTCAACGAAACCTATCCGCTGAAGAAACTGAAAAAGCGGATTTATTGGAACCTGGCCGAGCACCGCGTTCTACACAACGCGCGGGCGGTTCTTTTTACCTGCCAGGAAGAGTGCCTGCGCGCCCGTCGCTGCTTCGCCCCCTACGTCGTGCAGGAAAAAGTAATCGGCTACGGCACCAATGCGCCTGAATACGGTATCGCCGAACTACAGAAAGACCGTCCCCACGGCAGACCTTATTTTCTTTTTCTATCGCGGATACAGGAGAAGAAAGGGCTGGACCTGCTCGTAGAAGCTTTTGCCGAACTCAAATCGGCGCGCGGGGACATCCCCGATCTCTTGATCGCCGGCCCGGAGCAACAACCCGCTTACGCCGAGGGCCTGAAAAAGCGCTTCTCGCAGGCCGGCGTTCACTGGCTCGGCGAGGTCCGCGGTCTGGAAAAATGGAAATTGCTGGCGAACGCGGAAGCATTGGTCCTGCCCTCGCACCAGGAGAATTTCGGCATTGTGGTGGCTGAAGCTCTGGCCCTGGGAACGCCTGCTTTGATCTCGAATAAGGTGAACATTCATGCCGAAGTGATGCAGTTCGAGGCGGGGATCGTTGAAAACGACGATCTCGAAGGTGCAAAGTCGCTCTTGTCTAAGTGGGAACAACTTTCCAAGGTTGAAAGGGATGCCATGTCCATGGCAGCAGGAAATCTCTTCAAAACCCGATTCGATATCCGTCAGGCGACGAAAGACTTGATCCGTTTTATTCAGGATGAGGTTGATCCAGATGAAAAAGCCCCCACAAGATAATTACCAAGTCAATCTGGCCGAGTGTCGAACGGACTGGCCCGCGCGCACGAAGATCAAGCGTGGAGTATGGCAGTGCCTGATCAAACCGCTCTACCGGTTGATTCCTTTTCGTTTGAGCGCTCTTCGTATCGGCATTCTTCGCCTCTTCGGCGCGCGCATCGGGGCTCACTGTAATATTCAGCAGCGGGTCGATATCCTGATACCATGGAATCTCGAAATGGGTGATTATGTCGCCTTGGGGCATGACACCGTCCTGCTCAATTTCGCGAAAATCAGCATCGGTTCGATGACGGTTGTCTCTCAATACACGCACCTGTGCGCAGGGAGTCACGACACCTCGGACCCTCACTTCCAACTCATTTACAAACCGATCTCGATCGAACCGGAATGCTGGATCGCCAGCGGTGCTTTTATCGGCCCCGGCGTCACCCTTGGTCGGGGCTGTGTCGTCGGTGCGCGCTCCGTCGTGACAAACAGCCAACCGTCCTGGTCGATTTGCGCGGGGAACCCTTGCCGCTCCATTAAAGAAAGAAAAATTCAACCCGTTGGCGATGAATAAGTTCGGTGAAATTTCCTCGGAAGGATCTCCGGGCTGGAGGGATTTGTTGATGCGCGGCAAATGAAAAGGAATGTGGCGACTGCACGCAAAGAGAGAATCTGCGCACGCTGGCTGGCATATAAGTTAAGCTGGATGATTAGCCTCAAAGAACTCAGAAAATACCGACCGCACCAAATCAATGCTTCAGGTTAAACAAATTAAGAAAGTTTGGGAGTTTACGGTGACATTCTTCATCGGCCAAAGCGCGACTCAAGCAGTCCAGCTCGTATGCGGCTTCTTACTCATCAACCTGATGAGCAAAGGCGAGTATGCGGACTTTACCTTGGCAATGGCGATTCTCGGATCTGCGGCTGTTCTGAGTGATTTAGGCATCACTCAAACCTTGACCGGATTAATCGGAAACCAGATTACGGACTCGGGCAAGGTCGGCAGGTATCTCGCCGCTTGTCGATTTTACAGGAACAGACTGATACTTCTGGTCTGTCTGGTATTGGTTTTCGTTTTTACTGGCTTTGGCCGGAAATATTCCTGGAGCTTCGAGACGGGCTTTTTTCTTTGGCTGAGCGTAGTCTTGTCGATCTATTTTCAATCGCACGTCGCCATGCGAAAGCCTCTGTTGCTTTTAGAGAGGCGGTTGAAAGACTCCTATTTCTGCGAACTACTCGCGTCGTCCGTGAGATTGCTCTTGATTCCGCTCTTCTCACTGCTGGGTTGGCTTGTCGCACCATTGGTGGTTTTTTTGGGCTGTCTACGGGAGGCGCTGGCCGCAACTTTTTACCGCAAAAAAACGGCCGATAAATCAAAAAACCCCGATCGGGGTGCTGATCTCAAAGAAGAGAAAAAGGAAATTCTCGGTCAATCCATGCCGAGGGTGCCGAGTTTGCTGTTTGGCTCGCTCTCCGGGCAATTCATGGTCTTTGCCATGGGTATTCTGGGAACGCGGGAAGGCTTGGCGGAAATAGGCGCCTTGGGGCGCCTGGGTATGTTATTCCTGATCTTTCAAAGCGCAGGCGGAAATCTGATCGCGCCTTATTTCTCCCGCTTGCACTCGTCTCTGGTAAAGATCAAAAGCGTTCAAGTGATCGCGATCATTGTGCTGTTTTGCGTCTCGGTCAGTTCGGTCGCCCGATTTTTTCCCGAGTTATTTTTGATCATACTCGGCGATGGTTACGGTCACCTCAAATACGAGGTTTTCTTAGTCGTGTGTGCCTCTTTGGTGAGAATTTCCTCGATGCTGATCTTCTCGATCTGTTTGGCGCGTAAGTATGTTTATTACTGGTATTCTATAGTCGATATCGCACCTCAGATATCTGTTATGGTCGCCTTTATTCTCTTCGTGGATCTGAGCAGCCTCTTGAACCTGCTTTATTTTGGCCTTTCGATGGCAACGGCTAAATTCGCCTCCAAAGCCTTCATACTTTGTGTCGGAATCAAAACGGAAACCAGAACCATCACCTAAGTTGGATAAAATAAAAAAATATCTTCAGGAATTCTTCGAAGAAGACGAATTTTCCATCGCCCGACTTAAGGGAGGGGTCAGCCGGACCAGCTATCTTGTCAGCTTGACATCCGGAGATCGTTACGTCGTCCATCTCGGAGGCAGTATCTCGTTTCCCCGGGCCGAAATGCTCGCGGAAATTCAAAATTCCCTGGCGAATTCCGGCATGCAAGTCCCCGAAGTTATCCACGGGCCGAGATGGGCGGACCGACTGGGAACCCATATCGAAATATGCACTTTTATCGAGGGCTCGCACGTCCAATACTTTTCAGGCGACGATGCGGAAATATTGGGTGCTACGGTCGCCGAATTGCACGCACAGGGGCCAAAAATCCAAGAGACCGCAGGGCACGGTCTACCACGCGGACACACGAAAATCATCAGATCCAAGGCTCACCTCAAGCACTATCTGCTTGGCCTTTCCGCTTATTATTTCAAACCACACGACTGTCCCGTTGGAATCTCATTTCGCGGCTTTCTCAAAGGCTCTTTTAGATGGCTGAAATGCAGAAAACACTTTACGCGGCTCCCTCAATCCTATTGCCACTTGGACCTGAACGCAGGCAATATTTTAAAGCTTCCTGAAAGATCGGAAACCGCCGAACCCAGATTTGCTTTTTTGGATTTCGAGAAAATGGAATGGGAGCCATGCCTTCTTGATATGGCTATTGCGATATGCATGTCTGTCGGCAAGGGCCGACAACCGGGAAAATTCGACCTTGATAACCTCCATCGCTTCCTTGCCGGTTACACCTCCATCAGGAAGCTCTCCGCGACGGAGCAGAGACTTTTCCCAGAAATTTTGGTCGAGACGGCGACTCATTTCCAGAGGATCGAGATCCTTAATTGGCACCGGGGAAATTCAGAGACCCAAATCAAGGCGATGCTTTATCACGAGGATTTGAAATCCAAGGTTTCAGCGCTCGATTCGATTCGAAGGGTCGAGCGGGAATCACAGCCGAAAACCGTTGATGGGGGCGACTGTTCCGGAATAGGAGCGAAAGACCGGACACCAAGCAGGAAGATCTGGTCTTTTGATGTCTTCAACACACTTGTCGCGCGTGCTCTGGCAAGCAGAGTCCAAATCGGCGGAATATTGGCATTAAAAGTGAGGCAACAGTTTGCGAAACAGCTTCCGGATGAAGTCATCCTGAATTTTGAGGCCATCCGAAATGACGCTCATGCCAGGGCGCACACCTTGATCGATCATCCTGAGATTCGTCTTGAGGAAATATACGACGCGATCGCTGCTCGTTATCCGGAAATCGATCGCCGAACCCTGAGACGCATCCGGCAACTCGAGGAAGAGCTGGAGGTCGAGCTTTCTTATGGTATCCGCGAAAACATCAGTCAAGTGTTGCATCTCCTGGATGCCAACGAGCGGGTGATTTTCATCTCCGATACCTATCTATCCGAGAAAAACCTATACGAAATCTTTCAAAAAGTTGAACCCCGTTTAGCGGTCGTTCCAATCTATGCTTCATCCGAAATCAGGTTAAGAAAAGCAGACGGCGACCTTTTCAACTACGTCATCGAGAAAGAAGCTGTCTCCCCTCAAGATATCGAACATTTTGGGGACGATCCTCACACCGATTACAAGATGGCCAAGCGCGCCGGAATTGCAGCCAAGCTCTATCGGGACTCACGCTTTAATGAAATTGAGAACACCTACCTGAACGAAAAATCCGGAATCACCGGATCTGTTTTTGCGAGTGCGAGTCTGGCGGCGAGATTGCGGCAATCCGGAAAAACGAGACCGTCCGCCTACACGCTCGGTGCCAGTTACACCGCTCCCCTTTTCTACGGTTTCATCCGGAACTGCTTGCAACGAGCTGCGGAAAGTGGCATTCGGGATATTTATTTCCTGGCGAGGGACGGCTACATTCTGATTGAAATCGCCAAACGTCTGCTGCCCATCATCGCTCCGGAGGCACGATTACACTATCTATACATTTCCAGGCAATCCACCCTAATCACTTCGATTACGAAGGTAACCGATCGATCTATCGACTGGATTTTTGAAGAAATGGATAATGTGATCACGCTGGAGCGCGTGGCGCATCGCTTGCATTGCGACTGTTCGGAACTGGAAGCGCTTTTGCCCGAGGGTCAACGGCCTCCAAGCTCTCGGAAGTTACGTGACAAAGAAATCCGCGAATTGCGTGGGGCGATTCTCGACAACCATGCCTTCCGCCAACGCATTGAGACCACTGCGGGCGAGGCACGCGAAGAGCTCGCCGCCTACTTGGGACAGTCGGGCATCGACGGCGATTCCAAAATTGCGATCGTCGACATCGGCTGGAAAAGCACCATCCAGGATTGCATTTACCGCGCTCTTTCGAGCGAAAAATGCAAGCCGCAACTGGAAGGTTATTATTTTGGATGCTCCCATTTCAGTCATCTAAGTTCGCCCGGAAACCAAAAACATCCTTACCTGATTACGCCTTCGAACCTTCCGGGAATGGGGCCGTTTTTGGAATTGCTCCTGATGGCGCCCCACGGAACGACGATTCGATACCGTAGAGACGAATCGGGAAAATATCAGCCCGAACTGAAAGCTTTCAACCCCACGACGAGCCGATGGGACATGCAGGCCTACTTCGACGGGATCATCGCTTTTACGGAAAGCATTATCGATGCGCAAACGGCACACCCGGAGATCGAATTGTATCCCTTGGCCGTCGACACGATGCTGATGGAATTACTGAAAGACCCTCCGCTCATCCTTGCGGAGCAATTGGGCGACTTGCCCTATTGCGGCGATCAGGAGGAAAGTAATCCCAGAGCGATGGCACCCGCATTCTCTTTCGCCGAAGCCTGCAAGTATCGCCTGGCCGGACGGAAAACACGCTCCAACATGACCCAGTGGTCCAAGGCTAGCGCAAAACGCAGCGCCTTTCCAGCACGCCTCGTCCTGGCATGCGATCTCAGAAAACATCTGGTTGTCATGCTCAGAGACGTGGTCGGAGCAGATGGCGAACGCAATAAACTTCAGAGGCTTCTGAAAAGCCTCAAGTTCTGACTAAGGAAACGACCGGACGGCTTACAAGGGCCTTCCCTGAAAAAAGACGCGTCGCCTGAAGACTTCGCCGTGTTCGCGAATCACGTCTTCCGTATCATCGTAGCCGGTGCCGCTAACCCCCTCATTCAGTAGATTGAGAATGTCCAAACCCTCGTCGGAGACGACGGTAAGGAAGATTTCGGCAGAGGTCGGCAGTTCGTCGTTTGAGTCGGTTCCTCCGTAAATGTAATCCAGATCAATCTCGCCGTCGAAGTCTTCATCGTTTCTGGCAAAACCATCAACGCTACCGGAGGCGTTTAGGACTATTTCGTCGCCGGTGCTATCGTCAGTCCCGTAAATATAGACCTTAAAATCAACGATGTTGCCCGCGAGAAAATTGCTCGGATTTACCGTCGAGTTCCGGGCCCAAAACCCGGACGTCAACTCGAGCTGCGGTTCATCTGTGGCGGGGCCGAGGAGCGTTTCAAAGGTTTGCACGGGACCCTCCAGATCCCGATAGAGCACGAAGGTGTCCGTGCTGGCATTTGTGTAAGCTTGATCGTAAGCCAAACGATAGGCGATCGCACAAATATTTCCGGGCTGATCGGGACGGTCCTGGGCCGGTGCGAATAATTTCAGGGCAACGGTTTGACCCACCGGATCCGGCGAGCCGACATCGGTTTCGGATTCGACCCTGAGCCATTGCTGCCCGTTATTCACCAGAAGAGCCGTTTCCAAATCAGAAGTCAGCAGTTCCATGGCAATCCGCGCCTCGGCGTTTGCCGATAATTTACCGACGGACCGGTTCCAAACATTGAGCACGCCGCTTGTGATTTGAATCACCAACCCGATCATGATGATCGTGATGACCGCAGCCACCATGATTTCGATCAAAGTAAAGGCGCTGCGGCTGTCTGATAGGTTTTCTTTCGTGGACATGGTAAAAATCAGCGGACGATCGCGGTATTGAAGGTGAAGTCGGGTTCGCGTTCCGCCAGTTCAGCCAAGTTCGTTTCAAAATCGAATTGGGCAGACGGCCCCGGCGGATCTTCGGCGAAAATTCTGGCTTCCATTGCCAAATAGCCTTCCGGGTAGTTGGCTAAATCTTCCGAAAGCGTATAAATCCCGTTGACTCTACTGGTCGACCTGAGTTGCTCTGGCGCGACAGGCGTCACCGAAGAAGCAGTCAAAACAACCCGATATATCGGGCCGGCAGCCTCCCGAAATAAATCTTCGTCAACGATTGAGGCGGTGCCTACAAAATCATCCTCGGCATTTTCATTGGGAGAAAATCCTACCTCCAAGCGGATTGAATCCCTGGAGTCATCGTCGTAATAACGAAAAACGAAAACAGTCGCTTCATTATTACCTTCACGAATGGCCCTGTAAATTCCATCGAACTTTGTCTGCGTGACGGCCCCGTTATTTCGCACTGCAATTTTCGGCGAGCTTTGCAGGAAGGCGTTCACCGTATTCACCACCGAGGTAATCTCGTCGATTTTTTCCACTTCATCGACGGATTGGAGCATTGGGGACAAGAGCCCGATCAGTGCCAGAACGGAAATGAGAAAGACGCCCAGTGCCAGGACGACCTCGATAAGCGTGAAACCGCTACGGTTGGATTTGTGGTCTTGGGTTGCCATGAAATTAATTTTCCCTGATTTCGGATGGATCGGTCACCGAGGTGGTCGTGCCAACACGGCGAAAGATGAGCGCGGATTTGAGATTCTCTTTATCCTCGTCACTAAAATCGACAGCTAAATCGCCGCTACTATTCGGCCTCAGGGTGCCGGCACGGATAACAAGCCAGCTGTTCAAGAAGTCGGGACTGGAAATGGTGCCATTGGGGTTAAACTCATAGTAGTAAAATTCCGGCCCCGAGCCCACGGTCTGTGGCGATTGTCTGGGGTATTCAATATTCATCGTTGCCGCGCTCGGCCAGTCGTTGCTGGCACTCAGATCGGGATCGAAATAAATGCCTTCGGGCAGGTAGGTGCCTTGCGTGGCTGCCGTCCAACTTTCCTCGTTATCCGAAGTGGTCGGGTCGTCGATTTGGGTCAAATAAACGATACCGAAGTACCGGAGGAGTTTGTCGTAATCCTCGTTATCCTCAGAATAGATGATAAGCCGGGTCGTCGCGTTCTTCAGCAGAGCCTGGCCTCTCGCCCCCTGTGCGATACTGGAGACAATCCGCTGCGCCGAACTGAGCTTAATGCCCTCTCCGCCGCCGCCTCCGCCGACGAATAAAATGGAAGTGGCAATCAGGATAATGCTGATCACCACCAATAACTCAACCAGTGTGAAGGCTGCTTTTCTGGAAGCCGGAATCATTGGCGTTTAGTCGTAGAGGTAATAGTCGGGAGCATTCAGGGCAGGGTTTTCCAATACGTAGGCCGTCA
>Ga0102943_1001911_pt1 | contig 12501 bp, 9 predicted proteins | sample SalPonC_black_MG_FD_78174 | JGI IMG/M metagenome (GOLD analysis project Ga0102943, IMG submission 78174) | Salt pond soil microbial communities from South San Francisco under conditions of wetland restoration - Salt Pond MetaG... | ecosystem: Environmental > Aquatic > Marine > Intertidal zone >...
ACACACTTATCATATCTGCTTTTTCTTTCTAGCCCAGCCTTCCCACCTCGTAGCCAGCATAAACACAATTTGTTCCTCAAAGTCTGGACGCTTTTCCACCCGTTGCGGGAGTTAAAGGCCGTTCTTGACCTTTTTGAGAATCTTAGCATTCTATTAGGGGTAATGAGCATGCCAGCCACAGTTCAAGACACAGACAAAGCCTTCGCAGACGCACGGATTCAATCCCGCCGCGAAGACCAGATTGCCATGTCCACTGGCAAAGCATCGCCCGCTGAGATGCAGCAGAAGAATTCGATCCTTCCTGATAATTTCTGGAGCGAAGCCAAGGTTAATTGGAACAGCTTCGCGGTTGGAACGAGAACGCACAGTTAAAGATTACCTTCATCAAGCTTCCTACTTCAATAATTCAATAAGGTGGTCCGAAAGCGCGGTGAAGGCTTTGCCTCTCCGCTTCTTCGCCTGGATCATTTCACAAGGCACTCCCAGTTCATCACAACGCTGTTTCAGCCCGACACCATAGGCGGCCGAATGCACTTTGGCAAACGGGTGCTCACTGTGATCCGGAAACATGACCTTGGCTCCATAGCTCAAGACCGTCGGAGGATCATCCTTTGTCAGCAGTGCATAAGGGGAATAGGCGTAAATCCAGGGCAGCACCTCCTCCCGATCCTCCAATAACTCGTCGAGGTCTTTCCGGTTGAAGGCATGCGCACCATAACTCGCCTTGGTGATCCACTGCCGGACCTGCTTCGGGTCGAGCGAGGTCTGGGCCTGATCGACCACCACACAGCTCACGCGGGTGGATTCGCGGGCAATGGGATCGTCGCTTTTGGGCTCGGCCAGATCGTCGTGATAGGCCAACCACAAGGCGGTGCAACCGCCTGCCGAAACCCCGGAAAGACCAACGCGCTCTTTGTCGAGATTCCACTCTCCGGCCTTGCTGCGCACAAACTGCAGGGCGCGCGCAGCGTCCTCCATCGGTGCCTTAACGAAGGGCTCAACTTCTTTGGCGTCCTTGAGCAGCCGGTAGCTGATCGCCACTACCGAAATCTTCGCATCGAGCAGCGCCTGCATTGCCTGACCCGACCATCTACTTCCAGCCCTCGATAAGAATGGTATGTGTGCCCGGCTTCAGCGGCGCGGTTTGAAAAGACCCATTCGGTTCAAGCAAAACACGCTTTTCATTCATTCTGACCTCAAGTTTCTCGTCGACCGGCAGGCGCAAAGTGCCACCACTGTTTGGCGGGATGGTGGCCTCCAGCACCAGGGTGCTTCCTTCTTTTTCCCATGCGCTGCGGGCCAGTCCGTGGGGCGTCTCCAGTTCGGCGGCGGCCTGCTCGAGCGGGACACCCAGAGCGGGCTGGATGAAAATATGTTTATAGCCCGGCTCTTCCGGATCGGGGGCCAGGCCGGCGATCCGCTCGTAGATCCATTGGCCGATGGCTCCGTAGGCGTAGTGGTTGAAGGAATTCATCTTATCGTTGCCGAAACCATCCTCGTGGCTGTAGCTGTTCCAGCGTTCCCACATGGTTGTGGCCCCTTGGTGGATGGAATAGAACCAGGAGGGGTAGGTCTCCTTGAAGAGCACCTCCAGCGCGAGGTCGGTGCGGCCGAAACGATCGAGAACGGGGGCCAGCAGCGGCGTGCCGAGGAAGCCGGTGCGCAGATGATCGTCCGCCTCATGCACCAGGTGAACAAGGTTCGCAAAGGCCTTGGGCCGCAGGCGCTCAGGCAGCAGATCGAACCCGAGCGCAACAAGATAAGCGGTCTGCGTCTCAATCGGCGTGGACAACCTGCCCTCGGTATCGAAGAACGTTTCGGTAAAGGTCCGGCTGACATTTCGATACAGTGATTCGTAATACTCCGCCTCGCGCGCTTTGCCGAGGACCCGGGCCGCCTTTGCCGTCAAATGCGCCGAATGGGCAAAGTAAGCGGTGCAAAGCAGGTTGGTCGGTGTATCCCCTTCGTTTTGCCCGCTCGACGGATAGGGCTGAAGCCAGTCGCCAAAGGCGCGGACTTCCGGGACATTTGCCTCGGCGCGGCTTTTATAGAAGCCCACCCATTCCTGCATCATCTCAAAATTATCCCGCAGAAAGCCCGCGTCACCGGTGCGGACATAGGCCTCCCAGGGAATGATGGTGGCCGCATCCGACCAGCCGGGGCCGCCGACCTTTCCTTGCCAAGTGTCCGGCACTACTGCGGGGATGGATCCGTCCGGAGCCTGCTCCAGCCGCATGCTGTCCAGCCAGCTGGCGAAGAAGGCATGCGCGTCGGCATTGAAAAAGGCGGCCGGGGCGAAGACCTGAGCGTCGCCGGTCCAGCCGAGCCGCTCGTCGCGCTGGGGGCAGTCGGTGGGGATATCGAGGAAGTTGCCGCGCAGGCCCCAGACGATGTTATGCTGGAGTTGATTGAGTAATTCATGCGAGGACGTGAAGCTTCCGGTCATGGGAAAATCGGTGTGCAGGACGGCACCCGTCACCCAATCCTTATCAGGCTCCACACCTTCGGCGAGACCGCTGAGTTCGACATAGCGGAAGCCGTAAAAAGTTAACTCGGGGTGCCAGGTGGTCATGCCGTCCTTAGCGGCAGTGTAGTGGCTCGTAGACTGGGCACCGCGATAGTTCCGGGTATATAGGGTGCCGTCCGGTTGCAACATTTCGGCAACCCGGAAGGAAACGGTTTCGTCTTTTTGAACAGGGATACGGAGGATGGGCCAGCCGACCATGTTCTGCCCGAGGTCGAAGACAAAAATTCCCGGCTCGGGCTCCGTCACTACGACGGTCGGAAGTTTTTCCGTGATCCGGACCGGGCGGAATTCTTTTGGGGTCAGAGCGTCCCGGGACTGGACCCGCCTCGCGTAAACCGGATGCCAGTCCCTGTCGTCGTAGTCGGGCAGGGTCCAGCCGTGGGTATCCATCCGGGCATCGTAAATTTCGCCTCGGTAAATACTGGAGTAGCGAATCGGGCCGCCATTGGTCGCCTTCCACGTGTCGTCGCTGAGGATGCGATCCACCGAGCCGTCCTCGTAAGTGACTTCCAACTGAAGCAAAAGCTCCGGATATCGGCCCCCTAGTCTTCCCCGGAATATCAAGGTTCCAGCATACCAGCCTTCGCCCAAAAGTGCGCCGATCGCATTGGATCCCGATTGGAGCTGGTCGGTGACGTCATAGGTTCGCGTCTCGATCTTTTTTCGGTAAGGGGTAAAGCCGGGAGCCATATAGTCCTCGCCTACCTTCTCGCCGTTGAGATGAACCTGATAGAGCCCACGCGCCGTCACGTAGAGCCGTGCTTCCTGAATAGGTTTATCGACTTCGAATTCGCGGCGCAACTGCTCCGGAATGAATTTGGGTATATGCCAGCGTTTGATTTTCTTGTCCTGGTCGAAATCGTAGATCTCACCTTCCTTTAGCGTGAGTTCTTTCCGCTGACCGTCTTGACGATATGAAATCCAAAGCGATTTAGGCTGTTCCCAAGCCGGATTCTGATCCACGAGTTCGTTACTGGCAGGAATGATCCTTTGCCCCAAGGCGAATCGAACGCGTAATTCAGCAGTCACGTCGACGAGATGGTCAGGAGCGCCCGGCACACCATAGAGCGCCTTCTCGATCACGATTTGGTCGACGGAGGTCTCGCTGTCCGCCTCCTGCGAATGGTTCAACCGTATCCATTTCGCCTGCCAATCGGCCTTGTCGAGAAGGCCCATTTCAAAATGAGCCACGTCGCTCCACGAGGAAGCGCGGCCCTCCTGGTCCCAAAACCGAACCTGCCAGTAGACTTTTTGACGTGAATCGATTGGTCGACCGGCGTAAGGGATCCAATTCGACCGCGAGCTGCTGACCCTGCCGCTGTCCCACAGATCGGGCGTATCGGGCAGCTTGCCCGGATCGGTGGCGGCGACGATATGAAAGGCCGACTGGGAAAGGGCTTCCGAAGTAACGGGCAATTTCCAGGACAAGGTCGGACTGGAATCATGGTAGCCGAGCGGGGCCTGACGATTCTCTCCGACACGGAGATCGTTCGGAGCGAAACTCGTTGCAGCGAAGCCCGTGGCAAGCGAAGCGAATAGAAAAACCAGAATACCAATGATACGCATGGTCTGACTTAAACCTCCGCGCTTCTATCTGTCCAGCGGGACTGACAGGAATTTGTTTTTCGGTGACGTAGCCGCCGGGGTCGCATCGGGGGTGAAGGTTCAATTATTCTTTCTCTTTTGCCTGCTTGACCAGATCGATCACGCCCGGACCCTGAGAACCACCCTTGGTAAGCTACCATTTCCAATTATGCCATAACCTCCAAATCTGATCTTCATTATCATTCAAAGCAACCCCACTGTTTTTCTTTACCATTATAGCTTCAACGAGATCAGGAACCTTGTTCTTGTCGGTATCGGCAGAATAAGGCGTCGGCCCATGCTCATCGTTCTCAAAAAGATAAAAGCTTAGCAGATTGCTCACCGGCATCCTGAATTTCAAACCATTCAATAGGTTCATGATGCTGATATCCCAAGGCACCTCCACTCACAACTTGCGCCGCATAAACACCGGATACTAATCGAATACTTCTGGCATTTAAGCTATCCTCCCTTCTCGATACCCGGCTCAAACTCCATCCGACCCCCAGAGCCCCTAGTTTATGTATTTCAGTCGTTAATGGGGTTCCCTTACTTTCCGTAACCCCGCTTATGTAGAGCGTATGCGAGATCTCCCCAGATTCGGATATCCGATTCTCAGCACATTCCCGTTGATTTGAGCGCTTCGCTTGCTTCTATATTGGCAATGTCGCAGCCACAGAAAGAAATAGACCAACTTAGGGCCGAGATCGCCGAACATGATCGTCTCTACTATCAGGAGGCGCAGCCGGAAATCGATGATCAGGCTTACGACCGGCTCAAGGCGCGCCTGACCGAACTCGAGGCGGCCCACCCGGAATTTGAGTTCAGCGAATCGCCCACCCAATCCGTGGGCGATGACCGGCTGAAGGCTTTTGAAAGTTACCGTCATCGCGTGCCGATGCTTAGCTTGGATAACACCTACAGCAGCGATGAACTGATCGAATTCGGAAAACGCCTGGAAAAGCGCTTTCCCGGTCAATCACTCAAGTATCTGGTTGAACCGAAAATTGACGGCGTGGCGGTCAGCCTGACTTACGAAAATGGAAAATTTATCCGGGCGGTTTCCCGTGGTAACGGCACCGAAGGCGACGACATCACTCAGAATGTAAAACACATTTCCGGACTACCTGAAAAAATCGTTAACGCACCGGAAGTCCTCGAAGTGCGCGGCGAGATCTATATGCTGCATGAGGAATTCGAGCGCATTAACGCCTCCCGCGAGTCTGCCGGAGAAAGCCTTTACGCCAACCCGAGAAATCTCGCGGCCGGCACCATCAAGCTGCTCGACCCGTCCGTCGCCCGCAAGCGACGACTGGACATCGTGCTCTATGGCATCGGCGCCTGCGAGCCGGATAACTTCTTCACGCATCAGGCAGGCATTCAAGAACGACTCAAGAAATGGGGCTTCCCCGTGCTGGAGAAATACTGGCTGGCTGAAGGGATCGAAGGTATCTGGCAGTGTATCGAAGAACTGGATGCCTTACGCCAGAATTTCACCTACCCGACCGACGGCGCGGTGGTCAAACTGAACGATTTTCAACTGCAGAAAAAAGCGGGCTTTACCTCGAAGGCCCCACGATGGGCCATCGCCTACAAATTCGAAGCCGAACGGGCCGAAACCTTGCTGAAGGAAATCAGCCTGCAGATCGGGCGGACCGGTGCCGTCACTCCGGTGGCGATCCTCGAGCCCGTCCAACTCGCCGGCACCACGGTCTCCCGGGCCACCCTGCATAACGAGGACGAAATCGCACGGAAAGATATCCGCCCGGGTGATACCGTCCTGGTGCAGAAGGCCGGGGAAATCATCCCGCAGGTCCTGAGCGTGAATCTCGACAAGCGACCGGAGAACAGCAAACCGTTTCATTTCGGAGAACATCTGGAAGCGTTGGGGATCGAGGCCGAGCGCGACCCCAATCAGGCGGTTTGGCGCATCGTCAATCGCGACGACCCCATCCGCCAGCGGCGCGCCCTGGAGCACTTTGCCAGCCGCGCCTGCATGGATATCGATAATCTGGGCAGCGCCGTCATCGAACAACTCGTCAACCGCGGGCTGGCCAAAACTCCGGCCGACCTCTACCACCTGCGGAAGGAGGATCTGCTCCATCTGGAAAAATTCGCCGAAAAATCGGCCGACAACCTGATCCAGGCCTTGAAAGCAAGCAAGGACTGCGAACTTTGGCAGCTGATTCACGGGCTCGGCATACCACACGTGGGCAAACAATCGGCCAAGGACCTTGAAACGCATTTCGGTTCGATCGATGCGATCATGGAAGCTGACGAGGAAAGTCTCGAACGAGTTGACGGCGTAGGATCGATCATGGCGCAAAGTATCCGCGCCTGGTTCTCCAACGACAATAATCGGGAAGAGATTGAGCGCTTGCGCGGGTTAGCGCTCAATTTCACCTCCCAGAGAGATACTTCCGGACAAGGGCCGTTATCCGGTAAAACCATCGTCCTGACCGGTAGTCTACCGAGCCTGACACGTAGTGAAGCGACTGAGCTGATTGAAAGAGCGGGAGGCCGCACGAGCTCCAGCGTGAGCAAAAAGACCGATTTCCTTCTGGCCGGTGAATCCGCCGGCTCCAAATACGCAAAAGCTGAAAAGCTTGGGGTGAGGATTGTCGACGAAGCTGAATTACTCCGCATGACCCGGTAGTGTCTTTTGATAGGCTTTAAATATCATTTGCAGAAAACGGAACCGAACTTAGCCTTTGACTGCGAAAAGATGAGCCAGGAGCTAATTTACAAGCAACTTTGCTCATGCGGGTTACGAGGACGGTGTCCGGAGAGTTCAGGCCCTGCCCATCGCCCAGGCACAAATCGAATTTGAGAACACCCTCCAGTATTGCGAGCAGCTTCATGATGCAGGGATAAGCGATTTGGTCGAGGAAATCAACGCCAAGGAAAATACTCATGAAGACCTTATGCTTAAAATTGTCCGCAAATACTGGCGGGCCCGACAAGCGGACTTGCTTAGAGATCGCGCAACGGTGGAGGAAATCAGAGAAGAACTTGACCTGAACTGAGCCCCGGGGAGAAAATTTTGCCTTTTGCAGGTTTCGCGCTTCGCTCCCCGTCCTCCATCTCCTATGTTGCTCTTATGTCGGCTCTACATCAACTTTTGCTGAACCAACCGATGGTCGCTCTTTTCGCTATCATCGCACTCGGTTTACTATTGGGGAGTATTTCCGTAAAAGGCATCAACCTCGGGAGTTCCGGGGTTCTCTTCTCGGCACTTCTGGCCGGCCATCTCGGCTATGACATACCCGGTGGTGTGGGCACACTTGGTTTGGTGCTCTTCGTCTATTGCGTCGGCATCGGTGCCGGCGGTCGTTTCTTTGCCTCCGTCGCACGCGAAGGTGCCACCCTCGCTAAACTGGCTCTGGTGATTGTCGCCACCGGGGGCCTCATCACTTGGGCCGGAGCGGCTCTCCTCGGGCTGCCGGCCGACCTGGCGGCGGGCATCTTCGCCGGAGCTCTCACCAGCACACCGGCCCTGGCGGCTGCCACCGAAGGACTGAAGGACTCCGGCAGCGGCGTCAGTATCGGCTACGGGATCGCCTACCCCATGGGCGTCATCGGCGTCGTGCTTTTCGTCCAATTGCTTCCGCGCTTACTGAAGCATGACTTGGAGAAAATCGCCGCCCAACACGCATCTGAAAACGGGGTCGAGGACAAGGTCGAGAACGTGCTGGTGGAGGTGACCAATCAAAATCTGGTCGGGAAAAAAATCGCCGACTCGGGCGTGGCGAACTTCAATGCCTGTCAAGTCTCGCGTATCTTCAAGAACGGACAACTGGTTCCGCTGAGCTATGAAGACACATACTCCGAGGGCCAGCTTCTCCTGCTCGTGGGGCGAGGTCGGGAGATCAACATAGCCACCGACTACCTGGGGCACCGCAGCCACCGCAACATTCTCAAAGACGTCGACAATGAGCGGCAGCAGCTCCTCGTCACCAACCGCAAGATCACCGGACAAAGTATTCGGGACCTCGCCCCGTTGAAAAATTATGGTGCCGTAATAACCCGAATCACGCGCCTCGGCATAACCTTCGTGCCGAATGCGTCCACCATCATCGAAACCAACGATCAGCTCACCGTCGTCGGCCGCAGCGAAGATTTGAAACGTTTTGCCAAAGCCGTCGGGCACCGGAGCAATGCGATCGATACCACTGATCTGCTCTCCCTCTCGGCGGGCCTTACCCTCGGTATCGTCGTCGGCCTTATTCCGATCGGCCTGCCCGGCAGCACGCCGGTCACGCTCGGTTTGGCGGGCGGACCGCTATTTGTCGCGCTTCTACTGGGCCACTTCGGACGGGTCGGACGAATTGTCGGCCATATCCCCCGGCCCACCCGAATGCTCCTGCAAGAACTCGGCTTGGTCTTCTTTCTCGCCGACGCGGGCGTGCGCGGCGGGGGCGCGCTGGCGGAGACGGTCAGCGAATACGGTCTGGTGCTTTTTGCTTTGGGGATTCTGGTCAGTGTTATCCCGCTGCTTGTGGCATGGCCGCTTGCCCGGAGGTTTTTCAAGCTGGACCCCATACAATCGCTGGGCGGCATCTGCGGCGGCATGACCTCGACGCCGGCACTGGGTGCGATCACTGCAAAGACGGATTCCCAAGTGCCGGTTGTCAGCTACGTGTCCGCCTACCCCGTCGCTTTGATCGTCATGATCGTTATTGCGAAAGCACTGATTGGTATTTTGTCCTAGCTCCATGACCCACTTAAGCGGTGACTTAAAGACCTACCTCGGAATCGACGGAGGCGGCAGCAAAACCCGCGCCCTACTCGTTGATGCGGATGGAGGCGAGCTTCACTATGCCGAATCAGGCCCCGGCAACCTTAACGCCTATGATGAAACAACCGTTCGGAATTCCTTATTCGCGGTTATCGATCAGTGTATCCGAGTTTCCGGAACAAAGCCCGATGCAACCTGTTTCGGCCTTGCGGGAGCCGGCAACAAGCAAACCAGAGAGAGGCTGGAATCGATTATCCGTTCGCTCGACCCGGAGAAGGTGACGATCGTCTCGGATGCCGAAATTGCGCTCGAGGGCGCGTTTACAGGGGGTCCGGGCCTGCTTTTGATCGCAGGCACCGGCTCGGTTTGCCTGGGAAAATCCGCGGAGGGGAGCGTCCACCAATGCGGAGGTTGGGGCTGGCTGGCGGACGACGCAGGCAGCGCCGGCTGGATCGGACAGCGTGCCTTGGAGGCTGCCGTGCGGCAAAACGACGGGCGGATGCAGGGGCATGCGGTTCGCGATGCGGTATTCGCTCAGCTCGGGATCAAAGACAGCTATGAAATCAACGCAAAGATTTATCAGCCTTTGATGCCACGCTCAGAAATCGCAGCGCTTTCAAATTGCGTGCTTGAGTTGGCCCATACGGGCGACGATGCAGCCGTGCAAATTTATCAAAAAGCGCTCGGTGAACTGAAAAGAATGGTTCAGGCAACGGCCTCAGGCCTGCAGGGCGAAGTCAGTGAGCTTGTCCTGGCCGGTGGGCTTTTCGACCATCAGCCCGCATTGAGGAAAAATCTCAAGGCGATGCTGCCTGAATTTACGTTTAAGAACCACGCCGGCTCTCCGCTTGAAGGTGCCGTCGCACTGGCCCGCAAAATCCCTTAAAAACGACGCTGTTGGGAAAGTTCCGCCCTTCTTGGCAGTCGAAACTTGCAAAACCGCGAAGGGCTCTCTTCATTCCCTCCCTCGCCTTGGGAGAAGTGCCAGAGTGGCCGAATGGGACTGACTCGAAATCAGTTGAGCCCGAAAGGGTTCCGGGGGTTCGAATCCCTCCTTCTCCGCCATTGGGCGCAGCCCAACAAACGATCCGGCGCAGCCGGACCGAGGGATGAAGAACGAAGTTCGACGAGCGAAGCGAAGATGGGGCAACCGCAGGTTGATCGCCTAGCGATGAAGCAAAGCTTCACCAATCCCTCCTTCTCCGCCACTTGGGCAAAGCGAACTAAAGGCTTCGTCCGAGACATGTTTCGGCATATGAGGCTCTGTCCCGGCGCATCGACGAGTAGCCAGCCTCCACGCCACCTCCCCGAACTCGGCAAGCCGTCTCAACTACGAAGCCGGCACGGGTATGACGACTTCAGTCGACCCGGCCTCCGGATCTTCCACCGGAGCTTCCGGGTCCGGCTGGACCTCGGAGTTGCCATACTTCTCCTCCCGGTAAGCTTTCGCCTCTTTTCGCTCACTTTCCGGGATTTCCATGATGAGTCTGGATTCATACCACTCGATGGTTTCGACACGGCTTTGGTTGAGCGAACGCCCCGCCCGTAAAGTCTCCATCAGGCTTCGATAAGCCTCTCTATCAAGGTTCTCTTTCGCCAAAGTCGCTTCGGCCGCTTCCAACTGCTCCGCGTACGGGGTGAAGACAAATTCGCTGCCGGAGCGGGCGACGCTGACAAAACCTTCGAAGCGGTCCTCGATATAAAGATGCGTATCACTGTAGGCGATCAGCTTGCCGGCATTCTTATCCGCAATTCCAGTATCCTGAGCCATTCCGGGCAACTCCTCCCACGGGCCGACAATCGCTTCAAAAATCGCCAGCTTCGTAGCCTCGCTCAACAAATGCGCCGGTATTCTGAAGTAACTGTTATCCGCGCGTTTTACGACAAGATCGTTCCCGTCCATGAAGAGAACTTGACCCGTGAGACTCTGGCCCGCCTTGTTTGCCAACTCGATCTGGCCCGTCAGTGCCCCCTCTGCACTCAATTCAGCGAATGCCGTCTGGAATTCCTCGATAAGGCGGAGCATTTGCCTCATCTCATCCATCCGTCTTTCCAGGGAAGCCTTGAGATTACGCCCTTTGGCGCGGGTTTTCTCGGCGCTGATCACTTCCTTATTCAAACCGCCGCGTGTATCTTTGGTAGCGATCATGGACTCCGCCTGGCTCATTTGCCCCTGCAACTCCGCAAGATTCAATACGAAGCGCTGCTGCAGAGTCGGCCAGACAGCCGGATCGTCGAGACGGTGTTTCCGGCAAAGGTAACGGAACGCCGGTTGTTGCTGCTTCAAATTAAGGAAAATGTCGGAAAAATCCCCCCCCTGTTTTTCCAACTGATCCTGGACGGTGATGCCGCTGAACCCCGCGCGCGACTGATCCGCTTCAGCAGAAGTTGTGGCCAAAGGAACCGTGAAAAAGATCCCAAGGCAGAGCGTTCCTAGTATTCGAAAGAAAGAGATCCGGTAACTCTTGGTCATTGCCTTCATGCCAGTCTTTTCGACCGGTCCGGTCAAGGCATTTTAGGGTGAAACCACTACTTCGAAGCGCGACTATGGGGCCGGATCTTCCGAGGTGCTCCGCCGGAAACACGGATTTCGCCTACATTTTATTTTTCACGAAATTGATCAACTGCTTCGCGACCGGAATGCGCTTATAGACGATATCGGTCGGGTCCCAATAATCCTGATGAAAGATCACCTTACCTTCGGAATCAAAGCGCATATGCGTCATGCCGATGGACTCCTCCCATGTCCCCTCGGGCGTCTTCCTGAAGTCCAACCGCATGACCCAGTCGATATAAAATTCGTCCCCCGAGCGGATAATGCGACGAAACTCGAACTCGGCTGCGTTCAAGGGATCCAGGCCATGCAAAAAGTAATCGCGGATCTGGCTGGCACTGTCGAACTGCTTGAAAGCATCACGGAAATAAACCTTGTCCGCGTAGACACGGCTGACGTTTTCCCGAAGATTTTCTTTGCTGTAATCGGAAAAAAGCGAATCCACCCGCTCCAGCATATTCCTTTCGGCGGCGCTACCTTTCGGAGGCACCTCATGGCGGGACGGATCCGTCCATTCGAGAGCGGCTTTGTATTTCTGATCCGGGACTGTTTGTGTGTGTATCATGCCGTTGTTTTTCGTGCTGCACCCCGAGAGAAGATTCAGAGCGACAATGAGGGTTGCGATAAAAAATGCGTGGAGTAATTTCATTTATAAATAAGCGCCTCAACAGGGGTAAAACTTACACTAAGAGTCGATGTAAGTTATGCGAAAAACCAGCGTTAGTTGTCACCTTATGAGTATTGCGATAAAACTTGCCGAGCGTGGCCTCGTTCCCGACCGGATAATACGGATGGGAATCCGGAAACTGTTGTCTGAGCGCCTGAAATCAGTTTCCGAGTCAGGCAAGGCGGACGAGGACTGGGCAGCCGAGCTTTCTCAGAAACCGCTACTGGCCGAGCAGACCGATACTGCGAACGAACAGCACTATGATATCCCGCCACAATATTTTCAAACTGTGCTTGGAAAACACCTGAAATACAGTTGCGGCTACTGGAGCGGGAATTCGGCCACCTTGGATGAAAGCGAAGCATCCATGCTGCAGCTCAGTTGCGACCGGGCGGAACTAAGCCGGGGCCAGCGGGTTCTGGAACTCGGCT
>Ga0102943_1001916_pt1 | contig 12486 bp, 9 predicted proteins | sample SalPonC_black_MG_FD_78174 | JGI IMG/M metagenome (GOLD analysis project Ga0102943, IMG submission 78174) | Salt pond soil microbial communities from South San Francisco under conditions of wetland restoration - Salt Pond MetaG... | ecosystem: Environmental > Aquatic > Marine > Intertidal zone >...
AAGGCTTCTTTCTTTTTCAAGCCTTCGGATCTGGCCTGCCGCAATCCGTTTTTGTAAGATTCCTCCTGGGAAGCCAGATCTGCAGACGCTTTTTCAACGCCGTTTTCAAGGCCGTGAACCTTTGCTTTTCTTTCCAGAAGCACTTTTCGGATGGGTTTGTACAGCACCAGATTGAGCACAAAAAGCAGAATCAGGAAATTGATCATCTGATACACCAAAGATATATCAGGAATCACAGTTATCATAAAATTCCCTCCGCCAGTTAATAATTATAAAAAAAATCAACCACTTATATCTTACTGACTGTTTTTGTGCAAAAACAGTCCTAATTCCAGTCAAATCGAGACTTGAGTACCATCCGGGTATCCATTTGTCAACATGGAATAAGAAAATATTTCCTGTATTGACAGGTGCGGGTCAGGTGCCCTTTTATTAGAAAAATCCGGCAGCCGGTCATGCTATGCTGTGGAAAAATTGCGCATGCTGATATTGAGTAAAATGCCGAATCCCACCATATTGGTGATCACGGAAGACCCCCCATAGGATACCAGGGGCAGGGGCACGCCCACCACCGGCATCAGCCCCATCACCATGCCGATATTTATAAAAATCTGCCAGAAAATCATGGCAGTAATCCCAAAGGCCAGAATTGATCCGAACATGTTCCGGCAATTGTAGGCTATGTTCAGGCCCCACAGCAGCAAAAGAAAATACAGAACCAGCAGCACGCTGCATCCTGCCAGCCCCCATTCCTCCGCCAGTACGGATAAAATAAAATCCGTATGCTGTTCAGGCAGAAATGACAGGGCATTCTGGGTGCCCTGCAAAAATCCTTTACCCGTGATCATGCCCGAACCAATAGCTATTTTGGACTGAATGATATGGTAACCTGTACCCAAAGGATCCCGGTCCGGATCAAGAAAGGTCAGAATGCGTGCCTTTTGATATTCTTTCAGGCCTATAATCCATGCCAGCGGTACTATACAAATCAGCAAGCCCCCCAGGGTGAAAATTACTTTTTTTTCAACTTTCACAAACAAGGTGACAGATCCTGCAATAAGCAGCAGCAGCAGTCCCGTGCCAAGATCCGGCTGGTTAATGATCAATGCAACCGGAATTATACAGATAACCGCAGGTTTAAGCAGATTCTTGAAATTGAGCCCTTCCGGCGAAACCGTGGTGGCATAAAGGGAGGCCAGGCTGATAATCAAAGATATTTTCATCAGTTCAGAGGGCTGAATATTCACCACGCCCAGGGACAGCCAGCGCCGGGATCCCCCCCCTGACTGGCCGAAAAAATAAATACTCACCAGCAGCCCTACGCACAAGGCATAGATCAACAGGTGCAATTTGTCCAGTTCCCGAAAATCAATAACCAGAATACCCATAACCACAACCAGGCCGGCGCCCATCCAGATCATCTGTTTTTCAAACAGATAGTGCAGCCCGGTGCCTTGCCAGCCGGCACTGACCGCAGAATACAAAATCACCAGCCCACAGGACCCGATAAGCAGAATCAGCGCCAGAAATCCCCAGTCAAAATTTTCTATCAGCCGTCGGTCAAACATGGGCTATATTTATCCTTCTCCGGCTGGTTCAGTTTTGTTTTCCGATTCAGAAAGGCCCAGATATTGTTTCACCATAGCGCCGGCCACTGGTGCGGCTGCAGTGGAGCCATGCTCACCATGTTCTATGATCACTGAAATGGCGATCACAGGATTCTGGGCAGGGGCATAACACACAAACCAGGCATGGTCCTGCAATGTTCTTGCCAGGTTTTTGTTGTCAAACTTTTCACCGGTTTTTCTGGAAAACACCTGGGCAGTGCCTGTTTTTCCCGCCATTTCAATTTCTTTGATGCGAATGCTTCTGGCAGTCCCCCTATCCCCCTGAACCACATCCAAAAGTCCATTTTTCACAAGTTCCAACGTTTGTCTGCTGGCGGGAATCCCACCGGTGATTTCCGGTTCTATTTTTTTAATGATATTTCCGCTGCTGTCTTTGATGTTCTTTACAATCCTGGGCCGGTATAGGGTGCCGCCGTTGGCAAGGGCTGCGGTGAACACTGCCATCTGAAGCGGGGTCACCAGATTGAACCCCTGCCCTATACTGATGGAAAGGGTCTCGCCTGCCTGCCAGGATTCCTGGTACCGGCTGCGTTTCCATGCTGCCGTGGGAATCAACCCGGAACGTTCATGGTCCAGGGCAACCCCTGTGGCCCTTCCCAGACCGCATCCATTGGCATACTGGGCCAAAGCATCCACCCCTACTTTTTCTCCGGCCTGGTAAAAAAATACATCACAGGACTGGGCTATTGCTTCCTGCACAGTGAGTTTTCCATGGCCATACCTGCTCCAGCAATGGTAACGCCGGCTGCCGAATACATAATATCCCGGACAAAATGTGGTGGAATGTATGTCAATGGCCTTTTCTTCCAGCGCAGCAATGGCGGTAACTGTTTTATATGTTGAGGCCGGCGGATATTCCGCCTGGATGGCCTTATTGGTCATGGGATGTCCTGGATGATCCATGAGAAGGCGCCATTTTTCATTGGAGATTCCCCCGATAAAATCATTCTGATCAAACCCCGGACTGCTGGCCATGACCAGAACATCACCGTTGGCCGGATCAATGGCCACCACCGCCCCCCCCTGGTCCTTGAGCAGGTCCTCAGCCATCTGCTGCAAAGAAAAATCCAGGGTCAGGTGAAGATCATTGCCTGATACAGGCGGTACGGTTTTCAGCACCTTTACCACCCGGCCGTTGACATCCACTTCCACCTGACGACCGCCGCGTTCGCCCTGCAAAAAAGGCTCAAAGCTTTTTTCCACACCATAGCGGCCAATGCTGTCACCGGATTTCACATGGGGATATTTTTCAGTCTGCAGTTCTTCTCTGTTCACCTCTCCCAGGTATCCCAGAAGATGGGAAGCCATTTTGGGGTATATATAATACCGGGTGGGCTCAATTTCGATATGGATGCCGGGCAGATCGAATTTATGGGCTTCCACAATGGCCAGCTGGTCCCGGGAAATATTTTTTTTCAAGGTGACCGGTTTATAAAAGGCAGTGTTTCCGGCTTTTTGTATATTGTCCATGAGATCTGCATAGGATTCATTGATCAAAGAGGACAAAAAAGAAACTGTATCCGGCACAGAGGCGGCATCTTCCAGGACCATTACCAGATCAAATGACGGCCGGTTGTCCACCAGCAGCTTTTTATTTCTGTCATAAATCAATCCCCGGGATTGCTTTATGCTTTTGAGCCGCACACAATTGGTTTCAGACAGGCGGCGGTATTCTTCTCCCTTGATGAGCTGAAGAAACACCAGCCGCAGGAACAACAGAACAAAAACAACCAGAATACACAGGCCGGCAGCCATTATCCGCTGTTTAATCCAGTCCCTGTCTGCGTTTTTATTCAACTCATGCATGTTAACTGTTCACCCTTTTTTCCCATTTTTTTTGCAGCATGCGGACCATGTAATTCCAGTTCTGATAAGATATGGAAAGCAGCCAGACCCCCGCTGGAATCAATACAGTCCCATATACTACATGCCTGACCATCTGGCCAAAGTCCATCTGCCAGACAGCTGCCTGGCCCTGCTGGATGAAAACGGCAAATACCCCGAGCCCCTGCTGGATCATAACCGATACCATGCTGATAACCGGAACAAACAGGCCGCTGGTCTGGAAAACAAATTGTTTGACAAGCTGGACCATGACATAAATCCAGACATAAGAAAATACATAAAGAAAAAACGGCCCGCCGGAAAGGCTGTCCATGATGCCGCCTATAAACACAATGGCCGCCGGCACCGCATAATGGGAAAAATTCAAGCTTAAGAACAATACCAGGATGATGGTCAGATCAAAACTATGGACAAACCATGAAAACCAGGGGGCTATAAGGGTCTGAAGCACACTGAGAAACAAGGTGGCAATGACAAAAAAAAGCAGGTTCATTTTTTATATACCAGCACCTCTTCCAATGTATCAAAATCCACACTTGTCTGAATAACGATGTCCTGGAACAACTGGGAATGTTCTTTTTTAACATCCAGTATCCGTCCAATTTTCAACCCCTTGGGAAATATCTGGTCCAGGCCTGAGGACACGATCGTCTCACCGGGTTGAATATCGTCTTTGCGCAGGGCATATACAAAAACACAGGTGTCATCATTGCCGCCTTTTACCATGCCCCTTGCCCGGGTATTCTGGACCAGGGCATCTACAGCGGAATTGCGGTCGGTTATGAGCAGGACCCTGGAAAAATGGGAGGCAACGGTAACGATCTGTCCTACAATACCCTCAGACACGATTACCGGGGCGGTTTTTTCCAAACCGTGGGCACTGCCTTTGTCGATCATAATGGTTTTAAACCAGGGGGAGGGATCACGTCCGATAACCCGGGCCGCCACATAGGTGTCTGGTACGGAAGCAGTAAAATCAACAAATTTTTTAAGCCGGGCATTTTCTTTTGCCAGCTCCTGATTCCGGTTTTTGATCTGCTGTGCCAGCGCCAGTTGTTTTTTTAATACAATATTTTCCTTTACCGCCTGCACTGTTGCAAAATAGGTCTGCCAGATGCCTGTGGTAAAAGAAATGCTTTTTCGAACAAGCAGTTGAAAAGGGGCTGTCAGGGTAATAAAAAATTTTTCAGGGCCGCTCACCGGCAGGGTCTGGCGGCTGGTCATGGTGATGACAATCAGATTAATGGCAATAAACAATGCCACGCCGATGATGATAAGCACTCTGCGTGAAAACATGTAATCAGTCGATGGCCACTTCTGTGAGAATATCTATGCTGTCCAGGGCCCTGCCGCATCCCAGAGCCACCGTGGACAACGGGTCCTCAGTCACCACAATGGGAAGTCCGCTTTTTTCCTTGAGCAGCTTGTCCAGGTTTTTCAAAAGCGCACCCCCGCCGGTAAGGACAATACCCGAATCCACGATATCTGCTGCCAGTTCGGGGGGGGTCTGTTCCAGGGCCATGCGGACCGTTTCCACAATGGCTTCGATCTGTTCAGATATGGCTACCCGGACTTCTTCAGAATCGATGGCCAGAATCTTGGGAATTCCTGATACCAGATCCCGGCCTTTGACTTCTATGGTTTCCAGATTTTCCGGATCAGGGTATGCGTTTCCAATGGTGGTTTTTATCATTTCAGCGGTCCGTTCACCAATGAGCAGGTTATATTTGCGTTTGATATGCTGGCTGATGGAAGCATCCATTTTATCACCAGCCACCCGCAGAGAACGGGTATATACGATGCCTGCAAGGGAAATAACCGCCACTTCTGTTGTGCCCCCTCCGATATCCACCACCATGTTACAGGTGGGTTCGGTAATGGGAAGCCCCGCACCTATGGCAGCTGCCATGGGTTCCTCGATAAGAAAAACTTCTCTGGCCCCGGCAGATTCTGCAGATTCACGCACCGCCCGTTTTTCCACCTGGGTGATACCGGAAGGCACAGCAATGATGATCCTGGGCCGGACAAGGGTCTTTCTGTTATTATGAACTTTACGGATAAAATGCTTGAGCATGGCTTCAGTCACTTCAAAATCGGCAATCACCCCGTCTCTCATAGGCCGGATAGCCACAATATTTCCGGGAGTTCTGCCCAGCATCCGCTTTGCCTCCATTCCAACAGCCAGAACCTTGTTTCTGGACCGGGGATCGGTTCTTACTGCCACCACTGAAGGTTCACTCAACACAATCCCTTTTCCCTTGACGTACACCAGTGTATTGGCTGTACCCAGATCAATGGCCAGGTCGTTTGAAAAGGCACCAAGCAAAGAGTCGGTTATAAAGTTCATTTTACCTCTTTTTACGTTTTAAAATTTTAATTGCCAGATTTTTAAAAAAATGACACATCCGCCTGAATTGATAGTTGCTATCAAAATTGGCGGTTTTTTACAAGAACAAAGTCTGATATCGTTATATAAATCTATTATTGTCTACCTGATACAGCCGGTAATGCAATCATGGATCGCGGGTCTGAATTTTCTGATTTTTTCATTGGACCGGCAGGGATGCACCCGGTTGGTGAGCAGAATGACCACCAGACCGGAATCCGGATCCATCCAGAAGGAGGTGCCGGTGAAGCCCAGATGTCCCACAGCTTGTTGGGATAAATTTCGGCCGGATGAAGAATTGGACAAAGACGGGGTATCAAATCCCGCAACCATGGTCTGACCCGGATATTTTTTTACAAACGCTGCCAGGACCCGGGGATGTAAAACCCGGGTGGGGTTTTGGTCAAGCCCGTGGAGAATCTCCAGGCAAAGGCGGTAAATCGATTCCGCATCTCCGAAAAGCCCGGCATGCCCCTGGATACCGCCGGCTGCCCAGGCATTTTCATCTTCCACTTCACCGGTGAGAATCCGGCCCCGCCAGGGGCAGTTCCGTGTGGATACCAGGCGGTTTCTGTCCACTGGCACCGACTTAGTATCCAGATGGATGAAAAAAAGATCCCTTATCCCCAGAGGGGTGTAGACGTTTTCCCGGACAAACCGGTCCAGGGGCTGCTGTGTCACCGTTTCAATCACATGGCACAGCAGCATGAACCCCAGGTCACTGTAAACCTGGCACGATCCCGGGGAATTTATCAGCGGTTCTGTCAGTACGGCATCTGTCAGGGCCTGGGCCGGATTTGCCCGGTTTGCAATAATTGTATGAAATGGGCGGTGGGCCGGCAGTCCGGATGTATGGCGCAGCAGCATATCCAGGGTGATTTTCGCCTTGTCGGGAGCAACCGCCCCGGGCAGCACCTCTGCCAGACAGGTATGCAGTCCTAAACGGCCCTCCTGCACCAGCACCATCATGGCAGCAGCCGTGGCCAAAGGTTTGGTCAGGGATGCCAGATCAAACACTGCATCCTTCTGCATCGGCCGCTTTTGTGCAAGATCAGCCAGGCCGAATGCCTCAAAAAACAAGATGTCAGGTCCCCTGGCACACAAGAGTACGCCGCCGGGGAATACACCCTCTGTAACCCCTTGTTCCATCATATCGTGTACCGGCGTACAATTCATTTTTATTTCTGCCATTGCACGAGTTTGGCATCTGCGTCCAGAAGAACCGGCTGTCCCATGACCAGAGACAGATTGGTTCTGCCATGGCCGGATGCCAGGCCCATGAGGACCGGTATGTTGTATTCTGAAAAAATATCATCAAGAATCCCGGGCAGGTATTCTTTCTGCTCACATTTGTTAAATGTCCCGGTCACCACACCTGTAACATGGGTGAACATTCCGGCCATCTTCAAATGGGACAGCATCCGGTCAATTTTATATGCCGGTTCCCCCACATCTTCCAGAAACAATACAGTGCCTGAAAAATCCGGCGCAAATCTGGTGCCCACAAGATGAACCAGCGTGGCCAGGTTACCCCCGGCAAGCACGCCTTTGGCCTGACCCGGTTTCAGGCTTATTCCCTCATCCGCTGTCACAGCTGTCAGGGTGCCTGTGACAGCTGCAAAAAAAGCATTCAGGGTAGGCGGATCAGGTGCTGCCAGGGATACCAGATTGGGGCCGTGGACCACACTGAGCCCTGCCTGCTGCATCACTGAAGTAAGCAGGGCTGTGGCATCTGAAAATCCCACAAACAATTTGGGCCGGTTCCGGATCAGTTCCCAGTCCAGGTGGGGCAGCATGCGCATGGCCCCGAACCCGCCTCTGGCACAGATGATTCCCTTGACATCAGGATCAGCGGCCAGCTGGTTGATCACGGCTGCCCGGCACAGGTCTTCTCCGGCCAGATACCGTTTTTTTTCATAAATTTCCTCAGGAATTCTCACCTGAAATCCCAGTTGTTTCAAACAGGCCGCGCCCTGAAGCAAAAGGGTGTGATCAAACCGGGCACACGGTGCTGCCACCCCCATGAGATCACCTTTTTCCAGTCTGGGAAACATTTGTATTTTCATTGGGGGTTGGTATCCTCTGGTTTGTTTTAGCATGTGGAATGATATTTTGACAAAATTCTGTAAAATTGCAATACTGCAAGGCTGATTAATTACAATTTGCAAAGGAAAACATGACCCGGAACTTACCTGCCATCCTGGCCCCGGCCGGAGACAAAACCGCGTTCCTGGCTGCCGTGGCTGCCGGAGCAGATGCCATTTACTGCGGGCTGAAAATGTTTTCCGCCCGCATGGAAGCACACAATTTCAGCATTGAAGACCTTTCCCGGCTGGGCCGCCTGGCCCATGCCAGACAGATCAAGGTCTATATTGCCTTTAACACCACCCTCAAGGAAAATGAACAGGAAAAGGCGTTTCGGATACTGACCAAGCTGTGCCGCCATGTGGTGTTTGATGCCTTGATTGTCCAGGACCTGGCCATGATACCCCTGGCCCGGCAGGCCGGGTTCACAGGCGAGTTCCATTTGTCCACCCTGGCCAACCTCACCTTTCCCGCCGGCCTGGAAGCCGCGGCAAAGGCCGGATTCACCCGGGTGGTGCTGCCCAGAGAATTTTCTCTGGATGAGATCAGAAAAATGGCTGCCCATGCGCCGGAAAATCTGGACCTGGAAGTATTTGTCCATGGTGCACTGTGCTACGCTGTATCCGGCCGGTGTTACTGGAGTTCCTGGTTCGGGGGAAAAAGCGCTCTGCGGGGGCGGTGTGTGCAGCCCTGCCGGCGGGTATATCAAGAGAAAGGCGAAAAAAAGCGGTATTTTTCCTGCCTGGATTTTTCTGCGGATGTGCTTGCCAAGGTACTCAAAGATATCCCCCGTGTGTCCACCTGGAAAATCGAGGGCCGCAAAAAAAGCCCCCACTATGTGTATTACACGGTCAAGGCATTTCAACTGCTCAGGGACCAGCCCTCCCGCAAAAAAGAGGCCCTGGCATATCTGGATTATGCCCTGGGAAGGCAGTTCTCCCACTACAACCTTTTGTCCCACCGGGTGCAAAACCCCCTTGAACATGACAATGCCACAGAATCCGGGCTGTTTATGGGACGGGTGAAAAATCCGGCAGCCCCGTACTTTGTCACCAGAGAGGCGTTGTTTCCCGGAGACCTGCTGCGCATCGGCAATGAAGAAAATGCTTTCCACGACATTCAGAACGTCACCAGGGCGGTGCCCAAAAAGGCAAAATTTTTTCTGGCAAAAACATCCCGGCACAAAGTGACATCCGGCACGCCGGTCCACCTTATCGACCGCAGGGGCACAGAACTGGCACCATTGCTTGCGGACCTGGAATCTCAGGCAGATGAGATGGAGATCACCAAAGTACAGCCGGCAGCACCGGGCCCCGGTCCCCTCTTTTCCCACGGGCAAAGGCAGCCATCCAGACCCGCAAAACACCGGAGCTTTGATCTTCATGTATCTCGGGGCAGCACGGCAAAAATGACAAAGCCGGCAGATTCGGCAGCGCCGGTAGAGCCGGGCATCTGGATCTCCGGCAGCCGCTATGGCAACAGGGCTCCCGGCAAAACCTGGCTGTGGCTGGATCCGGTTTTGTTTGTGGAAGATGCTGCCCTGTGCCAGGGGTATATCACGGCAGCCCTAAAAAAGGGGGCCAGAAATTTTGTTCTCAATGCCGTATGGCAGATCAGCCTGTTTGCCCAGCCGGAAAGGCTTAATCTGTGGGCAGGCCCTTTTTGCAATATCACCAATGCCACAGCAGTACACCAGCTGCAGCAGTACGGGTTTTCCGGCGCCATTGTTTCACCGGAGCTGGACAGGGACACTTTTTTGTCCCTGCCCGGGGCATCTGTCCTGCCCCTGGGTGTTGTAATCCATGCCAATTGGCCCCTGGCTGTATCCAGGATCATATCCCCTGATCTGTCTGTAAAAACCCTGTTTCAGAGTCCCAAAAAAGAGGGTGCCTGGATTTCCCGGTCCAATGATACTTTTTATGTGTTTCCCGACTGGTGCCTGGATTTGACCGCCCATCGCAGTCTGCTGGAAAAAGCGGGCTACACCTGTTTTGTGACCCTTCAGGAGCCGGTTCCCCGGGGGGTTAGGATGAAAAACCGGCCGGGTTTGTGGAACTGGCACCTGAAACTGCTGTAGAAGCATGGCCGCCGTCAAATTATTTTACCACGAAGAGCACGAAGATCCCCTTCCTTCTTGCTCTTCGTGTTCTTCATGGTTTTGAAAAAATTCGAACCAGTGTAAGGCCATCCGATATTGGCTGTGACGCGTCAGGGTTTGATGCGGATGGAAGGATACAGCCCCATGCGCTCGCCGGTGCGGTAGGGCTGAATGATGTTAAAGGAGATATGCTGGTCATCCTGGGCATGTCCCCTTTTTTCCCCGTTGCTGTAAAGTGCGCCGTTCAGCAGAAGAATATGCTGGAGCCTTTTTTTAAAGGCTTCTATGAACACGGACCCTTTGCCGGAAAAGGTCATCTTGCCGATCTGGATGCTGTCCCGCACCTCTGCCAGGTCATCCAGGGCAATGGTGTGGGTTTCCACATCGGCCTGGGTGCGGATCAGCCCCCACACCAGGTGTTCATTTGGAATCTGAACAGGGGTATCAGGATCAATGATGGTATGGGGCATGACAACACAGCCTTCACCAATGGTGATGCGGGCCTCTTTTTTGCCGTTTAAAAATGCGTTGAATCCCACAAAGGTTTGTTTTCCGACATCTGCATGGATGATTTTTCCCCCATGGGCAGTGATGCACAGCCCTTTGAGATGGGAATCAACAATATAGGTATTTTCCTGGGCATTGGAACCATTCCCCATCACCGCATTCTCCAGATAGGCCCGCTGGGCAACCAGTACATTTTCACCAATGCGGGTTTTACCCAGGATCACGGCATACCGGTTCACGGCAGAACTGTCAGGTGCTTCATACGGTTCTAGATTCATGACATCAAACAATTTCTCATAGGATTCTTCTCTTTCTTTGACAAAATCATACATAATGCCCCGGGGCTGGTATTGGTCATTCACCCCCACAAAATAATCCAGGGTGTCTTTACTGAACTTGAATTTGAATTCAAAATTCTGATTGCGCAGCCACACGGTTCCTGGATCTATCTTCCGGTGAAACAGCTCCCCCACCTGGACATAGGAAAATTCTCCCACAATGCAGGAATGCAGATTCATCAGATCCACGGTGGCAAAAGGGCCCAGAAAACACCCCTCCAGGGTGGAGCCGTGGATATTGACATAATGAGAGGAAATGGTGTTGCGGATTCCAAACTCTTCCGGGCTTTCCGGATTATGGGAATTGCTGTGCACAAGGGTTTTATACAGCAGGCTGTCCCGGATGGAGATCATTTCATCCTCCACCAGGGGAATATGCTTTGCACACTTTATATTGTCCCCTTTTCTTTTCAGTTCATCTCCCCGCACATCGCTTTTGTAAATGGCGGACCGCCCCACAAAGCATTTTCCCAGAAAATAGCTGCCTGCTATATTGGAATTTTTAAAGTGAAAATAGATGGGATGGTGGGCGGTGATACCGTAAAATGCATAAAAATTGAGCATTTTTTCCCAGTCCAGGGCATTTTCCACAAACACCTGGGTATCAAATTCAAATTCATCCAGGTTCACGTTCACCCGGCTGATGATTCTGTCACTCAACTGCTTGAGCTGATTCATAGTTGCACCTCTTTTCTGTATATCATTTGTTTTTTGAATATTCGCTATCACGATCATATATAATCAAAAATCTATACCACAGGATAAATAAAGAGGCAATAAATTCCGGACTGGAAAAATCAGCATCAGCCATCTCCTTGCCTGCGGCAAAATGGGATGGCTGATGCCGGGATATATGAATGAGATAAAGTTTTTACAGGAAAAATACAATCTGCCGGGTTGTTATTTCCCGTTTTATTGTGGCTGTAAGGCCATGGCAGTTATTTAAAAAAGGTGAGCAGCCCGTGCAGATTGGTTAGGGGATGGGGCGGGCATCCGGGAATGAACAGATCCACCGGCAAAATGGTGTCCAGGCCTTTGGCCACTTCAGCGCTGTGGCGGAAAGGGCCGCCGGTCAGGGTGCAGCTGCCCACTGCAATGACCACCCGGGGTTCGGGCACTGCTTCATAGGTCTGGAGCAGTGCGGTTTTCATATTTCTGGATACCGGCCCTGTCACCACAATGGCATCTGCATGCCGGGGAGAAGCAACAAAATTGATACCAAACCGTGCCAGGTCAAAAAACGGGGTGGCCAGTACATTCAGGTCTGCTTCGCAGGCATTGCAGCCGGCGGCAGATACCTGGCGCAGCTGCAGAGAGCGGCCGAACAGCTTTTTAAAATGCTGCTTTGCATGCTGTGCAAGAGACGGCAGGTCTCCGTCGGTCAGCAGGTGTTCTTTTTTTGCCGTGGATATTTCAAAATCATCGGTAAAGGTGACAAACTCTCCCTGAGATATGCGTTCACAGGTGCCGCAGAAAACACACCGGCCCATGTCGATTTTCTTTTTCCCTGCATCAATGGCATCCTGGGGACAGGCATCTGCACACGTTTTTGCCATATCCGGATCCGCAGTTTTCCGGATAACGGGCCTGCCCCGGTAC
>Ga0102943_1001917_pt1 | contig 12482 bp, 13 predicted proteins | sample SalPonC_black_MG_FD_78174 | JGI IMG/M metagenome (GOLD analysis project Ga0102943, IMG submission 78174) | Salt pond soil microbial communities from South San Francisco under conditions of wetland restoration - Salt Pond MetaG... | ecosystem: Environmental > Aquatic > Marine > Intertidal zone >...
CGTAATTCCATACCTTTCAATCTTTGGAAACGTTTTAGTGCCATTATATACATCTGTTGCAAATGAAACTGATTTTTTCCAAACCAGCAATTCTTTATAGTTATGCATTACTATCTCCGTTTTTTTAATTATATGTTTCATATATGATCAACTAAACCACAAATCTTAACACTTTTAAAAGAAAAACCTGTTACTCACTACTTTATACCTGATACTCCATACCCAATACGTTGAACAAATCTAAAACTCTCTCAAAATCTCACATCTGGTCATGGCTCGAAGAGGTCATCGACCCGGAAATACCTGTGCTGAATGTGGTGGAGATGGGAATTGTGAGGGATGTTCATTTTGATGGTGATACTGTTGTCGTGAAAATCACACCAACCTATTCAGGGTGTCCCGCCATGAACGCTATAGAGATGGAGATTCATAAGAAACTGAAGGAGAAAGGAGTTGAAAACTTTAAAGTGATCACCGATTTCAAAGAGAGCTGGACGACTGACTGGATGACGGCCCATGCCAGAAAAAAACTAAAAGAGTATGGGATAGCCCCACCCGAAGATACTGAAGAGAGCGATGATTTTTTAACCGTGCTGAAAGGGTCCCAGAAAGTTGTGCCCTGCCCCTATTGCGATTCTATGGATACTGTCCTTCAAAGCGAATTTGGTTCAACTGCCTGCAAATCTCTGTACTATTGCAAAGGATGCGAGCAGCCATTTGAACATTTTAAATGTATTTAACAGAACCCACTCATCCGGTTATTTTTTGACGATCCAATTTCAAACATTTAGAACTCAACCATTTGCATGTCATTGATTCAATCCTCAATAGATCAGCGTATCCTCACGCTCACACTTAACCGTCCTGATAAGTATAATAGTTTTACTGAACCTATGGGTCTTGAGCTTCAGGACAAATTAACGGAAGCGGACTCTGATGAGATCCGCTGCGTGGTACTTAATGCTAATGGAAAAGCCTTTTGTGCTGGACAAGATCTGCCAGAGGTGGTAGATCGCGGAAAAGACGAAAATTATGAGCTGGCAGAAACGGTACGCACAACCTATAATCCAATTATTAGAGCAATCAGGCAGCTTGACAAGCCGGTTGTCTGTGCCGTACAGGGCACAGCAGCCGGAGCAGGAGCAAATATTGCGTTCGCCTGTGATATTGTCATTGCTTCACATAAGGCTGTATTTGTGCAGGCATTCAGTAAAATTGGCCTCATTCCAGACAGTGGCGGCACGTTTTTTCTTCCACGGCTCATTGGCACGGCCAGAGCGAACGCAATGTATCTGCTTGATGAAAAAATATCAGCCGAAGAAGCCGTCGAATTCGGTCTGATTTACAAAGCCGTCAATCATGGAAATCTACCTGATGAAACTCGCGAGATCTCCCAAAAACTTGCATCTATGCCCACAAAAGGATTCGGGCTCTATAAAAAAGCAATCAATCAATCTTTCGAAAATACCTTAAACCAACAGCTCAATCTTGAAGCCGAATATCAAACACTAGCCGGTAAGACGAGTGACTATCGCGAAGGAGTGGATGCATTCCTCGAAAAAAGACGCCCGGATTTTAAAGGGAAGTAACCCGACCTTTCAGAGCGAGATCTCAGTAAGCTTCTGCAAGAGCCTGCAACCTGTCTCTCGGCCGGCAAATAGCACCTACCTATCCGGAAGTACTTACCGAGTCTTCAACGTATCAAAAAGGATTCTGCCAGGTCTCCCCTGCGGTCGACACTTGCAGGCCCTTACTCAATTAATTGATATACTTTACATCTCGCGCTCATCGCCGGGATAGCGATTTTGGTTTTGAAAATCTGCCATCCAGAACGGATAACGTGCAGGAATAGCTGACACTTCTTCAAGATCTTTAAGGTTTTCATCAGTCAGCTTTATTTCTGCAGATCTGAGATTTGATGCGAGCTGATCAGTATTTTTCGCCCCAATCAGCGTACTGGTCACGCCACTTTGGTGACCAACCCAGGCAAGAGCTGTTTCGGCGATTGTTACATCGTGATCGTCGGCGATGTCACTTAAAACATCCACAATATCGTATGCTTTTTCCTTATCAATCGGGGGAAAATCGAACTCGTCACGGCGTGCATTTTCTCCTGAGGATTCTTTTTCGCGGGTAAATTTTCCGGTCAGAAAACCACCTGCAAGCGGACTCCATGGAACAAACGCCAGATTTTCAGCCTCTGCATATGGTATAAGTGCTTCCTCAGCATCGCGCCCTGACAATGAATAGTAGTATTGCATGGCCTTAAACCCATGCCACCCGCGAAAGCGCGCTACTTCGTTGGCTTTTGCCACCATCCATGCAGGCCAGTTTGACACGCCGATATAGCGTACATAACCGGTTTCAACTACGTCGTTTAAGCTGCGCATGATCTCCTCTATTGGCATAACTGAATCAACGCCATGCACATAAAGTAGGTCAATCTGATCCACATTAAGCCGCATCAGACTACTCTCAACAGAATTAAATATATGGTAGCGCGATAGCCCCTGCTCATTGGGCCCATCCCCCATCGCACCACGAACCTTGGTGGAAATAACGAGCTCATTCAGATTGAGATCCAGGTTATCGATGCTGTTGCCGAGAATAGTTTCCGACTGACCAAAGGAGTAAACATTTGCAGTATCAATAAAATTGATGCCGGCATCCACGGCCATCCGGATCAGTTCATCTGCTTCATCCTGCTGCTGCTCTCCAACTGACTTCCACATTCCTTCGCCACCAAACGACATGGTGCCGAAACTGAGTTCTGATACAAAAAGTCCTGTGTCACCTAAAAGTCTGTATTCCATTGTGGTAGATTTATTTTTGGTTTCTATTAATCATAAAATAATTCAATGCGAGATTATTCCAATATGTGAAGTATTGAAATTCTTCCACAAATTAGATTCATAAAGCATCAACGTAATGCTCAAATGGCGTTCCCTTCATGCCACTGACGAATCTCATATCAGCGGTGACCACTTTTTGATTAAACTCAATGGCAACCGCAAGATAACATGCATCATACTGGGTAATTGGAAGTGCTGCAGATAAGTCAAATGCCAGCTGTCCGATCAGTGAGTATGGTATAATCTGGATAGGTATATTCCGAATTTCATCAAACATACGATAGGCATCTTCTTTTTCAATTAACCGTTGCCGGACTTTTTTTGTAATGATTGAATCCAGTTCGATTTGGAAAAGATCAGGAGCAATAAGTCGATTATGCTCCGAAAGAATCTCTCCGGCTGCAGTATAGTTCTTCTCCGGTAAAAACCATTTGATCGCAACACAGGCATCAATAACTGGTATCTTCATCGATCTCTGTCCTCAGAGAGTTCTTCTCCGCTATCCGGAAAGCGTTTGCCTGATGCTTTATATTTCGTAAGTATATCGTTAACCCTGTTCCTGGTTTCTTCAAAATCAGGCTTAGCATAACTATCAACCAATTCTTTTAACTCCTCTTGAAGTGACCTGTTATTGTTTTTTGCTAACTCTTTTAACTTCCTGAGTGTATCTTTATCAATATTTCGAATGAGTACATCAGCCATAGTTTCATCTTTAGTTGTTTGATATCATTATGATATCAAATATATTCCAGTTTTTCAACAGCTTGGTTTTGAGTATCGATTGCTTATTTTTATCAACCTAACCTATGAACAAAATGAATGAATGAGTTTAAATAATAACACAACCGTTGGAGTACTTGGAGCAGGGACAATGGGCAGCGGTATTGCCCAGGTAGCCGCCACATTTGGCCATGATGTGTATCTGTTTGATGCATTTACTGAGCAGCTGCAAAAGTCAGAGGATGGACTAGTCAGCATTTTGAACCGGCAGGTGGAAAAAGAGCGGATGACACAGAATGAAGTGGATAAAATTCTATCCCGAATTCATTTTGTTGAACACATGAATGCCTTTGAGACCTGCGGAATTATTTTTGAAGCCATTGTTGAAGATCTTGATAAGAAAAAAGATCAGTTTGCTCGTCTTGAGGCAATCGTATCCAGAGATTGTATTCTGGCTACCAACACGTCATCCCTGTCTATTGCTTCAATTTCAGCTGCCCTGGAAAGACCTGAACGATTTTTGGGCGTCCATTTTTTCAACCCGGCACCATTGATGAAACTCGTTGAAATCATTCCCGGCATCTCTACAGGTTCGGACATTAAGAATGATGTGAGCCGCTTTATTTCTGAATGGGATAAAACTACTGTTCTCGCTACAGACACACCTGGTTTTATCGTTAACCGTGTGGCTCGCCCATTCTATGGTGAGGCTCTCAGAATCTACGAAGAAGGCGTTGCCGACCATGCCACCATCGACTGGGCCATGAAAGAGCTTGGCGGTTTTCGCATGGGGCCATTTGAGCTCATGGATCTGATTGGTCATGATGTAAACTATAAAGTTACTGAAACAGTATTCAAGGAGTTCTATTACGATCCGCGATTCAAACCCTCTTTTGCCCAGAAACGCCTGGTGGAGGCTGGCCGGCTTGGCAAAAAATCAGGGATTGGGTTCTACGATTATTCAGATAATTCAGAAACAACAGAGCCATCAAGAGATGAGGAGCTTGGAAAGAAAATTCTTCATCGAATCCTCGCAATGCTCATCAATGAAGCATCCGATGCTGTATTTATGAACGTGGCAACTATTGAAGATGTAGACCTTGCGATGACAAATGGAGTAAACTATCCAAAAGGGTTGCTTAAATGGGCTGACGAGCTGGGAATCAATGTCGTACTTGACTGGATGTATGAACTGCAATCTGAGTACAGGGAAGATCGATACAGACCGAACCCGCTTCTGAAACGACTGGCAAGAAGAGGGAAAACATTTTATGGTTGAGAAAACAAGAGACCCTCTTCAAATCGTAAGAGAATTACTTATGCAGGATCCTTTCAGCCGGTGGATGGGCATCGAGATTCTTGAGGCAGACCTGGGACGTTGTTCCGTTCAGTGCACTGTTTCAAAACAGATGCTGAATGGCTTTGATGTTGTACATGGCGGAATTATTTTTTCACTTGCAGATACAGCTCTTGCCTTTTCAGCTGCCACAACCGGTCGGGTTGCTCTGGCCCTCGATAATTCGATATCATACACTAAAAAAGCCCGTGTTGGTGATACACTAACAGCGCAATCAGAGGCAATAAATCTGACTTTCCGAACCGGCCTTTTTGATGTCAAAGTATTCAATCAATCATCTGAGATAATTGCCGTAATGAAGGGGACGGTTTACAGAATGAAGGAATCACTGAATAAAAGTGACAATACTTCGCCGGCAGAGACTAACCAATAACTTTTATTCCTTATACACGTAGAGCAGTTTGAACATCAGTTTTTAAAATATATTCGATGGGATTAGAAAACGAAGCAAAGTCTATTTACGACACGAAGGCTTTTTACAGGGAATACGTATCAGGGATGAACTCCCGTCAGCTGGGGAAAGAATTTCAGTCTGACTCAGAACGCCTCAAAAAATTATACCAGGATGCTCTGAAAGAAAACAATCCACATGTTGAGCCTGAAAAGATTCCTTTTTTTCAGCGTGTGTTAAGCCTGTTATCTTCCCTGACGAAACGGTTAAATCCTGTAAGACGTCTTGTATTTGGCGTTTCTCTCGGATTTTTTCTTATCTATTTTGTTCTGACAATTTTTGAGTTCCTTAACGTTTTTATTCTGAGTGGTTTACGGCCATTCCTGCTGCCTTTCTCATTTGTACTGGTTCTTGTTATCCTGTTGATTGAACTTCTGGAAAAGTCTGATGTTCAGCAGGAGCTAAACGTGGCACGCGATATTCAGCTCAGCCTGCTGCCACCATCAACTATACATAACAATACACTTGAAATTTACTCCTTTGCTGCTACCGCGCGGGAAGTGGGAGGAGATTACGTTGATGTTATAAAAACTGATAAAGGCACCTATGTCATTATTGCCGATGTATCTGGAAAGGGTATGATGGCTGCTTTGTACATGGTAAGAATTCAGGCGCTGGTTCATTTACTAATTGAAAAAGATCATCCATCTCCAAAACAGCTTCTGCTCGAACTTAACGATTATATAAAGTCGAATAAATCGGACAAAACTTTTGTAACCGGATGTGTTGCTTTCTTTCCTGATGACGATCAGTCATTTACCTATGCACGTGCCGGGCACAATCCTCCTATTCTGTATAGCAAAAGCCATGATTCAACCTTTAAACTCAGAACAGAGGGTCTTGCTCTTGGGATGACGAATACCACAATATTGAAAAAAAAGGTGGTTGAGAAAAAGTTCCGGTTCGAAGAACAGGACAGCATTCTCTTCTATACAGACGGACTCACTGAGGCCCGAAATGAGTTCGGTGAAGAGTATGGTATCGAGCGTATAGACGGCATCATGTCAATCTATGGTTCACTTCACTCAAAAACGATCTCAAAGAAGGTTCAGTCCTCCCTTGAATCGTTTATCGGCACGGAAAAAAACCTAGATGATATCACGTTTGCAACGGTTCACAGAAACCCAACGGGCAAACTTGCAACCGGTTCCGGTGGATCTTAAGTAAAACTACTGAGTCAGAGACAACCCATTCTCAACAACTTTATCGACTGTAAGACCAAGGTGTTCGTAAACTTCTTCATATGGAGCAGACTCACCGAATCTGTCAATCCCCATGACTATTCCTCTGGAGCCGGTATATTTATGCCATCCATATGGTGATGAGGCTTCTATGGAAAGACGTGCCGTAACATCCGGGGGCAGAATTGATTCTTTGTAGCTATCTGTCTGTTCTTCAAACAAATCGATACATGGCATACTTACAACCCGCGTTGCAACGCCCTTATCTTCCAGTATCTCTGCTGCCTTTACTATTATTTCGACTTCGGAGCCGGTTGCCATTAAAATCAGATCAGGTGTACCACTGCCTGCTTCTTTAAGAATATATGCCCCCTTTTCAGATCCGGAAGCTGCATTATAAACCGATCGATCAAGTGTCGGTAAATTTTGACGTGTCAACACCATTACAGACGGTGCATTATCTTTTTGGATGGCAGCTTTCCAGCAGTACGCCGTTTCGTTGGCATCGGCAGGCCGGAACACATATACATTTGGTGTAGCCCTGAGTGCTGCAAGATGTTCTATTGGCTGATGAGTTGGTCCATCTTCTCCCAATCCAATACTGTCGTGTGTAAACACAAATATGGATGGTATTTGAGATAGGGCAGCAATCCGGATAGATGGTTTGTTATAGTCGGAAAACACAAGGAATGTAGCACCAAACGGAATAATTCCTCCATGAAGTGCCATACCATTCACAGCAGCTGCCATCCCGTGTTCTCTTACTCCATAGTGCAGGTTTCTTCCATTATAATTATCAGCCTGGAATATTCCCTTACCGCTCATATCTGTTTTTGTACTGCCGGTCAGGTCGGCAGATCCGCCCACCAGGTTAAAAATATGATCTGACATCTGCTGAAGTACTTTACCGGAAGCATTTCTGCTTGCCAAACCTTTTTCATCTGCTTCAAATTCAGGTATTACCTCTGTCCAGTCTTCCGGCAGTTCCCTGTTCACAAATGATTTGAAAAGCACACCTTCAGCCGGATATTTTTCCTGAAAATCACGAACCCTGTCTTGCCAGATGCTTTCAGATTTCTCACCCTTATCGACGGCTTTTTGCATCTTCTCTTTAACCTCATCAGGAATAAAAAATGGTTCATCATAAGGCCAGCCAAGTTGTTCCCTGGTTAATTTAATTTCATCTTCACCCAGTGGAGAGCCATGAGATGCAGCTGTGCCCTCCTTATTCGGGCTGCCAAAACCGATCTTAGTCTTGCATTCAATCAGTGATGGAGTATCCGTTTGCTGGGCTACCTTTATGGCATCTTCAATCTCTTTATGGTTGTGACCGTCTATCTGCTGAACATCCCAACCATACGCTTCAAACCTTTTTTTTGTATCGTCTGTAAACGCAAGGTCAGTTGAGCCATCTATGGAAATCTTATTTGAATCATACAGGTAAATAAGTTTACCAAGTCTGAGATGTCCTGCCATGGAGGCGCTCTCATGTGAAATGCCTTCCATTAAATCACCGTCACTGACAATTGCGTAAGTAAAGTGATCAATTAGCGTACTGTCATTTTTATTAAATGTTGATGCCATGAAACGCTCTGCCATCGCCATTCCAACTCCCGTTCCAAAACCCTGGCCGAGAGGCCCTGTGGTTGTTTCAACACCGGGCGTCATACCAAACTCAGGGTGACCCGGTGTAATGCTACCCAGCTGACGAAAATTCTTTATCTCATCAAGAGAAAGATCATAGCCTGTTAGGTGCAGCAGTGAGTATAGCAGCATCGATCCGTGCCCTGCAGACAGAACAAAACGGTCTCTGTCGAACCACTGTGGATTTTTAGGATTGTGCTTTAAAAATTTTGTCCATAGCACGTACGCAACATCCGCCATTCCCATCGGCATCCCGGGATGACCTGAATTAGCTGCCTGAACTGCATCCATTGAAAGTGTTCTGATTGTGTTAATGCAAAGTTGATCGAGGTTATCAGATGTACTCATAAAATTTTTTATATATGGATTCAGTGTCAGGCCGTAAATATAGAGAAGATGCCTTCTACAGAAAAATGAAATCGCATAAAAAAACCGCGCAAATTTTGCGCGGTTTAAGTACTAAATTGATTAGTAAATTAGCTGAGGAAGCTTAGCGTCTCGACGTGTACCCTTCACACTCAAGTACAAATTCAAGTTCATGAGATGCCGGATCAGAAAATTCACCGTAATTTGCGTTTTCAAACGCACTGCAGGCATTACCGGTCTGTTCAAGGGCTTTGTAGGCCGTGCCCAGTTCGAAATAAATCTTGGCTTTTTCTGTTACACCACCTGACTCAAATTCAAGGGCCTGATTTGCATGTTCAATTGCGCGGTTGTAATTACCCAGCAAATTGTGAACTTCAGCCAGCCTGTAGTGAGCATCTGCATTTTGCGAATCATAATTTGCCACCCTATTCAGCAGTTCAACTGCACGGTTGTAGTTGTCATTCTCTTTCTGATTATTGGCCCGGAATATTAACTCCTGTGCAGCTCCTGTTCGGGCGTTATTCAGGGTACGGGTATCTCCGAGTCTTTCGGCGAGCTCAATTGCCTGGTCATAATATTCGAACGTCTGTTCTGTCTGGTTAGGAAATTGTTTTTTGTGAACAATCGCTCGCTGATAGTATGCAGTTGCATAGTTTGCATTCAGTTCGATTGCACGATCCAGGCTTGTCATAGCTGCTTCATAATTTTCGTTTCTGAACTGAATTGTTGACTTCAGATAGTGCAGCTGCGGAAGCGCACGGGTTGTCTGTTGAACAACCTGTTCATCATCAAACTCTTCACCGGCATCTTGTGCATCTTCGAAATAATCGATAGCCGTATTTACAGCTTCAATAGACCGTTGCTGCTGAAACTGCTGAAAAGCACGGGATGCCCTGGTATAATATACTCTTGCAAGGTTTGTTCGGATTCGATCTGAGATATCCTGCAGCTCGTTACTGTCCGCTATCTCAAGGGCATCGCGGTATGTTGCTATTGCGTCTTCAAGTTCGTTAGAACCAGCCAGTTCCTGCGCCTGATTATACAAGGTAATAGCCTCGCCCCTGGCATCTTGAGCTGCAACTTGCTGAGATAAGCCCAATATCATCGCAAATAAAAGCAGTGCGGGCAATATTTTGCTGTAAGATTTCATAATGGATACGTGTTTTGTTGTGATTTTTGGAGTAAAACGTGCTTAACTTAATAAATTTTAGCTATAAGTTTCATGTCTGTCCTGAATAACATTAACCAATTTGCAGGAAAAAAGTTTCTTAAAATGAAAAATTGGGTCTGGGGCGACGTTTCTGATAAAAGTCACACACATATTTCACCGCTTCATCAGGGTCGTCTGTCATAAAAAAGAGAGAGGTATCATCTTCACCGATATACCCTCCGTCCCGAAGCTGCGATTCAATCCACTTATATAGTCCCTCCCAGTACTCTTTACCTACCAGAACTATAGGAATTTTTTCAATTTTATTGGTTTGTATCAAAGTCAGCGTCTCAAAAAGTTCATCGAGTGTTCCAAAACCACCGGGAAAAACAATAAATCCCTGAGCATATTTGACAAACATCACTTTTCTGACAAAGAAATATTTAAAACTGATTTCATACATGGGGTGTACATAGTCATTAATCCCCTGCTCATGAGGCAAATCTATACCAAGCCCTACAGATTTGCCTCCTGCATTTTTAGCCCCTTTGTTTCCGGCTTCCATGATTCCGGGTCCCCCTCCTGTAATAACTCCAAAGCCGTTTTCGGCAATCAATTCCGCAGTTCGTACAGCTTTCTGATAGTAATCGCTCTCTTCTTTCAGCCGGGCAGAACCAAAGACGGATACACAAGGTCCAACTTTCATCATTTTGTCGTATCCGTCAACAAATTCGCCCATAATTTTGAACACGCTCCATAAATCGTCATTGCCTTTTTGCTCGAACTGATCAGGTGGCATGTTCTCTTTTGAAAAATATTCTGGTACTGACATGTTATTTTCTGTTCAGTTGAAGTGATAATTTAATTCCGGGAGTTGTTGAAGCAAGCAGATCCGGAGATATTGTAGCCTTTGCACTTAAATCGTCTGACACATCAAAGCTTCTCATATGGGCAAATACATAGGCATCAACAGCATTGAGGCCGTGTGCCAAAACAAAAACAATAAACATAAGATCCCGCCTGTTTCTCAGGGAATTGCGATTGCTCCTTAGCTGATTTGCACTAACACCCTGAAGGCGTTCCGGTGTAGGTCCAAATTTAAAATCTGTATCTTCTCCACGCTGAGAATTATAGTAGGCAGCTTTATAATCCCTGTAATCCTGGTGAACGGTATACGTGTAGTAACCTACTCCAGCGTACAAGCCGTAAACGATTGGCACTTTCCAGGCCTGTTTATTTATGATCTGGCCCCAGCCGGGAACCATAAGAGATTTAAGCATAACAGATTTAGGCTGCGGAAATTCCTGCTGCGGACTTTCGGATTCAATGGAATCCTGAACAACTGCTGAATCCGTTAACCTGTTTTCGAGTAGGAAGTAGTCTTGTTCAACAAATGCAGGCTGGGCCGATATGGATGTAAACAATCCGAAGAAAATGAGCAGTAAACTAATGCTCTTCATCAAGAATCTGTAAAAGTCGTTCAAGATCATCGTTTGAATAATACTCAATACGAATCTCACCGCCATCCCCTTTTTGTTTGATATCGACTTTCGTACTCAGATTATTTCTGAGACGTTTTTCAATCTGATTCAAAAAGGGTGAATCTTTCTTCTTCGATTTATTCTTATCCGGTTTGTCATCCTTTTTTGATAATGACCTTACAACTTCTTCTGTCTGCCGGACTGAGAGAGATTTTTTCAGAATTTTTGTTAAAATACTTTTTTGATCAGATTCATTCTCAACGCTGATCAAGGCGCGGGCATGTCCGGTTGATATTTTCTCATCACGCAGTGCTGCCTGGAGAAAATCCGGCAGCTGCAGCAAACGCATCATATTTGTAACCGTGCTGCGATTTTTTCCCACACGTTCGGCAACTTCCCCCTGGGTGTAATCGCACTCTTCCATGAGGCGCTGGTAACCCATCGCCACTTCCAGAGGATTGAGCTCTTCGCGCTGAATATTTTCAATCAGCGCAAATGCGATCATCTGTTCATCATTAACTTCGCGAACGTATGAAGGAATCTCATCTGCACCTGCCAGCTTTGATGCCCGGAGACGACGCTCACCACTGATCAGTTCAAACCGTTTTTCACCAATATAACGAACGGTTATAGGCTGTATCAGGCCATGCTTTTTAATTGAATCAGCAAGTTCATCGAGTGCTTCCCTGTTAAAATCCTTTCGTGGCTGATGTGGATTCGCCCGAATATGGTTAACTGGTATATTCAGAACAACGTTAACCTTATCGGCCGGTTCGATCGGCACGGCAGTTTTTGTCTTCCCCGCTCCTTTTTTATCTCCTTCGCTGCTTTCATCGTTGTATTCAGGAAAGAAAGCTCCGAGACCGCGTCCAAGCACTTTTTTACTCATAAACCTACTCCTAACCAGCCACTACGGGGCTATCTTTGAACAACTTCTTATTTTGCTGGATTATTTCTCTTGCAAGAGACAAATAGTTCTTTGCTCCCACACTTGAGGCGTCATAAAGAATGGCCGGCTTCCCAAAGCTTGGCGCTTCAGCCAGACGGACATTCCTGGAGATAACAGAAGAAAAGACACGATCGTCGAAATATCGTTTCACCTCATCAGCCACCTGGTTTGAAAGACGTGTGCGAGTATCGTACATCGTCAACAGAACACCTTCAATTTCAAGGTCAGGATTCATATGCTGTCGAACAATTTTTATCGTGTTCAGAAGCTGACCCAATCCTTCAAGAGCAAAATACTCGCACTGAACGGGAATAAGAACAGAATCTGAAGA
>Ga0102943_1001919_pt1 | contig 12478 bp, 10 predicted proteins | sample SalPonC_black_MG_FD_78174 | JGI IMG/M metagenome (GOLD analysis project Ga0102943, IMG submission 78174) | Salt pond soil microbial communities from South San Francisco under conditions of wetland restoration - Salt Pond MetaG... | ecosystem: Environmental > Aquatic > Marine > Intertidal zone >...
ATGGGCCACGCCCCCTGCCAGCCGGCCCACGGATTCCATTTTCTGGGACTGCTGAAACTGGGCATCCAGTTTTTCCCGTTCCGCTTCCGCCTGTTTGCGGTCCGATATGTCCATGATAATGCCTTCAAGGGCCTGCACCGACCCTGTTTTGTCATATACCGGGACCCCCTGTTCATATACCCATTTTTGCTGTTTTTCCGCTGTGATGATCCTGTATTCCAGCTTTGCCGGAATATTATCCGCCACTGCCCGTTCCCAGATATCAACCACTTTCCGGCGATCCCCGGGCTCAATCAGGTCATTGAAGGAAACGTTGTTGTTGTTCACCAGATCTTCGGGGCAGTATCCTGTGAGGGTGAAACAGCCTTCGGAAAGAAACTGCATGGTCCAGAAGCGGTCATAACAGCAGCGGTAGACCATACCGGGCAGATTGGCCATGAGGACCGATTTGCTGCGCTCACTTTCCTGCAGTGCAGCCCCGGCCTGTTTCGCCTCCCGCCGCAGCCGGGCTTCTGCACGGTACAGCCGCTTATACCGTGCCATTTTATGCTCCTGCCAGGCCATCAACCCGATGACCACAATCCCGCCTGCCAGGGCTGCAAACAGGGTCAATAAAAACCTGGACCTGGCCTGCCACTGTGCAAAAACACGGGCTGCATCCTGTTTGGCCACCATATACCAGGGAGAATCCGGCACCGGCAGCAGCACAGCCACCACATCTTCTCCGCGGTAATCTTTTCCCTGGACAACCCCCTGCCGGCCCAGTGCTGCCTTGACCACCAGCGTATCTTTTTTGTTCACAGGCACCTGCAGTTTCAACGCTGTGTCAGCATACATGGCCAGGTTGTTAAGAAACACCACTGCATCTTTATCACGGCGGACCAGCAGGGTTTCCCCGGTCTGTGCCGAAGCAGGCCAGGCCCTGAGCAATGGATACAGGCCCTGTTCCGCTTCCTGGATGAGAACGATTCCACCAAGGGACTGAAACTCGGGAAGAACCGCATCTGGGCTCTGGCCGAATACCGGAATCACGATGCTGATGCAGGGAGTTTCCTGCCGGTCATCCATGTGCATCCGGGCAAAAACCGGTGTGCGCCGTTGCAGTGCTTGTTTCAACGCAGATGCATATATGGTGCTGCTCTCTGCATTTCTTTCCCGGCCCGGGCGGATACACCCTGCCTGGTCAAGCACCAGGATGTCGGCGTACTGGAAACGGGAAGGAAGGCTGGCAAACCGGGTGCGCAGATGAAGGGCGTTGCTGTCTCCCGGGTCTGTCAGAAACCGGATCACTGCCTGTGCCAGCAACGGGATTTCCATCACGGCAGCTGCCTGTTCCAGCTGTGTTCTGCGCCAGGCGGCAAGCGCCTCTGCCTGGCCCCGGGCGATCTCTGTCAGATGGGCAATGGCCTCCTGCCGCGCAGCTTTGGCCTGGCTGTTGTAGTACCATGCGCCGCCGGCCCCCAGCACCAGCAAAGCCAGGGCCAGAACCTTCATTATCCAGACAGGGAAGGCATCTGTTCTGGTCTCGGTCATTTTGTCATACCCGCTTGAAGGGCCACACGGTTCACGGCCTGCTGTCCTTTTTGCACTGAAACACAGCCCGCCAGTGCGGCAGACAGCAGAATCAACCCTGGAAAAAAAATCACGAGCAGATGTTGTAAGGATATTTTTTTCAATTTCGGGCCATTTGTTCCAGTAAGTTGAAAAACCAGGCAGAGCAGATATTCAATGACCCATTCCGGCCAGCTTCCCCGCGCGTTTCCGTGAGACCAACAAAAAGATTATAAAAGATAGACAATAAAGGTTCAAGGATTTTCTCTGCAGGTTCCCGGACCGGGCAATGGGTTTTTGTTGAAGTCATGATAGGGCAATAAAGTTGTGTTTTGGGAAATTTCATGGTAGATAAAATAATATTGATTTTAAAAAAAGCTGTAATAGGGACCATTAAATTCCATCTTTTTTGGTTATGTGGTCAGATATTTTATATGAAAGCCGTCATTACTCAGCTAACAGCTTTCATATTGTGTTGTGCCTGCCAGGGCATGGGGTTATTCAAATTTACAAGGATGAACGGAACAACACAATAATTTGTTCGCACCGTTGTGCAGCTGACCCGGGCCGTTAGTATGTGAAAAAATGTGAGTCAAAGGATATGAAACAAAAGGTATATATCGAAACATCTATTTTAAGTTATTTGACGGCCAGGCCAAGCAACGATATCCGCGCCATGGCAAATCAAAACGCTACAATCGAGTGGTGGGAAAAACGTATGCCGGAATTTCACGAATTAATGGAGGGCCAATAAAATGTGGCAAGATCCAATAGTAAAAGAAACCAGAGAGTTAAGAAAACAATATGCGGAAAAGTTTAATAATGATGCAGATTTAATTTTTGAAGATATTGTTAAACGTCAAAAAGATTCAAAAAGTAAACGTTTTAGTTTTCCGCCTAAAAAACCCAAATCAGGAAAAAATGTCGCCTAACCCTGCCAATCCCCTTTGAAATACATTTCTATTCGGCATCTATCACAGGCTTGCACAAAACTTGAGAAAAGAAGTGGATAGATGAGTGAGCAATGGAGGCATGTGGCCGCTATGGCGGTGTACCCTAAATGCTCAAGCATGGCACAGGCCAGCAGCTGGCGGGTAATATTTGACTTTTCTAAAAAGTTGAGACTTACCAAATGTTGTTTCATAAAAAATGATTCACAACCGGACAACCATTTCAGGTGAGATATTGTATTTTTTCATTCGGTACTGAAGCGTGGACCTGGGAACATCCAGTAGCCTTGCGGCACCATTTTTACCGCCAATAACACCCTTGCATTGAATCAGAGCCTGCGCGATGGCCTGTCTTTCAGAATCGGCAAGGGTTTGAAGTGTTTTTTTGTTTTCCATCCCTTGCTCCGGCACCTGGAGCATGCTTTCAATATCCGCAGAATGTACCGCTTCCCCCGGCTTGAGAATAATCATCCGCTTGATAAAATTCTTCAGTTCCCTGACATTTCCGGGCCAGTGATAGGTGTTCAGCAGATCAAAAGAAGCACGGGTATAAACCGGCGGTGGCTGGTGAAACTGACTGGATACTTTTTCAGTGATCTTTTCGATCAGAAGGGGGATCTCTACGGCCCGTTCCCGAAGGGGGGGGACATGAATCTGTATGATATTGAGCCGATAGTACAGATCGTTTCGCAACCTTCCCTGTTGAATACTTTCCAGCGGATCCCTGTTTGTCGCTGAAATCAGGCGGAAATTGGCATTGATGGAACGATTGTCCCCTACCCGCTCAAACCGGTTCTCCTGGAGCACCTGCAGTAGCTTTACCTGCTGGTTCTGGGGCAATTCACCCACTTCATCAAGAAAAATGCTCCCCCGGTCCGCCATCTCGAATCGCCCGACCCGGGATGTGTCGGCCCCGGTGAACGCTCCGCGTACATGCCCGAACAGTTCACTTTCGAAAAGCGTCGGCGGCAATGCCGGGCAGTTGACTTTGACAAACATATGGTTTTTCCGGGGGCTGGCATAATGAATAAACCGGGCCAGAAAATCCTTTCCGGTCCCGGTTTCACCGGTGATGAAAACCGGGGCATCCACTTCTGCCACCCGCTTGACCATCTCCACAATCTCCGTCATTTGCGGAGAGGCAAAGCAGAAATCTTCCAATCGGTACGTTTCGACATTGCCCATCAGATACCGCTTTTCCCTCTCCAGATTCTGGTTCTTATCCCGCAACCGGTTGTAGGCAATCAGGTTGTCCACAGCAATGGATACCTGCTTGGAAACTTCCGTGAGCAGGTCGGACAGTTCGGACAGATTTTCCGGGGTTTGCCTGAATGAAAAATGAAGGGTGCCAAATACCTGATCCCGCATGATCAAAGGAAATGCCATGGTGGAACTCAAGCCTGCCGCCACCATCTGTCCAATGGAAAACTTATCCTTGTACCGGGACAAATCATCGATGATCACAGGCTGTCCCGATTCTATGGCCATGCGCGCTATGGTTCCCTTCATCAGTGGCCGTTTGTTCAGGCCTGACATTCCTGCCGGGTCGATACCGCTTGCTTCTGTAAAATACTGAAGCGATTGTTTTTTCGAGTCGTAAAGATTGATGCTGAAACGGTCACAGGGAAAATGGTTTTTCAAAGCGGTGGTCAATGCAGAGAAAAAAGCCTGATTGGATGTTTTGGTAATCAGGGCGTTGGTGATTTCCAAAAGAATCTGGTGCCGGGTTTCAAAGTTCCACTTCATGTTTCCCCCGAATCTTTTTTTGGATTTGTCAGTCTGTATATCATCTGCATTGTTCAAGTAAACCGGAAGCCGGGACAAAGGTCAAGCCCAATATTGGGCACGAGGACGAATATTGGGCACCAAACAGGGTTTCGACACATACCGTTAAAAATTAAATACCATAAAATCAGTATATTATAAAAAAATATTCATTGGCACCTTCTTTGCTTTATTCTATGGTGCAAATGGCATTTTACCGCATAACTTATAAATTAGGAAGTAACAGAAACCGGAAAGGAAGGAAAAATGATTCAATTTCTGATTCACGAAGCCGCCGACAGCGTCGGGGTTGCCACCGTCGATATCAAGGCCGGTGAAGGAGTAAAAGGTCTTTATATGGACTCTCAAAACCCTGTGGAGGTTGTCGCTCTCGATGATATTCCATTGGGACATAAACTGGCCATGAAAGACCACAAGATTGATGAATCCGTCATTAAATACGGGTTTGACATTGGAAGAGTCGTTGCCGATATCAAAAAAGGCGGTCATGTGCATACCCAGAATCTGAAAACAAGGAGGTGGTAATCATGGATAATCCTACGGTAATGGCATACAAAAGGGAAAACGGACGCGTCGGCATTCGGAACCATGTGGTCATCCTTCCTCTGGATGATCTGAGCAATGCCGCCAGTGAAAATGTGGCCCACAACATCAAGGGTTGCAAAGCCCTTCCCCATGCCTATGGCCGGCTTCAGTTCGGCGAAGACCTGGAACTGTTTTTCCGGACCCTGATCGGTACCGGCGCCAATCCCAATGTAGCTGCGGTGGTGGTAATCGGAATCGAACCGGAATGGACCACCCGCATTGTCGAAGGCATCGCAAAAACGGGCAAACCCGTGACCGGTTTTGCCATAGAACGTCACGGGGATATCAAGACCGTTGAAATGGCTTCATGGAAAGCCAAGGAATATATGCAATGGGCCAGCGAGCTGAAAAGAGAGCCATGCGACCTGAGTGACATCTGGGTCTCCACCAAATGCGGTGAATCCGACACCACCTCCGGACTGGCATCCAATCCCACCGTGGGCAATGCATTTGAAAAATTGGTAAACATGGGTGGTACCTGCTCCTTTGGCGAAACCAGTGAAATCACAGGGGCGGAAGACACTGTGAAACAACGGGCCAAAACCCCGAAAGCCGCTGAACAGTTCATGTATTTTTTTGACCGATATGCGGCCATGATTGACCGAAACAAAACCAATGACCTCTCCGGGAGCCAGCCCACCAAGGGAAATATTGCCGGCGGGTTGACCACCATTGAAGAAAAAGCCTTCGGCAATGTCCAAAAAATCGGCAAGACCATCAACTATGAAGGCGCCCTGGACAAAGCAGTGACCCCAACCGGTCCTGGGCTGTGGTACATGGATTCTTCCAGCGCTGCAGCCGAAGCTGTTACCCTGTGGGCAGCCGCCGGATTTGTGGCCCATCTCTTTCCCACAGGACAGGGCAACATCATCGGCAACCCCATCGAACCGGTGATCAAATTAACGGCCAATCCGCGTACAGCCGGTGACATGTCCGAGCACATAGATTATGATTGTTCCGCCATCCTGCGGGGAGAAATGACCCTGGGCGAATCCGGGGACAATCTGATCCAACTGTTGATCCGCACCTGCAACGGCCGGCTGACCGCCCAGGAGGTGCTGGGCCATGAAGAATATGTATTGACCAAACTATACGAAAGCGCCTGATCAGCTTAATGATACAAAGCATCAACCATAAAGGGGGTCAAATTATGAGCGAGCAGTCCAAAGACAGATATTCAACCAGTGAACGTGTTACATTAATTGTGTTTGCCGTTTCCCTGGCCCTCTATCTCATGAATATCTTCCTGGGAAAAGCCTCGGTCCATTGGGGCTGGACAATATTCCACCTGGGAAACATCGGCGAATTTCTGCTGCTGCTGATTGCCTCGATATCGTTTATCATTGCCGCGCTTCACCGCGAGGCCGACATGAATAAAAACAAAGTGTAAACAACCTAATTTTTTTACCAGGGAGGACAGCCATGTCTAAAAAAAATCACCAAGAGAACATTGACCAGCATCTTGACGGTATGGACCGCAGAAGATTCATGGAATTGACTGCAAAATTCGGCTTCACCGCCGCCGCCATCGCCATGACTACAGGGATCGTCGGTTCTCGTGAGGCCCATGCTGAAAAGGTCAGCAATGAAGAAAAAGAGCGCAGAGCTGCGGCCAAACACACAATGAACCTGGCTACCGCCTATATTATGGGGGCTTCCAGGACCTATCCCATCATGCAGCTGGACATGAAGGAAAACATCCAGAACTTTACCAACGGCCAGATCTATGTCAAACTCGCACCGGCAGGTCAGTTGGGTGCGGGCAGCGCCCTGGTCCAGAAAGTTCAGTCCGGCACCATCCAGGCGGCCCAGCACTCAATTGCCAACTTCGCCCCCTTTGCCTCGGCCGCTGACTTGATCAACATCCCCTACTGGTGTGGTGAAAATCAGAAATTTGTCAATCTGGTGACCTCCGATGCCTGGAAAAACGAACTCAACCCCAAAATAGAAGCCAAAGGGTTCAAGGCCCTCTGGTATGTGACCATCGATCCGCGGGTGGTGGCCTTGAGAAAAGGGGTCAAAGGGCCGGTGAAAACCCCGGACCAAATGGAAGGTTTGAAATTCCGTGTACCGGGATCCAAAATCCTCCAGCAGTTTTACCAGTTACTGGGGGCGAACCCGACCCCCATCGCATGGGGGGAAACCTCTTCCGCCATCAAGCAGGGCGTGGCAGATGCATTGGATCCGTCAGTGGAGGCATTGCTGATTTTTGGATTCAAAGAAGTCCTTTCCAGTATCACCTTTAACGGGGCGGTCGCGGATTCCCAGATCTACTCCTGCAACCTGAAATGGTTCAACAGCCTGTCCCTGGATATCCGGGATGCCATAGAATATGCCAGCGAGGTAACCATGCGTCAGAACCTGGCCAAGGTCCCTGCGGCCAGGGCTTATGCCATGGCGGAACTGGCCAAGGTCGGGGTTGAATTCTATGTCCCCACGCCGGAGGAAAAACAAGCATGTATCGATGCGACCGGTGCCCAGCTCCCGGCCTGGGACGACATTAAAAAGGAGCTGATCGGATCTTTGTCCAAATTCGATGAGCTTGCCGAAGCCGCCAACACTTACAGCGGTTATTATGTGGACGACGTCAAAGCCTGATTTTTTTGAAACACCGGTGTTTCATCCATGCCCGGCCACCGCTTATTTCCTGCGGCCGGGCATGGATCACCTCCCTGATGCATATACCCGGAAGGCCCGGATAAATGACAGGGATTTCAAACAGCAACCACGTTGTTCAGGAGTGATGTATGAATTTTAAATCCATTTTATCCAACCTAAATCAAAATGGGGAGCGTTATCTCACGCTGCCGTTGTATACCCTCGTGGTGATCGCCATATTCATGGAGGTGTTCCGCCGTTTTTTTCTTTCCTATTCATCCATCTGGTCTGAAGAGATCGCCCGCTATGCCTTTATCTACATCACCTGGATCGGGGCTGCGGCGGCCATCCGGGAACGTGCCCATATCCGCATTGATGTGTTTCTGCCGCTGCTGCCAGATAAAGGGAAAGCGGTTGTATTCATTTTCGGCGATATCATCACCCTGATCCTTTCCTGCATTGCATTATACTGGTCCATTGAACCGGTCCTGACATCGATTCACTTCGGATCGGTGACCCATGGCCTCAGAATCAGCCAGGCCTGGTTTCTGATGGCGGTCCCTTTAGGGTTCAGTATGATTATTTTGCGGCTGATTCAATCCATGAAACGCGATATCAGTGATCTGAAAGCGGGACGTCCCATTTTCGTAGGCAAAAAACTGTTTGATTGATGACCTTCATAAAAAAATTAGGACATAGTCATGTATCAACATTTGATGAGTACCACTGAACTGACCCTTGGCTGGAGTTTTTACGGCCCGCTCATAGGAATGGTTATATTGATCCTCCTGGGGGTCAGGATCTGGGCGGTGATCGGCCTTGGGTCCGTGATCATGCTGATGACCACGGAAGTGCTGCCACCGGCTTTGCTGGGAGAGGCGCTTTTTGACGGCGTTGATTCCTTTGCGCTGATTGCCGTCCCTTTGTTTATTTTAACCGGTGATGTCCTGGTCCGGACCGGGTTGTCAAACAAACTGCTGGATGTGGCCGTTGCCACCATGGGCTGGCAGCGGGCCGGACTGGGAACCTCCGCGGTTTTAGGATGCGGATTTTTTGCCTGTATTTCCGGATCGGATGCAGCAGATGCCGCAGCCATCGGACGCATCACCATCGACCGTCTGGTGAAACAGGGATATCCCAGGGCCTATGCCGCCGCACTGATTGCGGCCGGTGCCTGTACCGGTATCCTGATTCCCCCGTCCATCTCGTATATTATCATCGGGATGATTCTGGGTATCTCTGCATCCACCCTGTTCCTGGCTGCAGCGGTTCCGGGTGTGCTGATCCTTTTGTCGGTCATGGCCACCAACTTTCTTGTCAACCGGGTCAAGGGATATGAAGATTCCAGGAGCAAATTCAATGTGCACAGCTGGCTGAGGACCGTTTATGACGCCCGGTTTGCTCTGGCAATCCCTTTCGTTATCCTGGGCGGGATCTATTCAGGCCTTTTCACCCCCACGGAATCCGCCTCCGTGGCGGTCATGATCACGTTGATCGTGGGGTTTGCCCAAAAGACCATCCGGCTTTCAGACGTGCCCAATATGCTGGAAACATCGGCCAAGGTCAGCGGCGTGATCGTTCCCATCATTGCAATGTCCCTGCCCTTTGCCCAGACACTGGCATCCCTGGATGTTCCCCAATTCTTTGTTCATTCCATGACATCCTTGACCGACAACAGATTTCTGATCATGCTCAGCATGGTGGTCATTTTGATGATTGCGGGCTGCGTTATGGAAACCACCCCCAATATCGTCATCCTGGCACCGATTCTGCTGCCGCTGGCCCAGGAGATCGGCATGAACGACATCCATTTCTGTATTTTCATGATCACTTCCCTGGGGATCGGATTCATCACCCCGCCTCTGGGATTGAACCTGTTTGTGGTATCCGGTGTTTCCGGTGCACCGGTATTGTCCATTTCACGGCATGCCGTCTATTTTGTCCTGTGCATGCTGTTGGTTGTGATGCTGATCATGCTCATACCGGCCATCTCGCTGTGGCTCTTGTAGCTGTGAACCAAAAAATAACAACTTATGTTCGTCAACTGTAAAAAATGTAATGTAAATCGAGGAGAAAAAAAGTGACTGTGTCATATTTGAAAAAGGCCACCAAAACGGCTGAGACCGATGAAGGCAAAACCCAGGAAATCGTTTTGAACATGCTCAATGATATCCGGGCCAACGGAGAGGAAGCGGTGAAAAAATATGCGGAAAAGCTGGACAAATGGACCGGAAATTTCATTGTCAAGCAGGAGGAGATCGATAAGGCCGCCGGCATGCTTAATGAACAGACCAAAAAGGACATTCAGTTTGCCTATGAGCAAATTTATGAGTTTGCCGTTCAGCAGCGCAAAAGCATGCTGGAGTTTGAAACCGAACTGTATCCAGGCGTCATCGCCGGCCAGCGCCTGATACCGGTGAATGCCGCAGGATGCTATGTTCCAGGAGGCCGGTTTGCCCATGCCGCGTCCGCCCTTATGAGCATTGCCACAGCCAGGGCCGCTGGGGTCCCGTTTGTGGTTGCCTGCTCTCCTTCACACCAAGGGGCCGGTATCCATCCCTCCATCCTTTATGCAATGGCCGTGGCCAAACCGGACGTGATCTTGACACTGGGCGGGGTCCAGGCGATCGCTGCCATGACCTTCGGTATTTTCACCGGCAAACCCGCAGATATCATCGTGGGACCGGGGAACAAATTTGTGGCGGAAGCCAAACGGATATTGTTCGGTGAAGTGGGCATTGATGTGTTTGCCGGTCCCTCGGAAATACTGGTTATTGCCGATGAAACCGCAGACCCGGAAATCGTTGCCTTTGACCTGGTGGGACAGGCCGAGCACGGATATGATTCCCCCGCTATCCTGATCACCACCTCTGAAACGCTGGCAAAAAAAGTGATGGAACTGATGCCCAAAGTCATCGAGGACCTTCCCGAACCAGACGTCAGCAGAGCCTCCTGGGGGGATTACGGCGAAGTGATCCTGGTATCGGACCGGGAAGAAGCGGTACGGGTCAATGATGAATACGCACCGGAGCATCTGGAAATCCTTGCTGCGGACCTGGACTGGTGGTTGAAAACTTTGACCAATTACGGGTCATTGTTTCTGGGCGAAGAAACCACCGTGGCATACGGAGACAAGACATCCGGCCCCAACCATATTCTGCCCACCAAAAAGGCGGCCCGGTATTCCGGTGGCCTGAATGCCGGGAAGTTTATCAAAACATTGACCTACCAGCGCCTCACCCGGGAAGCCAACCGGCAGATCGGGCCGGTATCTGCAAGGATCTCCCGGCTGGAAGGCATGGAAGGACATGCCAGGACTTCCGACATCCGGATGAAGAAATTTTTTCCGGGAGAAACCTTTGACCTGACCGGAGCGTGAAACCCATGAAACGTATTGACCAGTTATTTGATATCAGCGGCCATGTGGCACTGGTTACCGGGGGCAGCTCCGGTATCGGCCGGGCCATTGCATTCTGTCTGGCTGAGGCGGGTGCAGCCGTGATTCATGTAGCCCTGCCCAGTGAAGAAACGGCCTTGAAAGAGGCAGTGGCGGATGTTGATCGCATTAAACGCAAATCCGCATATCTGACCTGCGATGTCGCCGACATGGATGCGCTGGCAAAGATGGCCGAAAAGTCGTCATCCTTTTTCGGCCCACCGGATATCCTTGTCAATGCCGCCGGTATCAACCTGCGCCAGCCCTGTGATGAGATCAGCTCCGACACCTGGGACCGGCAGCTGGATATCAATCTGAAGGCCCCGTTTTTCCTCGCCCGCCACCTGGTTCCCGGGATGCAGAAAAACGGGTGGGGCAAAATTATCAATATCGCCTCCCTTCAGTCAGAAAGAGCATTTCCCAACAGTGTTCCCTATGGCGCTTCCAAAGGCGGTGTGATGCAGCTGACCCGGGCTATGGCAGAAGCCTGGTCCAAAGACGGCAGCGGCATCACCTGCAACGCCATCGGACCCGGCTTTTTCAAAACCGGGCTGACATCTGTACTGTACGATCAGAAAGAGGTGATCGATGCGCTGGCCCGGCAGACCATCATCGGCCGAAACGGCGAGCTGGATGATGTAAAAGGGGTATCCATCTTTCTGGCGTCCCCGGCATCAGATTACATTACCGGGCAAACCATTTATTTGGATGGGGGCTGGACAGCCAAGTAAATCGCTTCATGGCACATAATTTTCAGACGGTTGCCCCGGATTCGTTCCAGGGCAACCTGTCACGAAAAGATTACACACCATTTTTTCCTGTCCGGCTTTGGACATTATTCATTTATCAACACCACTGGCATCATGGATCTCAGTGGACTGGGAAGGAAACAGATCATGAAAGCACTCGTCTACACTGATACCAATGAAATTGTCTACCGGAATGAACCGGCACCCATACTTGAACCGGGCGATGTTCTATTAAAGGTTGAGGCCACCGGCATCTGTGGATCGGACATGCATGCCTACCATGGAAAGGACCCGCGGCGAACCCCGCCGCTGATCCTGGGACATGAAGTGGCAGGCACCATCGCCTCGGGTCCCCGGGAAGGCGTGCGTGCCGTGATCAACCCGCTGATCACCTGCGGTACCTGCGGGTATTGTGACACCGGATTTTCCAACCTGTGTAACCAGCGGGAACTAATCGGAATGCGTATCCCTGGTGCATATGCCGAGTATACCAAAGTCCCGGAAAGAAATCTCATTCCTATTCCCCACCGGCTGGGATTTATCAAGGCCAGTCTGGCGGAACCTACAGCCACGGCCCTGCACGCGTTAAACCTGGCCAGGATGAAATCCTTTCGTCCTCTGGCCGAACTCAAGGTGCTGGTAATCGGTGGCGGCGCCATTGGCATGCTCACTGCTTTACTGCTAAAAGGGTATGGATGTGATGACATCCTTCTAGCTGAAACCAATGACCTGAGAGGAAAATCCGCCGCCGATCATACCGGATGCCAGGTATTCAATCCGGTGAATTCTTTGGAAGGGCCGGACAGTTATGACCTGGTGCTGGA
>Ga0102943_1001920_pt1 | contig 12476 bp, 8 predicted proteins | sample SalPonC_black_MG_FD_78174 | JGI IMG/M metagenome (GOLD analysis project Ga0102943, IMG submission 78174) | Salt pond soil microbial communities from South San Francisco under conditions of wetland restoration - Salt Pond MetaG... | ecosystem: Environmental > Aquatic > Marine > Intertidal zone >...
CGAAAGAACGAATATTCTGTCCAGCTTGATTTGTCCATGAATGAAAAGCAAGACTGATGCCAAAATGCGATTAAATTCGGCTGCGGTTAAGTCCTGCGGAAAGCCGGTGATCTGAGGGAGAATTGCCCAAATTGCGGATGGGAAAACCCGCTTGGGGCTGCGAACTCGGAACGAATGCAAATATCTGGTGCAAGCTATTGTGCTCCGTCTGGTCAAATCGCTTTGCGCCAAGCCGTGATTTAACGGATTGCAATCTGCGCAGGCGCCAGTCTGCCTGGGAAAAGATCAAAGGCCGAAGGGGTGGGTACCAGGCCTTGGCAGGTTCATAGAGGTCAATGTCCGAAATGGGGTGCGGCGGGGATCAGGCGCTGGTAGTCGCCGTAAGTCAGGCTGGTGTCCCAGTGTCCGGTCAGGATGCCGGTCAAAATTCCTGTGCTGAAGATCAGCAGGACCGCACCAATGAAAACAGATGCTGGCAAGGGGCGTTTCCAGAGCGAGACGGAGAGCGTTCCCGGTTGCGGGCAGCTGGTTACGCAGGTCAGACAAGCGCTGCATTCGGCTGAGCGGACCACCTGCTTGTTGCGGATGTCGATCCGGGCCGGGCAGTTGCGGCTGCAGATTCCGCAGCCGGTACAGGTCTCACGGTTGCGCCGGATGCCGGTGGGGCTGAACAGGCCCAGCAGGCCCAACAGGGCGCCGTAAGGGCAAAGGTACCGGCACCAGAAGTTTCGGTTGAAAAGCGACAGCAGACCCAAAACCAGCATGACCATCAGGGCGGTTTTCGAGACATCTGTGAAAAAATGCAGCATTTTCACATCGGCAACGGCCCAGTAAGGCGAGGCCAGAAACCCCCGCAACGCCATGACCGGCATATCGAGCAGGACCAGTTTGGCAAAAAACGCCAGCAGGGTGTATTTGGCCAGGCGCATGATCCAGTCGAGGCCTCGCCAGATTTGGAAATTGCGACCGAACAGTTGTTGCCCGAGCCTCCAGGCGCCTTCCGAGAGGGTGCCGACCGGACAGAGAAAAGAGCAGAAGGATTTCCGGGTCAAAAAGGCCATGGCGAGAAAGGTCAGAAACAGCACCAGGGCCGCCGGGTGGACCGGATCGAAGCGACCGGTCAACAGCCAGGCCTTCAGGCTGACCAGTGCGCCGATCGGCAGGAAGCCTTCCACACCCGGCAGGCGAGGGTAGTAGGCGGTCTGCCCGGCGGTTTCGAAATGCCGGACGAACAGGCCGAACTGCACGCCGAGAAAGAGGCACCAGCCGAAAAACAGCCACTGGATAGTCGTCCTCCAGAGGCGTGGATTGCTCCAGGTGATAAAGGGGCTTGATTTAGTCATAGAGACGAATTTATCAGGGTTCAGGGAAAAATTTTTTGACCTGGGTCAAGGGAAGTTCCGTCACGGTCATTTCTGCAGTGCAAAATTCTGTCCAAAGTCTAAATCAAACGTTTGTTTTAAGCGACTGTTTAAGTTATAATGTGCGCTTTATTCAAAGGAGCCGCAATGAGACCGCCCGATACCAAACAACGCCTGCTTGACGCTGCGGAACAATTATTCGCCTTGCGCGGCTTTCACGCCACATCGCTACGAGCCATCACCCAGGCTGCCGAAGTCAATCTGGCCGCGGTCAATTACCATTTCGGCTCCAAGGAAGCCCTGCTGGATGCGGTCATGGCGCGGAGCCTGGGGCCGCTCAATCAAGTCCGCAGCGGCCGCCTCGACGAGGTCGAGCGGGACGCCGCGGCGGAAAATCGGGCTCCTGATCTGCGGGCTCTCTGGCGCGCTTTTGTGGAGCCAACTTTGAGCATGCGCCGGCATGAAACCGGTGCGGAGCATTTCCTGAGCCTGGTCGGTCAGGCCCTGGCCCAGCCGCACGGGGCGGTCATGGAAGTGTTCATGCGGCAGATGACGCCGATGTTCCTGCGCCTGTTCGAACTGACCTGCCTGGCCCTTCCCGAGATGCCGCGGCAGCTGCTGTTCTGGCGCATGCATTTTGCCGTCGGATCGCTCAGCCATCTGATGCGCTGTAACGACCAGAGCCCGGTCTTGCCGGCGGGGATCACGGCCGAGATTGATGTCGATACTTTGACCGATATGCTTTTGGACTATACCCTGGCCGGACTGGAGGCCCCCCGATGAACTCGAAAGCCTTGACCATTTTGCTGCTGCTGGTTCTCACCGGATGCAGCATCAAGGCTCCCCAGCCGGTCGAACCGGGCATTACGATGCCGGCCCGGTATCACAACGATACGCAGGAAGTGCCGGGTTCCCCCACTGTCGTTCCCTGGTGGCTCCAGTTCGAAGACCCCTTTCTCGACCGGATGATGACGCAGCTGTTTGCCGGCAACCTGGCTCTCGAGCAGGGTCTGGCCCGGCTGCAGCGGGCCCGTGCCGCATTTGTCGCGGCCCGGGCCGGTCTTTTTCCCGCGGCCTCGCTCGACGGCGAGGCGACGCGCAGTCGGACGGCCGGCGGTTTTACCGGCGACAGTTACCGGGGCAGCTTGACGGTTGGCTACGAACTGGATCTCTGGGAAAAATTCGCCGCGCAGAGCGAGGCTGCGGCTCTGACGGCCAGTGCCAGCACAGGCGATCTGGAAGCTCTTTATCTGTCTTTATCCGCACAGTTGGCCGATCTTTATTTTCTCGCCGTGGAACAGCGAGCCCAGCAGAAGCTGACCGATGAGAGCATTGCCGCCTTCCGGGACACCCTGGAGCGCGTGGAACGCCGCTATCGGGCCGGCCTGGTCGAAGCCGTGGATGTTTACCAGGCCCGGCAGAACCTGCTGGCCGCAGAGACCCGACGGCCGGCGATCGAGGCGAATCTGAAAGCGGCGGAACACGCCATCGACATCCTGCTTGGCGATTATCCCGGTCAAGACCGGTTCGGTCGGGTCGACACGCTGCCGCGGGAACCGGCGCGCTTGCCTGCCGGCCTGCCGGCTGACCTGCTGACTCGCCGCCCGGATGTGCGGGCGGCGCTGGCCAGGGTCAGGGCCGCGGATGCCGAAATCGCGGCGGCCCTGGCCGAGCGCCTGCCAGCCGTCAATCTGCTTGGAGCGCTGGGCCACGCCGGGACCGAAACGCTCGCCGGGCCCGTGTCGGGTAATGTTTGGAGCCTGGTTGCCGGCCTTGCCATGCCGGTTCTGGACGGCGGCCGCCGCAGAGCTGAAGTCGAGCGCCGCGAGGCCGCATTCGACGAAAACCTGGCGGCATACCGGCAGACGATCCTGGTGGCCTTGCGGGAAGTGGAGGACAGCCTGGTCGCCAACCGGACGACGGCGGAGCAGATCGCGTTGCAGGCAGAGCAGACCACGGCTGCCGAAGGGAGCCTGCGGCTGGCCCTGGACCGCTATCTGCAGGGCGTCACGGACTATCTGCCGGTTCTGGTCGCCCAGGCTCGCCAACTCGAGAGCCGCAGTGAACTGATCCGCTTGCGGCGGCAACTGGTTGCAGCACGGATCTCCCTGGCCAAGGCTCTGGGTGGGGAATGGATGCAGGATTATTCGAGCCGACGCGTGTTGGCTGGACGGGATGCAAGCAATGAGTAAGCGAGATCTGCTGATCAAAATTTTCCTGCCTCTGTTGATTCTGGCGGGGGCCGTCGCGATAACTTTCCTGATGGTCAAATCCCGAGATCTGCCGCAGCCGCGGGAGCGGCAAGCGGTCGGTCCGCTGGTCCGGGTCATGGAGGTCCCTCGCCAGGCGCGGCGGGTGACCGTGGAAGGCACCGGAACCGTGCAGCCAAGCCGCGAGGTTGCCGTGACCCCGCAGGTCAGCGGCGAGGTGGTCGACGTCTCCCCGTCGATGGTCGTTGGCGGTTTCCTGCGCGAGGGGGACCTGATGTTCGCCATCGAGGACACCGATTACCGCCTGGCTCTGGAAACTGCTCGGGCCGGACTTGCCCAGACCGAACTGGAACTGGCCAGGATCGCCGGGCAGGCCGAGGTGGCACGACTGGAATGGCAGCGACTGGCTGCCGAGGCGCAGGAAAAGCCCAATCCGCTGGTGCTTTTCGAACCTCAGCTGCACAGTGCCGAGGCTGGCCTGGCCGCGGCCGAAGCTGCCGTGGAGCAGGCGCGGCTCGATCTGCAACGCACCAGGCTGCGGGCGCCTTTCAATGCCTACGTCCGGTCGGAAAACCTCGAAGTTGGGCAGTATGTCCGAACTGCCAACAGTGTTGCGGTCCTGGCCGGTACCGACGAAGTCGAGATCATGGTGCCCTTGCCCCTGGAGGAAATCGACTGGTTCCGTCTTCCCGACAGCAGCGGCCAAGGGACCGGGGCTGCCGCTGAAATCGGTCTGCAACTGGGCGATGACATGCACACCTGGCAGGGTCGCGTCGAGCGGCTGCTGGGAGACGTCGATCCGCAAAACCGCATGGCGTCGGTCGTGGTGTCGGTGACCGATCCTTTCGGCCTCAAAGCCGGCAGTCGGAGGGCTGGCCGACCGCTTGCTCCGGGAACCTTCGTACAGGTGGCGATCGAAGGTCGATCCCTGGACCAGGTTTTGGTTGTTCCCCGGCTGGCGGTGCATGATGACGAAACCGTCTGGGTGGTCGATAGTGACCGCAGATTGCAGCTGCGGCCGGTGGAGGTTCTGCGCCGCGAACGGGATGAGGTGCTGATCGGCGCCGGCCTGGAAGACGACGAGCAGGTGGTGTTGACCAATCTCTCCGGCGCCGCCGACGGCATGCTGGTACGCCCGCAGCCGACGGAGGCAAAGCCATGAACCAGGCCATCCGCTGGATGACCCGCAATCATGTGGCGGCCAATCTGCTGATGCTGGTGCTGATCGTCGGTGGCCTGATCATGGGCACCCGGGTCAAGCAGGAGGTCTTTCCCGAGGTCAACCTCGACCGGGTCACCGTCAATGTCGCTTACCCCGGTGCCGGACCGGAAGAGGTGGAAGAGGGAGTGATTCTCAAGATCGAGGAGAGCCTGACGGGCCTCGACGGCATCAAGCAGCTGACCTCGCAGGCCGCGGAAGGCTTCGGGCTGGTGATTGCCGAACTCGAAACCGGTGCCGACGCCGATGCCGTCCTGCAGGACGTCAAGAGCGAAGTCGACCGGATCACGACCTTCCCGCTGAACGCCGAGGAACCGGTGATCAGCAAGATGCTGAACCGCCGCGAAGTGATCTCGGTGGTGGTTTACGGCGAAGTGCCGGAGCGCAGCCTGCGCGAGCAGGCCGAACAGATCCGCGACGACCTGCTGCTGATGCCGAGCATCACCCAGGTCGATCTGAGCGGTGTCCGGCCCTATGAGATCGCCATCGAAATTTCCGAGCAGCAGCTGCGCCGTTACGGTCTCACCCTCGGCGAGGTTGCCGAGCGGGTCCGGCGGGCTTCTCTCGATTTGCCGGGCGGCACCATCAAGACTCCCGGCGGCGAAATCCTGATCCGGACCAAGGAGCGCCGTTATACCGGGCAGGAGTATGGCGAAGTGGTGGTCCTGACCACCGCCGCCGGCAGCGAAGTGCGCCTCGGCGATATCGCGGCCATCCGGGACGGCTTCGAGGAAACCGACCAGTACGCCCGTTTCGACAACCTGCCGGCGGCCATGGTCAAGGTCTACCGGGTCGGCGACCAGAAACCGACCGAGATTGCCGAAACGGTCAAGGCCTTTGTGGCCGAGAAGCGTTCCGACCTGCCGACCTCGATCCGCGTCGACACCCTGAACGACAACTCCGAACTGTTCAAGAGCCGCAAGGACCTGCTGGTGAAAAACGCCCTGATCGGGCTGATACTGGTTTTCCTGGTGCTGGGACTGTTCCTGGAGATTCGCCTGGCCCTGTGGGTGATGCTCGGCATCCCCATCTCCTTCTGCGGCTCCCTGCTGTTCATGCCGGCCATGGATGTCTCGATCAACATGCTCTCGCTGTTCGCATTCATCATGGCCCTCGGCATCGTCGTCGACGACGCCATCGTGGTCGGTGAAAATATCTATGAGCAGCGGCAGACCGGACAGTCTTTCCCGGATGCCGCCATGAACGGAGCGATCGAAGTGGCGCAGCCGGTCATCTTCGCGATTCTGACCTCGGTGGCGGCTTTCATGCCCCTGTTGTTCGTCAGCGGCATCATGGGCAAATTCATCATGGTGATCCCGGCCATCGTCATTGCCATCCTGCTGGTTTCCCTGGTCGAATGTCTGTTTATCCTGCCGGCTCACCTGGCGCTTGGCCGGCCGCGGCCGGCGGCGAGGGGACTGCTGGGCGGGATTGACCGATTGCGGCGCGGCTTCGGCGCGGGTCTGGATAAATTTGTCCAGGGACCCTACAGTGGTCTGCTCGATCGCTGTCTGCGCTACCGGTATGCTACCGTCGCCGCGGCTGTCGGGGTCCTGCTGATCGCCGGCCTCGGCCTGGTCGGCGGCGGTATCGTCAAAACCCGGTTCATGCCGGTGGTCGACGGCGACGACATCCGGGTGGCCCTGGAACTGGCCCCGGGGACTCCCGTTGCCGAAACGTCCCGGATCCAGGAACGCATCGTGCGGACCGGTCTGAAGGTCGCCGGCGAATACGACGGCCAACTGTCGGCCGACCGCTCGGTCATGCGGAATATCTATGCGGTCGTCGGGGCCTCCACCCTTGACCGGGGTCCGGGGGGAACCGCATCCTCTTCCGGGAGCAACCTGGCCAGCGTGGTCATGTTCCTGACCCCCAGCGAAGACCGGAACATCACCGCTTCAGAGATTTCCGAGCGCTGGCGCAGCGAAATCGGCGAACTCCCGGGAGTGGAAACCCTGACCTTCACCTCCAACCTGATCCACCTCGGGGCCAACATCAATATCCGCCTGGCCCATGAAAATTTCGCCGTGCTCGACCGCGCATCCGAGCGTTTGAAGAAGGTCATCGCCACCTATCCGGGAACCCACGACATCACCGACAACTACTCGCTGGGCAAGCGTGAACTCAAGATCCGGCTTAAACCGGAAGCGCGCACGCTCGGCATCACTGAAGAAGAACTCGGTCGCCAGCTGCGCGCCGCTTTCTTCGGCGCCGAGGCCCTGCGGCTGCAGCGAGGCCGCAACGAAGTGAAAGTCAAAGTCCGCTACCCCGAGGAACACCGCCAGCGGCTTTGGGATCTGGAAAAACTCAGAATCCGGGCCCCCGGCGGCGGTGAGATTCCCCTCAATCGGGCCGCGGAGATCACTGAGAGCCGCGGGTTCAGTACCATCAACCGCAGCGACCGCAAGCGTGTGATCAGCGTCGAGGCCTATGTCGACAGCCATGTCGCCAATGCCGAGGAAGTCCTCGAGGAACTGCGGCGGACCGATTTGCCGGCCCTGATTGCCGATTATCCCGGCCTGTCCTACGACACCGAAGGTGAGGACAAGAATCGCCGGGAATCGATGGAGAGCATGCAGACCGGTTTCCTGCTGGCGCTGCTCGGCATTTTCGCCCTGATGGCGATCCCTTTCCGCAGCTATTCGCAGCCGCTATTGATCATGGCGGCGATTCCCTTCGGCGTTGTCGGCGCGGTTCTCGGCCATTTCATCATGGGCTTTGATCTCAGCATCCTCAGCATTTTCGGGATTGTGGCGCTCTCCGGCGTGGTGGTCAACGATTCCCTGCTGCTGATCGATCACGTCAATCGTCGGCGACGCCGCGGCACCACTTTGTTCGCCGCTCTCATGGCGGCCGGGCAGCGTCGGTTCAGACCGATTCTGCTGACTTCCCTGACGACTTTCTTCGGTTTGATGCCGATGATCCTGGAAACCAGCGTCCAGGCCCAGTTCCTGATCCCCATGGCGATCAGCCTGGCCTTCGGCATCATGTTCGCCACCGGCATTACCCTGCTGTTGATTCCGTCCCTGTATCTGGTTCTCGAGGACATTCGCAGCTGGTTCGGTCTGAAGGCCCTGCACAGCGAACCACTGGATCACGAATGAGCCTTCCTGTATAGTCTTTGGCAGATTGTTTTTTTCCGGCGACTCGGCGGGCAGAGGCTGTATCACGGGTGGCTGGATACCGTTTTTTCGGAGATGTTAGTGCTGAACTACGCTCTGGCGAACTGGGAGTCTGTTTCCTGGTTTCGGCCATGAACCGGGAAAGGCTTGCGAATAGGATCCGCCGACGGGTCGGGCGGGCTATCGGCGATTTCGGCTTGATCGAAAACGGCGACCGGATCGCTGTCGCCGTCTCCGGCGGCAAGGACTCCTACACCCTCCTGCACGCTCTTGAAGCCTTGCGACGCAAGGCACCGATTGCCTATGAACTGATCGCCGTCAACATCGATCCGGGGTTTCCCGGCTACCGCCAGGATCTGCTCAGGGAACACCTTGACCGCCACGGCTTTACCTATCATCTGGAAAAAGCCGACTTCCAGACCATCATCGACGAGAAACTGCGGCCGGGCAGCTCCTACTGTGCTTTCTGCGCACGCTTGCGACGAGGGGTTCTGTATACCCTGGCGGACCGGCTCGGCTGCAACAAGATCGCCCTGGGGCATCATCTGGATGATGCGATTGAAACCCTGCTGCTCAACCAGTTCTACGTCGGCCGGCTGGCCGCAATGAGCCCACGGCTGCTGGCTGACAGCGGGCGACATCAAGTGATCCGGCCGTTGGTTTATGTGGAAGAAAAGGATATAATCGACTGGTCTGACCTCTGCGGGTATCCCATTGTCTGCTGCAGCTGCCCGGTCTGTGGCCAGGCCGATCAGCAGCGGCAGGCCATGAAGCGCCTGGTGGCGACATTGAGCAGGGACATCCCCGGTATTCGCCAGAGCCTTCTCAGGGCAATGGGCAATGTGCAGCCCCGTCATCTGCTCGATGCGGAATTAATGGCAGGGAATGTCGGCGATTGCCGGGAGGCTGGGCAATGACCGAATTCGGCAACCGGATCGAGGCGCTCTGCCTGGAACAGGCCTGCCGCCGGGCCGGGATTCCACGCAAGGCGTTCTGTACCAGCTGGTTCGATGTCCCGCGGACCCCTTCTTTACTTGCTCCGCCGGACTCGTCACTCTGATTCTACCCTGCCGTGGCCATCCGAACTGAGAAAGTCATGATCCGGGGTTTCCTTCTTTTTCCAGATACTGTTCGAACAAGTTGCGAATATCCCGGGTGACCTCGGAGTATTCATCGAGGAACGCCTGTTCCGGCCGTCCGGAGGGACTGCTGTAGCCGAGGTATCGAGCCAGTTTGGCGAGGTAGTCGGGCTCGGCGGAGAGTTCGTTGATGGACTGGTCATGGACCAGGCGCAGCTTGTTCTCCAGGCGGCGCAGGAATTTGTAGCCACTGGCCAGCAGGTTGCCGTCGTTGGGCCGGATCAGTCTCTTCTCCTGGAGTTCCTGCAGGGCAGCCAGGGTATTGCGGTCGCGGATCGACGGGTGCTCCCGGCCGTGCCGAAGCTGCAGGTACTGCACCAGGAATTCGACGTCGACCATGCCGCCGTGGCCGGTCTTGATGTTTCTGTGTTGTTCGTCTTCCTTGGCCAGTTCCTTCTCCATCCGCTGGCGCAGGCGGTTGATTTCATCAGCCAAGTTCTCCGGCAAAGGCTTGTCGTAAACGATTTCGCTGATCAGAGTCTCCAAATCTCTTGCCAGTTCCGCATCACCGGCAACCACCCGTGCTTTCAGCAGTGCCTGTCGCTCCCAGGGAGCTGCGCTGGTATTATGATAGGACCGGAAGGAGGGTAGAGAGGTGACCAGGGGACCCTGGTTGCCGGAAGGCCGCAGGCGGGTGTCAATCTGATAGAGTGCGCCTTCGCGGGTCATCAGGGTCAGCACGGAGATGATCCTCTGGGCCAGACGCGCGAAATACTGCTGGTTGGTCTGCGCTTTGAACCGGTCGGCGTCGGTGCCTGCCACCGGGCGTGTTTCGCCATCGCCCTCGAACACGAAAATAATGTCCAGATCGGAATGGTAATTCAGTTCCATGCCGCCCAGTTTGCCCATGCCGATGACTGCGAAAGCGGCCGGATGAGAAGCTTCATCACCTTCAAGACAGAAGGGTTTGCCGTAGCGGGGGATCAGTTCCTCCTGGGCGATGGTCAGCGCCTGTCGGAGACAGGTCTCGGCGACCAGCGAAAGCTGGCGGGCGATCTCGCCCTGGGCCATATTGCCCTGGATATCGTTGAGGGCAATACGGAGAAACTCTTCGTTGCGAAAACGGCGTAAAACATCGAGCCGCTCTTCATAGTTGTCAACCAGGGCCAGTTGTTCATCCAGTTCGGCCTGCAGCAGTTCCGCATCCTTGTCGATCGTGGCGTGATCTCCGGCGACCAGGGAATCGAGAATTTCCGGGTGCTGGATGAAAATATGGGACAGGAAGTTGCTGGTGGCAAACAGCGAAACCAGAGTCTTGATGATGGCCGGATTTTCCGCCAGCAGAGCATAATAGGTGCCCCGGGCCCGGCGACAGGCAATCAGAAACTGCTCCAGGTGGCGCAGGGCCAGGGCAGGGTCCGGGCTGGCCAGAACCTCCTGAAACAGCAGCGGAACGATGCGATTGAGCTCGCGGCGGGCCCGTTCCGTCAGGCGCCCCCGCCCGCCTTCGCGAAGCATCTGCAGGCTGTCGTAAGCCGACTCCGGATGTTTGAAGCCGTTTTTTTCCAGGATATCCTTGCTCTGCGCCGGGTCGGCTTCCGGACCGAACAGGAAGGCAACCTCGGGACTGACTTGGCTGGGCAGTTCCTCTTCACTGGTATAGAACAGGTCGCGGAAAATCCCGTTGACCGCATCCCGGTGACAATCCAGCGTCTCGCTGAATGACTGCTCCTCTTCGAAACCGCAGCGCCTGGCAAGGTGGCGCAGTTCGCTGCTGCGGACCGGAAGGTTGTGGGTCTGCTGCTCCATGTAGACCTGGATACGATGCTCGACAGTGCGCAGGAAGCGGTAGGCTTCGCTCAACTGTTCGAACTCGTCCTGGGTGACCAGGTCCTCCTGCCGAAGCAGGGCGAGGGACTTCAGCGAATTCCGCTGTCGCAGATCAGGGTTCTTGCCGGCATAAATCAGCTGCAGGGCCTGGATGAAAAATTCGATTTCCCGGATGCCGCCCCGCCCGAGCTTCAGGTTCAGCGCGCCCTCCCGCTCACGGGTCAGGCTGTTGTCGATCTTTTTCTTCATCGACTTGATATCCTCGATCATGGCGTAGTCGAGGTGGCGGCGGTAAATAAAAGGTTCGAGGCGCTGAAGAAGATTTTCACCCAAAGCTTTCGAACCGGCCACCGGCCTGGCCTTGAGCATGGCCGAGCGCTCCCAGCTCTGGCCCCAGCTTTCATAGTAGATCTCAGCCGCCTGGAGGGAGTGGGCCATTTCGCCGCTGTTGCCTTCGGGGCGAAGGCGCAGATCGACGCGGAAGACGAAGCCGTCTTCAGTGACCTGACCGATGGCCCGGGTCAGCCACTCCGCCAGGCGGACGTAGTACTTGTGCAGGGGGATCCGGTTGCGGGGTTGTCCGGCAGAATCGGCGACGCCGGCCGTCTGACCATGGTCGGAGGTGTAGAAATAGATCACATCGATGTCGGAGGAAAAATTCAGCTCCCGGCCGCCGAATTTGCCCATGCCGAGAACAGTGAATTCCGGTTCCTCTGCCAGCGGGCCTTCTTCGCTTTCCAGGCGGGGCGGGCCGTATTCCTCCGCCAGCAGCCGATTGCAGATCTCGAAAGCGCGCTGCAGAGTGGCGGCCGCCAGATCGGTCAGTTCCGCGGTGACCTCTTCCAGGCTGGCCAGGCCGCACAGATCGCGGCTGCCGATGCGCAGGATTTCACGGGCTTTGTACAGCCGCAAGCCCTTCTGCAACTCGCTGAAATCCGCAGAATCGGCGACCCGTTCACGGAGTTCCGCGAGCATGCTGGCCTCATTTTTGGCCACTGAGCACTCCCGGTTGCGAAACAGGTCTTCGAAAAAAACCGGTTTGCGGCAGAGAATGCCGGTCAGAAACGGCGAAGCGCCGAGGATCGTCAACAGGCGGCGGCGTGCCTCCGGACGCTCGAGGACGGTTTTCAGAGAGGTCGCCGGCAGGGTCCCCGACAGGCGTTCAAGGTTGTTGAGCGCCAGGTCCGGATCGGCGGCGGTGAGGGCATCGAGGCCGATGTCGAGCAGCAGTTCGGGCTGCTTGAGCCTTTCGTCAAGGAGAACCAGGTTGGCCGCGGTGCGGCGGTTCTCGGCAAAGCCCAGATCGCTCGCCTGAGCGGCCAGGACTTTTTCATCCCGGGCCTGCAGCCCGCTGGCCCAGTCTTGCGGAGACGGTCTTTGCATCAGGATCCTTTGCCGGCCAGCTGCCGGAGGCCGGCGGCCAGGTCCCCTTCGACGATGCCCCGTTCGGTGATGATGGCCGTAATGAACCGGGCGGGGGTGATGTCGAAAGCCGGGTTGAAGATCCCCACGCCTTCCGGGGACAGCTGATGGTCGGCAATGTGGCTGACCTCACGGCTATCGCGCTGCTCGATCGGGATCTCGGAGCCGTCTTTGAGGCCCATGTCAATGGTCGACAAGGGGGCGGCCACATAGAAGGGGATATTGTGTTCCCG
>Ga0102943_1001921_pt1 | contig 12474 bp, 13 predicted proteins | sample SalPonC_black_MG_FD_78174 | JGI IMG/M metagenome (GOLD analysis project Ga0102943, IMG submission 78174) | Salt pond soil microbial communities from South San Francisco under conditions of wetland restoration - Salt Pond MetaG... | ecosystem: Environmental > Aquatic > Marine > Intertidal zone >...
ATCGGTCTTTTGCTGCACAGTCTGCACCGTGTCCGGCGCATCACTGCCGGGCTCCGGCCGGGCTGTCGCATCCGGAGCCGCAATGGTCGGTTCAAACCCCAGATAGTTTTCCAGGGTGAGGATTTTTGTATAATTGCGGGAAATAGCATTGTCCAGCCGGTCCAGCCGTTTTTCCATATCCTGCCGGCCTACCCGGCTGTCACTGCCGAAGCGGTGGGTGACCTCTTCGATCATCCCCTGGAGCTGGCCATATTTTTCCTTGAGCTGGGTGAGTTCATACTTGATTTCCGCTGTGGTTTCCTGGTTTATGGTTTCATTTTGTGCAATTTTCTGCTCAATCGCATCCAGGCTTGTTTTCAGATCCGCTTCTTTTCCAAAAAATTTTTCCTGCAAAGCCATCTGCCGGTTGTTTTCCATTTCCAGCGCTGTGATGCGGTTTTCCAGAACCTGGTGCTGTTCCGGGGTTACACACCCTGAAACCACCCAGAAAATTCCCAGCACACACCCCCACAAAATCCTATGTTTCATTGCAAAACCCCGCTGCCGTCAAAAAAGATAATAAAATCAGACAGTATAAGATTTACCTGATCTGGTTTATATGAAAGCCGTCAGTACGAAGCTATCAGCTTCCCGTAATAAATTACACATTTTCCCTGCTGGTTACTACCGCAGCTAACAGCTTTTGGTACCGCCAGGGCATGGGTGTTATTCAAAAAGAAAACACAGGATCGATGCCGGCAGCGTACCGGTACCGATCCTGTGCAGGCCGGATTATTTCAATACAAACTGGGCCCGGCGGTTTTTGGCATAGGCAGCTTCTGTCTGTCCCGGATCCAGGGGGCGTTCCTCCCCAAAGCTGACGGTGTCCAGACGAAAGCCGCCGATACCCAGGTCCTGGAGATATTTTTCCACTGCACTGGCACGGCGTTCCCCCAGGGCCAGGTTATATTCCGTGGTGCCCCTTTCATCACAATGGCCTTCAATGGTCACACTTACATTGGCATTTTGTTTGAGCCATTGCGCTTTTTTCTTTAACAGCTCCTTTGCCTCAGATGACAACGCTGCGCTGTCAAATGCAAAATGGATGTTCTGGTGCAGAAACCGGGTCTTGGCAGCCTGTTGCCTGGCCTGTTCCAGGGCTGCTTCACTTGCCTGCTGCGCTTCGAGCTCCTGCTGTCTGATCCGTTCAGCCTCGGCTTTTTTCCGGGCTTCCGCTTCAGCTGCTGCTTCCGCTTCTGTCATGGCGGCCTGATCCTCAATAGTGGTGGCATCTGACACCACGGTTTTCTTGGCACAGGATACCGTCAAAAAAAGTCCTGCCACAAGCATCGCCATTACTACATTGATCCACAGTTTTTTGTTCATCTTGCTGCCTCCTTGGTTAAGAAATTATGTTCTTTGTGTTCTGTTCATGTATATCAGTCTTCCTGGACCATGGGACCGGACCAGGCAGGCTGGGTCTGTCTGCCGGTCATGTGCATGAGTCTGCGCTGGTCCGTACCGGCTGCCGTCATCACATACAGGGCCGGGGAATTGTTTTCACGGCTGGAGGTGAAAACAATCAGATTGCCGTCAGGGGACCAGGACGGATCTTCGTTATCCCCCTGGTTTTTTGTCAGCTGCACCGGCATCCCCGGGCCTGATGCCAGGTTGATCGTATAAATATCAATCTTGTTTTTGTCAATCCCCACATAGGCCATCCTTTTCCCATCCGGAGACCAGGCAGGGGAGGTGTTGTACCGTCCCTGAAAGGTCACCCGCCGGACATCTTCTGTGTTCAGATCTTTTATGTAAATCTGAGGGGTACCGGACCGGTTGGAAACAAAGGCCAGTTTCCGACCGTCCGGTGAAAACCGCGGCGACACATTGATGCCCCAGCTGCCGGTTACCTTTTTAATAATTTCTCCGTCCCGGGTCAACAGATATATTTGCTGGTTTCCGGAAAAACTCAGGGCTGCTGCCAGTTTTGCCTGTCCCGGCATCCATGCGGGGGAGATATTCATGCCCTCCCGGCTGACAATGGTGCCCCGGTTTTGTTCCAGGTGTTTGATGTAGATATCCGGCTTGCCTTTGGCATAGGACACATAGGCCAGCCACTGGCTGTCCGATGACCAGGCCGGTGACAGGCTGATACTTTTGTGGTGGGTCACCTGCCTGGGGTTGTGCCCGTCAAAATCACTGACAAACACCTCTTTGTTGCCATTGACCCTTGAAACAAAGGTGAGCCGGCTGTTGAACACCCCCCATTTGCCGGTAAGGACATGGGAAACCTCGGCACAAAACAGATGAACCATTCGCCGGACCTGGCTTTCAGAACCGGTGTAGATTTTGCCCTTGAGCAGTTTGGTGTTAAAGGTATCAAACAGCCGCAGCTTGAGTGTCACCTGGCCCTGGTCCGCTTCAACACCGCCGGTGATAAGCAGTTCCGCACCGATGCCGGTCCAGTCCCTGAAATTGATCTGCCCCAGCTGGATGCCGGTTCGGGCGGGATTGGCCAGAAACGCATCCGGGTTCACCAGCTTCAGATACCCGGTGAATGCCAGGCCCTCATTCAATATCCGGCGGGCTTTTTCACCGATGTCCGTTTCTGCCTGCTTTGCGGCCAAGGCCTTGAATGCAGGCACAGCCACAGGGGTTTTGTGCAAAAACGGGTTGCTGACATTGATGGTATCATAAGATCGTGCCCACCCGGCTGCCGGCTGCCAGAATACAACCGCCAGCGCCAGGATCAGGTACATGTATAATTGTATGCATAATTTCGGCAGCAGGGGTTTTGTGCTTTGTGCGTCAGCGTGCAATGCCATGCAGGTGTCTGTAGGTGAACCCGCATGGAACCTGAAATGGCGGATACCTTGCAGCAGCCCTGTGTGTACCTCAAGCAAAACCATACCTATTTTAATCCTTTTGGTGTAAAGATGACAACCACATCATAGGAGGCCATCCCCGGGGGCAGCGCCGGCAGGGGGCTGGCCTTCTGAAGCGCCCGTTTGGCACTCTGGTCCAAATAGCGGTTGCCGGATCTTGTTTCATACACTATATCTCTTATTTCCCCGTTTTTCAAAATTTTTATCAACATCCGGACTTCAATGTTCTGGTCCATGCCGGCCAAAATTTCATTGAACACCCAGTTCTGCTCAATGGCGCTTTGCAATACCATTTTGTACCTGTCAATGGCAGTGCCCCCTTTTCTGCCCGCACCGGCGGCACTGCCCGATCCCACACTGGGGCCGCTGTTGTCTCCATCAGACAGGGAACGGGTATCTGTGTTCTTTTGTTTTACTTCCCGGGCCAGCCGCTCCATGGCCCGGGCCAGCTGTTCATTTTTTTCTGCTTTTTTTTCATCAGCCAGTTTCTGCCGGGCTTTTTCCAGCGCTTCCCGGGGATCTGGTTCAGGTTTCGGTTCTGGCTTTGGCTTTGGCTTTGATTCCGGTTTTTTTTCTTTTTTTTCCGAAAGCTTGTTGCTTTGTTCCGCCATCAGTTCCTGGAGGTTTTTCGGCTTGGCCTTGAGGCTGATATCCGGTTTCACCATGGGCAAGGGTTCCGGCTCAGCCGGTTTTTCCATAACCTCGGGTGCGGGTTGTTTTTCCGGTACCACCACGGCACTATCCGCATCAGGTGCCCCTTCCTGCTGCACTGTTTCCGGCGCAGACACGGGTTCTTCAAAAGACTGATCACCACCGCCCGGTTCACCGGGTGCAAAGGAAACCAGATCCACCTGCACCACCTCTGTTACAGGGGAATACATCTCAAACTGCACCAGCCAGATGCTGACAATGAAAAACAGCACATGGGCGAAAAAGGAAAGTGCCAGATACACCGCCATCTGACGGCTGTCGTGGCCCGGACCGGCAAATCCGTATTTTTTTTTGCCGGCACTGTGAGACATATTATCCATTTAGGGCATCAGGAGGCATCGGTATCATCGGGAAGGGTGATCATGCCCAGGCTCTGGACCCCGGCGCGCTTGATCTGGGACATGACATTGACAACCACACCGTAAGGGACTTTTTTATCGGCTTTGAGATACACCGCACCGGTGTCCATGTTTTCCAGGACAGCCCCGAGTTTTTCGGCAAGAAAAGCAACGGAAACCTCCTGGTTGTTGATATACACTTTCAGGTCATTGTCTATGGAGATGATCAGGTTGTCTTCACTGGCAGGCAGCGGGGATGCAGTTGCCACAGGCAGATCCACATCCACCCCCTGGACCATCATGGGTGCTGTTACCATGAAAATGATCAGCAGCACCAGCATCACATCCACAAAAGGGGTGACATTGATATCTGACATCAGTTGATCATTGCCGGATCCTGTATGCATTATGCCCCCGTCTGTTTTTGCATGTCACGTTCAATAATGTTCAAAAGGTCGGAAGAAAAACTTTCCAGTTCTGAATCCAGAACCCGTATACGGTCTGTGAAATAGTTGTAGGCGATCACCGCCGGGATGGCTGCGGCAAGACCTGCAGCCGTGGCGATCAAAGCCTCGGAAATACCCGGCGCCACCACGGCCAGACTGGCGGACCCGCTCAACCCGATGCCCTGGAACGTGTGCATGATCCCCCACACCGTTCCGAAAAGCCCGATAAACGGGGCCGTGTTTCCCACCGTGGCTAAAAATGGCACCAGCTGCCGGAATCTTCTGATCTCCACACCGATGGACCGGCGCAATGTCCGCTGAATACTGCCCATTGTCTGCAGATAGGAGGCTTCGTTTTGAAAGGTTTTACCGGTTTTGCTGTCCCGTTTCCCGGTTCTGGCCATTTCCATATAAGTGGTAATAAAAATTCTGGCAACAGGGCTTGTACGCAGCGCCTTGGCCTTGGCAAAGGCATCTGCCAGGGTCCGGCACTGCCAGAAAATTTCCGTAAAATCGGCAGATTCCCGGAATGCTTTGCGCATATAGCGGAACTTGATAAACACAATGGCCCAGGTGATGATGGAAAAAAACAGCAGCAGGAGCATGACAAATTTTACAACAGGCCCGGCATCCGTGAGCATGTAAAGCAATCCGATTGTTTCTGTGGTCATAAAACCTCTCTTCGATTACATCAGCACATGATTTTACCAGTTAATTATATGAGACAGGATATCCTGTCAAGGGCCAATTTCCAATGAAAAAGCCCCTTTAACCAATGTCAAAGGGGCTTGTATCAAAAGTTTATCAACAAAATAAACATATTTGGAAATCAGGCTACATCATACCGCCCATGCCGCCCATGCCGCCCATGCCGCCGCCGCCGGGAGGCATCGGAGGTGCGGGGTTCTCTTCTGGTTTTTCCGCGACCATGGCCTCGGTGGTAAGCATGACGGAAGCCACAGAGGCTGCGTTCTGCAGGGCAAACCGCACCACTTTCTTGGGATCGATTACACCGGCTTCAATCAGGTCTTCGTACACATCTGTTCTGGCATTGTACCCAAAGGCGTCTTTTCCTTCCTTGACCTTATTGATGACAACAGCGCCTTCCACACCGGCATTGTCGGCAATCTTGCGCAGGGGTTCTTCAATGGCCCGTGCCACAACGGCAATGCCCAGTTTTTCCTCATGATCCGCTTCGATATCCGCAAGCGCAGTGATGCACCGTACCAGGGCCACACCGCCGCCGGGCACAATGCCCTCTTCCACTGCTGCGCGGGTTGCATTCAGGGCATCTTCCACACGGGCTTTCTTTTCTTTCATTTCCGTTTCAGTGGCAGCCCCCACATTGATGACGGCAACACCGCCCACCAGTTTGGCCAGCCTTTCCTGGAGTTTTTCTTTGTCATAGTCAGAAGAAGTTTCATCGATCTGGGCACGGATCATTTTTACCCTGCCCTCCAGGTCTTCCCTGGAACCGGCACCGTCGACAATGGTGGTGTTGTCCTTGTCAATGGTGATGGACTTGGCCTGGCCAAGGTCCTGGAGAGAAACATTTTCCAGTTTGATGCCGATATCTTCGGACACCACCTGGCCGCCGGTGAGAACGGCAATGTCTTCCAGCATGGCTTTTCTTCTGTCGCCAAAACCCGGGGCTTTGACAGCCGCCACGTTCAGGGTGCCGCGCAGTTTGTTCACCACCAGTGTGGCAAGGGCTTCGCCCTCAATGTCTTCTGCAATGATCACCAACGGTTTGCCGGTCTTGGCAATTTCTTCGAGCACGGGCAACAGGTCTTTCATGGAAGATATTTTTTTGTCGCAGATCAGCACATAGGGATTTTCCATGGCAGCCACCATTTTTTCGGTGTCTGTGGCAAAATAGGGAGACAGGTACCCTCTGTCAAACTGCATGCCTTCCACAACATCCAGGGTGGTTTCCATGGATTTGGCTTCTTCCACGGTGATGACCCCTTCCTTGCCCACCTTGTCCATGGCCTCGGCAATAATGTTGCCGATGGTTTCATCACTGTTGGCGGAAATGGTACCCACCTGGGCGATTTCATTCTGGTTTTTGGTGGGTTTGGTAAGGGCTTCCAGGTTTTCAGAAATTTTGGCTACGGCTTTTTCAATACCCCGTTTAATCCCCATGGGATTGTTGCCGGCCACCACCAGTTTCTGACCTTCTTCATAGATGGACCGGGCCAGCACCGTTGCAGTGGTGGTGCCGTCACCTGCCATGTCAGATGTTTTGGAAGATACTTCCTTGACCATCTGGGCACCCATATTCTCGAATTTGTCTTCCAGATCGATCTCTTTGGCAACGGTGACCCCATCTTTGGTCACGGTGGGAGATCCCCAGGATTTTTCGATCACCACATTTCTTCCTTTAGGTCCCAGGGTGACAACAACTGCATCTGCAAGTGTTTTAACACCTCTGAGCATTGCTTCCCGCGCTTTGGCATCATATTTAATTTCTTTGGCCATTTTCACTCATCTCCATTTATATATTTAAAGTTTCCTGTTTATGCTTTTTTCGATAGCGTGCACAATGCACCAGGCAAGCATGGTTAACATGCATTTCATGACAACCTAAACTTTGCCATGATGCAATGGCTTTTATTCAATAATGCCCAGCACATCATCCTGGCGCAGGATCAGATAATCCTCCCCGTCCATTTTTACATCGGTTCCGCCGTATTTGCTGAACAATACCCGGTCTCCCACTTTCACATCCATGGGCAGCAGTTTGCCATCCTCTCCCATGCGGCCGTTGCCTGTGGCAACTACTTTGCCTTCCGCAGGTTTTTCCTTTGCCGTGTCAGGGATGATAATCCCGCCTTTGGTTTTTTCATCCTCTGCAACACGCTGAACCAGAATTCTGTCACTCAGTGGTCTCAAACTCATGATACACTACTCCTTTTTTTGCGTTTGGTTAGGTTGTAAATATGGTGGATTTGTATTAGATCAACGTCTGCTGTCAAGAATCATCTTTTTTCTTTGCAGATGGGGCTGCAGGCGTTGTTTCCGTGGATGCGGTCTGTGATTTTTCCGTGGCATCCGACGGTTTTTTGGCACCGCCGTAATCGGTTACATACCACCCGGATCCCTTCAGGTGGAAGGCGCTCTGGGAAATCATTTTTTCAAGATGCCCACTGCACCGGGGGCAGACCGTCAGGGGGGGATCTGAAATTTTCTGAAATGCTTCTTCAATGCGTTTACACGCTACACACTGGTACTCGTAAACCGGCATTATCCTTTTCTCCCTTATTGGCATTCAAGACTGCTTGAAAAATCATTGATAAAATAACAAGTCTTTTTCCCCTGTCAAGACAGGGGTTCTGAATTTTTTTTCCAGGGGTTACTGCCCATGGACAACACGCCATTTTTCAAAAAAATCAAATATTTGCTTCATTCCCTCCATGGAGAGCGGCGCCAGGATGGCATAGGTGAGGCCATGCACTTTTCTTTCTTCGGCCAGGGTTACCGATGCTTCAGATGCATGTTCATACCGGTGGCTGAAGGTAAGAAACCGGACCACATGCACCAGTTCATGCACCAACACATATACCAGAAAAGGAAACAGGACCAGGTTCCGGCGGGATGCCACAGCAGCCAGGATGGCAGGGTCCTGCACACAGACCGTGTAAAGGCTGAACCGGGATGACCCCAGCGGCACATCGGATTTTCTGCCTTCATATTTCACCACCTGGGCAAAAGGCCCTGTCACCCTTTCATGGGGGGCCAGGTCCCTGGCGGTTTTTATGTCATACCGGTTTTTGAGCCACTGTCCGGAAGACAGCTTATAATAGTCATTTACCAGTTCTTCACAGATCAGCGCAGCCTGGTCCACCTGTTCCAGTTCGGCCCTGTTAAAATACCGGTCTGTTTTCATGTCATCGGGGTCCCTGCCGAACCAGATAAAAAAAAATGGACATTTATTTCAACATTATGCTATTGTTATTATTTGGTCTGATACACTTTACCATATTGCTATGCAAAGGAGGTGATTTTTTTGAGCAGTGTTATTAAAAAGAGAAGAAAAAAAATGCGCAAGCATAAACACAGAAAGCTTCTTGCCAAAACCCGGCACCAGAGAAAGAAAAAATAAGCATTTTTTATGTACGTATGTACGCCTGTCAGGCCGGTTTTTGTCCGGCCCGACAGGCGTAGCTGTTCATTGTGATTGTGCCCCGTAAGGTTTATCCCCGGGGCAAATCATATTGCTTTATTCTGCAACACCCTTCATAAACTGCATCACATCGGAATCCGTGGACAAAATCAGCGTACTGTCTTTTTCCAGGGCCTGGGCATACAGATCCATGGTCTTTAAAAATGCATAGAATTCGGGATCTTTTCCATAGGCATCCGCATAAATGCCGGCTGCTTGTGCATCAGCCTTACCCTTTGTGGTCTGGGCGACCTTATAGGCTTCCGACTTGATCTCCTGGAGATCCTTTTCCTTTTCACCCCGGATATTGCTGGCCTCTCCCCGACCTTCGGCCCGGAATTTTTCCGCAATCTGGTTCCGCTCGGCAATCATACGGTCATACACCGACCGCCGGACACTGTCAATATAGTTGATGCGCTTGATCTTCACATCCACCAGCTCGATGCCGAACTCTTCGAGCTTTTCCTTTGCCTGGGCCACAATGCGGCGGGTGATTTCATCCCGGCCCAGGTTCACTGTGTACCGGACCTTTCTCGGGGCTTCTTCTTCCATTTTGGCTTCCGTGTCCGCGCCAAACCCTTCAAAGGTATCCATGGGCCGATCGGTGTTGCGGACAATCTCTGCTAAAGGATAGGAACTGATCAGGTTCCGGGTGGCGGGATCGATCAGGTCATCCAGGCGTTTCTGTGCAGAAAATTCATCCTTGACCGTCTGAAAATAGGTCAAAGGATCGGTAATCCGCCATCTGGCAAAGGTATCCACCCAGATATAGGTTTTATCCCTGGTGGGAATCTGTCCGGGACTGCCGTCCCATTCCAGCAGGTTTTTGGCAAAATAATTGGTTTTCTGGATAAAGGGCATTTTGAAATTCAACCCCGGCTCCACCACGGGTTCTCCGGTTATCCGGCCGAACTGGGTAATGACCACCTGCTCGGTTTCATCCACGATAAACGCGGCATCGTAAACAACCACTGCCAGTATGACCAGGACGGCCACACCCAATACTTTTATCTGCTGCGCATTCATATGTTACTCACCTTTTTGAAGATATCTGTCCTGAAGCGTTGATGCACCATCCCCCAAATTCAACAGGGGCAGTACATTTTTCTGGTCTGCATCAATAATGTATTTGGCACCGATTTTGGGCAGTACATCTCCCATGGTTTCCAGATACATGCGTTTGCGGGTCACATCCCGGGCCAGGTCATAGGCCTCGAAAACCGCCAGAAACTTGGCGGCATCACCCTGTGCCCGGTTGACCCGGTCGATGGCATACCCTTCCGCATCCTTGATCATGCGCTGGGCTTCACCTCTGGCCAAAGGAACCGCTTTGTTGTATTCTTCTTTGGCCTTGTAAATGGTCTGCTCTTTTTCCTGAATGGCCTGGTTCACCTGGTTGAAAGATGCCTGCACCGGCTCAGGCACATTGGTGCGTTTCATTTCAATGTTCACAATGGCAATGCCGGCTTTGGCATTGTCCAGCTCGGCCTGGAGCATTTCCCTGGCTGCCTGGGCGATCTCAGCCCGCTCGGTAATGACTTCATTGATGCTGCGGTCCCCCACAATGGTGCGCATGGTGGCTTCGGACATATTGCGCAACAGCGAGGTCACATCCTTTACATTGAACAGATAGGCCCGGGGGTCCGCCCGCCGGTACTGAACGATCCAGGGCACCACGCCCACGTTAAGATCGCCGGTAAGCATCAAAGAGGATTCAGAAGCGTTCCCATACGCCCCTGCACGATCCGCTGCCCGCACCCCGAATTCTTCGGTCTCAGGGGTCCTGACATTGACCTTTGTGACCTTTTCAATGCCTGTGGGCAGTTTGAAATTCAAACCGGGCTGGGCAAGGCGGTTGAATTTTCCAAACCGCTGCACCACCCCCACCTCGCTTCTGTCCACGGTAAAAAACGTGGAAGATCCCAGGTACAATACCAGCAGCACAATGATTCCGATAAATATGCCCGGGAATTTAAATCTCTTGAATTTATTGAAAATCTCATCCATCTGGGGCGGCCTGGGCATACCCGGCCCACCGCTGCCGCCTTTGTTTTTTTCATACTTTTGCTGATTTTCCCTCAGCTTTTCCCAATCCCAATTCATAAAATCTCGTTCCTGTTAATTTGTTTGCTTAGAAAATCCGGCTGTCAAATTCTGTAAATTGATTCCTTACTATAGTATCATCCACCACAAAACGCAATATTTTTTGGCAGACAACCAAAAGAACAGCTCCATATAAAACCGTATGCACCAGGACTTTTTTCTTGCATCCATTATCCTGATACAGGTTTAGGCTACTGAATCAGGATGCCCGCCCCTGGTGGTATCCTGTGCCCGGCCCGAGATCTGCGGGGGCCTTTCTGCATAAGCACAATGAAGTGCAGCAACCCGCCCTCTGTTTGGCATCATCCCGGCAAATTTTACCTGGCCCCCTCCGAATCTGACGGTCCGTTCACAGGACACCACCAGGGGCTATCTTCAAAACCCTAGCCCTTCTTACTCTGGTTGAGGGCAGTTGTGAGGACCGGATAAAAGACACCATCTGTCATAAATCTGGTTTGCAAAAAAATTTTGTGTATTCTGATTACGGATTATGGTATGCTTATATTTTTAAATGATATGTCAGGCACACACTGTACAGGCTTTTAAAATTAGACCCATGAAAGCTGTTAAGTTTTAGCCTTTAGCTGTTAGCTGACGGCTTTCAAATACCCCCCATGCCCTGACGGGCACAACAAAGGATGAAAGCGTTAGCCGGTGGTAACAGCAGGAAGAATTTTGTTTACTGCAAGCAAATAATTGCGTACTAATAGCTAACAGCTAAGGGCTAACAGCTTTCATAAAAACCAAGGATATGGCAGGTGAATACCAAAAATACCGATCATAAGCTGATCCATATCAGTGACATCCTTACAACCGCCTTGAAAAAATACCGCCCTTCCCAGGACACGGATATGACACGGATATGGGATATCTGGGACACTGCCGTGGGCCGGCCCATTGCCATGAATGCCAAACCCGACACCTTTAAAGACGGGGTACTGGTTGTCAATGTATCCAGCTCCTCCTGGATTCACCAGCTCAAATTTTTGGAAAAACAGATCATATCCAATATCAACCAGCACATGGAGTCCCGTTTGATCCGGCAGATCCGTTTTAAAATTGGAAACATTTACAGCTGACACCCTGTTTGATCCCCCATTGACCATTTTTCAGCCTGAAACCGGTTACCGGTTCTCCCTGGATCCCCTTGTTCTGGCAGCCCATGTCCTTCCCGCACCAGGAGACCGGATCATGGACATGGGCTGCGGCTGCGGCATTATCAGCCTTATTCTCGGTGCCCGTCACCGGGATGTAGAAATCATCGGCGTTGAGATCCAGAAGGAACTTGCCCTTCTGGCCCAAAAAAATGCCGTGCAGAACGGTCTGCAAAGCCGTATCCATATACTTCACCAGGATATCCGGAACCTTTCCGGAAAAGAGATCACACAACCGGCTGATATCATTGTTTCCAACCCCCCTTACAAAAAAAAAGCCACCGGGCGCGTGAACCCGGACACGGGAAAGGCTTTGGCCCGGCATGAAATAACCCTGGACATCGCCACCCTGGTGGACAGGGCAGTCCTGTTTGTGAAACCCGGCGGACAGCTCTGCCTGATTTTTCCCGCCCCCCGATCAGAGGAACTGATCCTGTGTCTCAGATCTGCAGGATTTCACCCCTGCTGGATACGCATGATCCACTTCAGGCCCACAGCCCCTGCCGCACGGGTTTTAATCAGCACTGTCAAATCAGACAATGCCCCCTGCACAACCCGACCACCCCTTTATCTCTACAACCCTGACGGCACCCCGACCGAGGAACATATCAGGCTGTTGGCTGTTGGCTATTAGTGCCTTACTCCTGAACTTCTATCACAAAAAACAAGAAAATTCATGCAGCCATTTTCAAC